>Ga0157375_10000800_pt1 | contig 27590 bp, 22 predicted proteins | sample M35metaG_FD_115311 | JGI IMG/M metagenome (GOLD analysis project Ga0157375, IMG submission 115311) | Miscanthus rhizosphere microbial communities from Kellogg Biological Station, Michigan, USA - M3-5 metaG | ecosystem: Host-associated > Plants > Roots > Rhizosphere > Soil | place: USA: Michigan... | reverse complement strand
CGGTGGCGGTGGCGGCGGGGGTGGTAACCAGTACGACTCCGTGCAGGGCATCCCGATCGGCTCGCGGTGCATCTGGACCGCCAGCGCTGCGCCGATCATGATGCCTCCGGGATACAACCCTGCGTATCAAATCGCTCAGGGTCCGGGAGTCGTCATGATTCTCATTGAGAATCAGCATGAGGTCCGGGTTATTCCCACGGACAATCGTCCTCACGCTCCGTCGGCTGTGAAGCCCTGGCTGGGCGATTCGACAGGCCATTGGGAAGGGAACACCCTGGTTGTCGAAACGATGAACTTCAATCCGAGAACCTTGACGGGCACGTTCCAGGGAGCCAGCGATCAGCTCAAGGTCACCGAGCGGTTCACCCGGCTCACCGATGATTCAATCCGTTACGAGTTCACCGTCGACGATCCCAAAACATGGGTGCAGCCGTGGAAAGGCGAAATGCCTTTTGTGAAGATCAATGGACCCGTATTTGAGCACGCCTGCCACGAAGGCAATTACGGTATCGCGAATACGTTGCAAGCGGTTCGAAACGAAGAGAAGAAGGCCGCCGAGGCTGCGAAGGCCGCGCAACCCAAATAGGAGGAACAACAGATGCGAATGAAACTAACTATTGTGATGACCTGTTTCGCCTTGCTGGCGGCTGTGCCGGCGGCGGTGGCTCATCACGCGTTTGCCGCGGAGTTCGACGTGAACAAACCGGTAACGTTGAAGGGCACGTTTACCAAGTGGGACATGATCAATCCGCATTCGTGGTTCCATCTCGATGTGAAGGGCCCTGATGGGAAAGTTACGGAATGGATGATCGAAGGGGGCAGCCCTAACACCCTGATCCGCCTCGGAGTCACCAAATATACGCTCGAGATCGGAACGGAGCTGACTGTTGAAGGCTATCAGGCGAAGGAAGGTACCAATAAGGCCGTCGGCCGGAACTTCATTTTGAAGGATGGCACGCGGCTGTTCCTCAGCTTGAGCAGCGCGGTTCCTGGCGGCGCCGAAGATCCGAAGTAGATAGGAAAGCAAATGGGGGCCAGACGAATTCGTCTGGCCCCCATTTTTCTTATTTGGGCTTTGGCGCTGGAGCCGGCCGAGCAAACCGCGAGGCAGGGATATTCGCATTCGCCTGTACTTCAGTCAGCTGCGACGTTGATTGCCCGTTAGTCCATGTCACAATCCATTTGAACGGTATCTTCACCCCCGCGACATCACGATAATCACTGTAGTCGACTTGCGTGGGCACGCGTCCGACAGCCGTGTCCATATAGCGCAGAACACGCACCAGCAGCCCGCTCGAACCATCAAAGTAGAAATTCACCGGCGGCTGACGTGGATTTGTCCCCTGAACGACGCGAACGAGTTTGTTGTCGATGCCGGTGGCGCTGACGCGCCAATTCGCGAACGCCGCCTTGAGTTGCGAGGGAAACATCAGGATTGCGTCCAGTTTGGCGCCTTCAAGGTTTCCTCCGGACGGCGTATACAACGGTAGAGGTTTGTCTGACGCGGCAATCCATGCCGTGGTGCCATCGAAGACTCTTACGTTGTCTCCTACGGTCATCTTTACGACCATGGAGCGTTGAGAGGGCGCTTTCGCGTAGAGCTCCATGGGCACGACCGTCTGCTCAGTCTCGAATCCGATATACGTTCCCTTGCCGGAGTAGCTGGTCAGCGCATTCAAGCGTTGTGCGCCTCCGAGAGCCTGGATGTACTTGTCAAAGACCTGATCGACGGTCGGTCCATTGGGAACGTTCACGATGACGACATCGTTGGCGTCCTCGACAGGCGCAGCATATTGCGCGGCCAGACTGGGCAATGTGCGGGGAAGCATGTCGCCACGATGGCAGGTGTAGCACGTGATCGCGCGAACTCCCTTGAATTGATCCCGGTTAATGGCGTTCACCATTGTCACCATCTGGCGAGCCTTTACCTTCAGCGGTGTCTCATCGGCGAATTTTTCCCACGACCCGACGCTTTCCGCGACGTGACAGTCAATGCAGTTCAGCGTGAGTGCGGACGAGAACATGCCCATGGTGTCCATGAATTCGTCTACGGGAATTCCCTTGAGGACATCGACCTTTTTGAAGACCTCTTCGGCCATCGGCTGTCTTGTCGCCTGTGACGCTTGCCCGGCTTGCCCATTCGCAGACCCAATCATGAGCAGGCAGGCCGACAACGAACACAGGACACTTGCAGTGATTCGCCTTGATCCCAATATCATTACTGTCTCCCTTCGTGATGCTTGATAGTTCGAAGTGAGCGCAGTATATGCCGGTAAGAATTCTCAGGCAAACGAGGAGCGATACCCGAATCGTCACGATTTAGCAGCGGGCGCGGGCTGGCGTTTCCTGTTGCAGGCGTTCAGTTCGTTCGAACGGGGATTCCGAGCAGGATTTTCGCGGGGATCACCTCACCATTGCGGCGTGCGGGGCGGAAGGTCCATTTTTGAAGCGCGCTTAATACGACTTCGTTCAATGCAGGATCCGGGCTCTGCTTGATGGAAAGTTGCTCCATCTTTCCGTCGGTCGTTACAACCGCGTAAGCGATCACCAGACGGCCGGAATATTTGCGGACGAGATCGGCTGGCATGGCAGGTCTATCTTTGTCGATCGGGAACGGGAGAAGAACTTCCTGCTGACCTCCGACCGTTGCAACCCGCTCGCTTTCGGCTGTCGCTTCCAGTTGTTTCATGCCGAATTCGACGGTCCAGGTGACGGGGTCGTCCTGGATCGTTCGTCGCATGTCCAGATACGCGGTGTGCACCTGCTCGTTGCCGAAAACTCCGAAGTCTGGAAGACCGCCGCCACTCCCCCCTGACGCGAGAATGGTAATTCCGTAGGAAGTTTGAAGCGGAGGCGCGACGCCCTTGTTTGGAGCCAATGGGGTTGACGTCGCGTTTCGCGACGGCGTTGAAGAAGACGTTTCGGGGTTAAGGATTGTGATTCCCGGAAAGATGCCGGCTCCCGCTCCGGCAGTCAGCGTTGTAATTCCGCTGCCAGTCGGCGTTGTCGGTGTCGATGTTGTCTTGTTTGGAGTCGTCGAAGCGGTGGCGCCGTTGCCGGCCGTCGCGTTCGATGGACTCGGTTTTCCACCCGGCTCCGTTCCAGGGAATGTAAGGTTCGGTTGCGGCGAAATGGCAAACTCTCCCCGCGCTTCTCCCGCAGGGATGGCAACAGGCTTATCGATGCGGCCCGGCATCGGACTCAAAGCGACCAGCGGCTGATTCGTGAGTTGTGAAACGTCGAGGGGAAGGATTGCAGGTGATACCGGCCTCGCCGCGGGCGACGTCGAATCGGGCACTTTGATCCTGGATTCGGCCATCGGTGCAGCCAGGGGGCGAGCAGGCCCCGTCATTGGGATGTCGAGCTTGGGCGTCACCGCTTGCGGCAACGGCCGTGCCACCGGAGTTGGCGCGTCAGCAACTTTAATTTTGGATTCCGCCAACGGAGCGGCAAGCGGTCCAGACGATTCTGTCAGTGGCATATTTAAGGGCGCCACTGGCAGATTGCGGGCAACTTGCGTCTGCGGCGTACTCGCATCTGCCACCTTCAACTTCGACTCTGCGAGAGGCGCAGCCAGCGGTCGAGAAGATTCCGATGTTGTCGGAATGCCTAAAGGCGTTATCTGGGCTGGGCGCGTCGATTGTGCCTGGGATGTCGTGGAATCCAATACTCGCATCTTCGATTCTGCAAGCGGCGCCGGCAGTGGCCGACCCAGGGCGGATACGGTCAGGCTGGGTTCACCCGTGGGAACCGGCAATGCGGGACGCGCGATGGATGTGGTCTCTTGAGGAATCTTCAGTCTCGTTTCGGCGAGAGGTGCAGCCAACGGTCTGGCTGGTCCGGCAACTGTAGGATCTAGTTGAGCAAGAGACGCCTGCGGCGGACGCGCGACGGTTGTCACAGGGTCCCACACCTTCAGCTTTGATTCGACACGTGGCGCGGCCAATGGCGTTGTGGCTGAAGAAGGGACATCGAGTTGAGCTGTCAACGGCGTCGACGAACGAGCCAATGGAGTCACGGGATCCAGAATCTTCAGTTTTGAATCCACGCGGGGCGCCGCGAGCGGCTGTGAAGCATCCTCGAGTGGGATTTCCGGACGTGCCGCCAACATTGGAGGCGGCTGCAATGGAAGCGGCGGCGCATCGGGAACCGTCAATTTGCGGACGACCTCCGGCGATGGCAATCGGACGAGGTTCGGGAGAGGTATCGAAAAGTCCAGCGGCAGCGGAGCCTTCAATGCAGGCTGCAGGATCGTTTGCGTATGGTTCGTGGGCACTGGAAACTTCGACAGAATGGGCTGTGGTCCCGGATAGCTCAATCCCTCTTTCATAGGTGCAGTAGGTTGAACTTCCGGCGGTTCCGATTTTTTTGCCGCGGGCGTCGGCTTCTCGCCACCAAGCAGGGGAAGGTACAGCGCATCCTTCAACTCGTCGGCGTCGAAAATGACTGCCTTTTCAAGACGCGGACGCTCATCCGGTGCGAAAAGCAGCGGAATCGTAATCAATCCGGTCAAAAGTGATGCATGAACGACCAGGGAAAGGGCGATCCCACGGAAAGGCCGGTAGTGCGGATTGAGATTTGCTCCCTCAAACAGGCGAAACCCGTACCTCATGGGTCGGAAGCCTTTGGGATACAGTCGTTCTCTAAGTCCGTTCACTCTGGAACTCTAAGGTGGGGTCGGACTCAACGCAATATCCGCAACCTGAAGCTTTTAAGTACTATTCAGGCCGTGGCGTACTGGCAAATACGTCCTGTCGGACGCGTTGCCGCTCACGATCCATCTGCTCAGGCGTTGCGCCAAGGAAGCCGAGGATGTGTTCGGTCATCGCGAGCGCCACTTCTCCTTCACCTGCAAACACCGCCTCAGCTCCGGCGGTCCGCATGGCATCCGCTTCACGAAGGTAGTTCGCCCGGGCAATGATGCGCAGCGCAGGGTTGGTTTTCCGAGCGATTCTGATAATTTCGGCCGTTTGTTCCGTAGTGGAGGCCGAGAGGACGAGAGCGACGGCCGAGTCGATTCCCGCGGCTTCAAGCACATCCGGATGCGCCGCATCCCCATAGATCGCGCGCCGCCCTTCCCCCTGGGCGCGATGCGCCGTGTTCAGATTGGTCTCGATGATGACAGGCTCGATGCCGCCATCGTGGAGAAGTCGCGACACAGTCTGTCCAATCGGTCCATATCCCACAACAACCGCTCGAAAGGCTTCGCCCTTACCTGGATCGGCCTGCACCTTGCCGGGAGCCTGCGATTTGGGATTGAAGGAGCGCCACAGACTCGGCCAATTCGCAAGCGTGGCTTCCATCCAGTCGATCGTCTTGTATTGAATCGGGTTTAGCGTCAGCGAAACGATCGTGGTTGCAATGATCGTGTTCGCAGCGCTCTCGGGAAGAATATTCAGTTGTTGGCCGACGGTCGCGAGAATTAACGAGAATTCGCCGATCTGCGAAAGAGCCACGGACACCCCTAACGCTACCCGTGAACCATAGCCCATCAGAACAACGATAGCGAAAGCTGCGAGGGGTTTGCCGATAAGCACCACACACACACTTATCAGGAGAAGGACAGGTGACGCCATCAACGCTTTCGGGTCCAGGAGCATGCCCACGGAAACGAAGAAGAGAACAGAGAACGCATCGCGCATCGGTAATGCCTCTGAGGCCGCGCGGAAACTGAACTCGGACTGCCCGACGATCATGCCCGCCAGGAAAGCGCCCAGAGCCATGGATACTCCGAATCCCATTGCAGATCCCACAGCGATGCCCAGGGCGAGTATCAAAACGGCGAGCGTAAACAGCTCCCGAGACTGTGTTGCCGCAACACCCGTCAGCAGGCGCGGTATCACGCGGCCGCCGATGATGAAGGCGAACGCTACAAGAACCGCCAGCTTGACTAGCGTTGCAGCCACGATGCCCGGTATCGAGACGTCTGTCGACGCCGAAAATATCGGTGTCAGCAGAACGAGAACGACTACAGTGAAGATATCCTCAACGACAAGCCACCCTACGGCGATGCGTCCCGTGAGGGTTTGCAAGGCCCTGTTGTCAACAAGAACGCGAGTGAGCATCACCGTGCTTGCTACCGATAAAGCCAGTCCGAAAACCACGCTTGCGCCCCATGTCCACCCAAGTTCGTGGCCGGCGACCGCACCGAGAATCGTTGCGACTGCCGACTGAACAATCGCTCCGGGAATTGCGACATTCCGAACGGCGAGAAGATCCTTCAGGTGGAAGTGCAGGCCGACACCGAACATCATTAGAATGATTCCGATCTCTGCAAACTCGTTGGCGACTGTGCGATCCGCGACGAATCCTGGCGTGTACGGTCCGACTATTAGCCCCGCAAGCAGGTACCCCACGATTGGCGACAGACGCAAGCGCTGGGTGATGAATCCGAATATTAGTGCCGCCGTGAGGCTGAAGGTGAGCGTTAGAAGTAGGGCCGATTCATGCATGATCGTGAATATTCAAGATACCCGAGTTCTGAGAGGATTCATCAACTTCAGGGAGTGTTCTGCTAAAGTCGAACGCTAAGACTTGCGGGTTGCCCGGCGAGGGAATTTGAAATCGGACGAGTCCGGGGATCTCAAAACCGAAATTACAAAATCTTAGACTGGACGGGCTAACCCTCGAGTCTAGCGGTCCAACCTAACCTCTTGTAATTTCGGTTTTGAGATCCCCGGACTCGTCCGATTTCAAAATTCCCCTGTGAGGGTGTCTCTCGCAATTCCTTCTTACAATAGGGGTGTTTGATGCTCGATCCGAAGTTCATTCGCGAGAATCCTGATGTCGTGAAGGAAGCCACCCGCGTCAAGCGAGTTGGTTCTCCGGAAATGGTGGATGCCTGGCTTGCCGCTGACGCAGCCCGCCGAAATGCCCAGGCTCAATTCGATTCGCTGCGAGCAGAGCAGAAAAAGCTTGGAGAACAGGTCGGCAAGCTGAAGCGCGAGCTTCGTGGTCAAGGTAGTCCCGAGCTGGAGGAGTTATTGGCAGCTGCCAACGGGATCAAGGAGAAGCAAGAAGCGCTGAACTCGGCGCAGGTCCGGCTCGAAGCCGAGGCGCAGGCTCTCATGCTTCAGTTGCCGGCCATTCCGGATCCTTCGTGGCCTGTGGGAAAGGACGAAACCGAAAACGTTGTTGCGAGAACGTGGACGGATCCGGCCCGGCCCCCAGTTCAACTTGGCGACGGACGAAAGGATCACATCGCTCTCTCGAAGGAGCTGGGCATCGTCGACTTTGAGCGTGGCGTCAAGCTTGCAGGCTCAAGAAGCTACGTTGTGCGCGGCCTTGGTGCCCGGCTTTACTGGGCCGTCCTGCGATTCGCGCAGGAAACCCTGATCCAGCGAGGTTACGAACAGATGGTTGTGCCCGTTCTCGTCAGCGAAGAATGCATGATTGGGACCGGATATTTCCCAACAGGACGAGAGCAGGCATACATCACGCAGGACGGCAGCGCTCTTGTCGGCACCAGCGAAGTGCCGCTGGCAAGCTTCTACGGAGGTGAGATTCTTGAACTGGAGCGGCCCATCAAATTGTGCGCGCTGAGCACGTGTTTTCGCAGGGAGGCGGGCGCGGCAGGCAAGGACACGGCGGGACTGTATCGCGTTCATCAATTCGACAAAGTGGCGCAGGTCGTTATTCATCGAGCCGACGATGCCGAGCACATTGAACTCCACGAAGAAATCATCGCAAACGCGGAAGCCATTCTTCAGGCGCTAAAGCTTCCATACCGAGTGTCAAAAAATTGCACGGGAGACATGGGACAGGGGAAGTGGCGTATGTACGACATCGAGACCTGGATGCCCAGCCGCAATGGTTATGGAGAGACTCATAGCGGCAGCGCTCTTCGCGACTTTCAGTCGCGTCGGTTGAATCTGCGCTACCGTGACAAGGCGGCGGGCGGAAAAGGCGAAACTCGGTTTTGCTACACGCTCAATAACACCGCGATTGCGTGCCCACGCGTCCTGATCTCGATTCTGGAACAATATCAAAACGCGGACGGCAGTGTGACCGTTCCGGAAGTGCTGCGGCCTTATATGGGTGGAGTGGACGTCTTGAAGTAATGCTGGACCAGAGCTGTCCGTGTCGCGAGCGATCCTTTAAGGCCTATGCGACACGAAACTCCCCTGGAAGCACCCAGTCTGTTCACACCCGAACTGCTTAATGGAAATGACTCCATCGATGTCGTTTCGAGCCCCGAGAAAGCCAGCGACGCTATGGCTCGCGACTTCGTGCGATGGTGTTGGAGTTTCGGGAATGATTTCCACAACAGTCCGGACATTACCAACCTTCGCTCCTGGCTACAGAAGGGGCACCTCAGCCCTTCTGGCTCTGAGGAGGGAGAGATTCTTGTGGAGGCGCGGCGCCTCTTCCTGAAGAGAGTGGAGCAGGCCGTACGAAAGGTGGATGTCCCCAAAGACAAAGATTGAAGAGCTTCGAGAGAAAATCCGCGAGCATCAGTACCTCTACTACGTACTCGATGAGCCCGCGATCACCGATTTCGACTTCGACCAGATGGTTCGCGAACTCGAGGCTCTTGAACGCGAGCATCCCGAGCTGATCACTCCAGACTCTCCCACCCAACGCGTCGGCGGTATTGCGACGGGCAGTTTTCCCACGCACAGTTTCGGCCAACCCATGCTCAGTCTCGACAATGCGTATTCGGTCGAAGAGCTTCGGGAATGGCACGCGCGCGTTTTGCAGCTCGCCGGCACAGAATCGGTGACTTATACCGCGGAACTCAAGATCGACGGGCTCAGCATTGCGCTGATTTATGAAGAGGGGCTTCTGGCGAAGGGTGTAACGCGGGGTGATGGGCGGACCGGGGAAGTCGTGACCGCTAACGTACGCACGATCAAGTCGATTCCGTTGCGTCTTCGCAAAAACGTGTCGGTTGAAATTCGGGGTGAGGTCTTTCTCAGCCTGAAGGCCTTCCGGCAGGCAAATGAAGAGCGAGAACAGGCAGGAGAACCGCGATTCGCAAACCCGCGCAATGCAGCCGCGGGATCGTTGAGGCAGCTCGATCCGACGATCGTGGCCCGCCGGTCTCTTGATTTCTTTGGCTACACGGCGATTCCTGCGCGCCCGAAGCAATCCGAGAATCTCAAGTGGATTGGTGACCTCGGCATTCGAGTGAATCCGACGCACAAACTTTGCCGATCGATTGAAGATGTGGAGAAGTTCTACGCGGACTGGGAAGAACGCCGCGACTCCCTGAACTATGAAATCGATGGACTTGTTGTGAAAGTGGACGATGTGAATCTTCAACAGAGGCTTGGATTCACTTCGAAGGCGCCTCGCTGGGCGGTCGCGGTGAAATTCCGTCCCCGCCAGGCGGAGACGACGCTTCTCGACATTCGAGTTCAGGTCGGACGAACGGGAGCGCTAACCCCGGTCGCGGTGCTTGAGCCCGTAGCCCTTGGAGGAACGACGATCCGCAACGCGACGCTGCACAATGAGGATGAACTGGAACGTCTTGGCCTGGAAATCGGAGATCGTGTGCTCATCGAACGGGGCGGGGATGTAATTCCCAAAGTGGTGAGCGTTGTCAGCCGGCCGAAGGACCGGCGGAAATTTGTCATGCCCACGCGATGCCCGGAATGCGGAGGCGAAGTCTACAGGCCCGAGGATGAGGCCGTCAGCCGCTGCGTGTCATTGACCTGTCCGGCAAAGCTGAAGGGCGCTCTTCTGCATTGGTCGAGCCGAAAGGCAATGAACATTGATGGTCTGGGGGAGAAAATTGTCGATCAACTCGTAGGCAACGGAATGGTTCACGATGTTTCCGATCTCTATAAGCTGGATGCGCCCGGTCTTGAAGAGCTGGAGCGGATGGGCAAGAAGTCGTCAGAAGCTTTACTGAAAGAGATCGAGGACAGTCGCAAGTTGGACTTCTCCCGTCTGCTTTTCGGCCTCGGTATCCGGCATGTCGGCGAGCGGACAGCTCAGTTGCTGGCCGAACATTTCGGTTCGATGGATGACCTCAGCCGCGCTACGCCCGAAGAATTGGAGCAGGTGCGCGAAGTCGGCCCGGAAATCGGGGAAAGCATACGACGATTTTTCCATGAACCACAGAACCGTGAATTGATCGGCAGACTCCGCGCCTCTGGACTCAACATGAAAGCGGCCGTGCGTCGTGAGCGGGTCCCCCAGGTCTTGGCGGGGAAGACCTTTGTCATCACGGGCACCCTTGACCGCATGACTCGAGAGGAAGCGACATCGTTGATCGAGCAACGCGGTGGCCGCGTGAGTTCTTCCGTAAGCAAGAAGACAAGCTTTGTCGTTGCGGGGGCGGACCCGGGCTCGAAACTCGATAAAGCGCGCGCGGCGGGGGTGCCTGTGATCGATGAGCAGACCCTGCTCGGAATGCTATAATTTGGGGCATGCGAATCCGTGTTCTCGTTTGTTTTATGGGTGTCGTGTCTCTGGCCGGTTGGATGTCGGCAAGCCCAGCGGCGGGCCCACAGAATACGCCCCCTCGCGGCCAGATCGATGTCAACGTTCTGAACGTGCCCCTCATGGTCCTGGTCACGGACAGCAAGGGCAGGCTGATTACGAACCTCACAAGAGATGACTTCAGAATCTACGAAGACGACAAGCCCCAGACCATCCGGAACTACGTGAAGGAGACGGATCTTCCATTGAGCATCGCGCTCCTGGTCGACAGCAGCGGGAGTGTTATCGAGCAAATAAAGTTCGAACAGGCCGCGGCAATCGACTTCTTTTTCAATACGATGAAGAGAAAGAAGGACCGAGGAACCGTCATTGGATTTGATTCAGTGGCGAGAATACTGAGCAACGATACGTCCGATGGATTCACGGACGAACCCGAGCGTCTGGCTGAGGCCGTCCGCAAAATAAAGGCTGGTGGCGGAACTGCTGTCTTTGATGCAATCTATGGATCAGTGCGGAATATGCTTGCCAACGAAAGCGGAGAGCGGCGAAAGCTTGTCATTCTTATCAGTGATGGAGATGACACCGCCAGCAAGCGCTCGAAGACAGAGGCGCTGGAAATGGCGCAACGGCACGACACAACGATCTACGCCATCAGTACCAACAAGACGTCCGATACGAAGAGCCGGGAAAAGGTACGTGGAGATGACGTCATCAAGGAGTTAGTCGAGGAAACGGGCGGCAAGGCTTACTTTCCGCTGAAGCTTGACGACCTTGCGTCAGACTTCCAGAAGATTGGCGAAGAGCTTCGATCGCAATACGTGATCTCTTATGCCCCGACAAATCAGAACCTCGATGGCAGCTACCGCAAAATTCGGGTTGAGGTCGTGAACAAGAAGTACACCGCACGAACCCGTCAGGGATACTTTGCTTCGAGGGGAAATTAAAGAGTGCGTTCACGTGTTTTATTCTTAGTAGCTGCGCTTCTCTCCAGCTGCGTCGCGATTTACTCGCAAGGATCGTCGCCCGAGCAGAATCCCACGCGTCTCGAGGTTAATGTTGTCCAGGTGCCCTTGCTGGTCACCGTTACAGACAACAAAGGCCAGCTGATTACTACCCTCACCAAAGACAGCTTCAGGCTTTATGAGGGAAATCGTCTTCAGAAAATTGATGCATTTTCCCGCGACTCGAATCTGCCTCTCAGCATTGCACTCCTGATTGACCAGAGTTCCAGCACGATCAACCAATTGGAGTTCGAGCGCGCTGCCGCAATGGACTTTTTCAACAACATGGTGAAGCGCGGTAAAGATCGCGCGATGATCGTAGGTTTTGCCAGCAACGCCGAAGAACTCGTCGATTTTACGGACGATCCGCAGAAGTTTGCGGACGGCCTTCGGAAGCTCTCTGCCGGCGGCGGCACCGCGGTTCACGATACGCTGTTCCTCGCGGCAAAGGAGAAGCTCGCGCACGAAGACGGTGAACGCAGGAAAGTCATCATCCTGATCAGTGACGGAGACGACACCGCGAGCCGATACTCTCTGGCGCAAGCTTTGACTACCGTTCAGAAAAACGATGTCATCATCTATGCGATCAGCGTCAATAGAACTACTGATACGAAGAACGCCGACCGCGAACGTGGAGATAAGGCGATCAAGCAAATGGTGGATGAGACCGGCGGCCGGGCATATTTTCCCACCAAGCTCTCCGACCTTACTGCCGAGTTCAAGAAGATCGAAGAGGAACTTCGATCGCAATATTCGCTATCCTACACACCTGCAAATCCCTTCGACGGAACCTATCGCAAGCTGCGTGTGGATATGGTCGACAAGAGGCACAAGGCGCGCACTCGCGCTGGCTATATCGCAGCGAAAGATTAAAGGTTCGTCGCGTCGCAGCGATTGTTGCTCGCGTCGATGAACAGTGTAATCTGATCACATCCAAGGCACGGCAGGTCAGCCGGCGGACGTATTCCCAAAAGCCAGAGTATCTCGACAGGAGAACCACGGTATGGATTCAGATCAGGCGGTCTCGCAACGCAATACCCAATCGTTCGGTGTCTTTATTAGCCATATCTCGGAGGAGGCGCACATTGCGAGGAAGCTAAAGCAGCATCTGGAAGCCTTGCTCCCCGGTGTGCGGGCGTTCGTAAGCTCCGACGACATTCAGCTCGGCGAGCAATGGCGGGAACTCCTGGAGAAGGTACTGCACGAGACCAAGGTGATGATCGTCCTCTGCAGCAAGGTGTCCTTGCGGAGGCCCTGGATCTACTTCGAAAGTGGGAGCGGCTGGCTCACCAGCGTTCAAATCATTCCGGTGTGCCACAGTGGCTTCCGCAAAGAGCGCCTGCCGGAACCGTTGAAGCCTTTTCAATGCGTGGACCTGATCGACGAGCGGGACTTCAAAGCCCTGATCGGGAGTGTGGCCAGGCATCTCGGCCTTGCAGCCCCTTCCGACGACCGCAACCGCGAAATGTTCGATGCCTTATTTCAACTTCCCGAGCGCGGGAGTGGAATAGGCCTCGTGCTAACCCATGGCCAATCCGATTGGGAAACCGGTTACACGGTGTTCAATCTTGCGGACTCGCTTCCCGCTGGGTTGAATGGTCACTGGTCGATCAATCCTATCCGGAAATACGACGACCTTATCTCCGTGAGCTTGCATTCGTACGGTGGTCTGATCGTGGGCAGCCCATGGCGCCAACGGATGGAACCGGAGATCGTGACGGCGCTATCGGAGTTCGTCATGAAGGGAGGGCGACTACTGCTACTGGGCTTCGAACTGGGCGATCGCCATCACGACGCCAACCTGAACGATCTGGCCGCGCAGTTTGGTCTCTATTTCGAGGCCGACATTGTGGGGCCGCCCGACAAGCAGTCTAAGCACTACGACGAGCCCGTCGATTTCGAGGTGGTACAGGCAGATGAACATGATCTGACTCGGGGACTGAGGACCATTCGCCTGGCTAATGTCCAAACCTTACGCGTCCTGCCTAAGGGCATCGAATGGCTTCGTGTCGGGAACAACGCCGCCTGCAGCCCGGAGGAAGTCGTTTATCGCGCAGGTCTATTCACGCACCCGAGGGGCAAAGATCGAGTGAAACCGAACCCTCAGAGCGGGTGGCTTCCCGTGGCAGTTGAGGCTCCGGCCGGATTGTGCGGCAAGGGGGCCGTGCAGGCCATCGGAACATGGGACATTCTTGGGCGCACCGCGCCATTCAAAAACCAAGACAACCTGCTGCTTCTGGGACGGCTGCTCGAGTGGCTATCCGGCCGTGACCTTTCCCAGAATCGCTAACGCGGAGTCCCGTCGTGGGTGCCTACTGATACCCGATGCGTCTCTGAAGTCTATGGACCTAGTGCCGCGTTCCTTCGGATTACGTCATAACTTGGAGAACTAGTCAGGCGCGCCTCCGTCTCGAGAAAGCGAAAAATCGCATTGGCGACCGCGTTTTCCTGGCGCACCCTGTAAAGCCAGACGGCAAAAGAGTTAAGAGGAAGACCCACCATGCTGAATACGAGAGTGCGATCGCGCTTAGAGCCCGCAGCACAAACGTTGGAATATGCGCGGTGCACCGCAACAAAGTTCCGCCACTCGTCGAGGGTGGAAGCCACCTGGTTCTGATATTGCCGCACGCGCAAACGCTCGATATGATCCTGGATCTCCAGAAGTAGCCGGTTACGCCGCGCGTCAAGAGCCGAGTTCAGCAAAGGTGCACGTGGGGCATCAGTGGCTGAGAATTCAGTCATTGCGTCCATGCGTGCAACGAGATCGGATTCCACCAAACGGTGAAGCGAATTCAACGTCGCTTCAGGATTGCCGCCGCCAACGGCTGCAGCGCGCTGGGACAGCTGATGGCGAAGGCTTTCGTCACCCAACACTTTCTGCCAGTGTTCGGCCAGCGCGGCCAGTTGACCGGCATCGTGCACCGTTTGCATGCTGGCACAAAGCGCCGCAGCCACCCCCCCGACATTTGCCGGAGTGAGGTTATCCGGTGAATTCTGGTGGAGGAAAATCTGGTTGGGATTTAATGAATCTGGACGGCGAATGCCAAGCCGGGCGACCCAAACTTCGATTGCCGCTGGAACTCGGAATTTCCGTGGACGCTTTGCAGCATCGTTAAGCAGGATGAGCGTTGGGACCCTTGGAGCTCGATGATGCTTGCAGAAGTGCTGAACAGCTATCCAGTCACCTCGAGCCGCCGAGTCTGTAGCCAACCACTCGAAACAGATACGCGCAATGTCTTTGGAAACGATCGTAGGGTGGAACAGCGCGACGCTGCGAAACAAAACCCTGGCTTCGTTAAAATGTCCACGGGCCGCAGCCAACATGGCATGCGCCGCGACCGTTGATGCTCGCAATTTTCGCCATTTCGGCAGCCGCGTTTCTGTCCACGCGATGGCGCTGGACGGCGACCCCTTGCGCGAAAGGCACCAGGCCGCAGCGAGCACGGAATCATTTGGTTTGTCGGGCTTGCTCGAGGCGGCTCCAACAGACACCCAGTGGAAGGCTGCTCGGTGGAGCCGAAGAGGCACGAAGACATTTCTCGTGGTCCACCAGGGATTGATCAGCAGAAGAATGCCAATGCTCAGCAGAGTCAAGCCAAGCCACGGCCTTTGGTGGGAAAACGCATACAGAGTGCCAATTAGGAGTGAAAGCAAAAGGATCTGACGTACGGCCGGCGAGTCCGAACCAGGATTAGGTTTTGCCTTCACGGCCGAAGGAATCACGGTCTTACTCGCCGGCTTCTTAGTGGTTTCGAGGTTAGCGGCTGCGCGAATCAGGGCATACACCACCGCGGCGAGCGGACCGATCGGAATCATGTCTCCCGATCCCGATCTGGCCCATACCCGAATGCAGATGGAGCCTTACGCCAGCGTTCGTCTTCTTCGGGCGAAATGAGAGATGAGGGAAGCGTGGCAAGTATTTCGTGCAACAACCGGCGTGAAGGATTGCGCAACTCCGCCATTGAAGACCGGACAAGTTCTGGTGTGCGCGGCTGATCGCCCAGGGGCGTTGCATATGTCCGCGATTCCGCAATATCCAGAGCAAGCATGGATAGGAGCTTTTGTCCTTCGCGCTCAATGTCCTGTCTGGAAGATTCGGCCCCGACGCCAAGCACGTAAAAAGGGTTTTGTGAGATCGCTTTTACGAGTGGAAATTCCATTAGTCACCGCAGTCCGGAATTGTGCCCCATTTGCTTCCTCTGGGCATCGATCGGCAACAGTTTCCATAACTCTTCAGTGCAGTACGCCACTGTTTCGCGATCGCCGCGAGTCATGGCTTCGCGTCCCATAGCCACGAGTTTGCGGGCTGTTGGAAGGTCTCGGCACGCGTCGATACGCGAGGCCGCATAGTTGAATTGATGATTCCATGCCTCTGGATTTTTAAAATAAGCAGCGCTGGCGAGGTCGCGAATCTGCGCGATACGGAGTTGCAATTCCATCACTTGTCGGGCCTCACGTGCCTGCTGTAGCGCTGCGACCGCCTCGTTGAGAAGCACACGGTCGCTCGGAGATCCATACATGCTGACTAAAGACAATGCCTGGGAGACTTCGATCCTGGCTTGTAATTCGAGTTCAGGAAGGGTGGCATTCTGCTCAAGACGATCCAGTTCCGCATCGATGTCGAGTAGGCGGCGCTTTGCCTTTTGAGCCGCGTCTGCGTCGCCGCCCCGCGCCGCAGCCGTATCGCGTTCAACTTCGGCAAGGCTCAGTTCCACTCCTCCGAGTTCTGCTGTGTTTTCCGCTGTCTTTTTAACAAAGGCTTTAGCGTAAAGCGACGCAAGCCTGCTTCGCGCGTCGCGCAAGGCGCCTTCCAGAGCATCGGGCTGTATGTCGGGAACAAGAAGACGGGTGATTTCCTCGAAAACCTGACCTGCTGAGGTCAAAGCCTGAGCGGACAGGCGTCCACCTCTGTCAACTTCCAGCGTCACTTCGATAAAAGAACCGGCAGGTATATTTGCGGTAAGCTGGGTTCCGCGAATTTCCAGAGATCCCACGAGACGGCACTGGTGGGCTCTGACATACTCTCCCTGCACGATGGGAATGCGAAGAACGCTTTGCGGATCCCCCTTGATCACTGTTTCCACAGCTTCGTGACGAAATGTCCGCCGGGCCGGTAACGGGCAGCCGCGCTCAAGATAGACTTGAGTTCTGTCGGATGCCAGAGCGACTCCGATGGCGCGTGAAAGTGGAGGATCGCTGAGAGTCATTCCGTGAACGATCGTCAGCTTTGAAGGAACGAGGGTCACAGACTTCCCGTTGGATCCGGTTCCAATCAGGCTTAGTTCATTGGTTTGATGGGGCCGCACTTCCACAGGGATGACAAAGGTCCCGTCCGCGGACACTGGGACTTCTGCGCTCTTCCAGGATTCATTTTGGACACACACCGAAACAGGGCGAGGGCCGGGGTCATCGGACAATCGTCCGGCAATGTAGGGCGTGAGATCTGAAGTCATCGCGGGATATTGCAACCAAACGCGTCGTCCTGCTTCCTTTGGTTTCGTGTCGGCCGGACGCGCGTCGAGGTTCGCGCTGGCGGCATACAACGCGGCGCCCTGAGCCACTAATGTCATCGGGTCCAACCCTTCTGCAAATGAAATGCCGAGCGCGTCCGATAAACGGCGACGCACGATCGGCATGACAGTCGGGCCTCCAACCAGAACCATTCGCGAAATCTGTGACGGGTTGAGGCCATGCTCCTTCAAGAGCCGCATACAGACGGCGATCGACCGATCAACCAGCGGCACACAGAGCCGCTCGAGGTCTTCTTGAGCGAGCACCATATCGACATCCAGAACATCTTCGCCGAACGCCACATTCGGGATAGTAAGGTTGGTATGCTTGGCTCGTGTCAGTTCAATCCTGCAGTCTTCAACGGCCGGCTTCAATTTGCGTATCGCGGCTGCCAGCTTCTGATCGGAGCGTCGAAAAATACGAGAATGGCTGGTCGACAGTTGCTGAAGAACAAAATCAACAAGTACCCAATCGAAGTCGCGGCCGCCTAGAAAGTTGTCTCCGTCATGGCCGACCACCCGAAGCAGTCCATCACGGGTTTCGAGAAGCGAACAATCGAACGTCCCTCCGCCAAGGTCATACACCATCCAGGATCCAGCAGCGTCATTAGTAGTCCATCCGGCTGCCAGCGCGGAAGCGATCGGTTCCTGAATCAACTCCACGCGCTCAAAGCCAGCCAGTCGCGCGGCCTCACTGGTTGCCAACGACTGCGGCAATTCGAAAAGCGCAGGCGCTGATATGACGGCACGAGCGGGGTCGAATCCAAACTGTTCGCGGACATCCGCGCGAAGCGACTTGAGAATTTCGGCGGAAAGCTCTTGGGGCCTAAGCGAGTTGCCCGATGCCGGAAAAGCGATGGATTGCCCGGTGCCCATCAATCGCTTGAATTCCCCCCGGACATTGTCGGAGTCGCTGTCCAACATGCGGCGCGCCTTTGCACCGACGGTGACCGTACCACTGCGGTCGATCCGCACGATGGAAGGAGTGAGTGTCGTTCCCTGTGGTGTTCGAACTGGATGTATCTGAGTCCCGTCGAACATTGAAGCAGCAGAATTCGTCGTTCCTAGGTCGATGCCGAGAAACAAAGGCCGGTCGCTCACTATGGGAAATCTCCTTTGCTGACTCGTTATATCGGTCGGAAGGTTTCAGTGGGTGCGGTGTATGAACTGGCATACAAAAAATGCAACGCGCTTTGCAAACCTCATAATTGGTTGTTTGAGGAACAGAACTGAAACTCTACCTCGGTTCAGATTCCCAATCCACGAATTCTGAGGAAGGACCACACGCATCGCCTTGATTGCCAGCAGTTCACCTTACTTTGAAGGAACCCGATCACTGCCGTCAGTTTTTTACAAGACGCAGACCCCAGTTATCTTTTAGATTCATGATCCATGAATTCGAATCCTGCTTTGGTAAAAATACGAGATGTTCACAAGCACTTCACGCGCGGAAGTGAACGCATCGATGTGCTGAAGGGCGTTACGCTCGATATTCCGTCCGGTGACTTCCTTGCGCTGATGGGACCTTCAGGTTCGGGAAAGACGACACTGCTGAATCTCATGGGTGGACTGGATGCTCCCACTGACGGGTTTGTCGACGTCGATGGTCAGAGGGTGAGTTCGCTCCGAGGAAGTGCGCTGTCCCGATGGCGGTCGAGCAATATCGGCTTCGTTTTTCAACTCTACAATCTGCTTCCGAAGCTGACAGCCGAAAGGAATGTGGAACTGCCGCTTCTGCTGACGAAGCTATCCCGCAATGAGCGCAGGGAGCGCGTTGCGATCGCTTTGAAGGTTGTTGGTCTGGCCGATCGCGCGAGGCATTATCCGGGGCAGTTGTCCGGCGGACAGGAACAACGCGTTGGCATTGCGCGCGCAATCGTTACGGATCCAACACTGCTTCTTTGCGACGAGCCTACGGGAGATCTGGATCGAAAGGCGAGTGAAGAGATTCTCGGGCTGTTGCAGGCGCTGAACCGGGACCATGGCAAGACCATTGTGATGGTAACGCATGACCCCCATGCTGCCGAGTGCGCGCAACGGACGCTGCACCTGGAAAAAGGTATTCTTGGAGGCAACGGTCACGCATGAAGTTTCTCCACCTGGTCTGGATGAGCTTATCCCGGCGAAGGATTCGCACGACATTCACGCTGTTGTGCATCTTCATCGCGTTCCTGCTCTTCGGGATAGTGATGGCCGTGCGTACGGCTTTCACTCTTGGCGTGGATATCGCGGGGTTAGATCGGCTGGTTCTCATCAACAAGGTAACCCTGATTCTTCCCCTCCCGATTTCGTATGCCCAGCGGATTCAGCAGACTCCCGGCGTCGAAACCGTCACACACCAGACGTGGTTTAATGGCGCCTATCAGCAACCGACAAACGTCCTGACAACCCTCGTCGTAGAACCCGCTCCCTTTCTTTCCATCTATCCTGAATTCAAACTCAGCGCGGCAGAAGTCGAGGCATGGCTGGCCGACAGGCAGGGCGCTGTTGTTGGCAAGGACCTGGCCGAGCGGTACGGATGGAAGATCGGAGACCGCATTCCGCTGTCGTCATCAATCTGGGAGCCAAAGGAGCCATGGGAGTTCAACGTCGCCGGGATTTATGACGGGGAAAAAAGTGTCGACAAGACACAGTTCCTTTTTCGGTACGACTATTTCGATGAAAACCGGAACGAGACTCTGAAAGGCAACGTCGGCTGGTACATCGTGAAGATTGCCGATAAGTCGAAGGCCCTGGAATTAAGCCGTACGTTCGATGAAATGTTTGCAAACTCCGGAGCGGAAACCAAGACGACGACGGAGAAAGGCTTCGTCGAGAGTTTTGCCAAGCAGGTCGGAGATATCGGGTCCATCACGGTGGCAATCGCCTCGACCGTCCTCTTCATGTTCGGACTGGTTGCTGCGAGCACCATGGTGCAGTCCGTTCGGGAACGTACCAGTGAACTCGCGGTGCTCAAAACGCTTGGCTTCAGCGATACGCGAATTCTGCTGCTTGTCTTGTCCGAGTCGCTGTTCATGACGTTGTTGGGTGGTGGACTGGGGTTGGCGGCAGCCTGGCTCGTCGTTCAACGGGGTGATCCGACTGGAGGCCTGCTCCCCATCTTCATGCTGCCCCGTTCGAACATGGCCGTGGGCGTTGGCCTCATGGTGCTGATGGGTTTGGTGGCGGGAGCGCTCCCAGCCATGGAAGCAATGCGGTTGCGGATTACGGATGCGCTCAGGAAGGCCTAGGAACATTTTTTCATGAACTGGCTTAAACAGACCATCGCCGTCATGTCCGTGAATCTTCGCACGATACCTTCGCGCTTGGGTTCTTCCGCGGTTGCCATCATTGGTATCGCGGGAGTTGTCGTTGTTTTTGTATCGGTATTGTCCATCGCTGCCGGGTTCGCTGCAGCGATGACCGGATCGGGCTCCCATGACCGCGCCCTGATGTTGCGTACCGGCGCCGATACGGAACTTACAAGCGCTATCGAAGGACCGCTGGTCCGGATCATCAAGGAGGCTCCCGGTATTCGAAAGGAAGGCGACGTCGCCTCAGCTTCTGCGGAACTCTACGTCATTGTCGATCTGCCGAAGAAGGCCACGCCCGACTCGCCCGCTAACGTCCCAATGCGCGGCATTGAGCCTTTGGGATTAAAGGTCAGAGATGAGATCTCGCTGATCGAGGGCCGTCCATTACGGTTCGGAACAAATGAGGTCATCGTTGGGAAGGGCGCACAAAATCAGTTTGCAGGTTTGAATGTTGGAGATACCGTGGTTTCCGGCCAGAATCGGTGGGTCGTTGTCGGCGTGTTTGCGGCAAACGGCGGTCTTGCCGAGACCGAAATCTGGTGTGACGTTCAGACCCTGCAGAGCGTGTATCGCAGAGTGAACTCGTTCAATTCCGTTCTCATGAATCTCCAGACGCCCGATTCCTTTGAACAGTTGCGCGACTGGATTGAATCGAATCCCCAAACGAAGAATGTGACCGTTCGCCGCGAGAGCGAGTACTACGCCAGGCAGGGCGAAACCATGGCGCGTTTGATTAATACCCTCGGCTTCGGAGTGGCGACATTGATGGCAATCGGCGCCGTCTTCGGCGCGATTCTCACCATGTACACGGCCGTTGCCTCGCGGTCGCGCGAGATTGCGACGTTGCGGGCTCTTGGTTTCAACACACTGTCGGTTGTCGTATCCGTCCTGATTGAGTCTCTCGTCCTTGGCGCCATCGGCGGGACTATTGGAGCGATCGGCGCGTACCTTGCGTTTGACGGATTCCAGACATCGACGATGAACTTTCAGAGCTTCAGTCAGGTGGCGTTCGCTTTTCGCGTGACGCCGCAGCTCTTCGCTACGGGATTGGCCTATGCGCTGGCGATCGGGCTTCTGGGCGGATTGCTTCCCGCGATTCGCGCGGCAAGGTTGCCAATTTCGCGGGCGCTAAGGGAGCTGTAGGAGTGGCGGAGAGGGAACCTCCATCGGGTTAAGTACGATTGTCAACGGACAACAGTCATCCGACATTCGCCAACGACGGTAACTCTGCCGGATTCCTGCATCAAGTTTACGGATTTGTGTGCGTCTCTGAGAGGCGGCCCTCGAGCAGATCCTTATTATTCTCCATGCACCACCACTCCATCAGCTCGTCACCGGGTCTCATCCGAACGAACACTCGAGTGTTCTTGAAAGGTTTTGTATAGATCTTCGGATCGTCGAAAGTCACTTCATATTCCAGATGATCCGGGTCAATGAATCGAATGCGCTCGACGACGTGCAGGGCGTCGCTCGAGAGATGTTCTGCGGTATCGAGCCAGCTCTTCCCGTTAAATCCCTTCGTATCGATCACGAGCGTGTCGCCTTCATAGCGTCCAACGGAGCTACCCATCCACGAGGGCTCGATGTCCTTCGGGTGATCTCGTCCGTCTGTCGCAACCACGTGAAAGACATTGTTCGATTCAAAGAGAATAACGAAGCGTTTCGTCGTTTGAACGAACTCGACGGGATAGGAAGTCTGCATCGCTCGCGTGTATCCCCACGGAAGGCAGCGGGCGGCATAGTCGAATCTCGCGCCTTTGTTCAACTGATCTCCTCCGGGAGTGTAAGAAAGAGTTCCGGACCCTTTTTGCGTGCAGCCGCGTATGGGCGCACCGCTTCCGCACTCGTTCGAATCGCGCGTGATATCAACAACGCGAGGCCGGTCCCAGACCCCGCTGAAGTCCGGCTTGCCGTTGGGCAGACGCGGAATCTCACCGGACTTCGCGGGACTCGCCTGCGCCTGCGCCTCCCGTGAGGCTACTGATAACAGAGCCAGGACAACGAAGACCGCCAGGTAAGCGGAACGAAAGACGCGCGTTGTCATTGTGAATCTCCTTTTCCGACGGCAAGTGGGTAGTATTCTTCAACCCCGGCCCGCGAGTGTCAAGCCAGCCGAGCGCATGCTATAGTCGAGCGCCTTGAATTCCACATCCTCTCGCGACATCACCGCAATCCAAAACCGATTACTCCGTGGCGTCATCACGGCTCTCGCTGCGCTCGCCATCTGGTTCGCGCCAATGCCATCGGGTGTTGAGGAAAAGGCGTGGCACCTGTTTGCGATCTTTTTCGGCACTATCGTGGGGCTCATCCTGCAGCCTTTGCCGTTGGGTGCTGTCGTTCTGGTCGGTACGACGGCCACGATGCTCACGGACACGCTGTCGTTGAACGAGGCAATGGCGGGATACATGAACTCCACAGTCTGGCTGATCGTCGCGGCGTTTCTGTTTGCGCGAGCTTTCAGCAAGACGGGACTGGGTCGTCGTATCGCGTATGTTTTCATACGTCTTTGCGGCCGAAGGACGCTGGGACTCGGTTACGCGCTGGCGTTGACGGATCTCGTTCTCGCTCCCGGCATCCCCTCGGGCGCCGCACGCACAGCGGGAGTGCTCTTTCCAGTCGTGAAGAGTCTCGCTTCAACATACGGTTCGGAACCGGGACCAACGGCCGGACGTATCGGCACATTTCTCATGCTTAGCGCCTATCAGGTGCATGCCGTCACCTGCGCGATGTTTCTCACGTCTATGGTGGCGAATCCGTTTATTGCAAATGCAGCACGCGAGACTGTTCACATTGAGATTACGTGGACGGGCTGGGCAATAGCGGCGCTGGTTCCAGGATTAATCAGCTTTGCGATCGTGCCGTATCTCGTGTTCCGTCTGACCAAGCCGGAGATTCTCGAAACGCCGGAAGCGGCGGAACTAGCGACAGCCGAGTTGCGGAAGATGGGACCAGTCAGCCGTCAGGAACGCGTGGTGCTGGGCGTTTTCGCGATGACCTTTCTTCTGTGGGTAACCGGGCGATGGACGGGACTGGATCCCACAGTCGTCGCCTTCTTTGGCCTTTGCGTTCTTTTGATTCTGGGGGCCCTGCAGTGGGACGACGTGCTCGCCGAGCGCGCCGGCTGGGATGCGCTGATCTGGTTTGGCGGCCTGGTCGGAATGGCGACCATGCTCAACACACTCGGCCTTATTCCGTGGTTTTCAAAATACGTGGCGAGTCACGTCGAGGGCTGGCCGTGGCTTCCTGCACTTGGAGTACTGGCGCTGGTCTACATGTACGCCCACTATTTCTTCGCCAGCCTTTCTGCGCATGCTGCGGCGCTCTTTGTCCCTTTTCTCACGGTCGCCGTAGCCGTTGGCGCGCCTCCTTATTTTGCGGCGCTGACGTTTGCGTTCTTCTCCAGCCTTTGCGTTTCTCTCACCCATTATGGAGGCGGGCCGTCGCCCGTTTATTGGGGCTCGGGATATTCCAGCATCCGACAGTGGTGGACTGTTGGTTTTGCCGCATCCATTATTTTTGTGATTGTGTGGATGGGGATCGGCCCGTTCTGGTGGAAGGCGCTTGGTCTCTTCTAAATGTAAACGTAGCCCTCCATGATCCGTCGAGCCGTTCCTGCTGTTGCCGACTTTGTCAGTTCAAACTCGCCTGTCGATTTCCTCGATGCAGAAACAAGGAAACTGGAAATTCCTGAAGGATGCCCAATCCGCACGGTGCCGGACTGTGCTCGAGGATCGGCGATTTCGTGGACGACGGTGCCTTCGATAGCGGCTGCGGCGCTCAAACAGAGTCCGCCTGTGATCGCGTAGGCCTTGTGCATGACCGCCAGCGCCTTCGTCCGCGCGACCAGATCGCAGTCAACCGCCGAGATCGGTTTGCCAGAGCTGGTCTTGTAGTCTTGCGGCGGGGAGACAATACCGACTTTCGGCACCGCGGGACTGACGTCGCCCCGATTCGGCGCAAGCTTCATCAGAACCGCAGCCTTTGCACGAAGTTCTTCCATGAGTGCAAGAATCTGAGGATTGGCCTGAGTATCAGCAGGCAACTCGATGCCCGATAATCCGATCTCTTTCGCCTGGACAAATACGGCGGGTGCGGCCGCGTCGACGAGGCTGCAACGCACGCTTCGGCCGTCGTCGAGTTCCAGGACATCAACGACCTTACCCGTCGGCAACAACCTTCCTGTCTTTGAACCCGCGGCATTCACGAAGTTCACGACGATTCGTGCTCCGGAACCCGGAATCCCGTCGACAGCGAAGTCTCCTTCGAAGACTGCGCGGCCATCGCGGACGGGAACTTCCGCCTCGAGAATTTTCCTGGTGTTGGTGTTGAAGATTCGCACGCGTGTGATGGGCTCGACGGCAGGAACCAACCCTTCATCGACGGCAAACGGACCGACTGCCAGAGAAATATTTCCGCAATTGCCCTGGTAATCGACGACCGCCTGCGCGATTCCAACATAGCCGACGGTGTAATCCACGTCAGCGTCCGCACGAGTGGATCGACGAATGATGGCTGCTTTGCTCGTCAGGGGATCTGCGCCGCCGAGGCCGTTGATTTGCCGAGCATCGGGGCTGCCGAAAATTTTAAGGATGACAGCATCGCGGGCAGTTGGGTCGCGTGGCAAATCGTCTTCGAAAAGGAACACACCCTTGCTTGTACCTCCTCGAAGGATTGCCGCACGGATTCGGTGACGTTCATCCATCGGTTGCTTCTGTGCAGGCCGAGTATAAGGCGAAAAGCCTTGCCTGAGTTCCGAATCGTGAGGCAGCATGCAGGGCAACGAACGGTCGGAGGTGTGCGATGTTTAGAGTCGTGTTCGCTGCAGTGCTGGCAGCCGCAGTGTTTGCCCCTGCTGCTGAACTCAAAGTTTTGAGCGTCGGCTCGATCAATCCGGGTCTTGGCAACAACGGAGATCAGTTCAAGAAAGACACTGGAAACGAGATCACCATTCAGGTCGATACCGCTCCCGGCCTGAGTCGCCGACTTGCAATGGGCGAAACGGCAGACGTTCTCATCGCAACCGCTGACGTTATCGATGAAGCAACGAAGGCGGGAAAGATTGTCGCGGGAACCCGGACACTGGTCGCGCGCGTCGGCGTGGGCGTGACGGTGCGGAAAGCGGCGAAGATGCCAGACGTCAAGAATCCCGCCGGTTTGAAGCAGGCATTGGAAAGCGCGGATTCGATCGTCTATAACGAAGGCTCGTCGGGGCTCTATCTGGACAAGCTTTTCGCGCAGATGGGAATTGCGGAGAAGCTGAAGGCGAAGACCACGCGCTATCCGAATGGCGGGCAGGTTGCGCAGCACATTGTGAATGGGAAGGGGAACGAGATTGGCTTCCTACCGGTGCCGTACATCATGTCGAACCTTGCGCAAGGGATTCAATTTGTCGGTCCGCTTCCCGGGGAAACGCAGAATTACACTTCATATGAAGCTGCGGTAATGAGCGGTGGAAAGGCGACGGATGCCGCGAAGCAGTTCGTTAAGTATTTAACGACGGCCGGAGCGAAGAAGATTTTCGCGGCGACCGGTGTGGACTAGCGTCTGGCGCGTTTCATCGCGAACTTTCAGCCGACGATCCTGCAAATAACTTCTTTCCATCGGCCAGCGTGACCGAACTGGAGTTGCAGGTGTTCGATCCATCCTTCGCCCGATAACCGTCGATCGTGACCTGATCGCCCTGCTTCAGCGACTCTTTTGTCCAGCCCTGGCGCGTCAGCGTGTTCGGGCTGCCGCCTTCGCATTGCCAGTGCACAATTGCTCCCTTTTCGTCTTTGGCGTCGACATAGATCCAGATGTGCGGGTTTGTCCACTCCAACTTCACGACCGCTCCCTGAACCTTCACTGTCTTGGCCCGGTCGAACTCCGCGGCAAACGCGTGGTGCGCCGCGAGAGAGATGGGGAGGAGAATCAAAACAGCAATCAGAGCAGCGAGGACGGTTTTCATAAGGACCTCCCGAGAGAGTTGCGGCCCATCTTACTTGGGGGATTTCAAATGCGTCAAGACCGGAACAAAATCGGGGACAGAGAGGAATTTAGAGAATGGACGAGTCCGGGTATCTCAAAACCGAAATTACAAGATCTTAGATTGGACAAGCCGCTGATGCTTTCCGAGTCCAAATTTGAGATCTTGTAATTTCGGTTTTGAGATACCCGGACTCGTCCATTCTCTAAATTCCCGTCTGTCCGCCTCTCTGGCCCCGATTTTCTTCCCAACCCCTTCGTTCTTTGTTAGTGTTGCCCGGAATGAAAAAGACCTACGCGTGGTTGATACTCGTGTGTCTTACGGGAGCAATTTCCGTGAGTGCACAAGCTCCCACGATCAAGCGCACTCCAGACGGAAAGCCCGACTTGAACGGAGTCTGGCAGGTGTTGAATACAGCAGCATGGGATATCCAGGACCACGGCGGCCAGTTGGGAATACCTCCCGGTCAGGGGGTTGTTGAGGGCAATGAGATTCCCTATCTTCCGGCCGCGGCTGCAAAGAAGCAGCAGAACTTTGCCAACCGTGCGGTCGCTGACCCGGAAGCACAGTGCTTCATGCCCGGTGTGCCACGCGCCACCTACATGCCGTACCCGTTTGAGATCGTGCAATCCAAGGGAACAATGGCGATCCGCTATGAGTACGGACATGCGGTTCGAGTGATCTATATGGACGGCAGCAAGCATCCCGAAGGTTTGCCCAGCACCTGGATGGGAGACTCCCGTGGGCGATGGGAAGGCGATACGCTGGTCGTGGATGTGAAAAATTTCAACGATCAGACCTGGTTCGATCGCGCGGGAAACCATCACAGCGATGCATTGCACGTGATCGAGCGGTACACGCTGTCGAGTCCAGATCATATTCAGTACGAAGCGACGATTGAAGATCCCAAGGTGTTCTCGCGGCCGTGGAAGATGGCGATGCCGATCTACCGTCGTGTGGAAAAGAACGTGAAGCTTCTGGAGTACGAATGTGTTTTCTATCTTCAGGAAGAGAAGTACAAGAATGCTCCTTTCAAATAGGCTGCCGGAGGTTCACGTGAGACAAAAGGCGTTCCATCGCATTGGTTTTGCCGCGATGCTGGGGGTCCTGATTCTCGAAACGCACGGATACAGCCAGGCTCCCGCTCCTGCAGACAAGGCCTTTGCGCCGGCGCGCCTGGCCGACGGTCAACCGGATATGCAGGGCGTTTATACCCGCACAGGAGTGAAGGCGCTGGAGGCGGAGCCGCCGGACAATCCTATTGACCCCAGCGGGAAGAACCCGCTTTCGGTGTCGAATCGCGGAGACGGACTCGGTCCCTATCCCGGCGTCTTTGGACAGGTAGGCACCGTTCTGCGTGGCACAGGACAGCGCGCGCAGAGGCGCACCGGAATTGTGGATCCTCCCGACAGGAAACTTCCGTGGAAGCCGG
>Ga0157375_10000799_pt1 | contig 27590 bp, 17 predicted proteins | sample M35metaG_FD_115311 | JGI IMG/M metagenome (GOLD analysis project Ga0157375, IMG submission 115311) | Miscanthus rhizosphere microbial communities from Kellogg Biological Station, Michigan, USA - M3-5 metaG | ecosystem: Host-associated > Plants > Roots > Rhizosphere > Soil | place: USA: Michigan... | reverse complement strand
CGCCGAAGTCAACGTCTTCCGCATGGGCTGGTACGGCGGCAGCGGCGGTCGTCTCGTCTATCAGAACAAAAAAGTCACGATCAGCAACGACCGCAACTGCGAAGCGCCGGACGAAACGACCGGCTACTGGTCCTGTCAGAACTGGGAAAACAGCCTCACCGTCCCCGGCAGCTCCCTGCCCGCCTCCGGCGTCTACCTCGCCCGGATCAAGGACCTGGCGAGCGGCCAGGACAACCAGATCATCTTCATCGTCCGCAACGACGCCCGCCAGACCGCCCTCCTCTACAAACTGCCGACCGCCACCTACCAGGCCTACAACTCGTTCAACGGCCACTCGCTCTACCGCTTCAACTCGGCCGGGTTCCAGACGATCACCGGCACCTCGCGGGCGGTCAAGGTCTCCTTCGAACGCCCCTACGTCAACGTCGAAAACGACGCCAACTGGTTCCTCAAAGCCGACTTCCCGATGGTCTCCTGGCTCGAGCGCGAGGGCTATGAAGTCGACTACACCGACAGCACCTCGGTCGACGCCAACCCGGCGCAGCTGCTCAAACACAAAACGCTGGTGATCTCCGGCCACGACGAGTACTGGTCGGGGGCGGAGATGGCCGGCTACAAGGCGGCTCGCGACGCCGGCGTCAACATCGCCTCCTTCAGCGGCAACACCGCCTACTGGCGGGTCCGCTACGAGAACAGCGATCGCACCCTGGTCTGTTACAAGGCCGTCGAGGGGACCAAAGAAGGCAGCGTCCCCGACGGCTCCAAAGGGGTCAACGACTGGGGCCCGGACGGCATCAAAGGCACCAAAGACGACGCCCTCGGCCTCGACGGCAAAGCCGGCACCGCCGACGACAACCCCCAGTACGCGACCACGACCTTCCGCGACGACGGTGCGCCCCCCGGCAACCCCAACGCCCCGGCCGGCGGCCGCGTCGGGCCCAACGAACCGGAGAACTCGCTGCTGGGGACGATGTACGTCGGCGACAACGACAACTACGACTACCCGCTGACGGTTCCGGCCACCAACGCCCAGAACGAGTTCGGCGGCGACAGGATCTGGCGCAACACCGGCGTCTCGGAAACCTCGAGCACGACGATCGGCACCAACCTCAACGGCTGGGAGTGGGACTCGATCCCGACCCAGGCCCAGTACTTGAGCAAAGAGCCGAGCGGCGTCAAGCGGCTGAGCCTGAGCGACCTCGGCACCGCGCCGAGCCCGCCGGAGTGGATCCAGGACGAGGGGCTGCTCTACTCGACCCTGCCTCCCCCGGGCCAGCCGAGCACGGTCTCCGCCGTCAAGTACACGGCGCCCAGCGGCGCCCTCGTCTTCGCCGCCGGCACGATCCAGTGGTCCTGGGGACTGGCGCCGCACTACCTGAACAAACCGAGCGAAAGCTATGAGGACCCGCCGGTCGACTCCAGCGACCCGCGGATCCAGCAGGCGACCTACAACATCTTCGCCGACGGCGGCGTCCAGCCGCAGACCCCGTCGGGCATCCTGATCGACGGCAACGACCCGCCCGACGCCTCCTTCACGGCGACCCCGAACCCGGCCTCGGCCGGCAGCACGGTCAGCTTCAACGCCGCCGGCACGACCGACTCGGACGGGACGATCGTCAAATACGAATGGGACCTGGACGGCAACGGGACCTACGAGACCAACACCGGCTCGACCCCGACCGTCTCCAAGAGCTACCCGAACCCCGAAGAACTGACGGTCCGCCTGCGCGTCACCGACAGCGGCGGCGCCACCGACCAGGCGGTCCGGACGCTGGTCGTCAGCAGCGGCACCCCGGGCAACATCGCCCCCCAGGCCGCCTTCACGATCTCCCCCAACCCGGCCCCGCTGGAAACGCCGGTCAGCTTCAACGCCGCCGGCTCCTCGGATCCCGACGGCTCGATCGTCAAATACGAATGGGACCTCGACGGCAACGGGACCTACGAGACGAACACCGGCTCGACCCCGACCGCCAGCCGCTCCTACGGCAGCGAAGGCGACCGCCAGGTCGGCCTCCGGGTGACCGACAACAGCGGCGGCACCGCGACGATCGCGCACGCCCTGATCGTCGGCCACGGCAGCACCTACAGCGCCGAAGTGCTCGGGACCTCGGGCCTGCGCGACTACTGGCGCCTCGGGGAGAAATCGGGCAGCACCTTCGCCGACCCCGTGGGCAACCGCCCCGCGACCGCGCAGGGCGGCTTCAGCCTCGGCGTCCCCGGCGCGATCGAAAGCGACCTCGACACGGCCGCCGGCTTCGACGGCTCGACCGGCGCCGCCAGCGCCGCCCTCGACCTCTCCGGTACCTCGCAGCTGACCGTCGAATTCTGGCTCAACTGGTCCGCCTACGCCAACGACGACGACCTCGCCTTCGAGTTCACCCCCAACTTCAACAACAACAACGGCGGCTTCCTGATCGACCCCAACGCCGGCGAGCTGGGCGGCAAGTTCGGGGTCGGGATCGGCCGCGGGGAATCCCGCAACAACGTCTACTTCGCACGCCCCAGCGCCGGCACCTGGCACCACTACGCGCTGGTCTTCAACACGGTCGCGGCGGCGGCGCAGCAGGTCATCCCCTACGTGGACGGCAAAACGGTGCCGTTCGAAAAGCTCAACAGCGGCACCGGCGCCGGCAACTTCGCCAACTCGACGCTCTACTTCATGTCCCGCGGCGCCTCCGCCCTGTTCGGCAAAGGCAGCCTCGACGAGGTCTCCCTCTACAACCGCGCCCTCAACGCCACCGAGATCGGCGCCCACTACCAGTCGAGCCGCAGCAACAAACTCCCGACCGCCTCCTTCACCGCCTCGCCCAATCCCGTCACCATCGGCTCCCAGGCGAGCTTCGACGCCTCCGGCTCGAGCGACCCCGACGGGACGATCGCCAAATACGAGTGGGACCTCGACGGCAACGGGACCTACGAGACCGATACCGGCACGACGCCCAAAGCGAGCGCGACCTACGTGACCGCAGGCGATCGCAAAGTCGGGCTGCGGGTGACCGACAACAACGGTGCGGCCGACGCCACGACCCGCACGCTCACCGTGCAGAGCCAGGCCCCCCAGGCATCGTTCTCGGCGAGCCCGAACCCGGCGGCGCCCAACGCCCCGGTGACCCTCGACGGCTCCGCCTCGACCGACCCCGGCGGCCCGATCGTCAAATACGAGTGGGACCTCGACGGCAACGGGACCTACGAGACCGACACCGGCGCGTCGGCGACCACCACCGCCTCCTATCCGAACCCGGGCGAACACCAGGTCGGCCTGCGGGTCAGCGGCGCCGGCGGCGCCACCGCGACCACCGTGCGGACCGTCTTCGTCGGCGGCTCCTACAGCGCCGCGATCGGCGCCACCCCGGGGCTGGTCGACTACTGGCGGCTCGGTGAGCAGTCGGGCTCCACGCTCGCCGACGTCGCCGGCTCCAGCCCGGCGACCCTGAAAGGCGGCGTCACCCTCGGTGCCCCGGGCGCGCTCGAATTCGATCCCAACGCCGCCGCCGCCTTCGACGGCCTGAGCGGCGCCGCCAGCGCCGCGGTCGACTACTCGGCCACCAGCAGGCTGACGGTCGAATTCTGGCTCAACTGGTCCGCCTACGCCAACGACGACGACCTCGCCCTGGAGCTGACGCCGAACTTCAACGACAACGACGGCGGCTTCATCGTCGACCCCAACGCCGGCGAGCTGGGCGGCAGGTTCGGCGTCGCGATCGGCCGCGGGGAATCCCGCAACAACGTCTACTTCGCCAGGCCCAGCGCCGGCGAATGGCACCACTACGCCTTCGTCCTCGACACCACCGCGCCGGCGGCCCAGCAGATCACCCCCTACGTCGACGGCAAAGCCGTCTCCTACGAAAAGCTCAACAGCGGCACCGGCGCCGGCAACTTCGCCAAATCGATCCTCTCCCTGATGTCTCGCAACGCCTCCGCCCTGTTCGGCAAAGGCAGCCTCGACGAGCTCGCCGTCTACAACCGGGCGCTGGGGGGCGGCGAAATCCTCAACCACTACCTGGCCCGCGGCGGCAACAAAGCGCCGCAGGCCTCGTTCACGGCGACCCCGAACCCGGTCGAGACGAACACGCCGGTCGCCTTCAACGGCACCGCCTCCTCGGACATCGACGGAACCGTGGCCAAATACGAATGGGACCTGGACGGGAACGGAAGCTTCGAGACGAACACCGGCTCCACGCCGACGGCGAGCACGAGCTACTCGGCGCCCGGCCAGTACGACGTCCGCCTTCGCGTCACCGACGACGACGGCTCGGTCGGGACGACCGCCGTCACCGTCGTCGTCCACAACCAGGCCCCGACCGCCACCTTCACGGCAACCCCGAGCACGGCCCCGATCGGCTCCCCGGTCAGCTTCGACGCCTCCGGCTCCAGCGACCCCGACGGCGCCATCGTCAAATACGAGTGGGACCTGGACGGCAACGGGACCTACGAGACCGACACCGGGGCGACGCCGACCGTGAGCAAGCGCTTCACTCGCAACGGCGAAGCCACCGTCGGCCTGCGGGTCACCGACAACAGCGGCGAAACCGAAACCGCGAGCAGGGTCGTCACCGTGGTCGGCTCCTACTACGGCGCCGTCGCCGCGACTCCCGGCCTGGTCGACTACTGGCGGCTCGGCGAGCCGGCCGGCCCGAACTTCGCCGACGGCGTCGGCGGCAGCACCGCCACGGTCGCAGAAGGAGGCGTCACCTACGGCGTCCCGGGCGCCCTCGCCGCCGACCCGAACAGGGCGGCCAGCTTCGAAGGCAACGTGGCGGCGGCCAGCGCGCCGGTCGACTACTCCGGCACCTCCAAGCTGACCGTCGAATTCTGGCTTAACTGGACGGCTTACGCGAACAACGACCTGCTCGCGCTCGAGCTGACGCCGAACTTCAACAACAACGACGGCGGCTTCCTGGTCGACCCCAACGCGGGCGAGCTGGGCGGCAAGTTCGGGGTCGGAATCGGCCGCGGAGCCTCCCGCAACACCTCCTACTTCGCGCGCCCCAGCGCCGGCGCCTGGCATCACTACGCCTTCGTCTTCGACACGACGGCGCCCGCCTCCGAACAGGTGACGCCCTACGTCGACGGTCAGCCGGTCCCCTACGAAAAGACCGCTAGCGGCGCCGGAGCCGGCAACTTCGCCAAATCGACGCTCTACCTCATGTCGCGCAACGCGACCAGCCTGTTCGGCAAGGGCAAGCTCGACGAGCTGGCGGTCTACAACCGGGCGCTGAGCGCGGCCGAAGTCGGCGCCCACTTCGACGCCAGCGTCAACAAGCTGCCCGTGCCCGTCTTCGCGGCCACGCCCAACCCGGTCGCGGCGGGCATCCAGACGAGCTTCGACGCCTCCGGCTCGAGCGACCCCGACGGCGCCGTCGTCAAATACGAATGGGACCTCGACGGCAACGGGACCTACGAGACCGACACCGGCGAAACGCCCACCGCGACCGCCTCCTACCCGGTCTCCGGCGACGTCCAGGTCGGCCTGCGGACCACCGACGACGCCGGCGCAACGGCGGCCACGACCCGCACCGTCACCGTCTTCGGCACCCTGCCCACGGCCTCGTTCACGGCGACCCCGAACCCGGTCACGACGGGGGACCAGGTGACGTTCGACGCCACCGGCTCCTCGGACCCCGAGGGCCCGATCGCGAAATACGAATGGGACCTCGACGGCAACGGGACCTACGAGACCGACACCGGGACGACGCCGACGGCGAGCCGCTCCTATGCGGTCAAGGGCCCGGTCGCGGTCGGCCTGCGGGTCACCGACGGCGACGGTGCGACCAAGACCGCGTCGGTCGGCCTCTCGGTGCAGAACCGCGCGCCCTCCGCGACCTTCACCGCCGCCCCCAACCCGGTGCAGACCCTGAGCTCGGTCAGCTTCGACGCCTCCGGCTCGGCTGACTCCGACGGGACGATCGCCAAATACGAGTGGGACCTCGACGGCAACGGCAGCTATGAGACCGACACCGGGACGACGCCGACCGCCTCGCGCTCCTTCCCGACCGCCGGCGCCTACGAAGTGGGGCTGCGCGTAACCGACGACGACGGCGCCGCGACCACGGCGACGCGCACGGTCACCGCCCAGAATCGCCCGCCGACCGCCGCCTTCGCCGCCACGCCGAACCCGGTCCAGACCGGCACCGCGGTCAGCTTCGACGCCTCCGGCTCGAGCGACCCCGAGGGCCCGATCGCGAAATACGAGTGGGACCTGGACGGGAACGGCAACTATGAGACCGACACCGGGACGACGCCGACCGCCGCCACCTCCTACCCCGTCGCCGCCAACGTCAGCGTCGGGCTGCGCGTGACCGACGCCGACGGCGACACCGCCACGACCAGCAAAGCGGTCACGGTTCAGAACCGGCCTCCGGCGGCCTCCTTCACGGCGACGCCCAACCCGGTCCCGACCGGGACCGCGGTCAGCTTCGACGCCTCCGGCTCGAGCGACCCCGACGGCGCCGTCGTCAAATACGAGTGGGACCTCGACGGCAACGGCACCTACGAGACCAGCACCGGCTCGACGCCCAGCGCCTCGAAAACCTACGCCACCGCCGCGACGCCGACGATCGGCCTGCGGGTGACCGACGACCTCGGGGCGACCGCGACGACGACCCGTGTCCTCACCGTGCAGAACCGCCTCCCCAACCCCTCCTTCACGGCGACCCCGAGCACCGTGGTCAGCGGCAGCTCGGTCACCTTCAATGCCACCGGCTCCACCGACCCGGACGGGACGGTGACGAAATACGAATGGGACTTCAATGGCGACGGGACCTTCGAGACCAGCACCGGCACCACGGCGACGACGACCAAAACGATGGCCACCGCCGGCACCATCGAGGTCGGCCTGCGGGTCACCGACAACAACGGCGGCACGGCGACGACGACGCGCACCGTGACGGTCACCAACCGCGCCCCGACCGCCTCCTTCACGGCGACGCCGAGCACGGCGCCGACCGGGACCAGCGTGACCTTCAATGCCTCGGCCTCGTCCGACCCCGACGGGACGATCGCCAAATACGAATGGGACCTCGACGGCAACGGCACGTACGAGACCAGCACCGGCGCCACGCCGACGACGAGCAAAACCTACGCCACCCCGGGCACCTTCACGGTCGGTCTGCGCGTCACCGACAACCTCGGGCTGACCGCGACGACGACGAAATCCGTGACGGCGCAGAACCGGGCGCCGGAAGCGTCGTTCACGGCGACGCCCAACCCGGTCCCGACCGGGACCGCAGTCAGCTTCGACGCCTCCGGCTCGGTCGACCCCGACGGGACGATCGCCAAATACGAATGGGACCTCGACGGCAACGGCACGTACGAGACCAGCACCGGCGCCACGCCGACGACGAGCAAAACCTACGCCACCGCCCAGACCCCGACGATCAGGCTGCGCGTCACCGACAACAACAACGTGACGGGGACCACCACCCGGGTCCTCACGGTCCAGAACCGCCTCCCCACCGCCTCCTTCACGGCGGCGCCGACCACCGTGGTCAGCGGCAGCTCGGTCACCTTCAACGCCACCGGCTCCACCGACCCGGACGGGACGATCGCCAAATACGAATGGGACTTCAACGGCGACGGGACCTTCGAGACCAGCACCGGCACGACCGCGACGACGACCAGAGCGATGGCGACCGCGGGCACGATCAACGTCGGCCTGCGGGTCACCGACAACAACGGCGGCACCGCGACGACGACGCGCACCGTCACCGTCACCAACCGCGCCCCGACCGCCTCCTTCACCGCCACGCCGAACCCGGTCCCGACCGGTACCGCCGTGACCTTCAGCGGCTCCGGCTCGACCGACCCCGACGGGACGATCGCGAAATACGAGTGGGACCTGGACGGCAACGGCAGCTACGAGACCGACACGGGCGCGACCGCGACGACGAGCAAAGCCTTCGCCACGGCCGGGCCGGTGACCGTTGGCCTGCGCGTAACCGACAACCTCGGGCTGACCGCGACGACGACGAAATCCGCAACCGTTCAGAACCGCGCTCCCGTCGCCTCCTTCACAGCCACGCCGAATCCGCTCACCGTTGGCGGCAGCGCCAGCTTCAACGGCTCGGCCTCGACCGACCCCGACTGGACCGTGACGAAATACGAATGGGACCTCGACGGCAACGGCACGTACGAGACCAGCACCGGCGCCACCGCGACGACTAGCAAAGCCTTCACGACCTCCGGCAACCGCACGATCGGGCTGCGGGTCACCGACAACTCCGGCGCCACCGGCACCGCCAGCGTCGTCCTCAACGTCCAGAGCGGCTACGCCCCGGCGGTGCTGGCCACCAGCGGCCTCACCGACTACTGGCGCCTGGCCGAGACCTCGGGCGCCAGCCTCGCCGACAGCGTCGGCGGCAAAACCGCGACCACGGTGAGCAGCCCGACCCTGGGCGCGACGGGCGCCCTCGCCAACGGCGCCGACTCGAACACCGCGGTCTCCTTCAACGGGACGAACGAGGCGGCGAGCGCTCCGCTCAACCTCTCCGGCACGAACAAGCTGACGATCGAGTTCTGGCTCAAATGGTCCGCGTTCGCCAACAACGACGACCTCGCCTTCGAGTTCACCTCGAACTCCACCAACAACACCGGCGGCTTCTTCATCGACCCCAACTCGCCCGAACAGGGCGGCCGCTTCGGCATCGGCATCGGCCGCCTGACCGCCCGCAACACCTCCTACTTCGTGCGCCCGTCGGCCAACGTCTGGCACCACTACGCGATCGTCTTCGACAGCAGCGCCGCGGCGGCGCAGCAGGTCGTCCCCTACGTGGACGGCGCACCCGTCGCCTACACCAAGGTCAACAGCGGCACCGGTGCCGGCAACTTCGCCAACTCCACCCTCTACTTCATGTCGCGGGGCGCCTCCTCGCTGTTCGGGGCCGGCAGCCTCGACGAGGTCGCGATCTACAGCCGCGCCCTCAGCGCCGCCGAAATCGCCGCCCACTTCAAATCCGCGACGCCTTAAGCGAACTTTTTCGCAGATCGGCGCGGAAGTGCCGACCCCCACGGCCCGTTATTTCCAGGTGAAAGCAGATATGGAACAGGGCGTCACCCAGACCGTCTCCGCGAAGCCGCGGCTGCAGGTTCTCAGCAACAACGCGGCCGTCTCCGACCGCATCGTCGCCGCCTGCGGCGAGGGCGGCCTCACGGTCGTGCACTCGATCACCTCTCCGGAGGAGATCGACGAGGCGGCGATCGACTCCTCGACCATCTTCGTCTTCGTCTGCGACGTCGACGAGGCCGGCGGCATGGCCGCGCTGCGGCGGCTCCGCCGCGAGCAGACGCAGCCGCCGATCGTCGTCATCTCTCCCCCCGCGACCGGAACCAGCGTGCGCCGGGCGCTCGACGGCGGCGCCGACGCGATCGTCTTCGAGCCGGAGATCGAGACCACCCTCGCGGTCACCGCGCTCGCCGTCGCCAGCGGCCAGTCGGTCGTCCCCCGCAAACTTCGGGCCAGCATCGAACGGCCGGCCTTCTCGCACCGCGAGCGCCAGGTCCTGGCGCTGGTCTCCAGGGGCCTCACCAACAGCGAGATCGCCGAAAGCATGCTGCTGGCGCAGAGCACCGTCAAGAGCCATCTCTCCTCGGCCTTCACCAAACTCGGGATCCGCTCCCGCAAGGAGGTGACGGCGCTGCTGCTCGACCCCGAACAGGCGCAGAGCGTCGGCCTGATCGGCGTCGGCGCCACGGTGCCCGAGCCGGAAGACTTCCTCTCCAACCGCAACGCTGTCGCCCAGCCGATCGGATGAACGCACCGCAGACCGCCATCCCGGTCCCGCGCGCGGCCGAGGTCCCCTTCGTCCGTCTCGACGCCGCCGATCGGCGCCTGATGGGGGAAGTCTTCGGCGCCATCGAGCGCGTCGCCGGCGTCGCCGCCTTCACCATGGGCGAGGAGCTGGAGACCTTCGAGAGCGAGTTCGCCGCCTGGTGCGAGACCGACCACGCGATCGGCGTCTCCTCCGGCACCAGCGCGCTGGAGCTGGCCCTGCGCGGGCTGGGGATCGGCCGCGGCGACGAGGTGATCGTGCCGACCAACAGCTTCATCGCCACCGCCGAGGCGGTGACCGCCACCGGTGCGACCCCGGTCATGGTCGACGTCGACGAGGACACGGCCCTGCTGACGGCCGCGATCGTCGAGGCGGCGCTGACCGAGCGCACCCGCTGCGTGATCCCGGTCCACCTCTACGGCCGCTCGGTCGAGATGGAGCCGCTGCTGGCGCTCTGCCGCGACCGCGGCCTGCGGGTCGTCGAGGATGCCTGCCAGGCGCACGGCTCCCGCTACCGGGGACGTCCCGCCGGCACCCACGGCGACGCCGGCTGCTTCAGCTTCTACCCGACCAAGAACCTCGGCGCCTGGGGCGACGGTGGCGCCGTCGTCACCGCCGACGCCGAGCTGGCCGACCGCATCCGCCTGATGCGCTCCCACGGCGAGGGGACCCGCCACCACCACGAGATGGCCGCCGGGACCCATCGCCTGCACTCCCTCCAGGCGGCGATCCTCAGCGTCAAGCTGAAGCGGCTCGACGAGTGGAACGAGAACCGCCGCCAGGCCGCGGCCACGCTGCGCGGGGCGCTCGCCGGGTCGGACCTGATCCTGCCCGAGCCCACCAGCGCCGACGGCGACCACGTCTACCACCTCTTCGTCGTCCGCACCCCGGACCGCGACGCCCTTCGCGCCCACCTGGGCGAGCGCGGCGTCTCCAGCGCGATCCACTACCCGACCCCGATCCATCTGCAGCCGGCCTACGCCGACGGCGCCGCCAGCCGGGGCGACCTCCCGGTCAGCGAGCGCCTCGCCGCCGAAAGCTGCTCGCTGCCGATCTTCCCGTCGATCACCGAGGCGGAGCTCGAGAGCATCGCCGACGCGGTCGGCTCCTTCTCGCCCTAGCGCCGCTCCTCGAAGATCTCGGCCAGGAGGTGCGTGACGATCCAGGTCGCGAGACGGGCGGTCGCGTTCGACTGGTCATACGGGGGGTTGAGCTCGGCGACGTCGATCGCGACGATGCGGCCGCGCCGCGCGACGGCGGCGAGGGTGTCCCGCAGCTGCCGGTAGGAGAGGCCGCCGGGCTCCGGAAGCGTCGTGCCCGGAACCAGCCCGAGGTCGAGCACGTCCAGGTCCACGGAGACGTAGAGCGGGGCGTCGTCCGGTACGAGCTCGGCGACCAGGTCCCGCGGAACGCCCTCGATCAGCTCGGAAGCGGTGGCCCAGCCGACCCCGAGCTCGCGCATGCCGTCGACCTCGACGCGCGCGACGTTGCGGAGCCCCAGGGCGCAGGCGCCCCGGACCGACGACAGCTCGGCAAGCCGGCGCAGCTGGCTAGCCCCGGTGAAGCGAGCGCCGTCGAGCTCCTCGAGGAAGTCGGCGTGGGCATCGACGTGCACGACGGAGACCGGCTCGACTTCGCTCACCCCGCGCCCCAGCGGAAAGCTGATGCAGTGGTCCCCGCCGAAGGTGACCAGGAGAGCCCGGCGCTCGGCGACCCGCCGCGCGACCTCCGTGATGCGGGCGAAGTTGCGGGCTTCGTCGGCGCCCTGGATCGCCACGTCGCCGAGGTCGGCCATGGTGACGCCGACCAGATGCTCGCGGCCGGTCTCGATGTCGTACCAGCCGCCGGCGCCGCCGGCCTCGGAGTAGTCGAGCTGCTCGTGGGAGGCGGCGCGAGCAGCGGCCGGGCCTCCCCTCTGGCCGGTGCGGTTGCCGGGCTGTGGGGTGCCGGCATCGAACGGCACGCCGACGAAGGCGACGTCGACCTCCAGCCCATCGAGATCGCGGCTCGCCGCTACTCCGTAGAAGGTGCGGGCGCCGTCGGCGAGCGGCGCGTCGGCCTTCCGCAGCGGCTCGCCGGCCGTCGTCACGAGCCGATCCGACCCGTGGCCTTCCCGACTCGGGAAGCCTGCTGCTGGATCCGATCGCCGGCGAACAGCTCGTGGACGTGCCTCACCGCGATCGAGCCCTCCCCGACCGCCGAGGCGACGCGGTTCGGCGACCCGTCGCGCACGTCGCCGACGGCGAAGACGCCGGGCATGCTGGTCTCGAGCGAAAAGGGAGCGCGCTCGAGGGGCCAGGCCGGCGTGCCCGCCAGATCGGCGCCGGTGCGCAGGAAGCCGCCGTCGCCGCGCAGGACCTCCGGCGGCAGCCAGGCGGTATTGGGACGCGCGCCGATCATCAGGAAGAGGGCGTGAGCCGGAACGGTCTCGATCGCTCCATCCCCCCGCGAGCGCAGCTGCAGGCGCTCCAGCCACTCCTCACCCTCCCCCCCGACGACCTCGGTCCGCAGCCGGACCTCGATGTTCGGGGACGCTTCCACCTGCTCCACCAGGTAGTGCGACATGCCCGCCGCGAGCGAGTCCGCGCGGACGACGAGGGTGACCCGGCGGGCGTAGTCGGCCAGGTGGAGGGCGGCCTGCCCGGCCGAGTTGGCGCCGCCGACGACGAAGGCCTCACGGCCCGCCATCGCGGGCGCCTCGGTGGCCGGCCCGCCGTAGAAGACGCCGGCGCCTTTCCGGGCCAGGGCCTCGAGCAGAGGGATCTCGAGCTGACGATAGGCGGCACCGGTCGCGAGGATCACGGCACGAGCCGTCACGTCCGGGAAGTCCGAGAGCCCGACGTCGATGCGCTCCCCGTTGCGGCTGAGGCCGGTCACCTCCTGCATGAAGACGAAGCGGGCCCCGAAGACCCATGCCTGCTCGTATGCCTCCTCGGCGAGCCGCCGGCCGCTGATGCCGCGCGGGAAACCGAGGTAGTTGCGGATCAGGGAGCTCAGCGTCGCCTGCCCGCCGATCCCGCCCGAGTCGATGACCAGGGTGCTGAGCCCTTCGGAGGCGCCGTATACGGCAGCCGAGAGCCCAGCCGGGCCAGCGCCGACGATGGCGAGGTCGAAGTCGCGGTCGTGGGTGTCGATCGGCCCGCCCGCCGCGACCGTCAGCTCGGCGTTGCTGGGATCGGCCAGCACCTCGCCGTTGGGGAAGACCACCAGCGGCAGCGGCTTTCCGTCCCCGTACTCGTCGACGAGGTCGCGCCCCTGGGGCGAGTCGACGAGGCTGAAGGTGTGGGGAAGGGCGCAGCGCCCGAGCACCTCGCGCAGCTCATAGGCCCGTCCCGACCACGACTCGCCGACGATGTGCGCCGTGTGGGACGCCACCCTGCTGGCGTGCGCCCATTCGGACAGGAAGGTCGTGACCGCCTCGTGGAAGAGCTCGTCGGGAGGGCGGATCGGGCGGATCAGGTAGTAGTCGATCTGGCGCAGGGCCATCGCCGCGAAGATCGCCTCGCCGGTCGCGCCCTGCCCCCAGCTGCCGTAGTCGATCAGGAGGCCGCGCTGGGCGTGCGGGTGGTGCCTCCGCACGTTCGCCAGGAACTCGCTTCCCGGCGCGCCCCCGAGCGAGTCCCCCGCGAGGACGAGCGCCACCTCTTCGCCCGCCTCGGCAGCCCTCGCCAGCTCGGCTTCGGCGGCCGCCGCCGAGTCGAGGCAGGCGATGCGGTAGCTGCGCTCGTAACGGCCGACCAGCTCGCGCTCGATCGCGCGCAGCGAATCCTCATCATCGTCGACGGCGAAGACAACTGGACGGGACACGGGTGAACCGTACCGTCCGCATCGGGGTTAGTCGATGCCGAAAATTGAGGAGCCGCGCGCCGCGCCGGAACCGGCAGCGGCGCTCGTGGCCCCGAGTCGGCCTAAGCCTCGGCCGAGGCCGGGCGGACGGCGCCGACCAGGAGCCGGATCTGGCGCGGGGCCAGCTGCGAGGTGGTGAGGCCGTAGAGGACCCCGCCGATCGCGATCGCCAGCAGGGGGGCGACGATGCCGCTGACCAGGTTCTCGGCGGCGACGGCGCCGATGCCGAAGGAGACGGCGGCGCAGCCGGCGAAGCGAAGGCCGTCGCGGGCCAGCTCGCGGGCGATCGGCACCCAGCCGCGGCCGGCGCCGGCGATCAGCAGCACCGCGGCGAAGGCCGCCGGGACGACGCAGAAGGCGCCGACGACGCCGTTGACGCCGAAGAGCGCCCCGGCCAGAGCCGTGACCCCGACGTGGAGGACGACGACGACCGGCGCCAGGCCGTTGACCAGGCGGGTCCGGCCGAGCGCGAAGAGGGCCGGGAGCAGCAGGTTGACCAGCAGCGCGGCCACGGTCCAGGCGCAGAGCAGGGCGGCGAAGACGCGCAGCTGGTCGACCTGGGAGGCGTCGAAGCTGGACGGCAGCACTTCCCCGATCACGGTCGCGCCGCCGGCGATCAGCGCCGCCAGGGCCGGGGCGACGAGCAGCATCGCGTAGCGGAAGCCGGCCGGCACGGTGGCGGCGATGACCTCGCGCCAGTCGGCGAGGACGCCGCGGCTCATGTCGGCGATCCGCGACATGCCGAGCGCGAAGCCGGTGGCGGCGACCAGGTAGCTGGCGAAGAGGTAGGCGTAGGAGAGCACCGTGGCGCCGCCGGCGCCGTAGTTGCTGGCGAAGGCGAGGGTGATCACGTAGAGGCAGTTGAAGGCGAGGTAGACGGCGGTGCTGCTCAGCACCATCCAGACGCAGTGGGCGAGGCGGCGGACACCGCCGGCGAGCCTCGGGCCGCGGGCGCCGCCGCTGCGGCTGGCGCGGACGCCGTCGAGCATCGCGGCGCTGGTGACCGTGGCCATCGCCAGCATCGACCAGCCGAGCGAGAGCTCGCCGGCGACCTGGGAGACGGCGAGGTAGACGACCAGGCCGGCGCCGGCGCCGGCGATGTAGGCGCCGGCGATGCGGTCGAAGCGGTCGCGGACGGCGAGCAGGGTCGCTCCCCCGGCCGCCCAGAGCTGGAGGATCATCGCGACGCCGAGGATCGGCAGCGCCGATTCGGTCACGCCGCGGCCGGCCGCGCCGAGGCCCGGCGCGAGCAGCGCCGCCAGCGGCCCGGCCAGCGGGATCGTGGCGATGCCGACGGGGACCGCGATCGCGACCAGGGCGACGGCCAGCTCGGCCGGCGACAGGCGCGGCCGGGCGCCGACCAGGAGCGGCGCCGCGGTGACGCGGATGCTCTGACTGAAGACGCCGAAGCTGGTGTAGAGGGCGAAGGCGATGAAGAAGCCGTCGGTGCGGCCGCCGATGCCGAAGGAGCTGAGGTAGAGCAGCGCCTGGATTCCCGAGGTGGCCCCCATCGCGACCGTCGCGACGGCCATCGCCACGCCCGCGTGGGCGTGCTTCGCGCGCAGCTCGGATCCGGCCGGAGCGGCCTCCGGCTCGGCGACATGCGGCGACGGGGCTGTAATTGCGCCCATACCCGTTTAACGGTCGAAGGCGGTCAATTCTTGCCTGGGAGGGCAAGTCGCACGGGAGAGGTGGCGTCCCGCACGAGCAGCGCCGAGGCGCCGCTGCCGTCGGCAGGGACGGTGTAGACGTCCACCCCGTCCGAGTAGACGAGGGTGTCGTCGTCGAGCCACTCGACCTGGTCGTCGATCGAGCGCTCCTCGGCGACCGCGTGGTCCTTCAGCGTCGCCACGTCCAGCACCCGCAGGTGCCAGCGCGGCTGGCCGCCGAGCCTGCTCTTGTAGGCGATCCGGGTGCCGTCCGGCGAGAGCGAGGGGCACTCGACCCCGTCGCGGAGGACGCGCATCGATTCGCCGCTGACGCTGCCTTCGACCAGGTAGTGCACCCCGCCGGTGCCCAGGGTCGCGTAGAAGCGGTTCGAGTCGTGGGGATCGAAGGTGACACCCCAGAAGTTGAAGTCGACGGCGTCGAAGGGATGCCCGTCCTTGGTCACCTTGAACTGCTCCAGCTGGCCGATCTGATCGCCGCTCCTCATGTCCAGGATCGTCGTCCGGGTCGAGAACTCGGTCGGCGATTCGAGGTAGGAGTCCCCGGTCACGAACACGGTCATCGCGCCGAGGCGGCCGTCGGCGGAGACGCGGGCCCGCGAGGGCAGCCCGGTCAGGACGATTTTGCCGGTCGGGCGCAGCCGCGAGTCGAAGAGGGTCGCGTCGTAGTCGACGCCGGAGGGCGCCACGGCCATGCAGATGCCGTGGCCGGCGGCGTAGTAGACGCGCTCGCAGGCGAGGTCGGAGGAGCGCTGCCTCACCCTGCCGTCGTCGATCTCGTACACGCGCCCGTTCAGGCGTGGGTTCGAGGGGTCGACGGCGCGGACCATGAGGTCGCTGTGGGCGAGCACGGCCTTGGCCGCCTGCGGACGGGCGTCGGTGGTCGTCTGGTCGGGGCCGAGGGCGGCGATCGCGACGTAGCCGCCGCCGACGACCAGGCAGACGACGACGAAGGCCGCGAGGATCTTGGTGTTGCGGCTATGCATGCACCGGATGCCGCTGGGCCCGCAGCAGCAGCGGCGCCGCCACCGCCATCGCCAGCAGCAGGGCCGCGCCGAAGATCAGGACCGCGCTGTGCAGGCCGATCGCGAACCAGAGAGCGCCGAAGGCGACCGAGGAGAGCAGGCGACCGAGGCTGACCACGGTGATCAGTATCCCGATCCCGCTCGCCTGCAGCTTCTCCGGCAGGATCGCCCCCGCCAGCGCCGTCATCACCCCTTCGGTCGCGGCGAAGTAGCCGCCGAGCGCGAGCAGGCAGACGATCAGCAGCAGGTAGCCGACCGAGGTCAGCAGCAGCACCGCGTAGACGACGAAGAGCAGGGCGTGCCCGGCCAGCAGCACCGGGACCTTGCCGATCCGGTCGGCGAGCTGGCCGGCCGGGATCGCCAGCGCCATGAAGGAGATCGCCGTCATCACATAGAGCAGCGGGAAGACCGCCGGCTCGAAGTCGATCGTGCGCTGCAGGCCGACGTAGATCAGGGCGTCGGAGACGCTGGCGATCGAGAGCCCGGCGGCGGCCACCAGCAGCGGCGCGAAGCTGCGGTCCTTGAGCAGGGAGGCGGCGGCGCGAAGCTTCGGCGGCGCGCCCTCGCGGGGCGCGCGGCGCGGCTTGCCTTCGACGTTGAGGACGAGGACGGCGAGTCCGAGCACCGCGAACAGGGTGCTGACGACGAAGACGGCGTCGAAACGGGCCGGCGCGACCAGGAGGATGCCGAAGGCGACGAGCGGCCCCAGCATGGCGCCGACGCTGTCCATCGCCCGGTGCACGCCGAAGGAGGTGGCGAGCTTGTCCTTGGCGCTGGAGAGGGAGATCAGGGCGTCGCGCGGAGCCGTGCGGATGCCCTTGCCGACGCGGTCGAAGGCGACGATCGCGCCGACCCCGCCGATCGTGTTGCCGGCGGCGACCAGGGCCACCTTGCCGACCGCGGAGAGGCCGTAGCCGAGCCCGGCGACCTCCTTGTGGCGGCGCCAGCGGTCGGAGGTGAAGCCGCTCGCGACCTGGACCAGGGCGGCGGCGCCGCGGTAGGTGCCGTCGATCGCGCCGAAGACCAGCGGGCTGGCGCCCAGCGTGAAGACCAGGTACAGCGGCAGCACCGTGGCGACCATCTCCGAGGAGACGTCGGTCAGCAGGCTGACCAGGCCGAGCATGACGACGTTGCGCGGCACCCGCAGGCGCGAGGAGTGGCGAGCCCAGAGGCTCGGCTTCAGCAGTGCTTTTGAGGCTTCTACCTGGTACATGGCGTCTCAGTCGAGGGCCGGCCAGGCAGCGGCGGGGCCGGCACTCAGGAAGACAACGAGCCGGCTAGTCCTTTTCTCGCACTTTCGCCGCCCGGCCGTCCGTCCAGGCCCAGCCGCTCGCCGACTTCGCCGGCGACCTGTTCGGCGAAGCCCATCACCGAGTCGCCGTTCAGCAGGTAGGGGTAGATCTGGGCGTTGGAGGCGAGCGCCAGGCCGTCGACCCCGGGCCAGATCGGAGCCACGCGGGGCCCCGCGCCGCTGCGCACCTGGTGCACCGGCTCGACCAGCTTGGCCCGCTGCACGGTCCAGTCGACGACGTCCTTCTCGCGGTCGAACCCGGGCGAGAGCCGCCCCAGGTAATCGGTGAAGCGGCGGTAGACGGACTCGTCGTCCTCGCTCTGCTCCGGCGCCGCCGGATCGCAGTACTTGGGCAGGTAGACGAGCTCGAGGCCGTCGGTGTGCTCGGTGCCGAGCACCTGGGTCGTTTCGACGGCGCTGGTCAGCGGCGTCGGCTCGGTGATGTTGATCGCGTAGTAGGGCAGCAGCTTGCGGCGGACCTTGACGATCGGGCAGACGACGCCGAGCCAGCGCTGCGGATACGGCCCCAGCAGGTCCTGGTGGCGCTCGGGCAGCAGGAAGCGCAGGGCCGGCGGCTGCAGGGTCGGAATCGTCAGGTCGAAGTCGAGCGTGCGCCCCTCCAGCTCGACGCCGGTGACGGCGCCGTCGGCGCCGGTGGCGAGGCCGGTGACCGGGGCTTCGACGAGCGCCTCGACCCCGAGCGCCTCCGCCCGGGCGACCATCGCGTCGATCAGGCGCTGGTGGCCGCCGACGACGTGCCCCATCTTCTCGCCGCCGCCTCCCCCGCCCTCACGGGCTCCGGACATCCGCCGCGTGCGCGCCCAGAGGTAGGTCGCCGGCAGGCCCGAGGGGTCGCCGTCGAAGCGCGTGTCCAGCAGCGGCTTCCAGATCCGCTCCCAGACCTGGTTGCCGCAGATCCTCCGCAGCCAGGCCTCCAGCGGCACCGACTCGAGCTTGTCGTAGGAGCTGCGCAGCTGGCACTGGGCGACGAAGAGGCCGAGGCGCAGGCGGGCCGGCGGGCTGAGCGGCGAGAACCGCAGCAGGTCGCCGACGCCGTTGAAGTCGTGCATCTCCCCGTTCGAGAAGAAGCCGGCCCCGACCGGCGTGAAGCGCAGCTGGTCGCCGAGCCCGACCTCCTCCGCCATCGCGATCATCCGCTGATCGGCGGGCGTGATCACGTGGTAGAAGCGGTCGACCTCGTGGCCGCCGAAGTCGATCGTCCCGGCTAGGCCGCCGAGGCTGGGCCCGCGCTCGAGCACGGTCACCCGGGCGCCGGCCTGGGCCAGGCGCAGAGCCAGCGAGACGCCGAGGACGCCGCCGCCGACGATGCCGACGCGGGGGGCCTGCGAGGCCATCAGACCTGGGCGGCGGACGCGCGCCCGTCGACCGCGGTGGCGGCCGCCGGCTCCGGCAGTCCCAGCGGCGCCGTCGCCTCGGCCAGCGGCGAGACCGGCGGCGGCTGGATGCGACCGACCATGTGGGCAGCCATCACCCGGAAGTAGGCGAGCACGGTCGGCTTCAGCTGCATCTTCGACTCGCCTTTGCGGGTCGTCCAGTCGTTGGTGGTCGGCACCTCGGCGACGCTGGCGCCGGCGTTGTAGAGCTTCAGCAGCAGCTCGACGTTGGCGGCGAAGCCGGGCTCGCGGACCAGCAGGTAGCCATAGGTGTCGGCGGCTTTGCGCAGGGTGCCGGCGCGGTAGACGCGGTAGAGCGAGGAGAGCGTGTGCATGTCGCGCAGCCCGCCCAGATAGCGGAAGGTGTTGGAGACCGATTTGCTCGCCGCCAGGCGCCAGCCGGCGACGCCGACGATCTTGCCGCCCGGGGCGTAGACCGAGGCGAGGACGACGTCGGTGCCGCGGTCGAAGAGCTCGAGCATCCGCGGCAGGTCGGAGAGGTCGGAGGTGGTGTCGGCCTCGAGGGTGACGATCGCGTCCTCGTCGGAGGACTCCTTCAGGGCCGAGCGGATGCCGGTGTTGATCGCGGTCCCGAGGCCGCGGTTGACCGTGTGGGTGACGACCGCCAGGTGCATGTCCTGGGCGTGTTCGCGGATCACCTCGCCGGTGCCGTCGGTGGAGCCGTCGTCGACGATGATCACCCGCGCGCCCAGCTGCCGGGCGACCGGGGCCAGATCGGCGAGCAGGCGGGGGATGTTCTCGGCCTCGTTGTAGGCCGGGATCACGAAGCGGATCACGCCAGCACCTCCAGCGGTCGGGGGGCGGGGATGTCCAGCAGCTCGACCGGACGGCGGACGGCGGCGGACTCGCGCACCGCCAGCGCCGCGGCCAGGGCCTTGACGCCGTCGTGGGCGCTGACCGGCTCCGGGGTGTCGTCGAGGACGCAGCGGCAGAAGGCTTCGAGCTCGGCCCGCAGCGGCTCCGCCTTGGCCAGCGAGAACCGCACCGCGGCCCCCTCGCCGTCGCCGCGCAGCATCGAGAGGCCGTCCCACTGCAGGGGCGCGCTGGCGGACTCGACGAACCAGACGTCCTGGGTGATGTAGCTGGCCCGCAGCAGCCCGTTCTCGCCGATCAGCATGATCTCCCGCTTCTTCTCCGGGGTCAGCCAGTTGACGTCGAGCAGGCCCAGCGTGTCTCCCTGCCCCGGCGCGTTGAAGCGGGCGAGGCAGGTCAGCAGATCCTCCTGGGAGCTGTGCTGGAAGCGGCCGCCGTCGGCGTAGATCTCGTGGATCGAGAGGCCGAGGACGTGCTGCATGATGTCGAGGTCATGGGTGGCGAGGTCGATCGCGACGCCGGTGTCCTGGATCCGCGTCGGCAGCGGACCGACCCGGGTCGCGTGGGCGCGGTAGACCTGGCCGAGGCGACCGTCGGCGACCAGCTCGCGCAGCTTCGCCACCGCCGGGTTGAAGCGCTCGACGTGGCCGACCATCAGCTTGCGGTCGGCCTCGTAGGCGGCGCTGCGCATCCGCAGGGCGTCGGGAAGGGTGGTCGCGATCGGCTTCTCGACCAGCACGTGCAGGCCGGCCGCGAGCGCCTCGAGGGCGACCGTCGCGTGGTACTCGGAGGGGCAGGCGATCGAGATCGCGTCGAGATCGGCGGCGCCGAACTCGATCAGGTCGCGCCAGTCGGAGTACTCGGCGACGCTGGACTCGCCCAGCGCCCGCCGCCGGCACTCGGGGTCCGGGTCGGCGACGGCGACGAGCCGGGCGCAGTCGAGCTGCGCGTAGTTGCGGACGTGGAAGGCGCCCATGCGGCCGCAGCCGACGACGCCGACCCTCAGCTGCTCGTCAAGCAACGGACTTCTCCCGCACCGCGGGCGCGGCGGCGCCCTCGAGGTGGGCGACGGTCAGCTCGGCGATGCGCTCGGCGGCACCGCCGTCGCCGAAGATCGGCGGCCGCGCGGCCGGCAGCGGCTTCGCCAGGGCGGCGCGGAAGGCGTCGGCGTCGACCCCGACCAGGGTGTTCCAGCCGGTCGAGACGGTCTCGATCCACTCGGTCTCCTCGCGCATCGTGATGCAGGGGACCCCCCAGAGATAGGCCTCGCGCTGGACGCCGCCGGAGTCGGTGGCGATCGCGGCGGCGCCGCGCTCAAGGATCAGCATCTCCGTGTAGGTGAGCGGCTCGCGCACCTCGACGTTGCCCGGCAGCTCCAGGCCCCAGGACTCGAGGCTCTTGCGGGTCCGCGGGTGGACGGGGAAGATCACCCGCCGATCGGCGGCGCGGAGGCAGTCGAGAACCGCCCCGAGCCGCTCCGGCGAGTCGGTGTTGTAGTTGCGATGGGCGGTGGCAAGTACGTAGTCGCCATCCTCCCCGCCCTCGGGCAGGCGGCTGCGGGTGGAGAGCAGGACGTCGGCGAGGACGTCGCCGGTGACGTGGACGATGCCGGGCACCTCCTCTTCGACGAGGACGTCGCGGGCGTGCTCGCAGGGCGCGAAGAGCAGCTCGGAGAGCCGGTCGGTCTCGATCCGGTTGTGCTCCTCGGGCATGTCCTGGCGGTAGCTGCGCAGGCCGGCCTCGACGTGGAGCAGCGGCACCCCGGCGGCGACCGCGGCGCGGGCTCCGGCGATCGTCGCGTTGGTGTCGCCGCGGACGAGCACCGCGTCGGGGCTCTCCTTCTCGATCACCCGGGCAATCCGGTCCTCGGCGATGGCGACGCCGTCGCGGTTGGGCAGGGAGCCGACGCCGAGGTTGTACTCGGGCAGCGGCAGGCGCAGGTCGGCGATCTGCAGGTCGGACATGCCCGGGTCGTAGTGCTGCCCGGTGTGCACGAGGATCTCCTCGACTCGACTCGAGAAGGCGAGCGAGAGCGGCGCCGCCTGGACGATCTCAGGGCGGGAGCCGATGATGGAGACGATCCTCAGGGCCATTACGGGGAGATAACGCACGAAGGCGCCGTGACTTTGCGCGCCGGTGAAATATCTCGGCCCCTCCCATCGGTCGCACCTTTTTCGGTCCTCCCACGCACGCGCCGCCGCAAGTGTTAGCCGTAGCTGGCCGTTATCAGGGCGATGGAGGCACATGGACTGACCCGGGAGCAGCCCCGCACCGCGGCGGAGGCCGAGCCGCGGGCGCTGGCGCTGGCGCGGCGCGCGGTCGACGTCACCCTCGCCCTCCTGCTCCTGCTCCTGCTCTCGCCGCTGCTGATCGCCGTCGCCGTCGCGATCCGCATCGACAGCCGCGGCCCCGCACTCTTCCGCCAGCGCCGGGTCGGCTACGAAGAGCGCGAGTTCACCCTCTTCAAGTTCCGCAGCATGCGCCTGGACGCCGACCCCCGCGGCCACCAGGAATACGTCACCGCCCTGATCAAAGGGGCTGACGCCGTCCCCGACGGCGGCCGCGACGACCTCTACAAGCTCGCCGTCGACAACCGCATCACCGCGGTCGGGCGCTGGATCCGCGCCTGGAGCATCGACGAGCTGCCGCAGCTGCTCAACGTCGTCCTCGGCGACATGACCCTGGTCGGGCCGCGGCCGGCGATCCCCTACGAGGTCGCGGAGTACCCGACCTGGTACCTGGAGCGCTTCACCGTCAAGCCCGGACTCACCGGTTACTGGCAGGTCAGCGGCCGCAGCGAGCGCACCTACGAGGAAATGGTCCGCCTGGACATCCAGTACGCGCGCAACCGCGACCTCGGACTCGACCTCTCGATCCTCTTCAGAACCCCGTTCACCGTACTCAGCAGAAAGGGAGCAGCATGAACCCAGCCGGAGCCATCGGGACCATGGTCGTTGGTTACGGCTACTGGGGACCGAACATCGTCCGCAACGTCGTCGAGCGCCCCGAGTTCCGCCTCATGTGCCTCTGTGAGAAGGACGAGGGCCGGGCCGAAGACTTCCGCCGCCGCCACCCCGGGGTCTGGGTCGAGAACGACCTCGACGCCGCCCTCGCCGACCCGCGGATCGAAGCGGTGGCGATCGCCACCCCGCCCCACACCCACTTCGCCCTGGTCAGTCGGGCACTGGAAGCCGGCAAGCACGTCCTGGTCGAGAAGCCGCTGGCCCGCACCTCCGAGCAGGCGGCGAAGCTGATCGCCCTCGCCGACGAACTCGACCTGGTGATGATGCCCGGCCACACCTTCCTCTACAGCCCCTCGGTCAACGCCGTGCGCGACCTGATCCAGAGCGACGAGCTGGGCGAGATCTACTTCGCCACCTCCTCGCGCATGAACCTCGGGCTCTACCAGCAGGACGGGGTCGTCCTCGACCTCGCCCCGCACGACCTCTCAATCCTTTTGCACTGGCTCGACAAGCCGCTGGTGGAGGTCTCCGCCAGCGGCCGCAGCGTCTTCCAGGAGGGCGTCCACGAGACCGCCTTCCTGACCCTGCGCTTCGAGGGCGGCACCCAGGCCAACGTCCAGCTCTCCTGGCTGGCGCCGCGGAAGATGCGGCAGATGGTCGTCGTCGGCAGCAAGCGGATGATCCAGTACGAAGACACCGCCGCCGACGACTCGGTGCGGATCTACGACCGCGGCCTCGACTTCTCCGAGCCGCCCGCCAACTTCGGCGAGTACCGCCTCACCTACCGCACCGGCGACATGGTCGCGCCGCGGATCCAGGCCCTGGAGCCGCTGGGGCAGGAGCTGGCGGACTTCGCCGCGGCGATCCGCGAGGGCAGCACGCCGGTCTCCAACTCGCACCTCGGGCTCGAGATCGTGCTCGGCCTGGAGGCGCTCGAGCAGTCGCTGCAGAACCGCGGCGAGCCGGTCGCCGTGCGCTCGGTCGCCGAGACGATGGCGGCCGTCTCCCCCGCCCGCGCCTAGCGGCCCGGAGGAGCCTCCTGAGGCGTTCTGAGGCGCCGGAGGGTTCTAGTTGGCGCTGGCGTCGCGACCGTGCGAGGCGAGGCCGAGGAACTCCAGCTCGGCCAGGTAGACCATGACCGAGTGCGCGACCAGCCGGTCGGTCGTGGTCCGCTGCCGCAGCGCCTCGCGCTCCAGCATCGCCTCGGTCTCGGCGTCCAGCGCCAGGTCGAAGGCGACCGCCGGCTCCTGCCGACCGCCGTCGGCCAGGAAGCTCGGGAAGGGGGTCGGCCGCCGGCCGGCCTTCAGCTTGCCGGCATAGTGGAACAGCGCCGTGCGGACACCCGCGGGGATGTCGTCACCGAGGTGGGTTTCGATCCCCGAGCATGCGAATCGGCCGAGTGCGACTTTCATATCCACACCCTAAGAACTCCACTGGGGTGGGCGGGATTTGCACCCTCCCCCGGAATTCCTCCTAACTTCAGACCCCAATACCTGTGCAACTTGGCGCCGAATTCTTGTGCAATTGCAGGGGCCTTGAGCGTGGGGATGAAAAATAGACGAATATTGGGCATTGACAAGTCCGCCACTTGTCCATAAACCTCCCCGCCTAGCCTGTTCAACACAAGGCTGAAGTTTCGTCATAAAGCCCATTTTGGGAAAAGTTCGTTTTTTGGTTATGTCCCAATTTGGTCCCAGGACGAAATCCGGTCAATGAATCAGGGCGATTGAAAAACCAGTAGGGCAGTGCATGCGGTGAGCATGCGGGAGATTCAAGATGACCGGCAGGTCCGATAGCGACGCAGCAGGGGCTCGCGCGTCCAGCCACCTCACCCGACAGGCGGTGGCACGCGCCAAGGAAGGCGACGCGGAGGGGCTGCATTACCTCTACGTGCGTTACGCCGACGACGTTCAGCGCTACGTGACGAGCTTCGTCCGCGACCACCACGAGGCCGAAGACATCACCCAGAACGTCTTCGCCAAGCTGATGACGGCGATCAAGAGATACGAGCAGCGCGAGGTCCCGTTCGACGCCTGGATCCTGCGGGTCTCCCGCAACGCCGCGCTCGACCACCTGCGGGCCAAACGCGCGATCCCGACCGAGGAGGTGCGGCAGGTCGACGTCGGCCGCGCCCAGACCGGCCTCGATCGCGGCCGCGCCCTGCGCCAGGCGCTCGAAGACCTGCCCGAGGACCAGCGCGAGGTTCTCGTCCTGCGCCACATCGTCGGCCTCTCGCCGGTCGAGATCGCGGGCGCGCTGGACAAGACCGAGAGCTCCGTGCACGGGCTGCACCACCGCGGGCGCCGCTCGCTGCGGGCCAGCCTGGTCGAGCTGGAGGCGGCGCCGGTCGTCGCCTCGCGTCCGACCGCCTGAGAGGCTCTAGGGCTGCGGATCGCCGCCGTCGGCGGCCGCGAGGTCGTCGAGGATGCGCTGGGTGACGCGGCCGGCGTCGATCTCGGCCGCGAGGTAGAAGGCGGCGTGCTCGGCCAGCTTCTGCACGGAGACGTCCTGCTCGGCCGCCTCGGCCTCGAAGCGGCTCCAGGCGCTGGCGTCGAGCTCGAAGGTGATCGCGAGGTCTTCCTGGACCTCGCCACCGCGGAGGAAGCCCGGATAGGGCCAGGCCGGCCGGCCGGCGCCGCGGTCACCCAGGTAGAAGCGGATGGCGTTGGCCAGCTGCGCTCCCGCGCGGGCCGGGTCGTCCGCCCCCTCCTTGCCCGCCAGCGCTTCGAGCGAGAGTCGGCTGAGGGCGACGGTGTTGGTCGGCTTCGCCTTGGCTCCGTCGCCCGCCACATGGGTTTCTCCAACCTTCGATGCCATCGGCCCCACCCTACCCAGCGGAAAAACGGATAAACAACCCTTAGTCGAGCAAGCCCGCTTCCCGAGCGGCGACCGCGGTCTGCAGCAGCGTCTCGGGGGCGTCGAAACGCGGCTCCCAGCCGAGCTCGCGCCGGGCCTTGCCGGCATCCATCAGCACCGGCGTGCGCAGCGCCGTCGCCCACTCCAGCTGCGGCGAGAGGAAGGCCAGCCTGCCGGCGAGCGCCGCCCCGGCGCCGATCGCGGCGGCTGGGACCGGCAGCACCCGCCAGCCGAGGGCGTGGGCGACGTCGGCGGCCCGCACCTCCCCCACGCCGGCGAGGTTGTAGGCGCCGGGCTCGCCGACCCCGGCGATCGCCGCCGTCAGGGCGCGGGCGACGTCGTCGTGGTGGACCAGCTGGATCGGGGTCGGCAGGTCGGGCAGGGCCGGCCGCACCAGGGGCAGGCGGGCGAGCCCCCGGCGCACCGCCGGCAGCGGATCGCCGAGGCGGGCGCCGCCGACCGCTTGCTCGACCAGCATCGTCGCCCTCGGCCCGGCGACGATGCTGGGGCGGAAGACGTAGGCGTCGACACCGCTGCCGAGCAGGAGGTCGTCCAGCAGCCCCTCCAGCTCCGCCTTCTGGGCCGAGTAGTAGAAGCCGTCGCTGCCGCGGGCCGGGACCGACTCGTGCAGGGGCTGGGGGTTCTCTGGGTAGAAGCCGTAGGCGGCGACCGAGGAGGCGTAGACGATCCGCTCGACCCCGGCGGCGATCGCCGCTTCGAAGACGTTGCGGCTGCCCTCGAGGTTGACCCGGCGAGTCTGCTCGCGGTCGCCGAAGATCGCGAAGGCGAGGTGGACGGCGACGTCGACGCCGTCGAAGAGGGCGGCCAGGGCGCCGCGATCGAGGACGTCCCCGCGCCGGTAGGCGACCTTCTCCCAGCCCTCGACGTCAGGGTCGAAGGGCCCCCGGGCCATGCCGAGGACCGAGCCGACCCGCGGGTCCCGCTCGAGCTCGGACAGCAGCGGCAGCCCGATCTCGCCGGTCGGTCCGGTGACGGCGACGGTCAGAGGCAACGTCTCCCCCCGTCCACCACGCCGTCGCTCAAGCGGTCGGGGTTATGCGATATGCGTCGAACACGCTCTCGATGTTGCGGAGGCGGGAGATGCAGTGTTTGAGCTGCTCGGTGTCCCCCACCTCGATCACGAACCTGTTTTTCACCATCGGGTGGTTGGTCGTGCAGGAGGCGCCGATGATGTTGATCCCGGCCTCGGAGAAGGTCCGCGAGAGGTCCTCGAGCAGGCGGGTGCGATCGTAGGCGTCGATCTGCAGCTCGACCCTGTAGGAAGCCTCGTTTTCGCCTTCCCAACCGACCTCGACGAAGCGTTCCGGCGACTTTTTCAGGGCCTTGACGTTGTTGCAGTCGGCCCGGTGGATGGTGATCCCCCGGCCCAGGGAGACGTAGCCGGCGATCGCGTCGCCGGGGACCGGGCGGCAGCACTTGGCGAGCCGCACGGCGACGTTCTCCGCGCCCTTGACCGCGATCCCGTAGTTGGAGGCGTCCTTGGTCCGCCGGGCCCGGTCCTCGCGGCCGTCGCCGAGCGCGGCCGGGCGCTCCTCGACCGCCTCCCCCGCTTTCAGGCGCTGCATCAGCTTGTTGGCGACGGTCTTGGTCGAGACCTTGCCCTGGCCGAGGGCGATGTAGAAGTCGGTGCCTTTGCGGTAGCCCATCTCGCGGAAGACGTCGGCGAGCAGGGCCGAGCCGGCCACCTTCTGCATCGGGATGCCGCGCTGGCGCAGCGCTTCGTCGAGGCTCTCCCGTCCCTTGCGCTCGGCGTCCTCGCGCCGTTCTTCTTTGAAGAAGGCGCGGATCTTGTTGCGGGCGCGGCTGGTCCGGACCAGTTTCAGCCAGTCCCGCGAGGGCCCGCGGTTTTGCTTCGCCGTCAGCACCTCGACGATGTCGCCCGACTTCAGCTGGTAGTGCAGCGGCACGATGCTGCCGTTGACCTTG
>Ga0157375_10000798_pt1 | contig 27600 bp, 23 predicted proteins | sample M35metaG_FD_115311 | JGI IMG/M metagenome (GOLD analysis project Ga0157375, IMG submission 115311) | Miscanthus rhizosphere microbial communities from Kellogg Biological Station, Michigan, USA - M3-5 metaG | ecosystem: Host-associated > Plants > Roots > Rhizosphere > Soil | place: USA: Michigan... | reverse complement strand
TGTGCTTCGAAGACAGGAAGACTCGCTCGACCTCAACACCTTCGACGCAATCGAACGCGGGACTCTTTAAATCTCGATCCCAGGCCAGAATCCGCACCCGGCAACCCATCTTGATTAGTGCGAGCGCTTCCTGCCGCACCCGCGAGTCCGGATCGTAGGCGTTGGTCAGAAGCATCAGTACCCTAACGGCGGAAACATCGTCCTGGTTGAGCGAAGTGTGTCTCGTTTGGCGACTCAAATCCGTTGGACTGAGAGACTCGATAGAGGGACGACTTCTACTCTGTGGGGTATTCTTATCGAAGGGGTTTTCTATCAACTGGAGCAACCGGTCGAGATTCCGGTCCCAATTGTATTCGGCGGCGACCCGGCGGCGGCCCTCCGCTCCGCTATCTCGAGCAAGCTTGGGATCGCGCAGAAAGCGAATAATCTTAGCACCCAACTCCTCGGGGCTATCGGCGATCTCAACAATCTCGGCCACTTCTGCCGAAAGACCGCGAACCGTGCGTGAGGTAGCCACGACCGGGAGGCAATAAGACATGGCTTCAAGGATCTTATTCTGGATCCCTGCCGCGACGGAAAAGGGAGCGACTGCGACGTGAGTCTGAGCCAGATATGCTCGAACATCCGGGACGAAGCCTGTGACTTCCACTCCGTCAATCTCCCGAAGCCGCCGGACGGTGCGGCTCGGATTCCGCCCAACGATCAGAAACCGTACTTCCGGCACGGACTTGCGAATTAAATGAAGCACCTCGCGCGCAAAGAATACGACCGCGTCCTCATTGGGAAAGTAGCTCATGTCCCCAGTGAATGTGACTGTGGGCCGAGCCGATTCCGGCCGCGTCGCAGATGGCTTGAAATAGTCTGTATCGACTCCATTAGGTACCACCCACACCGGCGCAGTATCGGAGATCTGGCGAACTAACTGTGCCTCTCGTTCGGTAGTCACCAAAACACTGGCGGATCTTTCGCAGACCGTCCGTTCATATTCCCGAAGGTAACGGGCTTCTCTCCGATAAACTGCTGAGAATGGCAACGTGGTTGACGCCGCATATTGCCTCCACTTATCGGAGTCCACATCCACGAGATCCGTAACCACCGGGATTTGCTTAACCCCTTCCACGTACTGTGCCATGGACGAGCAGTAGACAAAAATGCGATCGTAGGAACGTTCCAGAAGCGCTTTCCGGACTTCCGCGGCAAGTTCGGCGGAATAGAAGTACGGCAACGTGAGCGGTGTCCGGGTGAAGAAAGAGGAAAGCGCCCGCAACCGAGCCACGGTCGGGGACAACCGTGATACCGTGACGCGGCGGCAATACTGCGCTAGAACGGACCGATAAGCCATGTCTTCGGGCTGATCAGCTAGCGTGAACAGATCCACTTCATGCCGTGCTCCGATGGCCCTCAACTGATGAAAGGCGCGAATCTTCTCGCCCTTGTTGGGCGGATACGGAACGCGGTGGCAAAGGTAAAGAATCCTCACGTTTATTTACTTGGTAGGCGCAGCAGGATTCGAACCTACGACCTCCCTGGAGTTTAAATCAGGGCGCTCTAACCGCTGAGCTACACGCCTATTTCATCGCTTACACTAATCAAACTACCCGTCGACAGTCATTAACCTCTCATTCGGCATCAGTAGTATCCGTGGTACTTCGAGGAGCGTTGCGCGCTACCAGCGTTCAACACGGTTCCAATCACCCGAAACGGCTGAAGGTTATGAACCGCCTCTTCGAATGCCTTGCGCGTAGTGGAGAAAGCGCGAGCAACCAGCAGGACCGCATCACAATTGGCCGCCAAGAGCTGTACATCCGTAACCAGATTCACTGGCGGGGAATCCACCAAGACCAAATCAAACCGCTCGGTCATCCTTCGAAAGTGATCCCTAAAGTGGGATGAAGTTAGATCAGGCACCTGTGAAGTTCCACGTACAAGGAAGTGCATGGGAAGTTCGTCAGACGTCAACACGACGTCCTCCAATTGGAAGGAGCCATCAATCAGATTGCTCAATCCGGGGCGATTTTTGTCGACTCCCAACCAGTTACCCAAGGTTCCTCTTCGCATGTCCCCGTCGACGACTAGGACCTTGAACGATGGCAACATCGAAAAGCTCAAGGCCAGATTCAGAACCGTCACGGTCTTCCCTTCCTGGGGACTGGCACTCGTTACGACTAAACTGCGGCACGGGAGCTTCTCTCGCTCCTGCATGATCTTCGTGCGGAGCATCCGATACCGCTCCACCACGGCCGGATTCACAATGTGGGGAATCAACCGCGCCTTTTTATCGAGAGTCACCTTGGTGGGAATTCCGAGAGATCTATTAACAGGAGCCGCTTCAGATTGAAGAAGTTCCTCCTCCACGACAACACTCCCCGCTTGGCCGGCGCGCACCGCGGCTTGATCTAGCCGGGGCGTTACCTCCACACCATTAATTCCCAATGCCTTCCACGCTGCCTCACCGGCGCTGGCATTCTCACGGAAGCGGGTCGCCTCCTTCAAAGCGTCAAATAGTCGACTCATTCGGTTCTTGGTCGTTGTAGCATGTGTCATTCCACACTTTCGGAGAGCGACTTCGCAGAATCCGGATGGTGCACGCGTCGGGGCTTAGTAATCCAACCGCTGTGTTTTTTCACTTTTTGGGAAAGATTCCTTCCTTTTGGCCTAACGACTGTTTGGAGTTGACTTGGAAGCTCCAGATAGAGCGACGTTCAAATCTGACTGCGAAAGAACAAGATCCCGCCAACAGTCAATGCCATGGTCATCGCCGAGACAGTGGCAAACACTATCCGCCGCCTCCGCAAACGGCGGTCAGTCCGCGTTCGGATTATCGGAATTACCTCTAGCACGGGGAGTCCACTAGCTGTCGCAATATCCTGAGGCGATATGATTGACACTCCGAGGACTTCCGTGCCTATTGCTAGAAGCACACCAAGAATTAAGCCCGCGACAGCACCGGCCGAATCGATCAGGAGTCGGTTGGGCCGGGAAGGCCGTTCCGCTAGTTGTCCCGGGTCCAGAATTACGAACTTCTCACCTTTCTGACGGATCTCCAACTGGGTTGCCGTTTCGGCCGAGAGCTGGTTTTCCAGAAGCTGGCTGTAATGGCCCTTTGAGATTTCGTAATCTCTTACCAGTTCGGTGACTTGTTGCTCACGAACCGGAATCGCCTCCAGTTTGGCTTGATAGCTGGAGATCGACTTAGATAGGCGCTGCGTTTCTTCTTTGTGCTTTGCAATCTCAGCGTCCAGCGTACTCAACTGTGCCTGAAGCACGGGGTTGACATACGTGATAGGTTGCGGTGCCCTTTTCGGCACCGGCGCGGGCGCCGCCTCAGTAGCGATAGCAGGTGCGGGCTCGACGGCAGCAGTGGCCGACGCCGCTTTCACCTCTTCAGCCTCGATCTGCTTCTTGAGTTTCCGTACATCAGGATGATCATCGGTATAGCGGGAGAGTAACGCAGCGAGTCTAGCTTTGTCGCTGTTGATCGTTGACTTGGACGGGTCAAGTCCCTTAGCGGGCGCCGCTTGAGCGCCGGGTGGCGCTTGAGGCCCATTTCGCTCTCCGTCGTCGAGATCAACAACGGGAGCCGACTGGGTCATCATCGACTGAATGTAGGTTTTCTGTTGCTCCGCGCGCGAGAGCCCCTCCCCTTCCAACTGGAGCTGCGATTGAAGCTGCCCGAGAATTTGGAGATTAGCAGCTTGCTGTTCTGGCATCTCGCCGATGTGCTTTAGTTTGAAATCCTTGAGTCTTGCTTCCTGCGCCTCCAATGTCTGGCGAGTTTCTTGCAACTGGTTTTGGAGAAACTCAGTTGTTCCGGTAGCCTGCTGCTCGCGCGCTTTCAGGTTCTCTTCGATGAAAAGAGACGCAAGTTCATTGGTCACCTGTGCGACTAGGCGGCTGTTTTGTCCACTATAGTTGATTCGAAATGCCTGGAGGTCCTGGCTACCCCCAAAATCGCTTACCACGTTGACCGAAATGTCTGCGCGCATGCGATTGATCAGATCTTCGCGCGCCAACTTCTTTCTGTCCTCCGGATACAGATTGAGTGAGTCGATGATTCTTTGAAGACGAGTAGCGCTCAAGATCTGCTGGGACAGAGTACCAAGGCGGTTGCGGACGTCTCCCGTGACAGTAGACTTCACGTACGCCTCTGGGACCTTCTGGGGATCCACCAAAATAACGGTTTCCGAGGTGTAAATGTCAGGCAGTCGCCGTGCGATGATAATCGTTGTAGCGGAGACAGCTAGAAAAACACCCAGGACCAGCCACTTACGGTGCATAAGCAAGCGGAGGTAATGCTCCGGAGAGAACTGATCACGCGCTGAATCCTTGGCTGTTCCCTTCTGCCGACCGCTGCCCGCGCTCCCGCCTACAGTTGCCATAGGTGAGCAGAATAGCAACCAGCGCACCATAACCAAACCGCCAGTTTGGGCCCATTAGATTGTGTCGCTTAGGAGAGCAGGTTGAGCACGTGTGGGTCAATATCCCAAATCTTTTCCTTGCTTCTCAGGTTTTGGACTTCCCTTCGTTGGTCCCGTTCGCTGTGCAGCAACAAACGCGACTTTGGCTGACAGCGTGCATCAGGTAGTAGAGAAATGGCACCGCAAGATTACTTTGTTCACGAGTCCAGCTATGTCGACGACCCGTGCTCGATTGGACCTGGTACGAAGGTCTGGCATTTTTCTCATGTAATGAAGAATTCGAAAATTGGGACAGACTGCAACATCGGACAGAACGTTGTGATCTCGCCGGACGTGGTCATCGGCAATGGCGTGAAGATCCAAAATAATGTCTCCGTCTATACGGGCTGCATCCTGGAAGACCACGTATTCTGCGGACCTTCGATGGTCTTTACCAACGTGATGAACCCGCGCAGCCACGTCGTCCGAAAAGACGAGTACAAGACCACGCTGGTTCGCCAGGGTGCGTCACTCGGGGCCAATTGCACGATTGTTTGCGGAACCACCATCGGTCGATACGCATTCGTGGGTGCTGGATCGGTTGTGACGCGAGATATTCCTGACTACGCTCTGGTATACGGAAACCCCGCCCGTGTACGCGGCTGGATGTGCGCTTGCGGCATTGCTCTTGACTTCGCCGGCGTCAACGGAGAAGAGCGCAGCAAATGCAGATCCTGCGGCGCGGAGTACATCAAATCGGAACACGAAATTACCCCTCTAGGGGCACATGCAAGAGGAGAAAACAAGACGTGACTATAGCGACCGAAAAGCAAGTCCCTTTGCTTGATCTGCGGGCTCAACATCTTCAGATCCGGGACGAAGTCCTCGCGGAGATCGTGCGAGTCGTTGACTCGCAGAAGTTCATCCTTGGCGAGGATGTTCAGAAACTCGAGGCGGAGATCGCATCCTACTGCGGGACAAAACATGCGGTCGGCTGCGCTTCTGGATCGGATGCTTTGTTCCTGGCACTCATGGCCCTGGATATTCAACCCGGCGATGAGATTCTGACCACGCCCTATACGTTCTTCGCAACGGCCGGAGCGATCTCCCGCACCGGAGCCATCCCGGTCTTTGTAGACGTCGAGGAGCGCACTTTTAACATTGATGCCAACCGGATGGCCGACCTCCTGGATTCGAACCCGAGAGTTCGGGCCGTCATTCCTGTGCATTTGTTCGGGGGCTGCGCCGACATGGATCCGATCTGTGAGATGGCTGAAGAACGGGATATCAAGATCGTCGAGGACGCTGCGCAGTCTATCGGGTCTGAATACAAGAATCGCCGCGCTGGTAGCATCGGGCAACTTGGGGCTTTCAGTTTCTTCCCCAGCAAGAATCTTGGCGGATACGGGGACGGCGGCATGGTGACTACCAATGACGCGTCCCTTGCCGACCGCCTGGCCGCTCTACGAGTTCATGGCCGCACCGGTAAGTACTTTCATCAATGGATCGGCATCAACTCGCGGCTGGACGCCCTGCAAGCAGCCGTCCTGCGAGTGAAGTTCCGCCACCTCGATTCTTGGACGCAGGGCCGCCAGACGCACGCGGAGCGTTACCGTACGCGTTTGGCGGAATTGTCTGTTCCTGTAATCCCAGCCGAGCCTACCCAATACCAAACGCGCCACGTTTACAACCAATTCGTGATCCGCGGTCCGAAGAGAGACGCTCTGCAGGCCCACCTCAAAAAACAGTGCATCGGGTCGGAAGTCTATTATCCCCTCCCATTGCACTTGCAACCCTGCTACGCAAGTCTCGGATATAAGAAGGGTGATTTCCCGGTCAGCGAAAAACTGGCCGCGGAGTCGTTAGCGTTGCCCATTCACGCGGAGATTGCGGCGGAGGACATCGACTATATCTGCGAGTCAATCCGCTCCTTTTACGCGTAGAGATGCGCGTCGTTTCGATCGTCGGAGCCCGGCCGCAATTCGTAAAGCTGGCAGTCATCTGCCGAGCCTTTGCAGAACGTGATGACGGCGATAACTGGTCCCACCAGATCATCCATACCGGCCAACACTATGATCCCGCGTTGAGTTCCGTGTTTTTTGAGGAGCTGGCGATCCCCCGGCCGGACCAGAATCTCGGGATTGGCTCAGGATCCCACGGTGTTCAGACGGGTGAAATGCTGAAAGCGCTGGAGCCGGTTCTGGCGGCCGAAAAGCCAGATTGGGTGCTGCTGTATGGAGACACCAACTCTACCCTCGCAGGTGCGGTTGTCGCTGCCAAGATGGGCCTCCCCATCGCTCACATCGAGTCAGGATTGAGAAGTCATCGGCGCGCCATGCCCGAGGAAATCAATCGGATCGTAGCTGATCATCTGAGCGACCTGCTCTTCTGTCCCACCTCTCTTGCGGTGGAGAATCTGCGTAAGGAGGGATTGCAGGAACGAACGGTGCTGACCGGCGATGTCATGTACGATGCTTCCCTGGCTTTCCGCAAAGTCGCCGAAGCGCGCGGCGGGCCGCTCACTGACACGTGGCGCCCTCGTGAATTTGCTCTTGCGACTGTGCACCGGGCCGAAAACACCGATGAGCCCGAGCGATTGCGAGCCATCGTCGAAGCTCTCGGCAAGATCGCCCAAACCACCTGCCCGGTGGTTTGGCCCATGCATCCTCGAACGAAGAAAAAACTGGCGGATCTGGGTTTGTCAACTGCTTCGGTTTCGGTGATCCAGCCCGTCTCTTATCTTGAGATGTTATTGCTCGAAGGACGGGCCCGGTTCATCCTTACCGATTCCGGAGGAGTGCAAAAGGAGGCGTATTTCTTCGAGGTTCCATGCATCACATTGCGGGATGAGACCGAATGGGAAGAGACTCTGGAGAATACTTGCAACGTGCTTGCCGGATGTTGTGAAGAAAAGATTCTTCGAGCAGTGAACGCCATTGACACAACCGGCCCGTGGACTGCAAAGTATGGCGACGGGCATGCAGGCACGGCTATGCTGAATGCCCTTAGCGCTCGCTTGCAGAGCCTTTAATGCTTCATTTGGCTTGGGGCAGGGCGATCATCCAAACGTCGAGACCGCCCGTGAGGCCCGCCAATAAAAATGCTTTATCGCCTCCGTTGGGAATGGCGATTGCCGCCACCGGTCCAATCCTGGCCATCGCGCTAAGCCGTTCTATCCTGCGACCAATGAGAATTGAGAGGTAGCCGTCACCAGGTCCCACATACACCAGCCGCTCTTCATCGGGACTCCACTGAGCTGCGGATACCGGCCCCAAATCAATCCACGTGTCGTCTCGGCCATCATAAACCCGGCTCCTGTTATTCTCATCCTGGACGAGAGCCCGATGCGAAATGGGTCCCCACAAAACTTGCTGAACTCCTGTGGCCAATATTTTTGGATCGCCATCGAATCCGTGTTGGATCCACAGGCGCTTTCTGCTATCGACGCCGCCGAAGAGAGAAAGATCATCGGCGACGGCGCCAAATCCTGTTGCCCGGGTTCCGCGCAATACTTCGCGAAACGGCTGAGAGCCTTGCTGAACACCCTGCTTGCCGTCTGGGCCAGTTAGGTATTGGGTGTCTGTTCCGGAGATTACAGAACCAGCCACCGCGGCGCCAGACCATTCAGCAGGGGTCTCAAACATATAGTCTTCACCGCCGGCTAGCGGATGACGAATCAGCCGGCCGTCTCGGGCTAAAAGGACCTGGTCTTTCTGAAGCCACCGCAGAAACCTTGTCCCATCCGGAACGGATTGAGTTCCTCCCAGCTCGGCATTCGTGATGATCGTACCGCTCTTCTTTTGTCGAGGATCGAGGAGTGCAATTGCGATACGGGTCCCGTCAGAAGAAAACTCAGCCCCTACAACGCCGAAACCGCTGGGAGGAGTTATTTTCTTCGAACGAAGAGTTCCGGCCTCAATCATCGAACTGTTTCCAAGCTGCCCGGAAATCAATATGTCTCCGTTTGGGCTGACAAACATCTGTGATTTGGGGAACAGTCCCGCAGTCAGTCTGGAGAATCCGATTCTCCCTTCGAGGACGATCCGGCGTGAGATCGCTCCATCTTCTTGGACGTTGAGGCGCAGGCGAAACATTCCCGTGGGATCATCCCCCGCGGTCACTTTGGGCACACGAACAACGGCGCTCTGGCCGGCCTGTAAGGCTGGGATTGCGACCGAACCAGACGCCACGGTCAAGCCCATTTCGGCTTCGGCGGTCGCTGTCATCACCGGCGTCCCGGAACCGGCAGGCCCCACACGCTCCAGCAGAACCAGCAGGGAGCTGGTTTCACCCTTTTCCAGTATGTGATTGGAATCTTCAGCGACATATGCTCTCGCTACGATGGAGGGTCTGGGCTTCAGCGCGAAAGGCCGGTAAAGAGGATCTCCCAGGACGACCATGGCCCAGGAGACATTGGGAAGCGAGAGCCAGTAACTTTCCGCAACAGTCGCCCCGTTCAGTAGCGCCTCGACAAAGATGTCGCCATGCGGGAAGGCTTCCAGATAGGGCTCGCGAACAGGGCCCAACGTTACTGCAACCCCTCGGCGCATCAAATTAACCGCCCAGCCGCTTCCCTTAGGGTCCCAGAGGTCCTGGGCCTCCCCACTGGCAATGTGCCAGGCGATCGATCCACGGGCGAGCCCCGGTGCTCCGAAGATGTCCTGGAAGTTCAGGTAATCGTACCACCCGACGTAGAAAGAAGCTCCCGCTGCTTGGTCTCCAACACTCCCTGGCGGCTTCTTCCAACTCGCCTGTTTCATGTCTAGCTTTGAGTCAAAACCCGCTCCTGAAAGCCGGTCGATCGCTGCGCGGATGGTAGCATCCCCAACGCCATAACCGGTGATGCCGTCGATTCCTTGCGCATCCCCAAATACTGGCCCTTCAAAACCAGTTTCTTCCACAGCGACCGCGTCCTCCACCATCCGCATGATGGTTTTCAGATCCGGACCGTCCAAGCGAGCCACGTATACCATCTTCAGTTTCCGTGGATCCGTGATTCCGAATGGGTTAGCCCCAAGGACATAGAGCGGATTCGGCTGGCGCCGTTTCTGGCTTCCGGGCTCTTCTAGGAGAACTGCCGCGAGTTCGCTGTCAAACGCGGCGCCTTCATCTTTGGCGTCGGTCGCCTGGATCGTATAAGGTACTCCGGAAGTCGTCACAATGCAGCGGATCTCCGGCTTCGCCTCGAGGAACTTCTTCGTTGGCAGAGCCGCCTTCAACCAATACTGGTCGGGCGTGATTTGCCGGTCCGTTCCGAGGGGGAGGCTGAGGACGTTCCCGGCCGGAATTGCCCGAAGCTTCTCATACATCCGGCCGACTTGGGCGGAAATCGGCGTGTCTTTGTTAACAAGAACAAGGACCTGAGAAGGCTCAACGGCCCCCCACGCGTAACACTGGGGCATGAGGAAGCAAACCATGAAAGAAAGGCCGCTGAACCAAGAAAAACTGCGAGATGTGACGAACCTCAGTCGTAACTGGGAAGCCGGCCTTTGTTTCTTCACGGTTTTCAGGTTCACTGTTGCCCCCATGCCAACAAACGCCCGTTGAAAGCATCCTTCGGGCGCTTCGAAGTTCGAACGCCTGAGGGCAGCTAGACGGGCAATTATGCCTCCAAAACCAGGACCGCTTTCTGAGAACGTCGGCTGGGAGGGCGCGTTCGGTACTGGAGAGATCCCGCTTGGTCATCTAGAACGGAATTCGAGCCCAAATAAAAGTACGGACCGGAGAACCCTAGTTATATGGGCTTCCGGTCCGTCACTCGGAAAAGAGATATCCTAACTCGCTAGAGGAAGTGTTAGGCTCGGCGCGTCTTCCTGCGAATCGCGGTTACTGCGACTAACAGTACTCCACCCAACAAAGCCACGCTGGCTGGTTCCGGAACGGCATTTAGTTGGATATCGCCGCTGGCGTTACCAGCATTTACGGGGTTAACGAGCAAGAGAAGGAGCCCAAGTTCGTACGGACTAACGGTATTGCCCCCACCCGATTTCGTAAAGTTGAGGTTCTCGGTCAGACCGCTTCCCGCTTCGAGCAAGGTACCATTGCTCGACGCACTGCATCCATTGACCCCGGCGGCGCAAATCGTGTTGTTGTTTCCCCCAAAGGCCGCGACGCCAACAGTGTCGCCCAGAGTCGAGTTACCGTTAGCCACCAACTGAGTTCCGGGGATGTTCAAGGTGTAGCCGTCCGCGATGGCCTCGAATTCGATGGTACCGGCGTTAGCTATTAATGTGTTGGCATTGTAAGTCATATCCAGAAGTGGATTAGTCGAGTTACTCTGGATAGCCAGATTCAAGGCAATGTTGTAGTTTCCGACGGCTCCGAGAAAACTGCACGATGTTCCCGCGCATTGGACCCAGCCGGTATCTCCGCCTCCTGCGGTATTAATGATCCTAACTTCCACGGTCGCGTACGCACAGGGAATTCCCAGCGCTACTAGACCAACGATCGCAAACAAGTTTTTCATGGATCTCTCCTCCTGGCCACCAGCTTAGGCGCTTGGCGGACCCGCTCTCTAGTGCAGTTCACTTGCCAACCGGAGACAGACTGTAAGTTGTTTAATTTGCATTGGATAGCGACCGACTAGAAATCCAACCGGGAACTAGGGTTGGGATTGTTTGATAAAAATTAGGGGCGCTGTGTCTTTCAATTTCCTAGCCTGATGAGTTCTTGGGCCAGCTTCGCTTCTGGAACCTGCGGGTTCTGTTTCAATGCAGCTTGTAAGGTACGGCGGCTGTTGGGCACGTCGCCCGACTTGGCATACGCCATCGCCAAGTGATAAGTCCAGACCGCGTCCGCTTTTTTATCCGCGGCCGCACGCTGCAAGTACTGGATCGCCGGAGCGTACAGACCCTTGCGGTATAGGGCCCATCCGAGCGTATCGCTGTAGGCCGGCCGATCGGGGGCGAGCGCCACGGCTTTTTGCGCATACTTCAATGCTTCGTCAGGCTGTTGGTCGATCAAGAGATAGGCCAGGTTATTGTTCGCTTCCGCATTGCCCGAATCCGCCGCGACTACCTCGCGGAAGTGCTGGATAGCTGAGGCCTGCTGACCAAGCAGCGTATCAACATCAGCCAGCCAATGGCGCGCCATGTTGTTGCTCTTGTCCTTAGAGATGATATTGTCCAAACTTTGGCGCGCATTGTCCAGCTTTCCTTCCAACATGTCGATCTGAACGAGCGACAGCTGTGTGCCCGAGGATGTGGGGTCGGCGGCCTTGGCGGCTTCAAAAGCCACGCGAGCTTCCCTGTTCAGTCCCGCCCCCATCAGCATGTCGCCCAAAAACTGCTGAATCGGCGCGGATTCGGGGTGCTGTGCTGCGAATGCTTTTGCCTCCCGCAGTGCCATAGGAGCATTTTGCTGCGCAAGAAAGCTCTCACGGATACCTTGAAGTGCTCGCAAATCCGCGGGATTGATTTTCAGGGCTTGTTGCAGAGCCGACCGTGCGTCGGCAGGGCGTCCGGCTCGAAGTTTCCACAGTCCATCCTGTACCAGGAGATCGATCGTTCTTGCGACGGATAGCCCTTGATCAATTCCTTTTCGCATTTCCGGCAGCCGATCCAGTATCCACAACGCCCAGTTTCGCTGGACCAAGAACGGAATCGCAGACCGCTGACCCGCGGGAGCGCCATCCAGTAGATCCAGAGCCGCGCTGCCTTCTTTCGCATTCACCAAGTTCTGCGCCAGTTCCAGCCGCACAGCCAGTAGATTCGGATTCAGTGTGACCGTTTGCGAAAGCTGCTGCCGGTACACCAATAAATTACCACGCGCCTGGTTCAGCTTTGCCAGAAGGTAATGTACCTCAAGGCCGTCGGGCTGCAGCTTCACCACCTGATTCAGGTCCGCTTCAGCCAAAGAGTACTCTTTGGATGCAAGGAAGAGCTGGGCTCTTTGAAGTAACGCCTCCATATCCTTGCCATTCTTCTTCAGGGCGTCGCTCAGGGTTTTTCGGGCATCGTCCAGCCGATTGACGCGGCCATAAGCAACCACTAGTCTGGTTCGGATTTGGCGATCATCCGGATGTTCTTTCGCAAGCCTTTCAAACTCCCGAAGGGATTCCTCATGTCGGCCTTCCTGAGACAGAAAGATCCCATAGCTCGATTCGTAGCCGCTGAATGCCTCTAATCGTTTGAAGTTCTGCTCTGCTTCCTGTTTCCTGCCCTCCGTCAATTGCAGTCTCGCGAGCTGCAGCACCGCGGATCCACTCTTGGGGTCGATTTCGAGCGCGCGATGCAGATGAGTCTCGGCCTCCGGCATGCGATTTTGGGAAATGTAGAAATTCGCGAGAATGGTCTGTGCTTCGGCAGATTGAGGAGAATTGTCAGAGAGTCTTCTTAGTACTTCTTCCGCGCCCTTAAAGTCTTTCTGCTGCATTTTTGCCTGGGCCAACGTGGCTGCAATTCGTAATTCTTGAGGAGCCGCCGACATCGCGAGCTGCAAGTGCTGCATAGCCTCTGCTGGATCACCCAGCTTCAATTCCGTTAACGCTAGGGAATGCAAAGCATCTGGGTTGTCTGGTGCATTCTTTAGCAATTCCAGAAGGCGCCCTTGAGCATCCTTCAGAACTTCCGCATTATCCACAGAAGCCATCAATTGCGCCAGCTGGAGTTGCGCTGCGGCGTGCTGAGGATTCAATTCAAGGGCCCTGCGAAGACTGACAATACCGTTGCGGGCATCGCCCGCAGCGAGGTATGCCAGAGCAAGCTGATAGTGAACTTCAGGATTCCGTGGCGTCGCCTGAACTGCGTTACGAAATTGCAGAATCGCTCGGGCAGCGTCCTTCTCCTCCATTAGCTTTTTGCCTGCGTCCAAAGCCGCAGCACTCTTGGCCTCTGGAGAGCGCACGCACGCGGAGGAAGCGAGAGCAACGATTAGGAGGGGAACAACCAACCCGTCGCGCCGTAAGGACAATTCGAATCTCATTTTAGGTCTCCTTATCAACATACTGGCGAAGCCGCCTTCATCTTCCGCCGTGCCCACTGATCACGATCTTGACGGTCTTAAGAATAATCGCCAAATCAAAAGACAGAGACGTATTCTTCAAATAGAAAAGGTCGTACTCCAACTTATTGAAAGCATCTTCTACGCTCGCGCCATAAGAGTATTGCACCTGGGCCCACCCAGTGATTCCCGGGCGCACGGAGTGCCTTTCGTCGTAATAGGGGATCTGCTTCCGCAGCTCTTCGACAAAGCAGGGGCGTTCCGGACGTGGCCCCACAAAACTCATATCGCCGCGGATCACGTTCAAGAATTGCGGCAGCTCATCCAGCCGGTACTTTCGCAGAAACCCGCCGACTCGCGTTACTCGGGCGTCGTTCTTAGTCGCCCACTGGGCGCCATTCTTTTTCTCGGCATCGACTCTCATAGAGCGAAACTTCATCACATCGAAGCATCTATCCATCCGGCCTACTCGGGTTTGCCGGTAAATCACCGGCCCCTTAGAGTCCAACAGAATTGCAACAGCGACTAGAGTCATGATCGGAAGTGACAGGAGGAGGCCCACAATCCCAGCCGCCAGATCCAGCGTGCGCTTTAGAAGTTCGTTCCATTTAGAGCGGTGGAAACCGTCGGAAAAAACAAACCAACTCGGCTTCACAGCGTGGAGCGGAATGCGCCCAGTTAGAGCGGAAAGCACGCTCGAAGCATCATCCACACGTACTCCCTGGACCCTAAGCGTTACTAGCTCTCTGGTCGGAAGAACCCCGCGACGATTTTCAAGGGCAACAATGATCCTTGAGATGGCACCCCGTTGGGCGATTGCCTCCATCTCCATCGCCGACCCAAGAATGGGGAATCCAAAGATCTTCTCACTGTCAGCCGGTAGCGCGGTCCCGCTGACGAATCCCTCCAGCTTCATGCCCAGATCCGCGCGTCGGGTAACTTCCCGGGCCAATTCCAGCGCTAGAGCGCCAGTGCCCAATATCACTATGCGCTGGAGAGGCGAGCTGAGCTGCCAAGCCCCGTCGAGAAACTTTCTGCTTAGAACAAGCAGGACGGTGACCAGGATCATCCCGATTATGAAGACCCCCCGGCTCAAAAGCAAGTTAGGTAACAGAAAATACAACAACCCTAGCAGCAGACTCGCGGCACCTAGCGATTGTTCAACCCGCAACACTTGGTCCATCGACCCGGAACCGGCACTAAGATCGTACAAGTCGTTGTAATAGAAACACGCAAGGCACACGCCCACCACGATGGCGCTCTGTACTGCGAAATCGGGCAATGCGACGTAAAATCCAAACTCGGCGGGACTGTTCCAAAAGCGCAGCTTCGCCGCACAGACGAGAGACATCACGATGAGCGAGCCTTCCACCATCATGAGCAGGAGGCTCTTGGCTGACACGTATTGGCTAAAGATCCGAAACATACAAATTGGTGACGTTAACGCCGAATACCGCCCGGCGACCAGTTCAGCGAAACACGAATACTGTGAGCCGCAATGTCGTTGGTATTCCCTAAGTACAATCCCGCACTAGTGAGATAGACGAATTGCGTGGTTACAGCGGTGCTGGCCCCCAAGTTCTTGGACCAGCCCCCGCTAGTTTGCCACCCTGACAGGCTGACGAACCCGGTGTTCCTGATCTGTTGCTGCCCAAAACTGGCGAACGTGCTCCAGCTGCTTCCAGGACGACGACGGCTCCAAGATCCCATCAGGGCCGTGTTGGTTCCTACAGCGAATCCGTATCCATTGGTCGCAGTCCGGTCGTAGGTAGCCACGAAGGATTGTGAGAAGGTCTTGAAACCGAGGGACGCGCCCCCAACGATCTCGCGGGTCCTGGGTACACCGGAGACCTGTTGGTCGACCTGCGATATGGTCCCCCCGCCATAAACGCGTAGGAACCATCGCGGACTCAGCTTTCGCCCCAGTGACACGGTGGCCGTCGTGGAGTAGGAACTCTGATAACGGGTTTTCGTTCTAAACTCTTGTATATCCAAACCCAATTGAGTACGAGGGGAGTGCGAGTAGGACATCCCAGTTCCGGCGGTGGTGCCGATACTCCGAGGCAAGACATAGTTCGTTTGAGCACCGTCGTTCTGTCCGCCAGGGCGACTCTGGGCGCCCATCAAAGATCCTGAAAAATGTAAGCTTAGCTTCGGAGAATAGGAATAGTCTAGCGAGGCTTGTCCGGAATAACTCAGCGTTCGGTCACCGAGTATCGCGCCGCGCAAGGGTGAGTCGAAAGACCCAGGTAACGATATCATCGATGCGATTTCGGAATTTGTGAACTTGCCGATTCCGAATGCCGCTGCAAGGTCGTCGAAGCCGGGAATCACTTGCGAATCGAGGCTTAACCCTGAAGGTGTAAAGAGCGATTGGGCTAGTGAGGCATCCTGCCCTGAAACTGACAAACTACCCGTCCATTTAGGCGCAATCTTCCGGTTCCCACTAAGAGAAACCGCCTGGCTGTAATCCTTCGCCTCTGGAAACTGAACCAGGCCCGTGTACGTACCTGAATATAGAATGGAAATGTCTGCTTTTTCACGATGATGCTGCCAACCTAGGCTGCCGCTAGCGCCATAGTTCGCGGTCAAGTCCGCTTGCCCGACCCGAAATAACGAGTAGCCGGAGCTGTAATATCCCGAGAACAGAGAAACGCCGTTGAGACGAAAGCCCCCGCGTTCATCATTTCGGAAGTTCATCTGGTCGAACAGTTCCTGACCCCAGCAGGTAGGGGTCAGTACGACCGTCAAGACGGCGATATATCTGGGCACGAAGCGCATCTGTACGACCCTGTTTAGTCTGCTGCGGGCTGGGACGCCGGGATTTCATCCCGCAGGTTGCAGCTCTTCATCTTGTACATCAGCAACCGATAGCTTATTCTCAAAGCCTCTGCCGTCCGGCGTCGGTTCCAGCGGTGTTGTTCCAGAGCTTCCAAAATAATCTCGGATTCAACTTGCCTGGTGGCCTGACGGACTCTCTCGCGAAGAGATATTCCCGAGGGCGAAGGGACTTGTACCGCGGCCCGGAGGCCTTTCTCGCTGCTGGACAGGCTAGGCATCTCGCCTCCTTTCAAAGCTGAGCAAGCGATTTGCTTGCGGTGATCGCTTTCGCAATTCTCCGGCCACCTCTAAAACGATTGCGGTGTGAGGGATAGGGTGGCGGAAGGAACGTTTCTTTGCACAAAGTGCGAAAGTTTGGCGCTCCTTCCGCTTGAGTTAATAGAGATCTCTTGACCCTGGGTACCAGTTCAGGTATGGTTCGACACGTGCAATTCGTTCAGGACCTGCCTAATGGAAACCGGTGCAACCTTCCCAAGGAGTGCTGACCGCGGATTCAACGCCAACGCTGATGCCATACATTGGTTGACCGTGGCCGCCGTAACGGGCCTGGTTGGAGTCCTATACGCTGCTGTCGTTATTGATTTGGCTTCCGAATGGTGGACCGACTCATCTGCTTCCTATGGAATGCTCATCCCGCCGACAGCTGTATATATCGCTTACCTGCGACGGCAAACCACTCTTGCCCTTCCGGCCCAACGGGACTTGCGGGGTTTGTGGTTAGTTTCACTGGCTTGCGTCGTTTTTCTTTTGGGGAAGCTAGCAGCCGAGTTCTTCCTGACCCGGATTTCTCTAGTTTTATTGCTAGCGGGGCTCACGTGGACGTATTGGGGGCTCGCTCGTCTAAGGACTCTCGCCTTCCCATTCATATTGCTTGGGACCATGGTTCCCTTGCCCGCAATTGTCTATAACACTGCAGCCGCGCCCCTGCAGTTATTTGCATCGACCGTTGCAACTGATCTGGCGCAAATGCTGGGGGTTTCGATCTATCAAGATGGCAACGTTATCCAGTTGGCGAATACCTCGCTAGGGGTGGAGGAAGCCTGCAGCGGTCTACACTCTTTGTCTGCCTTGGTGGTCGCATCCCTGTTGCTCGGCTTCCTGGAGAGTGCTACTGTCTTGGGACGCCTTCTGCTGTTCGCGCTTTCGGTCCCTTTGGCGATCGCCGTTAACGTCGTAAGAGTCACCGGCACCGCGCTCCTCGCGGACCACAAGCCGGAATGGGCTATGGGCTTTTACCACTCTTTTTCCGGATGGCTCGTTTTCGTGCTTGGATTTGGAACTCTTTGGTTGATTGGGAAACTGCTGTTCAGAGTCACTCGGGCAAACTCATGAATATCCGTTTTCGGTCAAGGATTCCGTGGCATGTGATCGGTACGCTTCTGTTGCTGACTGCGACCTTGGCTGCCTCAATGCTGACTTCGAATCGCAAGGCCGAGAGTCTTGCGCAGCCTCTAGACAACATCTCCCGGCAGATCGCCGGTTTCACTGGCACTGACAATCCCGAACTTGGTGCCCACGTGTTGGGGGAACTCAAGCCTACCAGCTATCTATCTAGAACCTATCGCAAGCCTGGCCTGCAGGCCGATTTGTTTATCGCTTACTACGCCCAGCAACGCGCGGGAGAGAGCATGCACTCTCCAAAACACTGCTTGCCAGGTGCTGGTTGGGAAATCTGGGATTACGGGAGTCTGGACGTCAAAGCGAATGGGCGGAACTACACCATCAACAACTACGCCATCTCAAACTCCGGACAGCGAATGAGAGTCCTCTACTGGTATCAATCCAAAGGGCGGATTATCGCTAGTGAATACACAGGAAAACTTCTACTAGCCCGAGATGCCCTATTTCAGAACAGCACGGCGGCGTCAATTGTACGAATCATCGTGCCTGACGAGCCAGCAGCACTTGAATCTGCTCGTGCCTTCGCCTCGGAACTTCTCATCCAAGTACGGCGCTCCTTCGGTGATTAATGCTCGACTTCGTCTTATGCGAGTCCAAGTTTGCTAGCCCAACGCGCAACGGTTGATTTCTTTTCGGACCTGATGCCGTAACGTTCAAGGGTCCTGAACTCGATTGGTCTGACGCGTGGCGGAGCTATAGGTATCACTGGTGCTGCGGGAACAGACAAAGGTGGGGTCGGGAGCGATTTTTCGTCTACTAGGCGCAAGTCTCTGACAGCATAGTGAATATGCTCCACGCTCACACAAGAGGATGTGTCAGCGAAAGCTTCGAGGAGCGCGTTGTCACAGATTGAGTTGATGACCCGGGGAATGCCTCTAGACCACTTCGCCAGGCTGGCTATGGCATCGGAGGAGAACGGGGAAGGGTTCTTGCCCCCGGCCACGCTCCAACGATGGGCGACATAATGTCCTACTTCGTTGACCCCCAGGGGCTGAAGCGATAGCCGTACGCTGAGACGCTGTTTGAACTGCCAAAGGTCCGGCCTGTTCAACAGATCATCCAGCTCGCTTTGCCCGATCAGGACTACTTGAATGAGCTTCTCCTGGGCGCATTCAAAATTCCCCAGGAGCCTGATTTCTTCCAGCAACTCAGCAGTGAGCTTATGGGCTTCGTCGATAACCAGTACATTGACTTTCCCCTCTTGTTGCCCTCGCACGAGAAACTTTTGGAGCATCCAAAGCCGTTGAGCTTTGCTGGTTGGGATATCGCAGATCCCGAAGTCGAGCATCACCATCTCAAGAAACTCGTCTCGGGTAAGACTGGGGTTTAGGATTACACTCGATTGGACCTGGGAGGCGGAAAGTTTCGTCAACACCCAACCCAGCATCGTGGTTTTACCCGATCCAGCTGTGCCGCTCAGGGCAACAAACCCTTTCCGATCAAGGATTGAGTAGGTCAATCCTGTCAGGGCTTCGCGATGTTGCTCTGTCATAAACAGAAAAGCAGGATCCGGTGTTATGTTGAACGGTTTCGTATTCAGGCCGAAGTATGCAGTGTACATTTAGATCCCAAGCCAGGGTTATGTGAGACAGAGTGCTCGCCTGAACATCTTTTGCGGGAAACTTCGAGCGCTCGTCGGCAAAGCGGCGCGGCTCATTTGACTTAGTGGGGCACAACCAGCGTATCGCCCGGCAGCAAGGGGATGTTAAGTTCAATGTGCTCCCCCTTCAACAGTCCATCGTAGTCAAACGGGAGCTTACGCTGCGTACCGTTTTCGTTTCGAAGGATATAGATCTTGCTCCGTTTCGCATACTCAGTGAGTCCGCCGGCCTCACTGATCGCCTGCATTACGCTCATCTGATACGTAAACGGGATGGGGCCTTCTTTCTTGACCGCCCCCACAGCATAGATTCTCTGACTATGAGTTCCGGTGACAATCACCGTCACATCCGGTTCCTGAATGACCTTGACGAGTCGCTCTGTAACCAACTTCTCGACATCATTCGGGGTTAGTCCAGCCACCTGAACGTCCTTAAGTAGCGGCAAAGAAATCTTGCCATCGGGTCTGACCACAACACCGCGCATTGAGGCCTCGGGTTCTCTCCAGACCGAAAGGTCAAGGACATCGCCGGCGCCGATTTTATAGTCATACGGCACACCTGAGCTCGCGGTCGGGTGGGTCTTGGCGTTTTGTTCCGCATCTGGTGGGTTGGATTCAATTTGAGCAGATGTCGTCGCGTGAGTCGCGCTCGGCTTCGAGCCAAAGGCGGCAGGCTGAGTGGCAGTCCCATACACTTCGGCAATTGCATCTGTGACAGCCGCGGAAGGCCATCCTGCTAGTATGGCTTTCTGTTGCGCTTGAACATCCATCAGGCCCGCCTTCTTAGCGTCGCGCACATACTTCACTAGGTCCTTCGGCGGGGTTTTCCCCTCGGCAAGCGCGAGAGTTGTGTGGATAGCGGAAACACCAATCAAGAACAGCAAGAGCGATCTAAACCAGTTTATTCCCATAGTTCTCCGACGATCCACATTGGTAATGAGCACGTAGGACACCAACCCAAAAAGCCAAGAAGGTTCTGGTTTTGTCTAGAACCATGTTCTTCCTAACGCTTTGGACGGAGATACACACATTCGGAAATACTTCTAAAAGTTGGCAATCTGCAGGCATGCGAATCAGGTCAATCGTTGATCCCTAGCTTTTTCATCTTGTAGAGAAGCGCCTTATAGTCGATCTTCAGTAAATTCGCGGCATGTCGCCGGTTCCACCGGGTGGTCTTTAGCGCCGACAGAATGACGCTCGCTTCCGCGTTCTTTTTGAATTGGTCGACGCGTTCCAGCATATGCGGGGATGCCGACACGTTGGGATTCTGGTCAAAACCCTCAATCGGATCCTGTGAGTTAACGGGTTGGTCAGGATTCGCGATCTGAGGTCTCAGGTCGCCTGATGGAGCTGGCCCCCACGCCGAAGCTGCGGCCGCCAAAGCCATCCCGTTAGAAGTAGAAGTCGCCAAGGGCATCGATCCTGCGTCGATTGAGATCTTTCGGCGAGTCCGTTGGAGTTCCTCGCAAACCATATCCGAGTCCCGAAAAACTAGCAACTTCCTCATTATGTTCTCAAGCTCCCGAATGTTCCCGGGCCAATCGTGCCCGAGGAGTGCCTGCCTTAGGGCCGGACTAATCTCAGGAACGCGCATGCCTCCGTTGCAATGTTTTCGAAGGAGGTGCCGGGCTAGTGGCAGGATCTCGTCCTTTCGCTGCCGAAGAGAGGGAATCTCGACATTGACCACGTTCAGACGGTAATATAGGTCCTCTCGGAACCGACCATCCACAATGGCTTCTTCAAGATCGCAGTGGGTCGCGGCCATTACGCGAACATCGACGCGGGTAGGTTCCTTCGCGCCAAGCCGGAGGAATTCGTGATCTTGAAGCACCTGCAGTAGCTTCGCTTGGAGCTTTACGTCCATGTCCCCAATTTCGTCGAGGAAGATTGTGCCCCCATGGGCCTGTTTGAACCTGCCTTCGCTCGCCTTGAAGGCCCCCGTGAATGCTCCGCGTTCATATCCAAATAGTTCGCTCTCGACTAGTTCTGAAGGTAGGGCAGCGCAATTCACCTTTAGGAACGGCTTTTCTCTACGCGGGGAACGGGCGTGTAGCTGACGCGCTAGGATTTCTTTTCCCACCCCAGTTTCGCCTCTCAAGAGAACTGGCACATCGGACTCACCAATATGTCCAAGAAGTAGCTCAATTCTTTGGGCCCAATCAGAAACAAAAGCTTGGTCGCCGCGAGATTCGACCAAGGGTTCCGGAAGAGAGGTGTTCGCCTTTGAACTCAGAACTCCTTCGATCACCCTGCTGAGTTCGTCAAAGCTGACCGGCTTTTGCAGGAAATCGTGTGCCCCATTCTTCATCGCCTCGATCACATGGGCAGTTGAGCAGGAACCCGATAACATGACAACAGGTAACCGCGGATTGGTTTGGCGCACTTCGCGAAGGGTATCTAATCCGTCCTTGCGCGGCATGATGATATCGAGCAGCACAAGATGGATGTCGGAATCCGGCCGCGCCAGGAAGTTGATCGCATCGTCGCCATCTTCTGCAAAGTCTGTGGAGTAGCCTTGCCGTTTCAGGGCGATTCCAAGGTAATCACGAACCTCTGATTCATCTTCCACAACTAGGATCTTGGTAGTCATCGTCTTATCTTGTTTTGTTATGAAGTTGTTGCGGTCATCGAAGCAGGCGCGGCGCCAGCTAAGGATTGCCCCAGGATGACCTCTTGTTGCAGAGGCAGGACGAATGAGATCGTAGTCCCTTGTCTATCCGACTCGGCCCAAATCGCCCCGTTGTGTGCGTTGATCAGCATCTTACAAATCGCGAGACCAAGCCCACCGCCCGAACGGTCGCGCGCTCCAGCATAGGAGGTAAACTCTTCAAAAACCGAATCCAGATGTTCTGCTAAGATACCCATCCCGGTGTCGCGCAGTTCGACTTTGTACACCTGGATGACTCCGTGCTCGGATAATTCGTTGTTATGACGGTTCCAGTTTGTTAAGCGACCTTTCACCTCTATGGACCCGCCTCGCGGCGTGAACTTGCAGGCGTTTTCGAGAAGGTTGACAAGGACCTGTTCAATGCCTGCCGGATCCAGGTGCAGACGGATATCTGGCGGATCTAAATCCACAGTCACGTCAATGCCCTTATCCTGAGCGAGTGGCACAATTTGATGGAGCGCGTTCTGGATGCAATTGTCGATGTTCGTTCGGATCAAATTGGGCTTCCGTTCCGTATTGTGATGGACGCTAAGTTCGAACATTGCTCTCGACATCTTGGACAGACGACCGATGCTATGCTGCATGCGCTGGAGGAGGTCGATTTGATCCGGGGCGAGAGGCCCGACACTCTGGCGAATGAGCATATCGCAATACCCTTGCAGAGCGGTAAGAGGCGTTCTGAAGTCGTGGAGAGCCCGCGCTAAAAAGTTGGTTCGATCCTGGTCGCATTCCTGGAGACGAATGTTGGCTTCCAGCAAGGCTTGCAAGAGCTGATCCCGGTCGGCTCGCACAGTGGTTGCATCGCCATTCTTCTGTCCAGTCGGGTTTAACCATCGATTCAGTGCACTCGCCAGGAACGCTTGGAGTATAGGACGTGTTACCGGCTTGAGAAGCAATCCCAGGGCACCCATCGGAAGAAGCTTTTGTACATCGGAGAGCGACTTGCGAGAAACAACGAAGAGGTCACCTGAACCGCCTGCCAAGTCATGCGGTTCCTCAGGCAGAGGACCGGAGGAGAGATCCCAGATGGTCAGATCGGCGTTTGTGCGCCTCGCGCCAGGAGCTTCGAGGATGGGCCCTTCGATTGACAAGTGTCGGAGTACTGCTCGGCAGAGTTCGTAAAGCTCCCGATCTTCCGATACCAGAATTGTTTTCATAAGAACAGTTACATGCCTGCTTCATCCGTAACAGGTTGCAGCTAATCACGGAGACTAGTTGCATTCACAACATTCCCACAACATTTCCAGAAAAAAGGGCGAGTCTAAAATTACGCTCTTATGGCGTTTTTGAGAAGGGTTGAGTTGCACCCCCCCCACTTCCTTGCAAGACGTTTCACATTAGAGAAAACAGATGTACGAAATTAAGCACTCGACGCGCCAAACTTTAGGAAGACTTCTCAAAGTGCGGTGACTCGGTTAGCAGCCGTTCTTAGAAGCGAAATTTGACAGTAGGTCAGGAGCGTTAGCTTGCTGTTTCAGAAGACCGGAAATGTTCGCCGATCTCCGATCGAGCGGGCTTAGCTTTCCCGGTCGCTTCAATCGATCGACTGTAAGCTTGCGCGCTGGTGCGGTCTTTAATGCCAAGCTTGGAGTACAGGCCCTTGACGTGCCAGCGAACGGTTTCTCGTGAGATAAAGAGCGCATCCGCAATCTGTTGATTGTTCAGACCGCTGCCGATCAGGTTGAGGATTTCCATTTCACGGGGCTTGAGCCGACTTATGCCGTCAGGGACCAGCAGTGTCCTGAGCATTCGAGAAATGATCTCCCGGGGAAACCATAACTGTCCGTTCACGACTGCCTCCACTGCACGAGTGATAGTTTCAGAAGTTTCGTCGCGTCGCAAGACACCGGCAAAACCCATACGAATAATCTGTTCGCAGTTGAGGTTGTCCGTTTCGTCGGACAATCCAATCGCAAAAGCATTACTCAACTGTCCGATCAGCACTGTCAGCGGAGCCGCCCCGGTCATTGGGAATCGCGACAGATCGACCAACAAAATGTTAGATTGAACTCCTTCACCCGTGTCTGGGAAAAGAGCGGAGTCCGCATAACGATGAATCTGGAACGGGAGTTCGGATCCCTGACAACAAAGGTCCACGCCCGGACACAGTATCACTCGAACGGGCGAAGTAACACTAATCCGCGACTTGCTCGTCGCCGGCATCCTCGTTGCCCTCCTCCGCCCTTAGGTCGACAACTACCTATATATGCCTTTTGGCTTAAGCATTTTTACCATATTTTTGGTCTGGTGTAGTAATAAAAACTGAACGATCGGTTCGCAGGACCAGAATTTTGTACTAGTACTCATACTCTCAGGCATCAACTGTCCATCGCCTGCCGAGGCCAAGGGGAAGAAATGAAACCGGACGGGGGCCTTGCATCCAGGAATAAGGCGCCGAAGAAGCAGCCAAGTCGACGAGAAATAAGGCTTTAGTTCATTCCCCAGCGGACCAAGCAAAGACTCAAGGAGTTCACCAGTAGCCATGCTTCCTAACTCCTGTGATCTTAGTGAGGGATCATCCGAGAAATGTCACTGAGTTGCAATGCAGTTAGCTTGGCTCGTGGCGGTTGGCAACGTCCCAGTCCTTAAGGTGCGTTAGGGAACTGGGCAAGAATCTTAGCAAACAATGCAAACCATAGAGCGGCGAAAAACCAATCGTGTGGGTCTGCATTGGCATTTACGTCTGTCGGGTGGAACGATTGATTCTATCCAAACACGAACTGAAAACATAAGCAGTCAGGGCTTCTATTGTATTCTTGCGCATCCACTTATACCTGGAGAAGCCCTCGATTGTGAACTTTCAATTCCAAGCTATGGCTCTGTGGGCGTGACTCGTTCACTCGTGTGCAAGGCTGAGGTGATCCGTGTTGAATCACGAGGGGCAGAGCCAGGCTTCGGCGTGGGGTGTCGAATCGTAGATTTCACACTCGCGAGGAACCGCAGCTCTCTGACGGGCAGTACCTGCAGCGCTTGATAGGAGGGAAGAAGAATATGTCTCCGCAGCCTCGTCCCGTCGTCAGACTCCCGGTGGAAGAGCTGGGCGAAACAGACTCGCTCATTCTTGGGAAGCTTTGCGATCGCCGCTTACAATTCCCAAACAATTAATTGCCGAGATATGGGAACAGGTAGACGAGGGGGTTCGGATCTTGCCCCGCAGCGGCGCCGAGGTTGGCGCTGTGGGACCGAAATCACTCAAAAGCGGCGTTGGGGTAGATGAGATCATTCCGCTTTCGATTGAGTACAAACACGGGCCTTATTTCCGCATGTCGGCTTCCGACCTCGCGAAGCTTGCCGTAAGTGTCGAATCGGTGCAAGCCGACCCTTTCAACGCCATCGTCGGTTTCTATCGGAGCCAAAGGCGCGGCAATGACATGTCCGAGACAGCGACCGGTAGGTTTTCGAGGCTATTGAAAAGACACACGTTTCTTTCGCAACGCACTGTCGGTGCTATTTGGTTCTAATGCCTGTTTCCAAATCAGAGATACTCGCTTGTACCTGGATCTGAAATGGCAAGGGCTGGGACGAAGCTCAGTTTACGCTACGCTCGAATCCCTTTTCGGTTGCTCCCGCCCCGTTTTCCGTCGCTCGACCAGTCAACGACCGGCCGAAGTGCAAATGAGGCGCCGGCTCGAGGGAAACTTGGCGCCTGCTGTCTCGCCAACGCCGGCGGTCACGGAACACGCCGAGAACTTTCCTCTAGTGACTGTGGCCGTGCGTGCAGCTCGGTCCTGGCATTTCCAGGCCGCCAAGCTGGACGGACGGCCCGTCCCGAGCGAGGTGGACCTTCTCTTTAAATTCTAGGATCTTAGGCACTTCGTGTTTGAGGAACGGTTGGGCTTGGAGAAATTGTTAAGCGCTTCGGAGCTAGATCCATCCTCGTAGCCAGTACCATGCCAGCCCCAGGGATTCATGTAAAGTGCGCTCATTTCGATATATGGCTGTCCAGCTCGGTATTAACTCGTCTCGTGCCGGCCCGAGCTCTCGATAAGCACACGGTGCCGGTATTACGACCAACCCTGCTTTGCGAAAAGCGCGTTCAGCGCGAAGCATGTCCTGGGCTTCGGTAACCAAAATAATTCTGTCAATGCCATGCTGCCTAAGAATCTCGGCGCTATACACCGCGTTTTCATGGGTGGATGAGGACCGGTTTTCCGTCCAGATCATGGATTCGGCAACACCAGCCCTCCGAAGAAGCTGCCTCATCGTTTCAGACAACGGCTCTTCACCTGCCTTCTGCAGACCGCCGGCGGCGAGTACCGGTACCGGATGACCGTGGGTCTGAAGCCACGCTGCGAATTCGCACCGTTCGTAAGTCTCTTTGTCCGGGAGAGAATATGGGATTCCATCTTCCTGCGGTGTAACCGACGACGAGAGTACCACGATTACCTGTGCTGACTCTGTTGAGAGATTTCGCTGAGCGTACCAGGCTTCCAGGGGACGCGAAAGCAGCCAATCCATGGGAGGCCAAGACGCCAAAAACAGGCCAATTGGCCCGATCGCCGCCAGCCGAACGCCTTTACATTTCCGCATACGGAACAAGCCGACTACACTAATCACCAGTAATAAGAGGATCAGCGGCTGAACGTAAGTCATATGGGTGAGTCCATTATGAAATGAAGCCTACCCATGTGCATCCGTCTGCCCTCTTTGGGCCCTCAAACTGCATAGTGGTCCAGCGAAAAGGAGTTTCACACCGGGGCCTTTGATGCCGGTCTGTCCAATAAGGTTTTGATTTTCCACGATGAGTGAAGCACATCCAAACAGCCTCCTGTCCCGAATATCGCGTGTCCGGGGTGAAACGCAGGGTTCGACATCCGTGATGACCGATTGTCCTGCGGATGCTCCACCGAAGAAGATGACTGTTCGAACGCCATCAGAGGAGGACGCTCCCCGATGGGATGAATTTGTTCAGGAACATCCCGCGGGGAGCCCTTTCCATTTGCAGGCTTGGCGAAGGACGATTGAAGAATCCTTCGGGTATCGGCCGGTGTACTTGATGGCGGAGGAACGGGACAAGATTTGTGGTGTGCTTCCCCTGTTCTACGTCAAGAACGTCCTGGTCAAGAGCGCGCTCATTTCTTCTCCGTTTGCAGTATACGGAGGTATCCTGGCGGATTCCGCGGAAGCTGCTCATGCCCTTCGAGCTGCTGCTGAAAAACTCGGCCGGGATTTGGGCGTCCAGCACATTGAGTTCCGCAACGCACATTTGGAACAGTGTGTCGGGGAATCAAATATCACTGGGTATGTGAACTTTACTCAACAGTTAGGATTTGACTCAGAGGCCATTCTGCAGTCAATTCCCCGCAAGACCCGCGCGATGGTTCGTAAGGCTCTCAAACTCGGATTCAAGGCGCGAGTCACCCGCGATCTGGAAGCTTTTGAGGCGCTGTACTCAAAGAATCTTCGCAGGCTGGGAACTCCCTCCTTTCCGCACAAATATTTCGTGGCGTTGCTCAAGCACTTCGGATCGTCAGTCTACATCCACGAGTTCGAACTCGATGGCCAGGTCGTATCTGCGGTGTTGACGTTTTGCTTCAGAGACCAAATCCTGCCCTACTATGGCGCCTCCGACTTGAAGTTCAACTCGTCTGCACCCAATAACTTCATGTACTTCAATCTGATGCAGTGGGGTGGACTGAACGGATATCGCGTTTACGACTTCGGGCGAAGCAGAAAACACAGCGGCTCCTATGAATTCAAGGCTCATTGGGGCATGGTGGAGCGCACTATTCCCTACGAAATGGTTCTTGTGC
>Ga0157375_10000797_pt1 | contig 27613 bp, 31 predicted proteins | sample M35metaG_FD_115311 | JGI IMG/M metagenome (GOLD analysis project Ga0157375, IMG submission 115311) | Miscanthus rhizosphere microbial communities from Kellogg Biological Station, Michigan, USA - M3-5 metaG | ecosystem: Host-associated > Plants > Roots > Rhizosphere > Soil | place: USA: Michigan... | reverse complement strand
TACTTGACGGCCGAAACGTCTGCACGCGCAGGGTGTGCTTGGCAGGCAGTGTGGGTGAAATCCACGTTACGAGTGTAAACATTAGGCTTCTCTGCTGTCCAGCTTCTTCTTCCCCGCATGCATCTTGATCAATTACAAGATTCAAGACCTGGCCCCATTTATTTCGCGCTTTTATAGGAGAGGCGTTCGAAGAGTGGCATCGTCGTCTCGCTGTACTGGGAAGACTGATGCTGTTTCCAAGGAGAAGCCGACATCAGTGAAGTGTTCGCAGGAAAGTCAGGCGACCACCTAACTAGGTACACTTACATAGGCGCGGGGCAGTTCTAAGCACGAGGACATCCTTATGCCATCTGCGTCGAAGGAAATTCTGTTTTTAGATGATATTTCGCATGTGATAGGGTTTCCTTGTATACTGGATCTAGCAACCTCTCTGTCGCCTCGTACCTATAGCCCTGCAAGGGTCAAGAGACAAGGACATCAAACAGAATGAATCAGGAAGAGCTACTCGGTGAAGTTGAGGACATCTTGAGAACGATGCCGCCCCCTCAAACATTGCGCCATCCAACTGAAGACAACTTTGCATGGCTAGGCCGGGTATCCGCATTCATTGAAGCTTGGGATCTACCGAAAAGCATTCCGCTTACCTCCGCAATGGATCAATTCCATGGCCAATTTGCTAGAGATGCACAAGAAGGGTTGCGAAAGATTCTCACGCTTCTGCATCAAGCACGTCACGATCTAAGGATGAGAACCATCGGGCCAGTGAATGCTGCAATGGGACACGGCCGTGTCTTTGACTACTTTGATGAGGTTAGAAAGCTAATTGAGCCTGCGAAACAGGACCTCCTTTTCGTGGATCCCTACCTTGATGCGGAGTTCGTATCACGATACCTACCGCACGTCGCGGCAGGAGTCGTTATTCGGCTCTTGGCCCGCGAGCGAGTGCCGACGCTTCTTCCTGCTGTGGATCTGTATGCTCGACAGTCGAGCACTACGATCCACGTACGGTCAGCGTCCGGCTTTCATGACAGGTACGTGATCGTAGATAGAGCCGCGTGCTATCAGTCGGGCGCCTCGTTTAAGGATGGAGCAAAGGCTGCACCTACAACTCTCACTCAGATTACAGACGCATTTCCGGTTGTGCTCCAGGCGTACGAAGATCTGTGGAAACGGGCCAAGACGGAGCGGTGATGAAACCTACGCACATTGCACGGGGACGAATTGCAACCAACAAGACACTACCAGCGTTAGATTGAAAATCTGATGGAAAAGTTACCGAAATCTAGGAGTGCTGGCGATATTGCTCGCGATGTCGGGCGGGCAATTATTTCCGTTATTCCGTCAGCTGGTGGGCCGCTACAAGTTCTATTCGAGAACGTCTTTGCCGCTCCGATAGGGAAACGCAAACAAGCTTGGCTTGAGCAGCTGGCCGGCGTCGTGACAGAAGTGCAAAACCAGATGGAAGGGTTAACTGCTGAAAAGCTGGCCGCGAACGAAGCATTCATTACAGTGGCCATGCAAGCCTCCCAAATTGCGATCCGGAACCATCAGCACGAAAAGTTAGAAGCGCTCCGAAACGCTGTTCTGAATTCGGCATTGCTTAATCCTCCGCAGGAAGATGAACAAATGATTTTCCTGAGGTTGGTCGATCAGCTTACGCCGTGGCACCTCCGAGTTCTGAGCTTACTACATAATCCTGTCGAATGGATGGAATGGAACCGAATTGCTAACCCTGGGTGGAGCGTTGGCGGTGTGTCCACTGTAATCGAGCACTGTTTTCCCCAGCATCGTGGACAACGGGACACTTACGATCAGATTGTTCGGGATCTCCAGGTCGAGGGACTATTGGGACAAGGGCAATTTATCCACTTAACGATGACGGAACGAGGAATGCTGGAATCACGAACCACAGAACGAGGCAAGCGTTTCGTTAAGTTCATAACGGTTCCCGTATAACGCATGTCGCAGCAAATCTAACTACTGATTCAGGTCCGGTGCTCATCGCGGGCGCTTGATCGCTCAACACAGGCTGCTTTATTCATTAATTTACCTAGGCATTATAACTAATCTAACGTCTCATGCTGAGGGCAGGCGTTGCAATCACATGAGGATTACTCCCCTTCATACGCGTGTTGTCTCGTGATGGCGAGCAGTCGAAGAAGAAATAGGATAGGCTACTTTTCTGACGCTTCGATTACCGTCTTCGGTTCATAAACATCAATCCGCCCCCTAGCGTCGCAGCCACCGTTGCCTGATCTTCCGGCCAAATAGAGCACAAGATATGATGAGATGTGAAAAGGAGGCCTGCACATGCGGATTGGAGTCATCGGTGCTGGCAGCATGGGAAGGATACTGGCGCGCCACCTCGTCAAGCTCGGACATCAGGTCTCGATTGCGAACTCGAGAGGACCGGAGAGCCTGACCGCGTTGGCGGCCGAAATCGGCGCGACGCCCGTTTCCGTTGTCGACGCCGCGAAAGCCGGAGACATCGTCATCCTCGCGATCCCCACGAAGGCCGTCCCCGATCTTCCGCGGGCGCTGTTTGCGAACCTACCCAGCACCGTGGTCGTCGATATCGGCAACTACCATCCCGAGCTTCGCGATGGCCGCATCGAGACGATTGACCGCGGCATGCTCGATAGCCAGTGGGTCGCGCAACAGATCGGGTATCCCGTGATCAAGGCCTTCAACAACATCTTCGCCAAAAGCCTTCTCGAAAAGGGCACTCCGCAGGGAACGAAGGGACGGATCGCTCTCTCAGTCGCCGGCGATTCGTTGGCCGCCAAGGCAGCGGTGCTTCGCCTCGTCGACGATCTCGGCTTCGACCCCGTCGATGTCGGAGATCTGGACAACTCCTGGCGGCAGCAGCCGGGAACACCGGCTTACTGCCAGGACCTTGAAGCCACTGCTCTCCGACGCGCGCTTAGCGAATCTGATCGAAGCCGGATCGCGGAATACCGCGGCGAACAGGAGGCTCGTATCAGAAGGTCTATCGCAGCGCAGACAGCAAAACAATAAGAGGCGGTCCCGACTCCTCCCTCGCTTCCACTCGCCTCACACCACGTTTCGAAATCCTCGCCACGGTCAAATGACCAGTGGGGTCAAGTCTTGCTTCTCGTATCATTTTGTAAAATCGACCTCATATCTTTCGCAAGAGTGATGAGAGATCTTGCAATCCCATTTCCCAACGCGGGCGGTCCGGCTCCTCCCTCGCTTTCCTTACACCTCACCCCACGCTCCTACTCCTCGCCACAGTGATGGATACGTCTCCCGCTTTGCAGTACACTCGTCCTCATTGGCTTCAATATAAACATCGTCGTCAGCTGAGTCTTGTAATGGGAGAACCACCTATGCCTGAGAACAGTCACGGGACAACCGAAACAGCACCACCTCACGCGCAACTCATCCAGATGGCCATGGCACACTGGGTGTCCCACATCGTGTACGTCGCTGCCAAACTGAGTGTGGCCGACTACCTGGCGAACGGGGCGAAACTCGCCGACGAGCTTGCCGGACCCACCGGGACCCAGGCACCTGCTCTCTATCGCCTCATGCGGACGCTCGCCCACCTCGGCATCCTGACTGAGGATGACTCGCACCGCTTCGCCTTGACGCCACTCGGTGACGCGCTCAAGACCGACGCACCCGGCTCAGCGCGTGCTTCGATTCTGACGCTGGCGAGCGATTGGATGTCTCGCGGATTGGGTCAATTACTCTATTCGGTTGAGACCGGGAAAAGCGGATTTGAGAAATCGCTGGGCATGCCCATCTTCGACTGGCTGGCGAAGCATCCCCAAGAGGCGTCCATGTTCAGCGAGACCATGGTCGGCATCCATGGCGCGGAGCCACCGGCCGTGGCCGCCGCCTACGATTTCTCCAGCTTCGCGACGATCGTTGACGTAGGCGGAGCCACGGGGCATCTTCTAACCACGATTCTCCGTCAATATCCCGGCCCTCGCGGCATTCTCTACGATCTTCCCCATGTCGTGCGCGACGCGCCTACGCTGATTCAGGCGCGCGGACTGGCGGAGCGCATCACGGTGGAGTCGGGCAGTTTCTTCGAGCGGGTGCCAAACGGCGGAGAGGCATATTTACTCTCGCACATCATCCACGATTGGACGGAGGACCAGTGCCTCACGATCCTCGGTCACTGCCGGCGCGCGATGAAGCCCGGGAGCCGATTGCTGATCATCGAGATGGTGCTTCCGGCAGGCAATGCTCCTCATCCGGGCAAGATGCTCGACATGATGATGCTGGTGGGACCGGGAGGACAGGAGCGGACGGAGCATGAATACGCCACGCTGCTCGGCAAGGCGGGGTTCCACCTGACACGGGTTGTGCCTACTGACTCTCCCGTGAGCGTGGTTGAAGCCACTCTTGGAAAATAAAAAGATATCAAGAACTTTTTCCAGCGCGTGGTGGCCCGGCTTCCTACCTCCTTCCCCTCAGACTGCAATAGACCAGGCTAACCTGGGAAAGTAGGATGGCCGAACTTCTTCATCATACGGCCAAGCAGGACCTATGCGAAGACGCTACGATCACATTGACCTGAGGGTGCGGAGTCTGGCGGAGGTGCGGCCCTTCTACGAGACACTCCTGCCCGCGTTGGGATTCACGCGGGATGTCCGGATCGAGGGCTGGCTGCAGTTTGAAGCAGCTGGCGCGGACGGTGCGACTGAGTTTTTTGGCGTCACGGAGTCAGCAGGACATACCGCCAATGAATGCCGGATTGCCTTCTGGGCAGACAGTCCGAGCGAGGTCGCCCGGCTGGCTGAGATTATCGTCCGGGCAGGCGCTCGGAATGTCGAAGGCCCTGGATACCATGAAGGGCCGGGCTATTACGCGGTCTTTTTCGAGGATCCCAGCGGCAATCGGTTGGAAATCTGCCATCGAACTGAAGGAGCCAGATGAAGGCAATGGCAGCCGATTCTTTTCAGCTTAACGCCAGAAAATGTAGTACGTTTTCATTCCTCAACGATCATCCCTGACATGGAGACGGCAGAACAGATCATAGCGATGCTCGGTCTCAAACGACACCCGACCTGTGGGTTCGTCGCCGAGACCTACCGCAGCCGGCAGCAAATCCCTCGACAGGCGTTACCCGCCTCGTACGAGGGAAGCCGCCCGTTTGGTTCTGTGCTCTATTTTATGGTGACACCGGAAGCACAGATCCGTCTGCACCGTATCCATTCCGACCAGATGTATCACCATTACCTGGGTGGGCCGTTGGAAGTATTGTTGCTGTATCCGGACGGAACTGGAGGGATAAAAGTGACAGGCTCTGACCTGACTGCCGGTATGCACCCCCAATTGTTCATCCCCGGCGGCACGTTCCATATTTCTCGTCTGGGCGCCGGAAGCACATTCGCGTTGCTCGGAACTACGGAGTGGCCCGGTGTCGAACCCCCTGATCTCGAACTCGGCGATCCCGTCAACCTGATGGCGGATTACCCTGCCCTCCGCCACGAAATCAAAAACTTTATCGGGCTATCGGGTGGATAACAGGTGTGCGTGGACTCGCGGCTGCGTGACCCGCTGCAGTTACTTTCCGCCTTGAACGGACAGTTCCCAGCGGTAGCCGTCGAGGTCATGAAACCATACGCCCATGTTGCGTGAGCCGGGAGCTTCGGGGCCGATTTCATCGTCCGGATCTTCTACCTTGACCTTGTGTTTCTTCAAGTGCGCGAGCGCCTTTCGTAGTGTGGCCATGCTCGGCAAATGAAACGACATGTGCCCGATGGTTTTCGGTGACGGTTTGCCTTTCGACAAGACGATGGTCACATTATCGTTGCCCACGGCGATACCGTCCTCGAACTCGAACTGTTTGTGAAATCCCAGCGCGCTCATGAACCATTTCGCGCTCTTCCGCGGATCACGAACGGCTAGGCCGAAGTGTCCGACGGTACCGATGGTGAACGGAACCTTCATGGCTGCTCCTTTGTGCTCGATGATAGAAAGAGAGGCTCAAGCTACTGATCGGCTGAGATTGTGTCAAGGTGGTCTAGGGTGAAGGCCCTTTTTCCGCTTCCTTCGCCAAGTGCCGACAGATTTACGTTTTGGAGATTGGAACATGACGAACGAGCCTACACCGCCATCCGGCTTGTCGCCGGCGGCCATTGCCGCCCTTTGGAAAGGGCAGATGATCGAGGCGATCAAAGTCGTCCGCCAGGAACAGAACCTCGGGCTGAAAGAAGCCAAGGATGCCGTCGAGGCCTATCTGACGACACAACCGGACCTGAAGAAAAGAAATGGCGATGGCGCAAGCGAAGCAGAAGCAGGGCTGTGTCCGCTGGCTTGTTGTGGTTGTGATTCTTCTAGCCCTCGCTGCCTATTGGTTCTGGACACGCGGGGCTTAGTCGGAAGAAATAATCCTGAAGGTCAGGTCTTGCTATGGTCGAGTTCAGCAAGAGCGCTCAGCCTCGCATTCCCTGCTCGAAAAACAGCCCGCGGTTGATGTCACCGATGCTGAGCATGCCGACCAGCTTGTCTTTGTCGACCACGGGAATTCGCCGGAAGTTCTTGAGACCCATATAGGAGGCGGCTTCAAGAATGGGATCACACGATCCTACGGTGAGGGGGTTTCTGGTCATCACGTCTTCGACCTTCTTTCCGAGCACCTCAGGATAGCCCGCCTCCATTTCGACGAAATCTCGGCTATGCACATTGTCGTGAATATAGTCTCCATAGTTGGGATAGAGCGGCAGTAGGACATCCCTCAAGGTCACCATTCCGATGAGCCGGGCGTCCCCCTCAATCACGGGAATCGCTCCGCAGTTGCGATTCATCATTTTCACCACAACAGACCGAACTGTATCTGTTTTCTGGGCTGTCACAATGCCGGTTGACATGACGTCGTGGACAAGCATGACGGCCTCCTTCTCTGCATGAAACAGCACGGGCGACCCTACACATACGTTTAAGGTCGCCCGCGTGTGGCGCTTGTGACGCCGAACCGCTATATCGTCGTTGTTCTGAGACCCGTACGAGGCACTGTTTAAGGCAACTCGTCAGGGGAGCATCTAGTCATCCCAGGCGCTTGCGTTCCTCACAGTTAGCCTGAACTCTTCGCAATGGCTCTTTAGTTTTCTGTAGTTCCCTTTCGCGGGAAGACGAGAGCCGTCGAAGACTCGACTAGCATGACTGACGAGGTGCCCGCCCATCACTCGGCGGGCCATGGTGGTCAGGTGGATTTAGGTCTTCCATTTCGCCTCCTCCACTTTTAGGAGTGATCGAAGAAACCTCAGGGAACAATTTCATCTGTACGCTTCTTTCCAGTGGATGTCAATCAGCAAAATTCTTTAGCGAGGATGGCTGAGGAAGAGATTACTTTAGGGACATCCTACGCTGCTGGGACCGAGGTTTTCGCCCTGATGACGAGGAATTATATGGCGCGATGACAGGCAAAAAATGTAGCGGCATGGGCTTCTCATCGTCCACTTGCACAGACATCGACAATAGTCCCACTTCGTTCGATTCACTGATGGACCATCCCGATATGGAAGAGTAGAGTATTCAAAGTTACCCCATCCATCGGTCCCTAAATCTGTTCGATCCAGTTGGCTTACGACTGTGTAATGATGTCAGGCCCACAGCCTTCGAGGAGAGACACGCTATGTGGAGATCACTCGACAGGACTTCCCGCTATCCCAGACACCGATCCCGGCGCGAGTCCACGCGGCATGGCGGTGAAATTTCATCTTCCTGGCGGGTCGATCACCGACATCGTGCTTAATTCGTTCAACGGCTTTCCCGTCGCCACGGCAGACGAGCTCAGGGATTTTTTCCTCGCGCTTGCTGCGACCAAACCAGGCGATCCTCAACCAACTGCCCTTGATAGTTTTTTGAGCACTCATCCGGCCGCGAAAGCGTTCGTGGAAGCGGCAAAGCCCGCACCGGTCAGTTATGCAACCCTGCCGTATTTCGGTGTCAACGCCTTTAAGTTCACCAACGCGAAGGGAGCCGCCACGTTCGGTCGTTACCAACTCCTGCCGGTCGGCGGCGAGGAATTCCTCACCAATGAGCAGCTCTCGACGATGGGACCAGACTATCTGACCACCGAGATTCGCGAGCGGGTTCGTCGTGGTCCCATCAAATTCAAGCTGGTCGTGCAAATGGCGGAGCGAGATGACAAGCTCGATGACCCCTCGATCGCGTGGCCGGATAGTCGTAAGAAGGTGGAACTGGGCACGATCACCATCACCAAGGCTGTGGCCGACAGTCAAACCGCGGAAAAGAAGTTACTCTTCATGCCGGGAGCTTTGCTTCCCGGTATCGAGACTGCTGATCCGATGCTCGTCGTGCGCAGGCACAGTGATGAGGAATTCTCTTGCATCACGCGATTGAACTCGTCGCGACTCTGTGCACCGCGCTCTTTTCTTATCGGGCGTGGGGCATGTAAGCCATTGGCTGGAGTGGCAGATGGATATTGTTTCCCATGGCCTCTGGGGCGGGATTGCTTTCGGTCGAAAGAGTCGATCGAGTTTTTGGCTGGCATTCGTGTTCGGCTTGGCTCCCGATCTTTTCTCGTTCGGGATTCTCTATGCGGCGGCATGGCTGGGTATTTCCGACAAACCCGATTTCAGTCACGGCACACCCCCGGAATCTTCGATCCCTCAATATGTACATCATCTGTACAATGTCACACATAGCTTCATCGTGTTCCTGATCGTGTTCCTCTTGATCTGGTTCCTCCTGAAACGACCGCTCTGGGAATTTTCGGCCTGGGGTCTGCATGTGCTGATTGACGTACCGACACACTCGTTTGCCTTCTTCCCGACTCCTGTCTTGTGGCCTTTCTTCAATTGGAAATTCAACGGGTGGCAATGGACGACGCCAACCATTTTCATTCCCAACATTGTGCTTCTCTCGCTGCTCTATGCTTGGTACTTATCCCAGCCTTATAGGACAAAGAAGAGACAAACTTCGCAAAAGCTGGCTTCTCCCACAACGAGAGGGCTGGTTTAGTCGCCACAAAAGGAGTCCGAGCATGAAACGATTTGAAGATAAGAATGTGCTCGTCACGGGCGGCAATAGCGGAATCGGCCTGGCAGCAGCGCTCGCCTTTGCGAAAGAAGGCGCGCGGGTCGTTATCACGGGACGCGATCAGGCTACTCTGGATAAGGCCACTGCAGAGCTCGGCGAGCATGCCTTCTCTGTGCGAAACGATGCAGGGAGTGTCGCAGATGGGAGCAAACTGGCTACATTGTTACAACAGCGACACCTGATGCTCGACGCCATTTTTTTTAATGCCGGCGTGGCCAAGCTCTCTCCGTTCGAAGCCGTCGATGAAGATGTGTGGGATGTGTCGTTCAACACCATCGTGAAGGGTCCATATTTTTTGATCAAGGCATTGCTACCATGCCTGAACCGAGGAGCCGCCATCGTGCTCAACGGTTCGATTAACGCCCACATCGGCATGCCCAATACCAGCGTATATGCGGCCAGTAAGGCCGCCTTGATCTCGCTTGCGAAAACGCTGTCCTCGGAGCTGTTGAGCAAGGGCATCCGAGTCAATGTGGTCAGCCCCGGCCCCATTACCACGCATCTCTTAGAACGCCTCGGCCTTCCTACAGAACAGCTCTCCGAAGTCGCGAACGGTATCCTTGCCCAGATCCCACTCAAGCGCTTCGGGACGCCCGACGAGGTTGCGAGCGCTGTGCTGTATCTGGCAGGCGCCGAGTCGGCGTTCGTCGTCGGCACCGAGCTGGTGATCGACGGCGGCATGAGTCAGCTGTGATCTTCCCAGACAATGTTTCACACCCCTGCTGAATAGAACCATCGTCCTCCACCTTCATTGATCTGCCGGCAGAAGGACGATGCAGTTCGGATTGAACCCTTGATTCTTTAAAGTGTCGATGCTGGCTACAGGCTCACCCTTTGTCACATCGATCACCGTAATCGACCCGTCACTCATGCCGGGCAGATTTAAGAGACTGTTCTGGACAAAGAGGTAGTGCTCATCCGGAGAGAGGACCAGATGGTGTGCACCCGCAGCCGCGGGAATGGTTTGGAGAAACTTCGGACGTTGGGGGTCGCTATTATCATAGATATTCACGTGTCCGGGCTTGGCGGTGGTGACGAACAAACGATCTCCCTTTCGGTTATACAGCATCTCCAATGGCATCCCCTGCCCTCGAAGGCTATAGTCGTCGACCTGCTGAAAGGCAAAATCCTTGGAGGTCGGATTCCAGACACCAACCCACAGCGTGCCCTCGAGCATCACTGTGATGTGAGCCACGGGCGGCTCCGCTCCATGAGAGAACATGACTTCGACGGGCGCCGCTTTCGAAGGGGAAGGTTTGAGAGAGACCTTATGGGTGGAGAGCACCTTCCCGCTACTGGCTTCGAGGACTGTCACCGTTTCCCCAGGCTCCCCCATATCAGAAGGCCTCAACGTGCTCGTGACGAGGAGGCGATCGATACCATTGTGGACGGTGATCCCGTGGGGGTAACTGATAAACGGCGTTTGTGAGGCCGGCGCGCTGACGGTTTTGAGTGGCTTATCCGTCGTCGCATCACCGATGACGACCGTGCTCGACCCCATACAGGTCAAATACCAGGTGCGATTGTCTTGAGAGAAGACGATATCTTCCAGCACTTGACAGTCCGGTGTTTCCACAGTCTTCATTCGATAGGGAAAACGGGTGAGATCGAGAACATGCAGGACACTCTTGCCAAGGGCCGTGATATAGGCCTTCTTCTGATCGCGGTTGTAAAAGATATGATGCGCCACTAGATCGGACGGGAGCGGGATGTCCATCAGCATCTTTCCAAACGTCGGGGACTTTGGGTCCACGTCGAGAATGGCCAAACCTTCTTTCCTTACGCTCTGTTCCGGTTTGGATTCATAATTGAGCATCGCGAGGATTTCCGCCTGCGCGAGAGTCGTGACCAGTACCATCAAACACCCCGCCAACAGTCCGGAAAAGTGTGATCGTCTCATGGGATCCTCCTTTTGGAAGAGCCCAATTGCTCGTCGTGTTTATCTTGGAGTGGATGCAACGCTTAATCCTAAAGGCTATTTATCTGCTTTTGACGGCTCAGAGCATACGCCCTAGTATCCACGAAAACGAGATTCATTGCGTAGTTTCTCCAGTATTCTTTCAACAATCTGAGGCGCTACAGAGAAGCATCACGTTCACTCCAAGGCGTGCGTGCCGTGGGTGATCGCCCCTCCCGCGCGCAATGCCGCCGCGACGAGCACGGCTTCGGCGATCTCTTGATCGGACGTGCCGGCTTTACGCGCGTTGTTGGAGTGGATCTCGATGCAGTACGGACATTGCGTAGTGAACGCGACACCCAGCGCTATCAGTTCCTTGTACTTGACCGGGATCGCTCCCTCAGCCACGGCCGCCTTATCGAAGGCCACAAACGCTTTCATCGCCTCGGGTGCGAGATCTGCTAGGGTCTTCATCTTGCTTAGATTCTTTGTATCGTACATGATGACCTCCTGATGAACGTTGGTTGTTGAATGATGCGCTATCATTGACCGCATTTTCCCTATCTCTCGTTCTCTCACAGGTTTGGCCTTCTCACGGTGCACGATGACGGTTTGCCGAAGACCATCCCATAGATGAAAGAAGGCACGCAAAAACCAATGCTGACGTTCGCGAAAGCTGCCGCCACAAGCGACCAGCCGAGGATGTGTCCGACCAGAGTATGTCCGGACTGAAAGCTCCAGGCCGCTCCAGCTATCACGACCGTCGCCATCAGGCATGCCAAACGCCGGGGCAGTGGATACCTCGGCAAGCGTGGACCATGCACCACGTACCGAAAGCCGTAGTTGTAGAGTGCATCGAAAGGATGGCCGGTCAGGAGAGCGCCCAGTGCGGCAAACGGGGCCAGCGACCACAAGATTGTTGGTGAGTTCAGAGCTGTTCCAACAGCTGTCCATAGCATGCAGATCGCGGGAGACAAGCGCAGCCAATAGTCGATCTGAGCCAATGGCCCGTCGTCAAGACCAACAAAACCCTGCGCTTCAATGCGAGCTTTCGCGGTGGAGGAAATCTGATTCACTTCAGCCTCCCATGTCCATTAACGAAATTCCGTACACTGGACATTTCACACTCGAGTGCCGATCACTTCCAGGTATTCAGCAAGGACCGTGGTACAGCCCATCCCCGCTTGATTGTGCAAAGCCCAGAGGGCGTCGAGTTCCTGGCGAAGACGCTCGCCGCCGTCGACGTCAAGGGACGCAAACGCCTGATTGATTGGTCCGTAGTAGAGTCGGAAAAACTCCACGACCTCCGAAGGAGGGAAGGGATAGGTAAACGTATAGTGTCGTCTGATCAGCTGTAGATCCGACAGTCCCTTGCCGAGCCGTTCACGCACCGTCGTTTCGTCGCCCCACAGAACCGGCGAGGGCATTCCGGACGGCGCAATGAATGTCGAGACGGTCTTGAACATCTGCCCGACGAACCCCTGTGGCGTCCAATTAACCATGGCAATAGTGCCTCCCGGTTCACACACGCGCAGCAGTTCCTTGGCAACAAGGTCCGGATGTGGCGCGAACATGGCTCCAATTAAGCTTGTCACCACGTCGAAGCTCGCATCGTCAAATGGTAACGCCTCTGCGTCCGCTTCCTCGAAGCGTGCCCGGAGACCTTCCGCTTCTGCGCGCACCCGAGCCCGCTCCACCCAATTGCTGGCGATATCCACGCCAGTCACCTCCAGACCATCCTTCGCGGCCATCAGGGCGAGCTGACCCGAGCCACAGCCCACATCCAACAATCGGCATCCAGGAGCGACAACGAGGCGCTCGTAGAAATCCCGCGCACCGCCTTCCATGTACCGCGAGAATCGATCGTAGTCGCCGGCCATCCAGATCTGCTTGAGACGGGTCTTCACACGTTCCACGTCAGGTGATAGTGCGCTGGTAGTCATGGTGTTCCTCCTTGGTGTGAATTGTTGGATCAAAGTGCGATCGTCATAGCCGCTGCAATTCATGTCGCACTATAGGACGATTACTTGTCGTTGTTCTTATCCGAGAGTCTGGTTCTCTTGATAGGAGAGTGCTAGGCTGTACTTCACTTGCTTTGGCGTCCGGCACGCTTTGCTAAGGCTCTGTTACTGCAGTGGGGGAACCCCCGTGGATGTGTTGTCCGAAGTCCTCAAGGCCGTCAAGCTCGACGGGGCCATGTTTTACAATGCTGAGTTTTCAGCGCCCTGGTGCTTTCGCTCGCCCGCCTCGCACATCGTGGCGCCGTATCTATCGCCTGACTCCAGACACGTGATCCTCTATCATTTGCTGACCGAGGGCCGCGGCTACGCGCACATCGAAGGAGATGGACGGCGGACTCCTCTCAATGCAGGGGACATCGTCATCTTTCCGCACGGTGATCCACACATCATGGGAAACGGTCCACCCGTCACTCCGGTGGACAATGAGCAAGAGGTGCAACGAATTTTATCCGAAGGCCTCAAGGTCTCCCGCCTGGGCGGAGGTGGAGAGATCACCAAATTCATCTGCGGCTACATGGCCTGCGAGCCGCAACTCTGCCGGATCTTCCTGGGCGGGCTTCCACCTGTGCTAAAAGTTAATATCCGCAATGACGCGTCAGGCCAATGGTTGGAAAACTCCATTCGCTATTCGGTGGGTGATGCCGATACGTCCAGACCAGGTGGTGAGGCCGTGCTCGCGAAACTGTCCGAAGTCTTGTTCGTCGAGACGCTGCGACGCTATATCGCACTCCTCCCGCCGGAACAAACCGGGTGGCTGGCCGGCATCCGCGATCCGGAAGTCGGGAAAGCCTTGGCCCTGCTGCACCGCAAGCCGGCCCATCCTTGGACGATTGCCGCGCTCGCGAACGAGGTAGGCATTTCGCGGTCGGTACTGGCCGAGCGTTTCCGGCGCTATCTCTCGGAGACCCCTATTGCCTACCTCACGCGCTGGCGGCTTCAGCTCGGCGCGCAGATGCTCAAATCGACGAGCAGTAGCGTGGCAGAGATCGCTGCTGAAGTGGGCTATGAGTCGGAGCCGTCCTTTAACCGCGCCTTCAAACGTGAGTTCGAACTCCCTCCGGCTCGTTTCCGCAGCCAATCGAAATCAGCTCGCCGCATAGCGGACGCATAGACGACCGGTCGCCGAAGCGCAATAAGGGGTGCATGGTGAAGAAGCCTTCCCATCGTTCATGGATATGGACGCTTCATCAATTCGCTGGCGGACTCGTCATGCTGGGCATGCTGGCGAATGTCGGATGCACCGTCGGAGGTCCGCGGATCGGCCCTCTTGCCTTTGAACAGTCGCGGCTCATCGATCTCACGCATGCTTTCGGAGCGGACACGATTGTGTGGCCGACTGAACAGGACTTTCGGCTGGTCGTCCAACAGGAAGGAGAGACGCCGGGCGGATACTACTACGCATCAAACCGCCTGGAGATGGCTGAGCATGGCGGCACTCATATCGATGCGCCCATTCACTTTGCCCGAGGTGGACAGACGCTGGATCAGATTCCAATCGAACGTTTGGTGGGAGGCGGCGTTCGCATCGATGTATCGGCTCAATGCGGACGGGAGCGGGATTACCGCGTCACGATCCAAGATTTCAAACGATGGGAGGCGGCGCACGGGCGCATCCCGACCGGGGCGATCGTATTGGTGGATACCGGCTTTGCGCGGTTCTGGCCGTCGCGGCAACATTATTTGGGAACGGAACTGAGAGGCCCCGATGGCGTGCGTCTGCTCCATTTTCCTGGCGTGCATCCTGACGCGGCCGCGTGGCTGCTACGCGAGCGAGAGATCAACGCCATTGGGATCGACACCGCCTCGATCGATTATGGCCAATCCACCAGCTTTGAGACGCATGTCGCGTTCCTCACCAAGAACGTGCCCGTCTTTGAAAATCTTGCCGACCTCCGGGATCTTCCGGCTCTTGGCTTCCAGGTGATCGCCCTACCGATGAAGATTGCCAGGGGAACCGGTGGTCCCTTGCGTGTGATTGCGGTACTCCCGGCGTTATGACGCGTCGATGCGGCCCGCGGTCGATCAGGAGCTGGGAAGACAATCGCCGTCCATCCGTCTATGACTTCGATGGCTTCGCACGGTCGACCGCCGCTTTGACGACTTCATATGGCTGGGCGCCGGAGATGATTTCCGCTTCTTCAACTGGGTGGTGGGCGTAGCCGATCATGACCGTCGGCACTGCCGTGATGCCGATGTTTGCCGCCTCGCGTTCATCTTGAATCACGCGCTCACGATAGAGCCCTTGCTCCAACGCCACACGCACCGCCTCGCCGTTCAGTCCGGCAGCCGTTCCAATCTCGATGAGCGTGTCCGGGTCATCGAGATTCCGGCCATCCTCGAAAAATGCTTTGAAGATCCCGCGATGGACGTCATCGAATCGATCTTTCGTCCGTGCAAACTCGGCTAACTCGAAGGCCCGTCGGCTGCGTGGCTGTAGCGGTGGCAGACGGAGCGTCATGCCGCGCCGCTTCGCCATCGGATAGACGGCTTGATCCCATATGGTTTTGAGATAGTCACCGGCCGGATCGAGCGTGGGGGTGGGGGCGGGCCTTAATTCAAAGGCCCGCCATTGGAGATCCAGGGTTTGGCCGTATTCCGCGCGAACTCGGTTGAGTACGGGCTCTTCCAAATAGCAGAACGGGCAGACGTAATCGCTCCAGACCGTGATTCGAATATTTCTGTCATGACTCGGCTTCACGGTTTTTAGAGGAGGCTCGCTGGAGCATTTATGACTTCCGCGTATAGGTAATCTCCATCATCTTCATTTCTTGCCCACTCTTATCGGTGCCGTACATCTCGAAAATGTTGGTGTTCTGATCAACCATTTTGGTTACGGAGCGAAGCTTCATTTCTCCTCGAATGGGACACGTGTATTGGCCCTCTTGCGTGATGGTATTGTCGTCGCCGGAAGTGCCTTCCATCACATGAAGCGTTGTAGACATTGAATCCATCCAGGTGGACGTGTATTTCTTGGTTTGATTGTCGTATCCGGTGAGGCCAACCCCTTCGAACGTCTTGCCCATCATGTCGCCCGAACATTTCTGTTTTAGGAAGCGCCCTCCGAGAATCATCTTCTGTTCGCACGTGCCCGCTGTTTCCATAGGCGGCTTATTCGGTTCCATCCACGACTTGGTCTTGGTATTCCAGCTGCCTTCCATACTCGCCAGCCGCTTGTGCGGTTCGCCAGGGGTCCCTTGTTTCTCGAACTTCTCCATCATGGCTTGCATGTCCATCTTCTGTTCGTCGGCTATCGCGAACGATGCCGCCATCATCAGACCAACGCAGGATAGGACCATAGTTTTGAATCGCATGCTGTCTCCTTCTCTTGACTGTGGTTGTACTGGACTCCCATCAGTCTATCCAGATCATCGCACCCTTCGCAATGAGCTTATCCATGAACCGCTTTCGCTTGGCCCAACACGCCAGTGGAAGCGAGAATCAGCCAAGCGGTTTCTGCGGGCACATTCTAGTGCGGAAAGAGCCCGCAGTTATCGAAGCAGTGCAGCCGCGCGCTCGGGAACAAGGCCGAGGCTCGCTTCGCCAGCCGCTCCAAAATCCGTTGGGATCCAGCGACACCACCGAATCCCAAGACTTCTCGACGCCTACGCTCCAACACGAGGCGCGCGTCCATCAAACTTCCGACTGCATCGAACCCGACGTATCGTGCACCGCCAGAAAGTCCTCACTGCATCGGCGAGCGTTCGAATGGATACTTCTCCTGGCAATGGCGGCGTTTCGCGGAAGCCGGGCAAACCGCTCACGATTACCTCCCGCTCGGCGGCCAGCGTATCGAGGAATCGTCTCCCAAGAACTCCAATGCGCAACCCAAACCGTGGATGAGAAACAGGGGGGGACCGTGCCCTCGTCGGATATGGTGCAAATCCATCGCACCGTCTTTACCGCTCTTCTCCATCTTTGACATCAACGTCAAGAAGGCAGCTTGGCCGCGAGGACATCGACTTTCTGAATCTCCGGCGGCTTGGCAAATAGATCGGATGCCTTTTCTTTTAGCGCGGCCGCGACCTTCCCTGTCAGATGCGCTTGGCGGCCTGCTTCATCCGGAAAGGCATCGAAGATACCGAACGTGCTGGATCCTATGCGAATCGCAAACCAGGCCGTCGTGGCCGGCTCACCTTGCACGATCGGCAGACCGTCGCGAAGAAATTTTTCGACCTCGGCCTCTTTGCCGGGCTTTGCTTCTAAACGAACCCACAAGGCAAGTTTCACCATGTTGTCTCCCTTCACGATCCATAGAACGGAACACTCTACACGCACCCGAGCGAAGAGCCGTCACGCCGCCGGTCGAAGAATCACCTTGGTCCAGCCGTTTTCGCGCGAGTCGAAATGTTTATAGGCATCCGGCGCGTCGCGCAGCGGCAGGGTGTGAGACACGATGAAGGACGGCTTCGCACGACCTGAGTGGATCAGGTTGCAGAGCTGGCGGTTATAGGCTTTGACATTCGCCTGGCCCGTGCCGATGCGCTGCCCCTTCTCCCAAAATTGACCGTAGTTGAAGGCGATTCGACCCTGCTTGCTCAGCTTATCCGGTGCGCCAGGATCCTCCGGCACAAAGACGCCGACCACGCCCAGCATTCCGGTGGGCCGCACGGATTGCACGAGGTTATCCATAGTCATATTGGCATGTTCCTCGCCCTGCGGATCGTGCGCTTGATAGCCGACGCACTCACATCCTTTGTCTGCACCCTCTCCCCCGGTCATCTCCAAGACCTGTTCAACCGGCGATCCTTTCGAGTCGTCAATGGAGATCACGCCGATCTTCTCCGCTAACGCGAGTCGATCGGGATGGCGATCGACGATCATGACTTTGGCCGCGCCTCTGATCATGGCGGAATACGCGGCCATGAGCCCGACAGGACCCGCGCCATAGACCACCACTGATTCCCCCGGACGCACGTCCGCCAGTTCCGTCGCGTGATAGCCCGTCGGAAAAATATCGGACAGCATGACGTAGTCGGCCTCTTTCTCTTCCGCGTCGTCCGGCAGGCGCAAGCAATTGAAATCACCGTAGGGCACGCGCAGATATTCCGCCTGGCCGCCTGAATACGGTCCCATGCCGGAATATCCATAGGCCGCGCCGGCACTGCCGGGATTTGCCGTCAGACAAAACCCAGTCAGACCCCGCTCGCAGTTTTTGCAAAATCCGCAACTGATGTTGAACGGCAAACAGACTCGGTCCCCGACCTTAACCTGGTCGACGGCGCTTCCAATTTCGATCACCTGACCAAGGTTCTCATGGCCGAGGACTGTCCCCGGCTCCACCTCCGTCCGGCCTTCATACATGTGTAAATCGGACCCGCAGATATTGGTCGTGGTGATCTTGACCAACACATCGGTCGGCCGCTCGATAGTAGCGTCCGGCACCTCTTGCACAGTGACATTGCGGGGACCATTGTAGACTAGGGCTTTCATGTGTCCTCCTTTGCACAATCGCCTGAGACAGGGTCCTGGGGCATCCCACGCCGGTTATCGTATTGCACCGGCGTGCCATCAATTTTCGTGCGGAACAGGCCGTATGGTTTCACGCGTTTGTCTTTACCGTCATGTAGTTCGGCTGGCGATGCAGCTCGTTGGCGGTACAAGTACAGAGACCATCGGATGCGGGCTTCACTGTTCATGCTTATGCATACAGATTGGATCGGTGAGGATGGTGAATCGGGCGTAGCGAATGAGCGCCGTTGCATGGCCGATAAAGAGAATCGCTTCAGTTTGCGTGTCCTGTGTGGAACCATTCTCCGGCAATCTCATTCTTTTACAGCCTTCTTGATTCGCTTCATCCAATGACAAGAGTCACCTCTCAACTGTACGAGGCCAAATGCTTGAAGCATATCAGGGGCTGGATTATTTTCAGGTCAACGTTATGATCCCCACCGGTAAGTATCGTGCTGACTGTCTAGTGAGGATCAGGCTGAGCCATCGCTCGGACCGTTGACCTTGGCGGGTGCAGGTACGAAAGAGGTTACTGCGGAGGCGGAGACTGGGGCACGATGCCGAGTTTTTTCATTTTTGAATTGAGTGTTGTCCGTTTCATGCCCAAGCGAGCGGCGGCTCCCGCGGGACCGCCAATGACCCACTGTGATTCGCGGAGGGCGCGTACGATGTGTTCGCGTTCCGCGTCATGCAGGGTTCCAGCCGGGGCAGCATTATTTAAGCCACCTCCTTTTAACTCTGTCAGCGGCACGTGTAATTCGGAGCCTTGCGAGAGGATCACCGACCGCTCGATAAAATTTTCCAATTCGCGCACGTTACCCGGCCACGGGTAAGCCGCCAACGCCGTCATGGCTTTGGTGGGAATGGTCCCGATTGCCTTGTTCATTCGTTTGGCATAGCGACCTACAAAATAGCGAACGAGCAACGGAATATCGGCAACTCGCTCCCGCAAAGACGGCATGCTAATCGGAAAGACGTTCAATCGGTAATAGAGGTCGCTTCGGAATCGGTTCTCGCCGACCATGCGGATGAGGTCTTGGTTGGTCGCCGCAACCAGACGGACGTTGACCTTGATCGTTCGATTTGAACCTAGGCGCTCGAATTCCTGCTCCTGCAGCACGCGCAGCAGTTTTGATTGAAGCTCGATCGGAATATCGCCGACTTCGTCTAGGAACAGTGTTCCTTTGTCCGCCAATTCAAATCGACCGATCTTTTGTCCGATGGCTCCGGTAAACGCCCCTCGTTCATGACCGAACAGTTCGCTTTCCAACAAACCGGTAGGAATCGCGGCGCAATTCAATTTGACGAACGTGCGGCCTCCGCGCCCACTGAGCCGATGGATGGCGCGCGCGACCAGTTCCTTGCCCGTGCCGGTCTCTCCCAGTACCAGAACAGTGGAATCAGTCGGCGCCACCACCTCGACCTGCTTCAAGACATTCTTGAGCGCCTGACTCTCGCCGACGAGTTCTTCAAACCGGTGCTCGGTACGAATCTCCTCTTCGAGGTATAATTTTTCCTCCGCCAGTTTGTTTTTTAGCTCGGTGATTTCCTGATAGGCGAGTGCATTTTCAACGGCGATGGCGAACTGCCCCGCCACTTGCGTCAACAGGTCCACCTCCTCTGAAGTAAACATCCTGTCGTGTGTGGTCGCGACATTCAGGGTGCCCAATGCCCGATCGTGAGACAGGAGCGGCACGCAGCACATGGATTTCACGCCCTCCGCCAACAACAGGCGAGCAATATCGGTCGGTAATTGCTGAAGGTCTCGCTCGCCGACCAATACAGGTTTGCGCGACAAGAACGCCGCGCCTGCCGGAGTCCCCTCGACCGGCGTATGCAGGCCATCGCGAATCAACCCGTTCCCATCCGGAAAATGCGAGGCGAACAGCGTGAACTGATTTCGCTCGGGTTCGTGCAGGACGAGACTGGTGCGCTCATGCGGGATGGCCTGGCGAAGCGACGCGACTATGGCGGTGAAGAGTTCACGCAGCTCCAGGATGGAGGTGACGGAGTTACTGACATCCAGCAAGAGGCGTAATCGGTCGCGATCATGGACCAGATCCTGATAGTGCAGCACGTTGTCCACGGCGACGGCGATTTGCTTTCCGACTTGGACCAGGAATTCGACATCGGCGTCGCTATAGACGCCCGCCGTAAGACTTCCAAAGCCGATGGCACCCAACCGTCGGACCGCTGTCGTGAGCGGCACGACGCAGAGCGCCTGCATACCATCTTCTTGCATGAGGCCGACGACCTTCGGCCAGCGACGCTCTTCAGCGAGATTGGCGATGAGCAAGGGTTGCTGCGTCTGCCATACAAGCCCGGACGGCGTTTCATCAATAGCCTCCTCGTGACCGCCGATCACATCCGCCGGCACATTCGCTTGAAGAGCATGCAGCCGCATAGTCGCTCGTTCGGGATTGTAGAGCGACAGCCCGACGAAATTGACCTGGACAACGCGGGGCAGCTCATGGGCGAGATCGCTCAAAACCGCCGCCACATCCACGTGCCGCGCGATGAGCTCAGACACTTCGAGCAATGTCCGATACCGCTCAACAAGAAGATCGGCCGGAACCGGCGGGGATATGGGGTCCATCCTGTTCTTACCTCACTGCTCTGACCCTACTCGGCATCCTTGCGCTAATTTTTCGGCGGTCACGCAGAGCGTTCTTGCCGCCGCGTCAGAAGCGCCGGGAGATCCCATTGACGCAATTCGCCAATTGTCGCAATCGTCATATCCGCAGGGGGAAAGTTGGCAAGCTCTCGTGGATCGTTGGCATAGTGCCCTTGACGTGGGAACACGGTGGTCACCCGAGCGCCCCACGCTTTTTTGACGGCCGTCAAAATGCGAAGCTTATCGTCCACGATGACGTAATGATCGGCGGGGTACCGTTCCTCGACATCATCCAGTTCCTGTTCCTTATGGATATAAATTAACACGTGGCCTTCGACGGCTTTGGAAAGACCCGATCGGTCAATTTTTAATGGCTGGAAGACAACGTCGCCGTCGGACAGCACGACCGCGCACCCCCATTGCTTGACATGGTGAACCGCGTCAAGCGCGTGAGGGAAGAGTCGATTCGAAAAGGGATAATTGATGAGGAATGCCGAGACGGTCAATAAATGGGGGTCGCGAGGGCATTTGATACGATACCGCTGGAGCGCTCCTAGATAATCGACATACCCCAATTCCGCGCGCAGCTCTTCGAAGATCGCCCAATACCGTTGCTGCCCTTCCTGACCGACCTCTTCGCTCAGATGGTGTTTTAAATCGGCGGTGACGCCATCGTTATCGAGCAGCGTGTTGTCGACATCGAAGAGGAAGACGATCTTCGGAGATTTCATCAGGCTTGGACCTTCGATCAGATTCTTGCCTCCCTCTGTTCCGGGAGTTGTTAGAAATGGGAAATCGTCAGATCTGAAGCAGCAAAGCAGCTCTTGAACGATACGTAAAGATAATCGTTTCGTCAACTGCTACAAGTCTGGGTCCTGTCGCCCAGGACATGAGATGACGTAAGGCATACGAAGCCGACGACGGCCGGTTGCTGAACAATATTGCTGTTGCGAAGACAAACAAGGCGGGCAAGGTGGGAAAGAGAAAACTAGGCTTCCCGACGTGATGAGACCGCGTCGGGAAGCACTTGTAACTACCGCTCAGGAACGAATTTCGCCAGTGTCGGGTTATTGGACATGGCAACCTGCAATGCCTTCAGCATAGCCATCGGCGCTTGCTCTCCACCTTGGAGCAATGCCACATATCTTTCTTGTGTCAGGGAGAAAAAAGCGGGCTGATCTACCGCTGGAATACCTATCAGAGTAGCCAGCGACGCCAAATGCTCACCTTGGCCTTGCGCCATTTCCTGGGACAAATTTTCAAAGTTGATGCTGGCGAAGACGTTGACCTGCTCATTTTTTACAATCTGCCCATTGTTAGTGCAGTTTGATGTGCCCGAGCTGATCCCAAAAGTTTGCATGCCAGTGCCATTGGTTGTTGCTCCAAGCACCTGATGCATGATCGTCTTCGGCTGGCTCGCAAACACCAACTGGCCGAGTCCGCACCCTGGTCCGTCGCCCCATGCTCCGGGCGCCGCCAATGCCGCCCCACCCTGCACACAAACGAATGCCATGGCCAACTGAGCAGCCATCATACTCTTCTTCATAATGCCTCCCTGTTAGATTAAAGAGTAAAAAAACGTTGACTCCCGACGTTCCCATCTGGTCGTCAACTTCATGCGCGCAGTAGAGGCGCAATCGGCGCAAAGTCGTATCGAGATCACCGACCACCACGCTGTCCTTGAATGTAATCCGAAGAAGCTACGACCCATATCAGCACTGGTTGCTATGCAATGTAGTTCTCCCCGTCGGCATTGCGTCTACTATCGTGCATGCAAGTGTAGGATAGAGGGCAAGTTCCTAGGGGCGTTCTGACGCCCTCCGTTGCTTGTACACGAAGCGGTTTAGAAAAGCAATGATCAGGAACCTTGCGCCCGATTCATCGAATCAGAATCGACCGACGCATCGGAGAAACTTTTGATGAGCGCCTGCGGTGTCGTGTCGGCAGAAATGAGCGTGGCCGATCGCGCCTGGAGCCGAAGGAACAGTGCAGAGCGGTCGCCTTCCGGGACACCCGCGAGAGCGGCCAGCGCCATCAAATGCTCGCCAGACCCTTGCGCCATCTCTTGCAACAGATCATCAACATGCATCGCGACAAACACATTGATATTCTCATTGCGCGCGAAGACCCCGTCGTTGGTGCATCCTGACGTCCCGCTCGTAATCCCAAACGTCTGGAAGCCTGTCAGATTCGTCGTCACAATGAAGGATTGCTGCATGATGTGTTTTTTTGAAATCGAATCCGCCCACAGCAGCGCGCCGAGGCCGCAGCCGGGGCCTCCCTCCATGACTCCGGCCGCCGCCTGCACGACGGTCGGCAAACAGCTTAACGCGACCAGTACCGGCATCCATATTTTTCTCATGACATCCTCCTGTCACTTGTGAATCTGAACGACATCTTTTCTGATGGCTAGAGGCTGGCTTTAATCGCCGGCCAATCGAAGGAAAACGACACCCGAGCGGTCATCGGCAGCGACGCCGCTTCGGATTTCAAGCGCGCCGCACGTTCGGCGCTCATCGGGTGAGTGGAGAGTAAGGCGATCGGCGCGCCTTCGGTTTTGGCCAATCGTTCGAAAAATGCAATCATGCCGTCGGGAGATATACCGGCCTCATGAAGGAGATGCAGTCCCGTGAGATCGGCCTCTGTTTCTTTCGCACGGCTAAACTTCGTCGTCGCCAGCTGAACGCCGAATTGTTCCAACATACCGATGAGCCCTTGCTGATTCCCTAACGCCAGCGTGATTACGGCGACGATGCCGACCGACTGCATGATATTCTCCAGGCCATGTCGCAGCAGCACGTGATTCAACTCGTGCGCCAACACTCCCGCCACTTCCTCGGGGCTTTCGGCTTGTTTTAACAACCCCGTATACACGATGACCGACCCGCCAGGCAGTGCCATCGCATTCACGGTCTCATTGCGCACGAGTGCCACGTCGAAACGATAGGGGCTATTCGGCAACTGCTGGGTCAAGCGACGACAGATATCCTCTAAGGCCGTGACGGCAGGTCCTTCGGTCACGACTCGTTGGTCCTTCAATATTTCGTCGCGGGTCGCGTCTCCCAACTGGTGCTCCCACTCGATGGGAATTCGATTGACCGCAGTCCGCACCAGCACGTCGGAACCGAACCACAGGCCAGCCAGCACCGCAATAATCAACGCGACTGAGATCCAGACCCAGGCCCACCGGACCTGTCGCGCGCGCCTCGCATGCTGCGTCGACCGATGGACATGGCGCCCGATATCCCAGGCCGCGGTGGTCTTCAGTGCATCGATGACGACAGGATCTTTGAGGTAGACCTGTCGCTCGTCACCCTCGTGCACCCACCTAATGACGAGGTGATCGTGATCGAAGCCGCCGCTCTTTACGCCTAATCGTTCCAGGGAAACGGTCTCGACCTCCGTTTCAGACATTTGAATGATCAAGTCTGGAGGTAACACGTCGATATGGCATGGCCGGCCTGTCGCAGGTTGACCGGTCCCGAAGTAGAGGGCGTTAGGGGTACTATCCATGAGAAGAGTCGTTCAAGCGGCGGTGACGCTAATGATGTATGACGCAGGCCGACGAAGCGGTGAAGCTGGGCGCGCCGTTGCGAAGGGCTCGGGGTTCATTCCGCCGTGGGGAGAAATTGACGCAACCACGATCCAAACCCACGGGGATTGCGACTCTGAATGTACACGACTCCTGGCCCTCGGAAGCGACAGACGAAGCCTTCTCCGGAGGTAAAGCTTGCAAGCCATCCGGCGGCGGCTCGTTCCACATTATAGGAAGTGGTCGCCGTCCAGGCGACGAGGTGGCTGTTATCGACGATGTATTCCTGATCGGGCTGAAGTCGGATGGTGTGGATAGCGCCGAAACTGTTTAAGACCAATGGACCGCTGCCGCTGATCTTCAGAATAAAAAATCCCTCTCCTCCGAGGAGCCCGCGGCTCACACTCTGCATTTTGCTCTCAATCTTGATGCCGTCGGCGCCCGCCAGAAATCCGTCCTTCTGAACCATATACTCATTGAGGCCATCGAGCTCAAACACAAGAATATCCCCCGGCACCGTCGGCGCCAACAGGACTTCGCCGGCTCCTCTCGCCGCCCGTAACGTTTGGAAGAAGAATTTCTCTCCCGACAGCACCTTCCTCGAGAGCGCGCCGAGAAAACCGCCTTCCATTTTGCTATCGACGTCGATCGTCGGCGACGATGCGACCATGGCACCCGACTCCGCCTTCACCGTTTCCCCCACCGCCAATTCGATACGAACCATGGGGAATGCACCGGGATAAAGAATTTCAGACCTCATAGTGTCTCCTGCTGTTCATGAACATCTGACGCCTCGTTATTCACCCAAGTGAGAGGCGCGGCAGAGCCCCGGTTGATCTGCGCGGGTTCATCACATTTTTTCCTACGCGCTGAGTGAGCAGCGTACCCCTGCGTCTCACTCACTGCCTTACCCATCCATAGAACCGGCCACTCGGTTCAGGCTGCTCGTCCAGATAAGCCATTTTTAGCCGACCGAGATAGTCGCTCGGCACGGGGTGTCTTGTCGCATTCGGGTCGACATGAAAAAGGCGCGCAGCGTTCAGTCCAAAGATCTGTTCTTTTATCGTGCGCGTCAGGGTCTGATAGCCATACCGCTCCGCGAGACGATCGGGAATGGCGAACCGTCTGAAGGCTTCAATCTGCCATTGGGGCGTCCCATACCAAATAGAGTCGGTTCCCCAGAGCACGTGATCGACATCAAAGGCCTTCACAATTTCCCCAAGAAGATGCGCGCAGATTTCCGGATGCGTGATGACCAACTGGCCGAACGTCGAGCCCAGTTCCATGTAAATGTTGCGGATCGCAGGCTCGGCCCGTTTCATCTTACAGAACTCGCTCGTCCAGGGAATGCCTCCGGTGCGCATGAAGACGTCTTCGATCGACGCGACGCTCTTGAAACCGGAATGGTAGACCAGAAAGTCGATGTCCGGAAAGTCTTTCGCCGCTTTGATAAGATCCCGAGGATGGTTGTATTGCTCCTCCGGCCCAAGCGGCAAGCCTTTATGGACGCAAACACGACGCACACCGAGAGCCCGAGCTTTCTCCAACATGGGATAGGCAATCTTCTCGTCGTCCATCCACCACCCGTGCGCCATGCCTTTTGGCGGAGAGCCGGTATAACACTTCCAGGCATCGACCTTGAGCGATTCAGCCTGCAGTTCCATGAAGTCGAGATCCGCTGCCCCCAACTGGGGCGTCACCAAGCCATGCGCGAGCATACGTTGCGAGCCGGTGAGTCGATTGATCTCATCGCGTATATGAGCCATTTCTTTCGGCGGCACCACGGCTTCCTGTGGATACGGGCCCGGCGGCGTACTGATCAGCGCCAGCGATGTGTCACTATCCAAAAAGACTTCTTTCACAAAGTTTTCCCAGGCCAAGTCGGATGGGTCGCCGCGGTCCTTGTCGAGCATGGGATTGACTCCCATCTCTCTTGCCCGACGGCGTAACGCGAGCAGTCCTTGTTTCGTGACCGCGCCGGGGCGCCGACTTTCCTCGCTGTTCGAATCGTATCCCTTGCCGACATAATGGGTTTGCACGTCGAAAATAAAAAACGGCGCGCCTTGCCGTTCTGTAAACGCGGCGGCCTCCACAAGCTCGACGTCCAAGACATCGAAGAATGTTCCGAACACCGAATTCATCGCCATGAAGGCCGCCGCCACGCCTCCCGAAGTTTTCAGAAAGTCACGCCGACTCATTCCCGTGCGCGACGCGCCTTCCGCGGCAAGTGCTCGGGTCAGCATCTCCACGCGGGCCTGAGCAGGCGTCTGTGGGGGCGGTATAAATTCGTCGTTTGACACAATGCGTGTCGGCAAGGGCGTCGAATACAGTCCGCCTCGTTGGAATGCATCGGAGCGATGAGAGCCAGCCATGTGGGCCTCGGATAATGGAGACACGGAGGAAGCGTTGATTTTGTGACAAGCTCTCAGTGGTGTCAAGACAAGGCGTGAAACGCGGGAGAGGCGAAATGCAAGGCGGCGAGAGATTCGTTATTGAAGAAAGGGAACGCTGACATCGAAGGTGGGATCGCCACCGTCGTCTTTTCGATCCATCCCGACGCTGTAGAGGGTACCGCGGGTGCCGTTGACCAACATGGGCAGTTCGGTAAAGGGATCAAAGAAGCTGGGACCCGCTTGAGCGAGGCGGGAGATCAGGGAGTCCGATGATGGCGCACGAAACCTGGCTTGCAATCCGGCCAACCTGAGCCGCGCGTCGGTTTCGACAATCGCTCCATTGAGGGCCTGCCAGTCTTGCACAGGATCGGCGACGATCAGATTATCGATCGGATTATTGTTGAAGTATTCAACAACGATCGGTGCGGCGTATAAGTGATCCACCGGCACATCAAAGAATCCCTGGATCTGAGCGGCGTGCAGATCGATCGTCAGAATTCGCTCGGCGCCGGCCTTCACGATCAGATTCGACACGAGCTTCGCTGCGATCGGAACACGCGGACGATCTTTCTTATCCGAACGGGCATAACCGAAGTATGGGATCACCGCCGTCACGCGTTCCGCAGACGCACGAACGAATGTGTCCATCATTATCAGCAGCTCCAT
>Ga0157375_10000795_pt1 | contig 27626 bp, 25 predicted proteins | sample M35metaG_FD_115311 | JGI IMG/M metagenome (GOLD analysis project Ga0157375, IMG submission 115311) | Miscanthus rhizosphere microbial communities from Kellogg Biological Station, Michigan, USA - M3-5 metaG | ecosystem: Host-associated > Plants > Roots > Rhizosphere > Soil | place: USA: Michigan... | reverse complement strand
TGGAAGTGTTCTCGGCGGTGCGCCTGGGTGTGAAACCGGAAATCAACGCCGTGGCGAGCCTGATCCTGCTGGCGGTGTCGCTGGTGACTTTCCTGGTTTGGTTCTTCAGCCGCCGCGCCGAAGAAAGCCGTAAGCGGGCGATCCAGCAAGCCATCGAAGAAAGCGCCGCCGACTCCTGGAAACAACCTGAAGTACGCCGGACGGCGACTGCTCAGGTCTAAACGGGCACGAGCTTGCTCATGGCAGTAGTGGGTCAGCCAATGGAACTATTGACTGTCAGGACGCCTTCGCGAGCAAGCTCGCTCTCATAGAGATAAGTGGTTGTCCGCCTGTCTGTGATTCCACCACAGATTCCAAATGTAGGAGTGAGCTTGCTAGCGAATGCGATGGTCAGCCAGGCGGATATTTTGGCAATGAGGCCGACTCTGTGAACAGGTTCGCTCCCCCAAGGAGTTAGAAAGCGAACCTAAATCGGGATGCAGCTCGTCGCGTCCCCCTGACGGACGCAACCTACTACACCCGCAGGATGCCAGCGCAATTTATCGGGCTCATCATTGAATCGCTCAATCAGCCCCCGTGCCTCTAGTCGACGCTAAGCAACTGATCGGCACTGCAAAGCAACTCCATATGCACACACTTACCCAACAAGAATACTTCAGAGGCAACCTATCCATGACTGACTCGTCTCGACCTGTGGCTGCGGGGCTGAAAAGGATTGAGAGCAATCAAGATCATGCCGTTGAGCTGTTAGCAACCAGAGGCTTTAGCGATGTAGGTCTACGGGAAATGACCGCCTCGCTGGATGTGACAGCGGGCGCGTTCTATCACCACTTTGCAGGCAAGGACGAGTACTTTTCCTTTCTCATGGAAGCACACTACGCGGACTTCCTGATGGCGGTCATGCGCTCCAAAAAAACAGCTCATCGCCTCGCAGCAGCCATTGATGCGATTCTGCGCCTGCAGACTCACAGACCCTGGTACTTCAAACTCGCCGCACGCGAGGCAGACAGACTGAAGCAGCTTCCGGGCGCCTGCGAAATCATGTTATTGCGGCAGAAAATCAATCGGAGTTTGCTGAAGGCGATGGGCGACCCCGAAGCTCAAGGCGATCCAGGTAACGCTTGTCTCGACTTGCTTGAACACCTGTTGATTTGGACGGCTGACTCACATCTGCCGACGCGCGAGCGCAGAGTCGTTGTGGAGCGAGTGCTGATAGCTGGGATCATACCGAGTGCAATGACCACTGGCACCTGATCATCGGTACACCTGGAGCTGGAAATGACGTGGCTGGAAACTCGAAACATCGTAGCCATTCGCCACGGTTTTCCTGATCGATAGCGGAAAATTGAAATGGGCGTCGCGTTACTGAAAACGTTGACTCACGTGACGCGCCGCCAGCCGCCCGGAAAACACAATCGGCGGCTGAGAGCCCGCTGACGTATAGTTTTGATGGTAAGCCGATGGCCGTTCGACCTGCGGCATACAACACGGTTATCGAAGAGTTGTCATAGCGAAGCACCTGTCCCGTTTACACGAAGCCCTGCCCTCCCACGGTCATGGCCGAACAGGGGAAAAGCTCGCTGAAGACCGATACATCAACCGCGTAAAAACGGCCCATCACGCAAAGCATGGCTCTCAGAATGTCTTTTGAACTCATCTTTCTCTGCCCCGTCCGCAGGTCGACTGCATCGCGCAACGCTCTCTTTCAGCGTGGCGGCTGGCATTTCCAACCATATTAGCCGGCTTGTCAAGCGTGCACCCTCTATGTGTCTGGAAAATCAACGCCAGAACAAGTAGCGCATGAACGGAAGAAATTTTCCAGCATGGCAATACGCCAAGCCACGATAAGCTTGCGGTTGAGGATAATGTTGCCCTTGCCGTCGAGGTCCTCATTCATGGCCAGGCCGAGGACTGCGCCGTACAGTTCTTCATTTACGTACCGATGCCCCTGGGTGTTGACTAAAATCCCCTAAGCCACTCGGCAGGCGGACGGATGAACCGTCAATAGCTAGCCGCTCCATCAGCCCAACCGCACAGGGTGGCTTGCCTGCAAGGGAATGAACTTGACGACAACATTGCAGGCGTACTGCGCTATTCGATGAGACACCCCGAAGTAAACGTACTACTCGCCTTCAGCGAAACACTGCGTGCCTCACAGGTATTCATCAAGGCCGCCCAGCGTGCGAAAGCGTCTGATAAGCCGACAATGATCCTCAGAGCAGGTGGTAGCCAAGGACGCAATGAGCCACGCCGCTTCAGTAATCGGCGCCGCGGACGTGCTTGACACCATATGCTGTCAGTACGACGTGAGCGTTGCACGCAGCGTGGCGATATAGGACCTAGGAATGACTTTTCCAGATCGACGTCGCGCGCACGGCAATCACTTGGCGATTATGACAACCTTTACGGTGCCAGCTGTTCTGCTGGCAGATGAAGCTGGCATGAACGGTCCAGACATACTTACACCGAAGACGAACAGCAACAGGTAATCATTTTAACCGGCACTTGATGAGCCTGTATTCAGCTGGAGCCTTGATCTGACCACAATATCCCTATGTGCCATCAATATGCTTGACCCACTACTGATCGGCACCGTCATCGGCAGCAAGAATGATCGAGTGTATCACTAGGTAACATCTATAAAAATTTCCAAAAGCGCTGCTTCCGCTCTACACATCAAATGTTACATGCTTCTAAGTTAATCGCTTGAAAAAACGCACCAATGCAGTGCGAAACTTTATTGAAATAGGCAAAGGTGATGCCATTTCCAGCTGAAGCCTCGCCTTCTCATTTGAATTTTGGGTAACATCAGCGATCTCGGTATTTAAAATGACCGGAATTTCGTCGTGGATACGATATTTTCTAATCCCGGCCATTGAGTTGAGTGAGTGCATAAATCCTCCAGCGCTCCAACTATCAAAAGGACAAGACTTACAAAGCAAATACTGTACCAACCACCTCAACTTTCCCTGCCGGTGCGCATAGGTCGATTAGGTATATAGGCTTCAAATACGTTTTCTTTACACAGAGGCACTTTTATTCATAGAGATGCTTTGTCATCCAGACGCAGTAATAACTTAGCAACGACCATATCGAATCCCCCGAGCCCAAAATAGATCCGGCGGTAGTAGCTTGATGACTGGCCATGCTTGGACCTACTGATTTATAGGCTAGCTCGCCTCCTAGGGGTATAGCCATAGCCTTAAACTATAGTCATAGTATTTAGTTTGCACTCACAAGCATGGCATCGATGTTTTCAAGACTTGCACAAGAAATTTAACTAGGACTGTGTAATTTGACTTTTCGTCAAATGCACCGATTACTTTTGCACCGTCGCTTTGATGAAAGTCACCAAAGGGAGAAATAAGAAATCTCAGAGACTCCTTTCGAACCCCAAGTTCAAGAAATTCTGCAACAACAAGCACTTCAATAAACAACCTATCGGTCACCAATACCGAACCAGCGTTTATAGAGAAGTGTTTATTAGCAATTTTTCCACGAATTGAAGACGCCCTAGGAGAGCTGGGTTCCATCGCAAAAGAAGCAGGATAGAGTTGTTCCCCTAGAGTTCGCCAATGTGCTACGTAGCTATCGAACGTATCCCAGACTCGTACGCAGTCGCGACTGCTCTTGGCCATAAGATCCGAATCTTGTGCTATATTTTGCGCGCTTAACATCTTGATCCCTCCTGCCTAAACAACAGTTCACTTCAGCTGTAAGCTTTATCTACACCAAGCGTGAAAATCCAAGCTTTACAAGTCGAAACAATAGTCATATTGTACACTTTGATTTTTTAGTCTAGTCATTCCTTTCGCGCTCAGCAATAAAAATTGACATGACTTTGCCAAAATTTTTCCGAGGCTTTGCCCCGCATGCATCTGAAAGCAGACAAATGAAATTTGAGCTAGATAAATTCAATGGTGTGATCATCGACCCAACTTCGTTACCAACAACCACAGGGGAATTAAAAGCCGACCTTGAGGATTTATTGGCGTATCTGAAGTTTCATGAAAAATCCCTTTCCTGGATTTCCCTTCCTATCACCTTTGCCGAGAGCATCCCACTGTTTGTCAAGGCTGGCTTTACGTTCCACAGTTGTCTGCGTGAAGAATTAACACTGGTTCGCCAACCATCAGTGAACGCGTTCATACCTTTCATCCCTACGCATACAATTGGGGCAGGCGCCATTGTTTTGAATGAGACGAACGAAATTCTTTTGGTAAAAGAGCAAGGTACCACTGGCTTCAAGCTTCCGGGAGGATATGTAGAATTAGGAGAGCAAATTCAACATTCAATCCAACGAGAGGTATTTGAAGAGACCGGAATTGAATCAATTTTTGAATCAATTGTCGGATTCACAACAAGGCACCCCCACCAGCTCGGCAAATCTAATTTGCACTTCATCTGTAGAATGAAAGCATTGACTCAAAAAATAAATATTCTGGATACCGCAGAGATTGAGGATGCTAAATGGATGCCTTTGACTACATATATTTCGGAACCAAGCAACAGCCTCACAGACAGACAAATGGTCGATGCAGTTGCTTACAGAGCTGGTCTAATAGCGACAGACTTCTCCGGAAATATAGAGCCCTATAAAAGAATGGAAATATTCATCCCTGCCTCAGAGCCAGACGGATATTGACCTTTCAGGTGAGCTAAGTAGATAATCGGCGGATGGCTCATTTTTTAGTTTGAAAGAAGGACCAACTCTGCTGCATCGCGAAAATTGAACGAAGATAGACGCCTGAAACTTAATTCAAATAGCTTAATCAATAATTTTCGCGATATTTATTTTCTTTATTTTCCAGATATTGAGCTAGCCAGTAGATCAAGCATCCTACAAAAGCCATTACAGCACCTACATAACCTGTCGATGTCCAGCCCCAGCCGGCATTAATCGCAAGCCCACCCAACCATGGACCAAGCGCATTTGCAAGGTTCAACGCAGCATGATTGGAAGCTGCGACAAGGGACTGGCCACGTTTACTGACATCCATCAGTCGCATTTGTAATGCTGGCGCCAATGCAACCATACATCCAAGTAACACTGTAGCAACAGAAATCCCGAGTAATGTCTGTGACAAAACTGGGAATGCGAATAATGCAACAGAACTGAACAGCATTATAAACTTTACAGCTGAAAATTTTACCCGATCGTAAAGCCACCCGCCTGCAAGATTTCCAATCATTGTACCTACACCGAACAGCACAAGCATAGGTGCAATCCAATAATCCGCCAATTTAGTCACATTCAAAACAATTGGGGCAAGATAACTATAAACTCCGAACATTCCACAAAAGCCGAATGCGCCGATCGCAAGAGCCAACCATATTTGTAGATAAGTGAAAGCCCCCAACTCATCCTTAACGTTAAGGCGACGTTCATTCTCGACCTCAGGCGCATTGCGATAGAGAAGAATCAAACTCATCAGGCTAAATATAGTGATACCAGCAAAAACGGAGCGCCAGCCGAAAAGTTGGCCAAGGTAGGTTGCACCTGGCGCCCCAATCAAAATCGCCGCCGTTACCCCCAGTAGAATCCTGCTAACCGCCTTGCCTCGCTTATTGAACGGCGCCATAGATGCCGCAACCATTGCGGCGACACCAAAATAGGCTGCATGGGGAAACCCGGCCAGGAACCTAGATAACAAAAGTGCTTCGTAATTTGGGGCGAGCAAGCTCAGGGCATTCGCACAGGTATACAATCCGAGCAAAAAAAGAATAAGTTTTCTTTTTTTTAGATAAACACCCACTAAAACCATCACAGGTGCACCGACTACAACGCCAATCGCATATGCGCTGATTAGATGAGCGACACTCGTTTCTGGCTTCTGAAATGCGGCCGACAGATTCGAGATAAGTCCCATCATTGCAAACTCACCGGTGCAGAAGGAGAACACACCTACGATCAAGGCGAACTCGACGAGGAATCGCTTATCTCGAAAAAAAACCAAAGTAATGCCCTCATGGTGAGCAAAAAAAGCACTCAGCACGGTTTTCATACTGAGTGCAAAGCACGCGTTGTTCGGTCAAGGTGTTTTGAATTTTTTCTGTTCATCCACAGCCATCGTCTCCTACCTGGCCTGCGCGGGAGAAACACGCATATTGCTACCCTCCTCACGCGCCGATTGGAGGAAGACATAGTTACCCTCAGCACAACTAGCACAGATAGCTTGTTGCTCTGCCGAAGGGTCTCGATCCATCTCGATGGCGCTGTAGGATCGATTGCACACATGGCACTCGATGTGTGCAAGCCACACATCGACAACTTCGTCACGCGGGTCGGAGGATCGCGCAATCACTTCTCCGGCGACGCACTTGACGATCACCCAGTAGCTAAGCGCAGCCAAGCCCGAGATCAGGATTGGCGCGATTTCCACGTACCAGCTGCCTTTGGTTCCACCTTCGACGACCGCGATGCCTACGACCGTCGAAATGATCATCGCCCAGGCGCCGGGCATGATGGCTTTTACCCTGCCGGGCCGAAACTCCAGCCCATGCTCAGCGTCCTGGTTCAACGCATAGTGAGTCATCAGGATCGCGACCCAGGCCGTCACCGCGACGCCCTGCCAAGCCAACGCCTTGAGCAGATAGTTGAATACGTTGGTGAGCATCAACAGATACACGCAGCAGCCCACGAACAGCACCCACACCCAGCGTGGCCAGGAGAGACGCAGGCCTCGCGCGGCAAACCCGGCGAAGTTCAGCGACGCCACGTAGTAGTTGGCTGTATTGATCCGCGTCTGGCTGATCAGGATGAAGATCAGCCCCAGGAAACCGGCTGCATTCAAAATGGCTTCGGCCACGCCGCGCTCACTGGCCTGCAGGCCAGGAAAGACAGTATTCATGATGAAGACGCCTGCCAATCCGTTCACTACAAACAGAGCGAAGTAGAACACCGGACCAAAGGTGATCAAGCCATGGAACCGTGCATCAGCCGGTTTGCCGAACCGCGAAAATTCGGCCGTAACCATCATATTGACGCAGATGCCCATATATACGATGAACGCCCACATCCATCCAGGCACCACTGGATCGGTCGAGGCTGGGATGGACAGGAACGAAGTGGTGAAGCCATATTTGTTGCCCGCCATGAAAATGACTAGCGCTAGGCCAACGATGTATAACGGCAGCAGTGCACCGTTGAGCTTGTCGAGCCACACCTGAACGCTGCCCATCACCAAGGGCAACGCATACAGCACCACCAGCAGATACCACCAGCGCATGTCGCTGTGTGGCGCAAAATATTGCTGGAACGCAACGGCGATGATCGACCCCTCGAACACGGCGTAATAGGTCGCCGTCACCGCAAACAGCAACGATGAAATGATTGCCCCTGCACTGCCGAAAATGCCCCGCGACAGCAGCGCGACGGTCAATCCATTTTTGATCGAACGCTGTGAAATCACATAATTTATGCCGCCATAGAATAGCGCCGAAAGTGCGATACCGATCATCGCATTCTTGCTGCCTACAGATTGGGTGACGGCCACGCTGATGTACAGGTAGAACATCGCACTGAGCACTGACCAGGAGGCCATCGTCAGACTCCAGCGATTCGTTCTCGCTGACAGGGGTACTACATGTCTCGAATAATCTTCCGCTGATTGCTCAGCCAGCACACGAGGATCATCTGCATACGTGACATTAAGCCGATTCAGTTCCGACATAACGGTTCTCTTTGCTCTGTACGGGATAAACCGGGCATCCAGACAACAACGCCCGAGAACAGGCCCGGGCGTCGATGGTCATACCATACCCATCACTTCACATTGGCAAAAAATGCGAGGAGTTCATTCACCAGACCGGCAGGTTGCTCCTCTGGGATGTAATGACCGCTGTTAACCATAGTGCCCGACACGTTGGCGGCCACTTTCTTCAATTCACTGACCAAATCGGGCATCGATCCCTGGTCTGCACGAACCGCCAGCACCGGCATCTTCAGCGGTGTTTTCGCAAACTCACGGTTTTGTTCAGCCGACTGCGTGATCGCACGATAGTAAGCCAGGCCGCCCTTCCACCCGTTGAGACGGAAAGCGCGTAGATATTCGGCAAAATCCTCTTCAGTGAATATCTGGGGATTGGCCGCTTTTCGTTGCAAGTACCACTTCAGATAGATGTGCTCGCGGCCTTCGAGCAAAGCTTCCGGCAAGTCTGGAATGTTGTGGAACGCGACATGCCATGTCCGCCACGCAACATCGGACGCCCATGGCAGATTGTCTGGCAAGCTGATGCCGGGAATACCTGTGTCCAGAATCGCCAGCCCTGTGACGTTGTCGCCATACTGCGCGCAGTACGGGTAACCGACCCACGCACCGATGTCATGAACCACCAGCGAGTGCTTTTCAACACCAACCTGAGTCAGGAATTTCTTCAGCAGGCGCGACACATGGCCCGTATCGCAATGCGACGGGCGATCCGAATCGCCCTGTCCCGGAAGATCTGGCGCAATCACACGGTAGTGCGTGCCTAGCAGGGGAAGCACTTTACGCCATGCATACCAGCTCTGCGGAAAACCGCACACCAGTACCATGACCTCACCGTTCTCGACACCGCCGCTCACATAGTGAATACGCGTGCCGTCTACCGTTTCAAAACCGCGCTCGAACCCTTCAACACCACTGTCCGGCCATTCACGTGCACTAAACATTTGTCCATTACCTTTGCACAGGAAGATTGAAGTTTTAGGCTTCACAGCCCTATATTTAGAAGGGATCGCGCGCAGCGGCCAGCCAGCCACCGTCCATCACGTATTCGCTGCCATGGACAAAGTCGGCTTCATCGCCGCCAAGGAACGCAGCCAGCTTGGCGATTTCGCTAGGCTGACACCACCGCTGAGCAGGAAACTTTTTGATGGCCGCTTCCATGTCCGGCGAGCCTGCGGTAACCGGGTCAGCCAGGGCCAGCGGTGTTGCCGTCGCGCCGGGGCAGATCGTGTTGACACGAATACCACGTGCACCATATTCGAATGTCAATTGGCGGGTCAGACCAATGACACCGTGCTTGGAAGCGGTATACGCGGTGCCGCCACCAGCGGCACTGAAGCCGGATGTCGACGAGGTGTTGATGATTGCGCCCTTGCCTTGCTTGAGCATTTGCGGAATAACGGCCCGGGCCATCAGGAACGGTCCGGTCAGGTTAACGGCAATGACTTTGTTCCATTCTTCCAAGCTGACTTCATGGGCCGTCGCATGGCCATCCAGGATGCCTGCGTTGTTGCACAGCAGGTCGATACGGCCCCAACGCTGGATAACTGCGTCAATAGCCAACTGGACACTTTCCGGATTACTTACATCGACAGCGAAGGCGAAAGCGAGATCCGGCTGAGCGAGCTCGGATACCGTTTCCTCCGCACGCTTCGGGTTGATATCCAGCACCGCTACATTGGCGCCGCGAGCGGTAAACTCATGTACCATCGCGCGGCCCATACCCGAACCGCCTCCCGTTACTACCACTACGCGACCATTATAATTATTCATGTCATCAATCTCGCCATATTTAGTACCGCCGGAACAACGAACCCATGCTCCAAGCCAGCAGCCTGTGACAAGCGGTTCGTGAAGAAAGTCAGGTACTCAACAACAGGAAGTGGTGTCGAGCCCGTCCCTTGGGCTCGATATTCCCCCACCCCCCTGATAGGGTCAAATCCCCATTTATGATTGCCAGCGATAGGTATTGCTTATCAGTCAAGCCCTGTGGGCTGACGATCCGCGACCACCGCATCCTTGGATTTCCCGCCTGGCCTTCGCCCTGCTTTTCGACAGAGAAGGCCTCCCTAAGCCGCGCGTTCTGGCTGCTTCAAACGTGAGCTACGGGCTCGATCATACGGACCGAAAAGGTGTCGGGGCCGTGCCGATATACTTGTGGTTCCAGGGACACGGGCACCCCATTTGAAGCCGAACGCTCGATAGCCAACAGAACCCTGAGGTCCGCCAGCCCCTCTTCGCCATCGTCAACAGGCCGGGTTCCATTGGCGATGCAGTTGGAGAAGTAGGCGATTTGGCCTGCAAAATGATCGTAGTGGGCAAAGTCAGTTCGTTTCGAGCCTGTGGAATGCTCGATCGTCATGGCCATCGGTCTTTCGAAACGGAACCCTGGCTGCATGTTCAGGACGCCTTCAGTCCCCACCACCTGGTAAGTGTCGGACGGGTACGCCGCAAAACTGCAGAAAAATTGCGCCAAGCGTTGACCAGGGAAACGCAACGTCACGGCGATTGAATCCGATACTTCCAAAAAGCGCGGGTCGTTTTCATTCCGGCAACTGACGGCGAGCACTTCCACGGGCTCTGCGGAAAACACGTGACGTGCCGCATTGATGCAATAAATGCCGATATCCTGGAGTGGCCCACCCCAATGCTCCGGCTTCAACCGATGATTATCCGCATCGGATTGGAACGTGAAAGTCGCGCCGAAGAAACGAGGCTCACCAATGGCCCCTGAACGGATCGACTGCAATGCCTCAACCGTTCCCACGTCGTGATGCAGACGGTAACTGGTCATCAACAAGGCATCGCAACGCTGTGCCACAGCGATCATGGCCTGAGCATCGACCAGTGAAGTAGCGATGGGTTTTTCAACCATCACATGCTTACCCTGTTCCAGCGCCTTGATGGCGAACGCGGCATGAAGTGAATTAGGCACCGCTATGTATACCGCGTCGATCAGGTCACAGCTAATCAACTCATCGTAGTCTGCGTAGGAAACAACCCGCTCGATGCCATACTCCGCCGCGATCGTTTTCGCCTTCTCAATTGTTCCACTGACAAGAGCCGTGACAACGGAATTACCGGACGGCAGCACCGCCGGTAGAAATGCCTGCCGAGAAATCCACCCCAGCCCTACTACCGCATACCTGATCATCAACTGCCTCCACATTCCTGACGGTTGGGCGCCGGGAAATAACCCGATAAACCCTTCCACTTCTATCCATAGAATGAAGGACACGAGAGCAAAGGCAGTTGGATGTTGCCGGCCTCTTTGCCTTCGATGATGTGTTCGGCCACTGCCGTGGTGACGTAACCATCCCAGGCGCTTGCGCCTTCGTTGGGTTGCCCTGTCTGAATCGTTTTTACCCAGGCCTTTGTCTGGGCCTTGTAGGCTTCCACGAAACGCGGCACCCAGTAAGCGGGATAGGCCAAGACCTGCTGCCCGGCTTTATGCATCACGGTCGACGGCATGGCAGGCAAGGACGCTACGCCATTCTCGCCGACAATCTCGGAATGAACATGATAACCGTACTGGCAGTTCATATTGATTTCGCTCGTGATGACGACGTCGTCGCGAGTAGTCACCTCGATAACCAGCGGATCACCCATCTGCAACGAGGTCACCCTCACCGTCGCAAGGTCCGTATGCAACAGCCAGCGCGTCACATCGATCTCATGAACGAAAGCGTTACTTATGGACATCGAACCCGTCATCCACTCCGGTGCCACCGGGTTTCGGTGAACATTGTGGACGATCAGCGGCTTGCCAATTTCACCCTTGTCGAAGCTCTGCTTCAGCAACCGGTAGGCCGGATCGAACCTGCGCATATAACCGACCTGCACCAGGCGTCGCCCCTTCGACATCTCCAATTCTACGATCGCGAAGGCCTGTGCTGCGGTGACCGCCAACGGTTTTTCGCACAGCACGGGTTTCTCCGCTGCCAGGCAGGCCATGACCAGTTCTGCATGGGTGGAATCAGGTGAGGCAATCATTACAGCGTCAATATCACTGGAGTGAATCATTTCCAAAGGGTCGGAATAGATCCGCGCCCCGCAGCCTGCTGCCGTGGCTTTTCGCGGGTCGGCATCACAGATGCCCGCGAGCGAAGCTCCCGGGGTATCCTCCTGCAGGATCCTCGCGTGTTCACTTCCCATGACTCCCGCACCCACCAATCCAACTGCGATACTCATTGTTCAGTCTCCTGGAAAACCAATGTGCTTCGTCAGATGTACAAATGGGTGTGAGCCTCACACCCATTAGTTGCACTGTCGATCAGGAGGCGGGTTGTTCAATCTGCTCCCAGTTGCCACTGACGCCAGAGTTCAGAATCGCTTCGGCGATGCGCTCGATCTGCAGACCGTCGTCGAAGTTAGGCGATGCGGGGGCCTTTTCCGCAATGGCTTTGAGGAAGTTGTACCATTCGATGGATTTCACATCGATGTAGCCCTGACCCATGCCGGCTACCGGCCACAGCTTGTCTCCAAATGGCTGGTGCGGACCCGAGTAGATAGTACGGAAGCCGAAGGTGTCAGCCGGATCATCCGCGAAAGCCACACGCAGTTCATTCAAACGCTGGTAATCGAAGGCGATCGAGCCCTTGGTGCCATGGATCTCAAAACCTAGCTGGTTGTGATGCCCCCAGGCATTGCGAGTCACTTCGATGGTGCCGTAGACACCATTGGTGAAGTGGATCATGGTCAGCGCGGCGTCATCGACATCTACCTGGCCTTTCTCCGAAGAAGCTTGACCGGCTGGACCAAAGAAACGACCGGCAGGCAATGGACGCTCAGCAATGAAGGTCTTCACGATGGAGTTCACGGAAGCAAACTCACCCACCAACAGGCGTGCCGCATCGATCACGTGGGTGCCGATATCGCCCAGGGTGCCCGAACCCGCCTTGGCCTTGTTGAAGCGCCACGACAGAGGAGTTGATGGGTCTGCACCCCAGTCCTGGAGGTAGTAGCCGCGAAAGCTCAGGATCTTGCCGATGCGACCTTCATCAATCAGCTTCTTAGCCATCTGGATAGCGGGGGTGTGACGATAGTTATAGGAAACCATGGTCACCACGCCGGTCTTCTGCGCGGCCGCTTGCATTCTCTCGGCGTCGGCAACGGTCATAGCCATCGGTTTTTCGCACATGACGTGCTTTCCGGCCAGTGCGGCCGCGATGGCGATTTCGGCGTGAGTGTCGTTAGGCGTACAGATATCGACGATATCGACATCGGGACGGTTGATCACATCGCGCCAATCTGTGGTGTACTCGGCAAAGCCATATTGCTTGGCAGCATCACGGGCCAGCTCTTCATCGATATCGACGATGACTTTACGCTCGATCTCCACTGGAGCACCGAACAGGATCGGCACCACAGCGGTCGCGATCGAGTGCGCCTTACCCATAAAGCCTGTACCGATTAATGCTACATTGTATTTTTTCACGATCAGCACTCCCTCCAGCCAGTATTGGCCGTTATCAAAAGTTGTTTATCTACGTACTACCCAAAACCTGAACAGCAAACTTGAGCGCAAAACCGCACATGACGGGCGGCCTCGATTACGGGAGAACGATGTCTGCCAGAAGCTGACCGATGGACACCATGGTGCCCGCCGTCACTTTCTGCGTAATCACGCCATCGCTGTGCGCGACGACCAGCGTTTCCATCTTCATCGCTTCAATCAGTGCAACCCCGTCCCCCCTCTTGACGGCCTCCCCGTCGCTCACCAGCCACTGTTGCAACGTGCCGGGAATCGGCGCAGTGACCGCGCCGTCACTGCTGGCGGCAGGCGAAGCATTCGATGAAGAAGGCGCCGTCACTCCGTTGAACAATGACGAAGGAATGCCCAGCTCGTGGCGCTTGCCGTCTATCTCGATGAAGCACCGGTGTAAGCCAGCGTCCACGGCTTCGACGCGAGGATTGAGTGGTACGCCGTTGAATTCGGATTCGATCCAATTGGTATAAACGCCGAACGGTGCGTCACCGTTGAAACAGGGCTCTTCCAGCACCGCCCGGTGAAAGGGCAACACCGACGCCACCCCCTCGATGTTGAACTCCTTCAGCGCACGGCGTGCACGAGTGATGGCTTGCTCACGGGTAGCCCCTGTAACGATCAGCTTCGCCATCATCGAGTCGTAAAGGCCTGGGATGACGGAGCCCGACTCCACCCCCGAGTCGACGCGAACGCCGGGGCCCGACGGAGCCCGGAACACGTTGATTCGCCCTGGCGTCGGCAGGAACCCCCTCCCAGGATCTTCAGCATTGATCCGGAACTCGATTGCGTGGCCACGCAGTTCAGGCGCCTGGGTGATCGACAAGGGCAAGCCGTCTGCAATGCGCAACTGCTCGACAACGATGTCCACGCCGGTAGTTTCTTCCGTGACAGGGTGTTCGACCTGCAATCGGGTATTCACTTCCAGGAACGACAGGGTGCCGTTCTGCGACAGCAGGAACTCCACCGTGCCAGCCCCCGTGTAGCCGGCATGGGCACAGATCGCATAGGCCGCTTCATGTATCCGACGACTCTGGTCGGAGGTGATGAATGGCGCAGGCGCCTCTTCCACCAGTTTCTGGTTGCGGCGCTGCAACGAGCAATCGCGGGTTCCCAAGACCACAGTGTTGCCATGCTGGTCGGCGATAACCTGCGCTTCGATATGCCGTGGACGCTCAAGAAACTGCTCGGCATAGCATTCGCCGCGACCGAAGGCCTCGATAGCTTCACGCACCGCCGAGGTGAACAGGTCAGCCACCTCCTCCAGCTTGTGGGCGACTTTCATTCCACGCCCTCCGCCACCAAACGCAGCCTTAATTGCCAGCGGCAAACCCGACTCCTTCGCGAAAGCTACGGCCTCGGCGGCATTCGCCAACGGTCCTGGCGTCCCTTTGACCAAGGGTGCGCCGACGGCCTGGGCAATGCGCCGGGCCTGCACCTTGTCACCCAGCGCCGTGATCACCGAAGGCGAGGGCCCAACCCAGATCAATCCTGCATCGATAACGGCCTGGGCGAACTCAGCGCGCTCGGATAGAAAACCGTATCCTGGGTGAACAGCATCGGCACCAGCGCGCCTGGCGACCGCAATGATCTTGTCAATGTCGAGATAGGTGTCGGCAGGCTTGCCCGGACCGAGTCCATAGGCCTCCTCCGCCAGCTGAACATGCAGGGACTCGGCATCCGTATCGGAGTAAATGGCCACCGACGCAACGCCATAATCGCGTGCGGCACGGATGATGCGTATGGCGATTTCACCGCGGTTGGCGATCAGTAACTTTTTCATTGTTCTGGATCCTTCGCGTAAACCTGGAAGTCCACTATGGGGTTGAAGCGGATCTTGCAGCCGATGGGTATCTGCGCAGCCAGACTCAGGTGATGAGCGGCCACCACGGCAATGACCGGGTAACCGCCTGTCAGCGGGTGATCCGCCAGGAACAGTACCGGCTGGCCGCTCGCCGGCACCTGGATTGATCCGGCACAAGTCCCTTCGGAGGGCAGTTCGTCTTGACGAGCGCGGACAAGCGCTTGCTCTCCCAGCAGACGTACCCCCACGCGACTGGATTCGGCAGTGGCTGCCCACGGCTGGCTAAAGAAAATCGAAAGGGATTGCGGGGTAAACCAATCCGTACGCGGCCCCATCACCACGTCGACCGTTACCAGGTCGCCTCCGCGTGGCAGCGCAGGACCGGCCAGCGAATACGGGTAAATCGAGGCACAGGCCTTGTTGGCCGGGACCAGCACATCGCCCGCGATGATCGGCGCGGGCCCCAGCTTCGACAATGTGTCGGTGGATGCCGAGCCCAGCACGCGCTCGACATCGAACCCGCCTCGTATGGACAGGTAGCTGCGCACACCCGACATCGGCACGCCCAACGTCAGGGTGTCACCAGCATCGAGGGCGAATGCGACACCAATGGGCACTTCAAAGGCGCGCCCTCGCTGCGTCTCGATACGAACGGACACCTCCGCCCCGGTCACGGCGCAGGTCACAGGTTCATCGGCTCGTAGCGTGAGTCCGCCGTAGGTGATTTCGACCGCAGCCTCGTCCGGCCGGTTACCCACCAACTCATTGACTGCACGCAGGGCTGCAAGGTCGGCGGCCCCTGACCGGGAGACCCCCTGATTGCTGCAACCCTGGCGTCCGGTGTCTTGATACAAGGCCGGCCGGTCGCTGGAAATGACCCGCAAACCGCTGGCAGCTATGGCGTGTTGCCTGGAGAAAAGCGGCACCGATGGCACGGTAATTAACCTGTCTCGCTTGTCGATCTCTCGAAAGCGCACATGATCGCCCGGCGCGAGTAGCGCTGCCCGTTCGCGGGTTAGGTCCCACATCGTCGAAGGCGTGGTACCCAGCAATTGCCAACCGCCAGGACTGTCTGTGGGATAAACCCCGCAGAACGCTCCGGCCATGGCAACCGAGCCGGCGGGAATTCGCACTCGCGGAGTCTCTCGACGCGGCACATTCAGTTGCGGATCATCACAAGTCATGTAGGCAAAGCCTGGGGCGAATCCGGTGAACGCCACGGTAAACGTCGCCGCGCCGTGGCGACGAACCAGTTGATCAACCGAACAGCCAAGGTGGGCGGCCACAAACGCCAGATCTTCGCCGTCGTAGATAACCGGGATCTCGATCAACCGCCCTACTGACTGGGCACCACGACCCGGCGTCAAGCCACCGATTTTTCTGATCAGATCATCATGACTCGCCACCAGGACATTGAAACGAACGAGCAACGTCCGCGCGCCGGGGATGACCTCCTCTATTTCGTCAAATGCAGCAGCGCCAATAGTTTCGAACCAGGCTACGGTGGCGTCCAGGTCCGGCAATTCGATCAATAGCCCATTGCTGCCAGCACGTCGGAACTGCGAGACGTTACTCACGGTGACCTCCGCTCGCTGCGTCGATGAAGCTGGCGACCTGCACGTCATTGGCAATCAATGTTTCTTTCAATACACGGGCCGTGACCACAGACGTCGCGTTGTCACCGTGGACGCAGATCGAGTCGGCCTCAATGGTGATATCCAAGCCTTCGATCGACTCGATGACTCCTTCGCTGACCAGCCGCATCATGCGTCTTGCGATAAGTTCGGGGTCATGAATGACGGCGCCGGGAAGGCGTCGATTCACCAGCGAACCGTCGGAATTGTAGGCCCTGTCGGCGAATGCCTCGCATACCACTCGAAGCCCGGCTTCGCGCGCCTGTTGAACAATCGGCGCGCCCGCCAGGGCAAGCAAGGTGAGCCCAGGATCGACCGCCTTAATCGCCGCGATCACATCCGCCGCCTGCCGAGTGTCGTTAGCGATCGTGTTGTACAGCGCGCCATGGGGTTTTACATAGTGGATGGAAGTACCCGCGGCCTTGGCCAAACCTTGAAGCGCACCAATCTGATAAATCACATCCCCAATCAGCTCGGCACTCGAGGGTTCCATGGCTCGGCGGCCGAAGCCGACGAGATCGCGGTAGCCCACATGAGCGCCGATGACCACGCCGCGATCGACTGCCTTTCGGATCACAGACAAGATGCCTGCGGGGTCACCGGCGTGAAATCCGCAGGCGATGTTGGCACTGGAGACCAGATCCAGCATTGCCGCGTCATCCCCCATCGGCCATGGGCCGAAGCTTTCACCGAGGTCGCTGTTGAGGTCGATACTCGCCATATTGTTTTTGTCTCAACGTTAGCCGCAAAGCGCGGGAACCAATCGCTACAACTTATGAAATGCGCGTGAATTTGGTCAGGGTGGAGTTCTTGATCAGATGACCGTACTTTTCGCCAAAGGCCTTCGAGAACTCGCTGTTCGAATGCAGCTGCAACGCCGCCTCATCGTCCCAGATCTCGTAAAACAGGAACTCCCCGGCATCGTCATTGGAGACATGCAGGTCATATTGCACAAACCCCTGTTCGGTCTTGGCAACAGGCACCAACGTTTGCAGCGCAGCCTTGAGTTCTACTGCCTTGCCCGGTTGGGCGGTAACCGTTGCAACCACCACCAATTTATTGCTCATGTGTCACCTCATGGATTGTGTGAGTAACTATCGACTTCAACCTACTCGAATCGAAACCTTGGTTTTGATCGAGTTGGCAATGAAACATCCCTTGTGGGCACGGTGATGCAGCCGCTCAAGCGCCTGCGCGTCAGGTCGCTTCTCCGATCTGAACGCCACTAGTGGATTGAGGGTAATCTCCGAGACCCAGAAACCGCCTTCATCACGCTTGCTGACCGTACCCACTGCATTGTCAGTGTAGGCGTCAACCTCATAACCCTGGCCTTCTGCGAGGGCCAGGAAATACAACATGTGACAGCTGGCAAGCGCGCTGACTAGAAGCTGCTCGGGATCGGCTTTATTCGCCGAGCCCAAATAATCCACCGCCGCCGAGGCCGGGATCGTCACTTCGGGACTGACCTGCACCATCAGGTCGCGACTGTAGGTTTGCGGTATGGTCGGGTGCGCCGCAGCGCACCACTCCAGCTTCACGACATGCTCGGACATACAGCCTCCTTGGTTCTCAACATCTATGGAGCCGGCCGCTCGGCATCAGGCCACGGACAACTGGTTGGCATCGGCGGGAAGATCAGTCACCAACATGTAGCCGGGCTCATGGGTAATGGCGATGTCCACATTGGCCTGTTGAATAGCCATTTGCGGCGTCACGCCGCAAGCCCAGAACCCCAGGATGTCTCCATCCTGAATGACCGGCGCGTCGCCAAAGTCGGGCTTGTAGATATCCGTGATACCTATTTCCGCAGGGTCTCCGATATGCACCGGAGCACCATGGGCGAGCGGGAACCGCGATGACAGCACGATCGCCTGGACCAAGTCGCTCGGGCTGAAGGCGCGCATGGACACGACCATGTTTCCCTTGAACGGCCCGTTCTGTACCGTTGGCAAATTCGTCTTGTACATCGGCACATTGCGTTTGGCGGTGATGTGCCGGATCTCGACGCCGGCATTCAGGATTGCGTTTTCAAACGAGAAGGAGCACCCGAGCGCGAAGATAACTAGGTCGTCTCGCCAGATCTCCAAGAGGTTGTCTACGGTGTCGACGTGCACACCCTGGCGGTACACGCGATAACGCGCCACATCCGTCCTGATGTCGATATCGCCCGCCAATGGCAAGGACGGATCGCCTGGACTGCCCATGGCCACCAGTGGGCAGCTTTTTTGATTTTTTTCGCAAAAGCCCTTGAAATCCGCTGCATATTGCGCCGGCAGGATCATCAGATTTGCCTGCATGAACCCGTCAGCGTACCCGCTGGTTGGGGCGCGCAGTTCTCCATTACGGATCATCTGCCGCACTTGCTGCGCAGACCTCGCTTGCATCGCTTTAATCGGTTCCATCGACAGTCACCTGCTCGGCAGTATCAAGTTACGCACATTTATTGTTCTTGGATCGCCGAAACGATCGCGCTGGCAATCGCCTCATCCGCCTCGACCGGCCCGCCGGATACACCAACGCCGCCAATGACCGAGTGACCTTCAAAGACGGGCAAGCCGCCTCCGAACACCACGAACGGGCGAGCACAGGAGCGCTCGAGTCCGTATAACGCAGCACCGGGCTGAACGGCATCCATCCATGCGGCAGTGGAGCGCCGGAATGCAGCGGCGGTGTAGGCCTTGTTGTGGGCAATTTCGATGGTGCCGAAGGCGGCATCATCCACGCGCACAGAAGCGATCAGGTGACCACCGTCGTCGACGATGGAGAGCGTGGAGCGCTGGTTGAGTTCTTTCGCTTTGCGTACGCCGGCAGCCAACCCGAGAAGCGCTACCTCATGTGAAATTCTGTTAGCCATGAAGACCTACCTCACATCAGTTGTAAGCACCGCCACACACATTGATAGCCTGTGCAGTGACATAAGAGGATTCGTCGGACACCAGATACACGAACAGCGGTGCGACTTCATCCGGCGTCGCCTGGCGACCCAATGGGATATTCGCCTGGACGACCGATTCCTGCTTGCCCTTGCCGCCCATGAAATCAATGATCGGTTGATTGAACGGGGTATCGATCCATCCCGGACATACCGCGTTGACCCGCACCCCATCCTTGGCTAGTTCAATGGCAAGCGAGTTGGTCAGGCCGATGGTGGCAGCCTTCGATGCAGAGTAACAACTCAGGCCTGGGCCGCCGCGTTTACCCGCCAACGACGACATGAGAACGACCGACGACTTCCTGGCTTCACGTAAATAAGGCAGGGACTCCTTTATGAATAAGAAGTTGGCTCGCACATTGATGGAAAAAACTTTATCCCAAGCCTCCACGGCAAAGTCTTCGACGTTACCGGAGAGCTGAATACCGGCATTCAGGCACAAGGTGTTAATTCCACCCAGCCAACTTGCGGCGTTCTTTACAACTTCATGGATTTCGTCTTCCCGAGCCAGGTCAGCACGGAAAAACCTGACCGCCCCCGGATAACGATCTTGCACTTCCAAGCCGCGCTTCTCGTCAATATCAACGACTGCAACAGTGGCACCTTCAGCGACAAAAGAGTCGAGAATTGCCAACCCGATATTGGCGACTCCGCCTGTCAAAAGGACGTACTTATCCGTCAATCGATTGGCCATTTTATTTGCCTATCCGAAAGTTATATTTCGAAAGCTCCTGAAGGCGTCCGTTGTTGGCAAGACGCCCAATCAGAGGTGAGCGTTATTTTGCTTTTGCGATGTTTTCCAGCACCAGACGGTTGACCTCTGTGGTCGACTCCATTTGCGGCATATGGCCAACGTCCGGCAGCGTGGTCAGCGTGGCGTTCTGCGGAACTTCCGAGGGTGCCGGCACGGGAACGACCTGATCGCGGTCGCCCCAGATCAGTTGCACCGGGCCGTTGAACTCACGCAGCGTTACGCCAATCGACTGCACCTGCCCCTGCTCGTTGGCAATCAAATCCTTGATGGCCTCAAGGGCCTGTGGGACCCCTTCCAGTCGCTTGAACTGCAAGGTGGCCTCGACCATGTCGTTGCTGATTTTTGACGGATCGGCGAACAGTCGTTCCAACACTTCCTTCAGCGGACGGCGGCGCTCGGCTGCAACGAAATCATCGAGAAACGACTTATTGATGGTCGCGCTTAGGCCCACAGGCGCCAGCAGGCTGATCGACGCTACGGTTTGTCCCTTGCGTGCGACGAGGGCGGCAGCAACCGCGCCCCCAAAGGAATGCGCCACAAGGTGCAGCTTGCCTTTGGCGAGGCTATCGACCGCCTTCTCGACCGCATCGACTAAGGAGTCAAGCACATTCCCTTCGCTGATTGGCGTCGAGGCGCCGTGCCCTGGAAGATCCAGCGCCACCACGCGATAACTATTGGCAAACGCATCCTGGTTGAACATCCAAGTGGACAGATCCCCCCCAAAGCCATGGAGCAACACCACGGTACTGTCGCTTTCCGGGCCGATGGCCAATGCGTTGATGACCTTGCCGTCACCGACGTCGATTTTCCTGGACGTTACGGCGCCGGATTCTTCGCCCCCTTGCTGCTTGTTCGCACTGGCGAATTGAGCAATGAAGGCGTCGATCTCCTCATCAGAGACACCGTCATCTGCGACGACAGCCACCAATGCACCGACCGCTGCGGTATCCCCTTCGGGCACCACGATCCTGCGCACGATGCCGCTGACCGGAGATTCCACCACGTTGGCCGTCTTGGTCGACTCGACCTCCATGATTTCCTGGCCGCGTTCGATCCGATCACCGACCGCCACCAGCCATTCGGCCAGTAGCCCCTCGGTCATGGTCATTCCCCACTTGGGAATGGTGATTGCTTCGATAGACATACACCCAACCTCTAAATGATGGACTTGACCGCTTTAATGACAGCGTCGGCATTCGGAACATAGGCATCTTCCAGGTTCGGCGCATACGGAACCGGCGCATGGGGCGCCGTCACCATTTTGATAGGCGCCTTAAGAGCGTGGAAGCATTTGTCGGCTAGCAGCGCCGAGATATCGGCTGCCATGCCGCAGCGCGGGTTGGCTTCATCGACGATGACCACGCGACCGATCTCTTCGGTGAATTCCAGCAATGTATCTTCGTCCAGCGGCGAAGTGGTACGCGGATCGATCACGCAAGCGGACACACCTTCGGATGCAAGCTTGCGGGCGGCTTCCTCGGCGACCTGGACCATTCGACCGAACGCAATCAGCAAGACATCGGTGCCATCACGGACCACGCGAGCCTCTCCAAACGGTACGGTGTAGGCGCCATCCGGCACTTCACCGACCATGTCGTAGAGCATCTTGTTTTCCAGGAAGATCACCGGATCATCATCCCGGATCGCTTGCAGCAACAGTCCCTTAGCATCGTAAGGGTTCGACGGAATCACCACTTTCAAACCCGGGAAATGAGTGAATACCGGGTAGAAGGCCTGGGTGTGTTGCGCCGCCGAACGAGTACCGGCGCCAAAGGTTGCCCTAATCACCAGGGGCGTACGGGCATGGCCACCGAACATGTAGCGAAACTTCGCGATCTGGTTAACGATCTGGTCGAGGCAGACCCCTGCGAAGTCCACGAACATCAGCTCGGCGATCGGGCGCATACCCGTCAACGCGGCTCCGGCGGCCGCACCGACAAAGGCGGTTTCACTGATCGGAGTGTCGCGTATACGCTCCGGACCGAAAGCCCCCAGCAGACCGCGGGTCACCCCGAACGGTCCGCCCCAGGCATCCTTGACACCGTTGGCACCGGCACCACCGGTGAGGTCTTCCCCCATCATGATCACTTTCGGATCACGCGCCATTTCCAGATGAAGGGCATCGTTAAGTGCCTGACGATAAGAAATTTTAGCCATTACGATGCTCCTTACAGATACTTCACGTAGACGTCAGAGGTGAGGGCAGAAAGCGGTGGGAACGGTGCGGCTCGCGCAGCCGAAACGGCTTCGTTCACCGCCTGCTCGACCTCCCCATCGACGGCTTTCAGCGCGTCCTGGAGCGAATACGACTCTACCGCTGCACGGAACTTGACCAGGCAATCCTGCTCAAGGCGCATCGTTTTCTTTTCTTCAGGGGTACGGTAGCTATCCGGGTCCCCACTGTAGTGGCCGTAATAGCGTGGAACATGGATATGAAGCAGGGTAGGACCACCACCATTACGGGCGCGCTCAATCGCCTCCCCCGCTGCGGTGTAAACCTTGAACAGATCGGTGCCATCCACCTCAGCAGCTGGAATACCATAGCCTTCGGCACGGCCGGTGAACGTACCGGCCGAGACGAACTCATTCGCGGTCGCCTCACCGAACCCGTTGTCTTCAATGACGAAGACAATGGGGAGCATCCAGATCTTGGCCAGGTTGAGGCTCTCGGCCATTGCGCCTTCGTTCATTGCACCGTCGCCAGCGAACGCGATTGCCACTTGATTGGTGCCATTAAGCTTGGCTGTCAGCGCCGCACCGCAGGTGATGGGTGCCCCGCCGGCAACGATACCGTTGGCGCCGAGCATGCCTTTGCGTAAATCGGCGATATGCTGCGAGCCACCCTTGCCACCACAAGTGCCAGTGGCCTTACCGAAGATCTCCGACATCATGCCGACGATATCGACGCCTTTCGCGATACAGTGCCCGTGGCCACGGTGCGTGGAGGAGATATAGTCCTCGTCGGACAGGTGCAGGCAAACACCCACCGCGCTGGCTTCTTGGCCGGCATACAGGTGAGTGTTGCCGGGAATATCACCGGTCCCCATTTCGATCATGATGCGCTCTTCGAAAACACGGATGGTCTGCATGGCCCGGTAGGCCTCGATCAACCGCTCACGGGGCAAATGTTGCGAGAACATTCCACTTCTCCTCATTCGAAACTTTGCTTTCGGATTTTTTGTAGTTAGCAAGTTGTGCTTCGGCCCGCGCTTGATGCTCAAGGGAAACGCTTCACCGCGTCGGGGTGGGACCTTGTCCTAGACTCATCCTCGCGCGAAGGACTGATAACGTCCAATTGCGATTCTGGATTGCTTCAGATAACGTCTGCTTATCGAAACAACGCATTCTGGCGACAACCTGGGCCCATTTGGCGAGATGTCGGATCGATAAACCCGTGACAAGAGAGACTGTGAATGATCGACTTGAGAAGCCTCCAGACCTTTTATGCAGTCGCTCAATCCGGGGGCTTCCACAAGGCTGCGGAAAAGCTCCACACCTCTCAACCCGCGGTATCGGCGCGTATCGCCCAACTGGAACTGCAACTCAAGTGTCGACTCCTGGAGCGAGACAAACGCGGTTGCTTCCTAACCCCTCAAGGCCGGGAACTGCTTACTTATGCAGAACGGATGTTTGCCCTTGAAAGCGAGATGATTGAGGCCGTGGCCGGGCGTGAAGGACTCAGGGGCACGGTGAGCCTGGGAGCCTCGGATACCATCGTGCATACCTGGCTGTCCGACCTGCTCAAGCACTTGAACCGGGAGTATCCGGAAATCACTCTGGAGGTCGTGGTGGACAGCACCGTCAACATGACCGCTGGCCTGGCCGACTTCAACCTCGATGTCGCACTCTTAATGGGACCGGTGAACATCGGCAACGCGGAAAACCTGCCGCTGTGCCAATATCCGATCTCCTGGATCAAATCACCTGACCTGGACCTCGGCGACGAAAACCCGAGCCTGGCGAAGCTGGCCGAATTCCCCATCATTACATTTGCCCGTGCCACCCGCCCCTACTGGCAGTTCAAGGAAATGTTCGAGCGGGAAAACCTGCATCGCGTAAAAATCTTCGCCAACTCCTCGCTCTCGTCTATCGTGCGCATGACGCTCGACAGTATCGGCGTCGCAGCAATCCCCCAACACGTCGTTGTAGAAGAACTGGCAGCCGGTAAACTTGAAATCGTCAACACGCCACACGAAATGCCAATCATGTCATTTACCGCCAGCTTCATCGAGCGACCGGATATGCCGCTGAACCGTATCGTCGCCCAACTCGCGCAGAAGGTGGCGGCCAACTACTGGCGAGTCTGACCTAGCCCAGCATAAAAAAATGCCAGTCAGCTTGTCTGACTGGCATCCGGATTAGGTCCCGCGTCTTCGCTTTCCGTACTAAGCGTGGTGGGTACGACCCAGTCGCTCGAAGATCTCTGGACGCTTGAATTTATAGAACTGGGCAAGCGCCATTCCGGCCAACAGGATCGCGACCAGGCAATACAGCATCCAACGCCGCTCACCCGGCTCCCCGCCTACCAGCAAGTCGAAGTGATACGTGACGAGACCGACCAGCGCGACGAAGAACACCGTCGATATGGCTGGCGCTAGGCACGCTTTGAAGAAGCTCACACCTTCACGCTTGCCATGACGCACATACCAGACCAATGCAGACAGGTTGACGATGGTCATCAGGATGATGACGCCGGACGTACCCACCCCCGACAGCTGCCCATACAGGAACTCCGGGCGAACCCCCAAGACAATGAAGGGCAGCAGAATGAACAACACCATGATTGACACCGCCATCGATGCGGCAAACGGAGAGGAATGACGAGTATGGATGTTACTCAAAAAGCGCGGGATCGCACCGTCTGTACCGAGGTTGAACAGATAACGCGACAGCACGTTGTGGGTGGATAGACTTGCAGCGAACGCCGAGCTGAGCACCAGAACCGTGATGATTGTCTGGATGCGATTATCCACAAAAAGACCGAAAGCATTAGGGAACATGGTGGCCGGGCTATCGGTTGCTACCGCCTGCGCGGCAGGACCGTAAGCCATGATCAATGCATAGGCACATAGGGTATAGAGCACGCCGATGAAGAGAATCGAACCGTAAGTCGCACGAGGGATTGTTCGATCCGGGTCCTTGCACTCGTCACGGAACAGCGCGGTTGCTTCAAAGCCCATGAAAAAGGACACCGCAAACAACATTCCGAACGGTATGTTTACACCGTCCTTCGCCAACTCGCTCGGTGTGAAAGGAGCACTGGCCGCCAGCTCACCATTACCGCCGGCATTGAGTACGCCAAACGCAAACGCGAGACAGATGACAATTTCGGTCAGCATCACCCAAAAGAGAACCTTTGCCGACAATTCAACGTGCAAATAACCCAGGATCGCCACGACAGCCCAGCAACCCAAGGTAAACACATACCAGGGCAAGGCTGTTCCGGTCAGGCTTTTCTGCAGCTCGGCACAGGAAACGCCGAAGTAGGAGGTCACGCCAGCCAGCAACATGAAATAGGACACCGCCGCCGCGATACCCGAACCCAAACCGGCGGACTTACCCAAGCCGTAGCTGATGAAAGAGTAAAAATCCCCGGGGCGCTTGACTGCATTATTCAAGGTCACATAGCCGGTACCAAATAGCAGCATCATGATCCCGACAATGATAAATAACAGCGGCGAGCCTATACCACCGAACATCAAGGAAACAGGAATGTAGCCTGCCACCGTCGTCAACGGTGCCGAAAATGCCAAGACCGTCATGGCCAAACTTAACGCACCCATATTTCCTGACAGCTTGATCGGTGCATTTTTTGCACTTACTACGCTTTCAGCCTCTAGACTTACTGCCATTTCCTTTCTCCTTCGAAATTGTAGACGTGCAACTTTCGTAATAGACAGATTCAAGTATTACGCTTAGCTATACGCCACTTTTTTGTTATAGGGATACTCGGCTTAGTGCACACAACGCTGGATGTCCGTTCTTCCTTGATTTTGAACGTTAGATCCAGGTTCCGACATCGTGTGGAGCGTGCTCATCGCGCTAGGGCAATCGTTGCGCTCCGGACCGATAACGTCAAATTCTTATTGACGATTAAATCTGATCATAAAAAATGATCGAGATCGCGCTTTTTAGGGAGAATGCGCGGGCTACCGGTCGCTACCAATAGTCAGGTTGCTGATAAACAGCCTTCAGGTAATCAATGAAGTGGCGGACTTTGGCAGGCAAATAACGCTGCTGGGGATAGACGGCCTGGATGTCATAGTCAGGCAGGGCAAATTCATCCAGCGCCGTCACGAGTTCCCCACTCTGTAGTTCACTGTGGATCTCCCATGTCGACCGCCAGCCGATGCCTACCCCCTGGCGCATCCACGCGAATAGCAGCTCCCCATCGTTACATGCCAGATTGCCACCAACGCGCACGGCAACTGGCCGTCCATCGCGCTGGAAAGTCCACCCTCGCTGCTGGCCACCCTGGGCAGTGAACGCCAGACAGTTGTGCTCAGCCAACTGCTCAAGCCGAGTCGGTTTTCCATGCACGGCGAAGTAAGCGGGTGTCCCGCACACGACCCGGCGATTGGACCAGAGCTTGACGGCGACATAATTCGGATCTGTGACAGGACCGATTCGAATACTCATGTCGTAGCCTTCCCCCACCAGGTCAACCAAGCTGTCGGTGAGATTGAAAGATAGTTTTAAGTGGGGAAACAGCTGGTGAAAACCCAGAGCATGCGGCGCGACGTGCAGGCGTCCGAAGCCGGCGGGCGCGGAGATGAGTAAATGGCCGGTCACCTTTCTGGCACCGCTGCTGATATCCGCTTCCATGTCATCGAACTCTCGTATCAGCGACCTAGCCCTCTCAAGCAATTGCTCGCCCAGTTCAGTCAGGTGCAAGCCGCGCGTGGATCGATGCATCAACTTCACACCCAGGCGTTTTTCAAGAGCATCCAGCCGGCGTCCCAGCATGGCGGGCGTCACGCCCTCTTCGAGCGCGGCCGCCGCAAAGCTGCCCTTCTGGGCGATATGGATGAAACTGCGAAGTTCTGAGTAGCGGGCCATTCGATACCTTTTATATCGACAGAAAGCAGTTCTGTGAGTGTTCTTCCCACGCACAGGCTAATCCAGACTGTAGTCCTTCAACAAAAATATTGGGTCAGCCGAGGACTACATCATGGCAAAAATGAGAGCAATCGAAGCCGCCGTTCTGGTAATACGCCGTGAAGGCGTGGACACTGCCTTCGGTATCCCGGGTGCCGCGATCAACCCGCTGTACTCCGCCCTGCAGAAGGTGGGTGGCATCGATCACGT
>Ga0157375_10000793_pt1 | contig 27652 bp, 24 predicted proteins | sample M35metaG_FD_115311 | JGI IMG/M metagenome (GOLD analysis project Ga0157375, IMG submission 115311) | Miscanthus rhizosphere microbial communities from Kellogg Biological Station, Michigan, USA - M3-5 metaG | ecosystem: Host-associated > Plants > Roots > Rhizosphere > Soil | place: USA: Michigan... | reverse complement strand
TCGGTGCGCGTCTTCGATGCCGCCGGCTGCTACGCGCAATCGCAGTCCGTCACCGTCTCGGTGGCGTCGCCGTCCGCGACGATCACGCCCTCCGGTCCGACGACCTTCTGCAGCGGCGGCAACGTAACGCTGTCCGCTCCGGCCGGATATTCGTACTCGTGGAGCACCGGCGCGACGACGCAGTCGATCACCGTCAACCAGTCGAACATGTACACCGTCACGGTTCTCGACGGCAACGGCTGCACCGCGTCGTCGTCGGCGACCGTCACCGTCAATCCGCTCCCCACGGCCACCCTCAGCGGCAGCGGCGCAATCTGCCCCGGCGGCTCGACGACGATTACGGCCGCGCTTACCGGCACCGCGCCGTGGACCGTGACCTGGTCCGACAACGTGACGCAGACCATCTACAGCGGCACGACCGCATCGCGCAGCGTCAATCCCGCGGCGACGACGACCTACACCATCACGTCGCTCACCGATGCGAACTGCACCGGCACGTCGAGCGGCTCAGCAATCGTGACCGTCAATCCGCGACCTACCGCGGTCGTCAGCGGAAGCGCCACGATCTGCGCCGGCGCCTCCACCACGATTACTGCTGCGCTCACCGGCACCGCGCCGTTCTCCGTCACCTGGTCCGACAATGTGACGCAGACGATCAACAGCGGCACGACCGCCTCGCGCAGCGTCACTCCGGCAACGACGACGACGTACACAATCACGTCACTCGCCGACGCGAACTGCAGCGGCACTTCGAGCGGCTCGGCAACAGTCACCATCCGTCCGCTGCAGACTGCCACCGTCGGCGGCGGCGGCGCGATATGCCCCGGAGGCTCGGCGACGATCACGGCCATCCTCACCGGCACCGCGCCGTGGACGGTGACGTGGTCCGACAACGTGACGCAGACCATCAACACCGGTACGACCGCATCGCGCAGCGTCAGTCCGTCCGCGACGACGACGTACACCGTCACATCATTCACCGACGCGACCTGCAGCGGCACATCGAGCGGCTCGGCGACGGTCACCGTCAATCCGCGTCCGACGGCCACCGTCAGCGGCGGCGGTGCGATCTGCGCGGGCGGCTCCACCACGATCACGGCCACGCTCACCGGCACCGCGCCGTGGAGCGTGACCTGGTCCGACAACGTGACGCAGACCATCAACTCCGGCACGACGGCGTCGCGCAGCGTCAACCCCGCGTCGGCGACGACCTACACCGTCACGTCGCTTTCGGACGCCAATTGCACCGGCACCTCCAGCGGATCGGCAGCCGTAACGATCAAAGCTCTCCCCACCGCCACGGTCAGCGGCGGCGGCACGATCTGCCCCGGCGGCTCGGCCACGATCACGGCCGCGCTCACCGGCACCGCGCCGTTCACCGTGACCTGGTCCGACAACGTGACGCAGACCGTCAACAGCGGCACGACCGCATCTCGCAGCGTCAGCCCGTCCGCGACGACGATCTACACGGTGACCTCGGTCAGCGACGCGGGCGGCTGTTCCCGCGCCGGCAGCGGCAGCGCCACCGTGACGGTCAAGACGCTTCCGACCGCCACGGTCAGCGGCGGCGGCGCGATCTGTCCGGGCGCTTCCGCCACGATCACCGCCACACTCACCGGCACCGCGCCCTGGAGCGTGACCTGGTCCGATAACACGACGCAGACGATCAACAGCGGCACGACGGCCACGCGCACCGTGAGCCCGGCGGCGACGACGACCTACACGGTCACTTCGATCACCGACGCTTCGAGCTGTGCGGCGGTGGCCGGCAGCGGAAGCGCCACCGTGAGCCGCAGCGTGGCAGCGTCGATTACGACCCAGCCGGCAAACAAGTCCACGACCATCAACACGCCCGTGACCATCTCTGTCGTGGCTGCGGGCACGTCGCCGATCTCCTATCAGTGGTTCAAATCGAATGGAACGATCGTCACCGGCGCCACATCCAGCTCCTACACGACCTCATTCCCCGCGAAAGGGAACTACCAGTTCTACGTAGAGGTGTGGAACGCCTGCAACACCACCCATGTGAAGAGCCATAACGTGACTGTGACCGTGAATTAGGTATCGCTGACTGTGCGGCGGCGCAGGCCGCCGCACGTTGTCATCCTGAGATTTCCCTGCAAAAACGCAGGATCGCCCGCCCAAACAGCAGGATGGTCTGCAAAAAAACAGGATGGTCTGCAAAAACGCAGGATGGTCTGCCCGAACCGCAGGATAGTCTGCAAAAAAGCAGGATCGTCTGCCCGAACCGCAGGATAGTCTGCAAAAACGCAGGATGGTCTGCCCGAACCGCAGGATGGTCTGCAAAAAAGCAGGATCGTCTGTAAAAAAGCAGGATGGTCTGCAAAAAAGCAGGATCGTCTGTAAAAAAGCAGGATCGTCTGTAAAAAAGCAGGATCGTCTGGACCAATAGCATCTTTGGATGACAAAGACCGCCGCGCTTCGCCAGCCTCTGGATGACAGCCCGGTATGATTCGCCGCGTGAGCAACTCTTTACTCGACCTCGCCCGCGACCGCGCCGCCGCCTTTCTGCACGACCTTCCCGATCGCCCTGTCGGCGCGCAGGCCACGCGCGAGGAGCTCATGGCCGCGCTGCATGCGCCGCTGTCCGACGACGGCGAAGATCCCGCCGCCGTCATCGACGCCCTTTCGCGCGGCGCCGACCGCGGACTCATCGCGTGCGCCGGTCCGCGCTATTTCGGATTCGTCATCGGCGGTAGCCTGCCCGTCGCCCTCGCCGCCGACTGGCTGACCGGCGCCTGGGATCAGAACGCCGGCACGTACGCCACCTCGCCCGCGGCGTCCGTCATCGAGGATATCTGCCGCGAATGGCTGCTCGAACTGTTCGACCTGCCGCGCACGGCCAGCGTTGGATTCGTCACCGGCGGACAGATGGCGAACTTCACCGCCCTGGCCGCGGCGCGCCACGGCGTTCTGCGCCGCGCCGGATGGAACGTCGAGGAGAACGGCCTGGCCGGTGCGCCGACGGTGCATCTCGTCGTCAGCGCCGCCGCGCACATCACGATTTACTCCTCCATGCGCATGCTCGGCTTCGGCACGCGCGCGCTGGTGAAGGTCGATGCGGACGAGCAGGGGAGGATGCGTGCCGGCGCGTTGCGCAAGACTCTGCGAACACTCGACGGCCCGATCATCGTCTGCGCGCAGGCCGGCAACGTAAACAGCGGCGCGGTCGATCCTCTGCGCGAGATCGCCGAGATCGCTCACGAGCGCGACGCCTGGCTGCACGTCGATGGCGCGTTTGGCTTGTGGGGCCGGGCCACCGTATCAAAGCGCGCGTTGCTCGACGGCTGCGAGCTGGCCGACTCCTGGGCCAACGATGCGCACAAGTGGCTGAACGTCCCCTACGACAGCGGCATCGTCATCGTCCGCGATTCGGCCGCGCACCACGCCTCGATGACCTCGACGGCCGAGTATCTCGAACAGACCAGGGGCGTGGAGCGCGACAACTTCGACTGGACGCCCGATTTCTCCCGCCGCGCCCGCGGCTTCGCCATCTACGCGGCCATCCGCACCCTGGGCCGCCGCGGAATCGCCGCCCTCATCGACGGCTGCTGCGATCGCGCCCGCCAGTTCGCCGATATCCTCAGCCGCGACAAACGCGTGCGCATCCTCAACGACGTCGTCCTCAACCAGGTCCTGGTCCGCTTCAGCGACAGCGACGACGTCACCCGAAACGTCATCGCCCGCGTCCAGCGCGAAGGCACCTGCTGGCTCGGCGGCACCACCTGGCAAGGCCACGCCGCCATGCGCATCTCCGTCTCCAACTGGTCGACGGCCGCCGAGGATGTGGAGAAGTCGTGCGCGGCGATCGTGCGGTGCCTGGATGCGTCCGAATAGTGCATCACTGAGCCCAGTTCCGGTTGCTTGGTCATTCGTATCCTGCTATATGTGCATTCAACAGGAGACGGACATGCCCCAGTTACACCTTTACGTGCCCGATGATGTTGCAGAGACCGCGAAGTCTCGGGCGAAGGCCGCCGGAAAGTCGCTCTCTTCCTATTTGGCGGACCTCGTTATTAGCGAGGTCGCCGGCGAGTGGCCTGAAAGATTCTTCGAGGAGGTCGTCGGTGGCTGGAAAGGCGATCTCGAACGTCCGGAGCAGGGGCAGTTCGAGAAGCGCGAGCCGCTGTAGCAATGTACCTGCTCGATACAAACGCGTGCATTCGAATCATGAAGGGAATCTCGCCGCGTCTGGCGGAGCGCCTACGATTCGTTCCGCGCACCCAGGTTCGCCTGTCCTCGGTCGTCAAAGCTGAGCTTATCTACGGCGCGAGGAAGAGCGGCCGGATCGCTGACAACCTGCGCGTACTGGAGGAGTTCTTCGGCACGGTTGCGAGTCTTCCTTTCGATGACCGTTGCGCAGAGGAGTACGGCCTCATTCGCGCGGAACTCGAACGTGCGGGAACGCCGATCGGACCGAACGACGTCCTGATCGCAGCCACCGCCCGAGCCCACGGCGCTGTCCTCGTTACGCACAACGTTCGCGAGTTTTCGCAGGTTGCCGGCTTACGTATCGAAGATTGGGAATCGCGTACCTAATCCGCTACGCCCCATCCCGCCACACCTTCGCCACTCTCGCCAGCAGCACGTTGTTCTTCACCGGCTTGCGGATGAAGTCCACCGCGCCGACTTCGAAGGCGCGGACTTCCACCTCATCGCCAGGCAGGCCGGAGATGAAGATGGCCGGGACCTCGACGCCGTTCTCGTGCATCGCCTGGAGCAGCGAGTGGCCGTCGATGTAGGGGAGGTCGACGTCGATCACCATCAGATCGACCGATTCGCGGCCGACGATCATCAGCGCCTCCGCGCCGTCTTTGGCCATCACCACCGCGTAGCCGGCGGACTTCAGCACCGCATTCGTCAGCTCGCGGCTCAGCACGTTGTCTTCGACCACAAGGATGGTCTTCTTGCGCTCATCGGCCGGTACCGCCGTGCGCTCGCCGCGGCGGGCGCGCAGTTGGAGGATCTCGCGCTGCAACGCCTTCGTCTCCGCGTCCGGTTCGATGCGCAGTTCGCGCTTGAGCACCTTCGCGCAGCTCTCGTACTGCTGCAGCGCCTCGACCACGTCGCCGCTCTGCAGGTAGAGGCGCATCAGCGTGCGGTGCATCGGCTCCTGCAGGATGTCCAGCCGCAGAGATCGTTGCGCCGTGCCGATAGCCTCATCGAGCGCGCCGCGCTTCGACTGCAGCTCGACCAGTTGCGCGTGCGCGCGCAGAGCGACGCGATGCAGCCGGTCGCGTTCGCCGGTCACGAATTGATCGAAACGCTCTTCGTTGATGCTGAAGCCGTCCAGGAAATCGCCGCGGTAGAGATCGATCGCGTTCTTCAGCGCCTCTTCCGTGCCGGCGGCGACCAGCGATTCCATCTCGGCCATGTCGCAGGAGACGGAGCGGTCGAGCGAGAGCAGGTCGCTTTCCTCGATCAGCAGCTTCTGGTTCGGCGCGATCTGGGACAAATCCTTGCGCACGCTCGACAGCGTCTGCCGCAGGCTCTGCCGCGCCTGGTCGGGTCCGGTGCTCGACCACAGCAAGCCGGCCAGCTTCTCGCGCGAGACGTGCTGTCCCGGTTTGATCGCGAGATAGGCGAGCAGCGCCTGCGACTTTTTCGCTCCGATCGTGACGAGCGAGCCGTCAGCGGAGCGGATCAACAAATCACCCAGCAGCTCCAATCGCATCGAGGACATCAGTTGTGGCCGGTGATTATCGCAGGATGGCCTGCAAAGTTGCTTCGACTTTCGGCGGCGCATCCCGTACCCTCGCCGGCCGGAGGCATTTGAGGATGATCGAGACGGTCGAGACGATATCGGTGGGCGACGAGTTGCGCGAGTTGATCCGGCAACAGAACTGGAACCAATTGCGCGACCGCCTTACGGATATGCATCCGTCCGACGTGGCCGATCTCATCATCGCCCTGCCGCGCGAAGAGGAGGGATTCGTCTTCCGCGTCCTGCCGCGCGATGAGGCCGGCGAGGTCTTCTCCTATCTGCCGCCCGATCACCAGGAAGGCCTCATCGAATCGCTCAGCAACGAGCAGGTGCGCACCGTGCTCGCGGAGATGAATCCCGACGACCGCACGCGCCTGCTTGAAGAGATGCCTGCCGAGGTGACGCGGCGTCTCCTGACCGCGCTCTCCCCCGAGGATTTGAAGAACGCGCGCTGGCTCCTCGGATATCCGGAAGACACGGCCGGCCGCTACATGACGCCGCGCTACGTCACGGTGCAGCCGAACATGACCGCGCGCGAAGCGCTCGACCACATTCGCCGGACCGGTCCGGGCAAGGAGACGGTGAACGTCGTCTACATCGTCGATCAGCGCGGACGGCTCGTCGAAGACATCCGACTCAGCTCGCTCGTTCTCGCCGATCCGTCGACGAAGGTCGTCGACATCGACGATCCGCCGCTGGTGAAGATGAACGCGACCGACGATCGCGAAGAAGTTCTGAAGGCGTTCGAAAAATATGACCGCCTCGCGCTTCCGGTCACGGATGCCGACGGTCACATGCTCGGCATCATCACCGTCGACGATGTGCTCGACGTCGCCGAGCAGGAAGCGACCGAAGACATCCAGAAACTCGGCGGCATGGAGGCCCTCGACGCGCCATACCTGCAGGTCAACGTTCTCTCGATGATCAAAAAACGCGCGGGCTGGTTGTCCGCGCTCTTCCTCGGCGAGATGCTGACGGCGACGGCGATGAGTTTTTTCGAGAAGGAGATCGCGCGCGCCGTCGTGCTGGCACTTTTTGTCCCGCTGATCATCTCCAGCGGCGGTAATTCGGGATCTCAGGCGACCTCGCTGATCATTCGTTCACTGGCGCTGCGCGAGTTGCGCCTGCGCGATTGGTTCCGCGTCTTCCGCCGCGAGATCCTCTCCGGCCTCGCGCTCGGCTCGCTCCTCGGCTTCATCGGTTTCATCCGCATCGTGCTGTGGGAAAAGCTGGGAATCACCGACTACGGCATTCACTACATGCTTGTGGCCTTCACGGTCTGGGCGTCGTTGGTCGGCGTGGTGATGTTCGGCACGCTGGCCGGCTCGATGCTGCCCTTCGTCCTGCGCAAGCTCGGCTTCGATCCGGCCACGGCATCCGCGCCATTCGTAGCCACGCTCGTCGACGTGACGGGACTCTGCATTTACTTCACGGTGGCGTTGATGATTCTGAAGGGAACGCTGTTGTAGTCGATCAGTAGATTAGTGATTAGTAGATTAGGAAGGCCCTGTTTGCCTTGTCCTGATCTACTAATCGACTAATCTACTAATCTACTTTTTCTGCTGCCACAACTCGAAGCGATTGCCCTCGGGATCTGTCGCCCAGCCGAAGCGGCCGAAGTCGCTGTCTTCGATCTTGTCGTCGACGGTTACGCCGGCCTCGCGAAGCTGCGCGAGCATGGCGTCGAGATCGTCGACGCGGTAATTGATCATGAACGGAGCGGCGCTTGGCTCGAAGTACTTCGTGGTCGACGGAAACGCGGACCAGACAGTCATCCCGACCTCGTCCGGCTTCTCCTTTTCGAGCCATTCGAACGACGCGCCGCCGTACGACGGGTCGACGGGGATGCCGAGGTGATCGCGATACCAGGCACCGAGCGATTTTGAGTCCGACGCTTTGAAAAAGATGCCGCCGACTCCTGTGACTTTTTGCATGGTTTCTCCTTATCTGAGCGTGAAGACGGTCGCGCCCGCGCCGGGAGCGACATTGGATGCGTAGTGGTCGAGAGTCTGCGCAAGCATACGCTGCGCGATGGGGGAGAGCGCGGTCTCGCGCTCTGCCAGTTTCTGCGCGACAGCAGTAGTTGGCGGTGCGGGCGCCACGATGGCGACATGCGTGATGCCGTCGTTCTTCAGCCGCGCGTAGAGCGCCTCGGGTGTGGGCATTTCGAGGTAATGCGACACGCGCGGTCCATCGAAGTTGCCGCCGCCGCGCACGCGTCGCGCGAACCAGTACGTTTCGTTGAGTCCGATGACGAGAGCACGCGCGTCAGCGGGAAGGAGTGCATCGATCGATTGCACGGTCGTGAACGATGGGCGCTGCTTCGTCAGAAATTCTGCGTCCGAGGCGGTGGCCGAAAGCAGCGACAACGCGCCGCCGCGATCGACGAAATAGCCGATCAAAAACAGCTGGACGACGATCGACAAGCCGAGGATCACGCGCATCAGGCGTTGCGGCCGCTGCGACATCGCCCCAGGAATGGCGAGGAACGGCAAAAGAATCCGGGACGACGGCGCGAACAGGAACAGCAGCATCGCCACGGCGATCAGTATCCACGGCAGCATGCCCACCGAAAGTGTGCAGGCCGCGATCAGCGATGCGCCGAGGCTCTCGTCGAGGAAGTGTCCGTCGAAGACGTAGTCGGAAAGGAACGGCGCGCGATATCCCGCCACATGCGGCGCCGCAGCGGACAAAAAGGGCGCGATCGGATTCGACGTAAGGATCAGGTTGCGGACGAAGAAGATGGAGCCGATGGCGATGCCGGGCAGCAGCCCGCGCCAGCGACGAGCGACGACGACTGCAATGATCGCGAACGGCACGAATGTGTACTTCGTCAGCAGGCCCGCGGCAATCGCCATCGAGATTGTGGCCGCATCGTCATTATCGAGAGCGAGTACGAGAATCGCGCAGATGCCGATCAGCGGCCAGTCTACGAGCGACCAGCCGGCGATGAGCGCAAGCGCGGGTGTGGTCACGATCGCCGCCAGCGCGAGCGCGTTGCCGCGCGAGAGCCGGAAGAGCATCGCCGTCGCCGCGACTGCCGCGCCGAGGTGAAGGAAGTGCGAGGCGATGCCGCCGCCGATTTGCCCGAGGATCGTGAGCAGCGGCAGGTCGGCCGATTCGATTCCGAGCGGAAAATACGAATGCGAGATCAGCGGAAGATCGATGGCGCGATGTTCTTTCACCCAGGTCCACGGTACGGCCAGGTGATAGGCAAGCTCGTCGAGCGATGACGGCGGCGCCTGCGCGGCGATGAGCGCGCAAAGGAAAACGATCGCCAGCGCGATCAGCACGAGCGGCTCGGAAATCGCCGGCATCACCGGCGGACGCGATTCGAATCGCCGGACGAGAACGTAAATCCCGCCGACGCCGCAGACGACCAATACGATGCTCATCGACCACGAGGAGACGTTCAGCGTTCCCGCGAGAAAACAAAGCGCACCGAAGATTGGATAGCCGAGGAGAAAATCGCGCGGCAGGTCGACATTCTCGGCAAGCCACGCACGCGCGAGCGCGCCACGCACCGCGAAGCCAACTCCGAGAATTGCGAACCCTTCAAACAGCGCCAGCAGAACCGAAAGGCCGACGCGCCTGACGAGCAACTCGACCAGGACGAATCGATCGATGAGAACGAGCAACAGATACAGCGCGATGGCGATGGCGACGATGCGCTGAATCTTCGACATGCGGACGTCTCAGAGTGGAGGCAGCGCCGCGCGCAACGCCAGGATGTCGCTGATGATCTCGCGCGCGGCCTCGGGACGAATCTGCGTGGTGCGATCGCTCAGCGCGGCCGGCGGATTGTCGTGCACTTCCATGAAGAATCCATCCGCTCCCGCCGCCGCCGCCGCGCGTGCGAGCGGCCGCGCGAACTGCGGCGTGCCGCCGGTCTGCTTCCCTTCGCCGCCCGGCTTCTGCATCGAATGCGTGATGTCGTACACGACCGGCGCGCCGAATCCGCGCAGAATCGGGAACGCGCGCATATCGACTACGAGGTTCTGATATCCGAACGAGGAGCCTCGCTCGGTGATGAATACGCGGTCGTTGCCGGCTTCGTGCCCCTTGTCGAGAATGTTCTTCGCCTCTTCCGGCGAAAGAAACTGCCCTTTCTTGACGCCGACAGCCTTGCCGGTCCGCGCCGCCGCCGCGACAAGATCCGTCTGCCGGCAGAGAAACGCCGGAATCTGCAGAATATCGAGCACCTCGGCCGCCCGCTCCGCCTGCTGCCATTCGTGAATGTCGGATAGAAGCGGCAGCCCGGTCTCCTCTTTGACGGCGCGAAGAATGTCCAGCCCTTCCTCGATCCCCGGCCCGCGAAACGATTCGATCGACGTCCGGTTGGCCTTGTCGAACGACGACTTGAAAACGAGATTGATCTTCAACTCATCGCGCAGCGCCAGAAGCGTCCGCGCCATCCGCAGCGCATGCTCCCGCGACTCAATCACGCACGGCCCGGCGATAAAAAGCGGAGGGTTGTCGCCGCCGAAGGAGATGCTGTCAGTGATGGCAATGGGACGCGTGCTCATGTGCGGCGCATTGTACTCACCGAGGTAGAATCTCGGCGTGGCTAGCGAACGATTCGAAGCGCTGATGGAGTTTTACCGCGAATTCGTCAAACCTGACTTAGACGACATCCGCGCAAACATGGCCACGAAGTCCGATTTGCAGGCTATCCGCGCCGAAATGGCTACGAAATCAGATCTACAGGCTGTGGAGCGCGGGGTGCAGACCGAGCTTCAAGCCATTCGCCGGGAGATGGTCACGTGGCCTGTCTTGATTCGCTTCCACGAAGACGTAATCCGCCCGGAGATCGACGACGTGCGATCCAAGCTGGCGGACTTGGCCACGCGCGATGAGACGTTCACGCAAGTCGACGGCATTTACGTGCACCTCGGCCGCCTCCAAAACGAATATCACGCGCTAGTCGCCGCGGTTCGACGACTGGAGACAGAGATGAAACAGCAGAACGCGAACATGGAAGTTCTGCGTGCGGAGATGTTCGAGGTCAGAAAGCAGATCCTGGATCTCACCCAGCGCGTCACAAATCTTGAGAACGTCCTGAACTGACGACATGTACGCCACTAGCTTCGACTCTGAAATTCAATCGCTGAGTGCGACTCTTCGAGGCCTCAAGGCGGAATTTCAATCACTGACTGCAGGCGTCAGACGGCTCGAAGAGCGAGTGGTGAAGGCCGTCGGCCAGAAACTCGACCGCATGGCGCTGAAATCAGAGCTGGTTGAGTTGAAAGATCAGGTTGCGCATCTCACCGAACGAATCGCGCAACTGGAAAAAGCTCTCAACTAACGCTCACGCGTACGCCACCTGCGGCCGCGCGCCCGCCCTTGCGCCCACCCAAGTTGCGCCGATGTAAATCACGATCGAGGCGATCGAGAACCAGACGGGCTGCGGGAGCATGACGGCGTTCGCGATTCCGGCGCAGAGGAGCAGGGCGCCGACGATGTAGCCAGGAATCGGCGTTCCTGCGATTCGGGACGCGAGCCAGGTGGCGACGAAGGTCGCGATCAGCCAGCCGGTGAGGACGATGAGCATCACCGACAGCGGCAGCGTCGCCACGAACGCTTTGACTTTCTCCATATCCTGCATGTTCGTACCGGGCGGCGGCGGATAGATCTTGTGGGCGATTCCTTCCGCTGCGAAGACCAGAAGAAACGCAACGATCAGGCCGACGATGACGGCTCCGATGCGGCGGAGAATGGTCATACGAACTCAGTCTCCTGTGCGACCACGGCCGCCGCGGCTTTCACCGACGTCTTGTTGACGCGCGCTGCGGCGATGAACGAGCGGAAGAGCGGGTGCGGCGCGGTCGGACGCGATTTGTACTCGGGGTGGAACTGGCATCCGAGGAACCACGGGTGACCTTCCAGTTCGATGATCTCGACGAACTTACCGTCGGGCGAGAGGCCGGTCACGCGGAAGCCACGCTCTTCGAGTTGCGGCACGTACTCGGGATTGACTTCATAGCGATGGCGGTGGCGTTCGTCGATCTGCTCCACGCCATACGCCTGCCGCGCGATTGAACCTTCCTTCAGCGCGCAGGGATACTTGCCGAGGCGCATCGTGCCGCCGAGGGCGTCGACGCCGATCAGGTCGCGCAGCTTGTAGATGACCTTGTACGGCGACTCGTCGTCGAACTCCGTCGAATTCGCGCCGACCATGCCCACCATGTTGCGCGCGAACTCGATCGTCGCGCATTGCATGCCGAGGCAGATGCCGAGGAACGGGATGCGCTTCTCGCGCGCGTAGCGGATCGCGCGCAATTTTCCTTCGACGCCGCGCGATCCGAATCCCGGTCCGACCAGAATCCCATCCACGCGTCCCAACTCCCCGTGATACCCCTCGGTCTCCAGCTCCTCGGAGTCGATGTAGACGATGCGCACCTTCACGTTGTTGGCGATGCCGCCGTGCATCAGCGCTTCGTTCAGCGATTTGTAGGAGTCGCCGAACTCGATGTACTTGCCGACGAAGCCGATCTTCACCTCATCCTCGGGATGCCGTAGCTTGCGGATGATCTCTTCCCACTTCGTCAGCGCGCCGATCTCGTCGTGCGGCAGGTGTAGCTTGTCGAGCAGAATCTCGTCGAGCCGCTCGCGCGAAAACGCCAGCGGCACCTGGTAGATGAATTCGACGTCGAGCGCCGGGATGACCGCCTCCTGCTCCACATTGCAGAAGAGCGCGATCTTGTCGCGCATGTCGTCGGGGATGGCGTGCTCGGAGCGGCAGAGGAGAACATCTGGCTGAATGCCGATCTCGCGCAGTTTCTGCACTGAGTGCTGCGTCGGCTTCGTCTTCATTTCGTCTGACGCTTTGATGTACGGCACGAGCGTGAGATGGACATTGATGGCGTTGCCGCGGCCGACTTCGAGACGGAACTGGCGGATCGCTTCGAGGAACGGCAGCGACTCGATATCGCCGACCGTGCCGCCAATCTCGACGATGACGACGTCGACGCCTTCGCTCACTTCGCGGATGCACTTCTTGATCTCGTCGGTGATGTGCGGGATGACCTGCACGGTCTTGCCGAGGTAATCGCCGCGCCGTTCCTTCTCGATGACTTTGAGGTAGACGCGCCCGGTGGTGAAGTTGTTCTTACGCGTGGCGCGCATGGACGTGAAGCGCTCGTAGTGGCCGAGGTCGAGATCGGTCTCGGCGCCGTCATCAGTGACGAAGACTTCGCCGTGCTGGAAGGGCGACATCGTTCCGGGATCGACGTTGATGTACGGATCGAATTTCTGCAGCGTGACGCGGAAGCCGCGCGCCTCGAGCAGCGCGCCGATGGATGCCGCGGCGATCCCTTTACCGAGTCCGGAAACAACACCGCCCGTCACGAAGATGTATTTAGTGCTCATCATGCCTCCGGTTGGTTGAGAGAGTTAGGCCCAAGGCCGCGGCGCGGTCCGGGCTGCTTGCTGGCGGGGAGAGTAGTGCTGGCTGTGGCGAAGAAGCGTGTGCGTGTGAGCACGCAGCTCACGAACGCTCTCCGAGGTTACTTTTTTTCAGCCAGTTCATGTTCGACGCGCGCAACATCCTCGGGGCGATCGACGCCGAGGTGGGGCCTTGTGGTTTGAACGACTCGGATTTTAAAGCCGTTCTGCAGCGCCCGCAACTGTTCCAGCGATTCGGCCAGTTCCAGCGGCGACGGCGCGAGAGAAGCGAGCGTTTTTAAGACGGCCGCCTGATATCCATACATCCCCACATGCCGTTGCGCACCGGCGAGTGGAGAACGTGAGAAGTAAAGTGCATCTCCGGAGAGTGCAGTGACTACTTTGACGACGTCGCGAGACTGCCGTTCGTCGTCATGTTCGATGCGCGACGCAAGCGTGGCCATGTCGACGCCGGTTTCCTGAAGGACTTCGATGACGGCGTCGATCGAGTCGATGTCGATGAGCGGCTCATCGCCCTGGACGTTGATGACCTGATCGTAGTCGTCACCGAGCAGATCGAGCGATGCGGCGATTCTGTCGGTTCCGCTCTGAAATTCGCCCTCCGGTCTCACGACACGGCCGCCGAACGAGGCGATGTGATCGGCGATGCGGTCATCGTCCGTTGCCACGTAGACCGCGCTGGCACGACGCGATCGCGCAGCGCGTTCGTAAACGCGCTGAATCAGCGACACGCCGGCGATCATCGCCAGCGGTTTTCCCGGGAAGCGCGAGGATGCCCATCGCGCCGGAATTACAATGACCGCCTTCATGACCGTCGATTCTAGTTCGGCCGTCGATCCTCGGCTGCCATCAATCGCGGACCGCGTCCTCATTCGCCGTCTGATCATCATCGCCGCGGCGGTCTTCGTCGTCGTCGCCGCTGTCAGCCGGCTGGAGCTGCTTTACTCGCACAAGTTCTTCGACAACACCGGCACCGCGCAGTGGATCTGGCAGCAGAACCGGCTGGCGCAGGGCGATCCGGCGGCGTTTTTTGCGACGCACGAGTTTGACCTGCCGCCGAATCGATCGTTCACGCGGATCAAGATGCTCGGCGATCCGGAGTACACCTTGTATTTCAACGGCGTCGCTGTCGGTGGACGCCATGTCGGCGATGACAATGAAGCGCTCGATACGTACGACGTGAGCGCGCTGGCCCGCGACAAGAAAAATCGGATGGTCGTGGCGGTGCGGAGTGCGAACGGCGTCGGTGGTCTGATCGCGGCGATCGACCTGACGCAGGAGTTCGGCAATTTCGTCGTCACCGGCAACGACTGGCACATCGTTCGCCGCTGGCGCGACGATCTCCTGCTTCGCGATCCGCCCTCCTCCGGCATCACCCGCCCGCAGCTCCTCGGGCGGCCTCCCGCGCGGCGCTGGAACTATCTCGTGCAGCGCGATGCGAAACCGTTCGCGCCGGTGCAGCGCGTGATCGCGCCGCGCGAGTCGTTCGACTTCGAGACGGCGCTGCCGGAGATCGCAGTCATCGGCGGAACGGCGGTAACGGTCTCGCGCAAAACGCACGCGACGGCGTACGACTTCGGTCCGGTATCAGGCCGGGCGCGATTGACGATTCGCGATGTCGGCAATGCCGCGCGCAACATCACCGTGCGCTTCGCGAACAATCGCGCAGAGCTTTTCACCGTCGAAGGCAACCTCGAACAGTTCGTCTTCGCGGCAGGGGAGCGGGTCATCCTCGACGAAGAGACGCGCAACTTCCGCTACGTCACGGTGTACGGAAGCGCGGCGAGCGTCGATCTGGTTCAGTGAATGTGGCACAGACACTCTTGTCTGTGCTTTGGCAAGGTGCATAGGCGGAAGTCGAAGCCACGGCACGCGCATCAGCTGGTCTAAATTTGTCAGTCGTCGCGAGCCTCACCAGCACAGACAAGAGTATCTGTGCCACACGCGCGCTGCGCGTAGCGAAGCCGTGAAGCTCAGAAGAGCACTTTGAGGATGAAGTAGTTCTGCGGCGTGATCGTCTTCGCGTCGATCGCCTGTGCGTCGTCGCGGGTCACGTGGAAGCGTCCCGCGGCGCCGCCGGTGGTGGTCTTCATGAAGAGATCGACGGCGTCGATCTGTACTCCGGGCACGCCCGCGTTGTGCATCATCAGAAACGAGGTGGCCGTGAGCGTGTTGAAGACTTTCTCCTCGTTGTCGGCGGTGAGATCGGCGCGAAGCGTGTGCGGTCCGGTCGAGATGACCTTGTGCTCGAAGATGCCGACGTCCTCGAATGCGCGCTCGAACTTGTTGATCACGTTGGCGCCGAGACCCGGTCCGGGTTGGATGGCGACGGTGTCGGTGACGACCGGCGCCGGAACAGGCGCTGTGGCCTGCGACGGCGGCAGTTTGCGCAGGCGGATCGAACTGCCGAGCTCTGATGCTTTCGACGTCTGCGTCGCTCTCTGCTCCACTCCGAAGAGCTCACCGCCGCCGAGCCGCGTCGTTTCCTCCGACTTCGCCACATCGATCGCTGCTGGATCGAGCGACAGAACGCTTCCGTTCTTGAGTGTAATCAACGCCTTTCCGTTCACGACCGTCCACTTCGCGCGCGCCTCGTAGCGGCTGCCGTCTTTCATCACGACCCAATACGACGCGGCGAATAGCTGCGTGGCGGCGAAGAGCGCGAGCGCGGCGAGGATCAATGCTTTCTTCATCAGAGTCTCCCGGAATGACGCCTCAGAACGCTCGATTATACTGACCCGATGCTCGTCGTCATGGAAGCCGGGGCCCGGCCCGATCAGATCGAAGCCGTCGTCCGCCACATTGAGCGCATGGGCCTCAAGGCTCACGCCATCCCGGGTGCCAACCGCACCGCCATTGGAATCACCGGAAAGCCTGGGACGGCCGATCCCGAGGTTCTTGAGAACTATCCGGGCGTCAAGGAAGTCATTCGCGTCTCGCACGCGTACAAACTGGTCAGCCGCGAAGCGCGCCCCGATGACAGCATCATTAATGTTGGCGGTGTCGACGTCGGCGGAAACGGCATCATCGTCGTCGGCGGACCGTGCGCGGTCGAATCGCTCGATCAGGCCCGCGCCATCGCCGAGGGCATCAAGAACGCCGGCGGCCAGCTCTTCCGCGGCGGCGCGTACAAGCCGCGCACGTCGCCCTACTCGTTCCAGGGATTGGGCGAGCAGGGGCTGGAGATTCTGGCTCGCGTCCGCGAGGAATTCGATCTCCCCATCGTCACCGAGGCCATCGACAACGAGGCGCTGGCACTGGTCGACAAATATGCCGACTGCATCCAGATCGGTGCGCGCAACATGCAGAACTTCTCGCTGCTGAAGATGGCCGGGCGCGCGCACAAGCCAGTGCTGCTCAAGCGCGGCATGTCGGCCACGCTCGAAGAGCTGCTGCTGTCGGCCGAGTACATCATGGCCGAGGGTAACTACAACGTCATCCTGTGCGAGCGCGGCGTGCGCACGTTCGCCGACCACACGCGCAACACGCTCGATCTTTCCATCATCCCGGCCATCAAGCGCATCAGCCATCTGCCGATCCTTGTCGATCCGAGCCACGGCACCGGAAAGCGGAACAAGGTCGCCCCGATGTCGCGCGCCTCGATCGCCGCCGGCGCCGACGGCGTGCTGATCGAAGTCCACCACAAGCCGGAGGAAGCGCTCTCCGACGGTCCGCAGGCGATTCTGCCGGAGGCGTTCGCGCAGATCGTTCGCGAGTGCGACGCGATTGCGAACGTGGTCGGCAGGTCGCTACAACCCGCGTTGACCGCCACTGCCTGATGCGGCGTACAAAGATCATCGCCACGCTCGGTCCCGCGTGCGCGTCCGAAGACACGATCCTGCGCCTGCTCACTTCGGGCGTCGATGTCTTTCGGATGAACTTCTCGCACGGCACGCCCGCCGATCGTGTTCGGCTCATCGAGATCATCCGCCGCGTTGCGACGGACCACGGCAAGTACATCCCGATTCTCGGCGACATCCAGGGGCCGAAGCTGCGCATCGCCGAGGTCGACGGCGTCATCCAACTGAAGACAGGTCAGATGTTTACGATCACGACCGAGCCGCTGATGGGGAACGCGTCGATCGTCTCTACGCCTTTCACGCCGCTGCCGCGCGAGGTGCAGCTAGGGCAGCGCATCCTCATCAATGATGGGCTGGTCGAACTGGTCGTCGCCGCGGTCGATGGCGCGAAGGTGCTCACGCGCGTCATTCACGGCGGGCCGATCTCGTCGAAGAAGGGGATGAATTTCCCTGACACCGAACTGACGATTCCGGCGATCACCGAAAAGGATCGCGAGGACGTCGCCTTCGCCGTCGCCAACCAGCTCGACTACATCGCCGCGTCGTTCATTCGCCGCCGCACCGACATCGTCGAACTGCGCTCACTGCTTCACGACCTCGGCGGAGACGAGATCAACGTCGTCGCCAAGCTGGAAAAATCGCAGGCCATCGATGCGCTCGAAGACATCCTCGACGTCAGCGACGGCGTCATGGTCGCCCGCGGCGACCTCGGCGTCGAACTTCCGCCGGAATCCGTACCCATCGTGCAGAAGCGCGTGCTGCAACGGGCCAGCATCTGGGGCCGCTTCGCGATCACGGCAACGCAGATGCTGGAGTCTATGACGACGAATTCTCGTCCGACGCGCGCCGAGGCCTCGGACGTGGCGAACGCGATCTTTGATGGGTCGGATGCGGTGATGCTCTCCGCGGAGACAGCCTCGGGGCTTTATCCCGTGGAAGCGGTCCAGATGATGGCCCGCATCATCATGTCCGCGGAGCAGAACCGCGAGTTTCAGGTCGCCGGCAGCCGCGAGCCGTTCCGCGTTTCCTCGGAGATCGACGAGTTCACCGACGCGCTGGCCGGCGCCGCGAACTATGCGGCGCAGCAACTCGACGCCAAATTCATCATCGTCTTCACGCAGACCGGGTTCGCGGCGCGGCTGATGTCGAAGTTCCGCCCGAAGCAGCCGATCATCGCCCTGACGCCGTCGACCTGGGTTGCGCGGCGCATGAACATCCTCTGGGGCGTGCAGCCGTTCGTCCTTCGCGACGTCGGCGAATATCACGAGCAGATCGTCGACCGCGTCGACGACTTCCTCTTGAGCCGCGACATCGTCGTCCCCGGCGACCGCATGGTGATCCTCATGGGATCGCCGATCTACCAGCGGGCGAAGACGAACCTTTTGCGTGTTCATCGCGTGAAAGGCTGAGTTTGGCTCGGCGTGAGGAACTTCTCACCGAAACCTCACGTTCCGCCATTTGACTCGCGGCAAACGACTCCTTAGACTCGCTTGCCGGGAACGAAGGAGGAGAGCCTATGCGCCGACTGCGTGCGATTGCGATTGCGTCCGCTATCGTCATCCTCGCTGTCCCTGCGCAATCTGAGGTTCCGCTTCCCGCCTTCCTGCAGGTTCTCGGCAACGTCACCAGCTCCACGCGCCCTGTCGGCAACGCGCTCGTCATCGCGCTCAACCTGAACAGCCTCGACGCCATCCAGACCTTCAGCGCCAGCGACGGCTCGTTCTCGCTGCCTCAGCTTCCCGCCGGCGTCTACAAAATCATCGCTATGAAGTACGGCTTCGCGCCGGCCATCGAGACGATCGTTCCGACGAAGAAGGATCACCGTCTGAAGATGAAGATGGAGGCGGAGAAACAGTCGCGCGGTACGAATCAGCAGATGTGGGAGATCCGCGGATCGCTGCCTCCCGACATCCTGCGCGAGATCGACATGGTCATGACGCCGCCGCCCGATCCGATCGGTCCGACCGCCACGGCCGCGTACGAAATGCCGCGTTTCCGCGGCGAGATGATGTCGACGACCGGCATGTCGTCCGGCGCCACCTCTCCCTCCGGTCCCGCTTTCGCGCAGACGGCCCTCGGCCTGCAAAGCCGCATCGGCGACAACTGGCAGCTCGGCTTCCGCGGCAATCTTCATCGCGTCGAAGATCAGACCGACAACGAATCCTTTGGCGCTCCGGTGGCGCAGGCCAGCGCGGCGCAGATCGAGTTGCGTTCATCGCCGACCGACTCGTACAAACTCGCCTCGACCCGTTCCTGGTGGCGCTATCGCGATGACGTTCCTGACGATTCGCATCAGGCCGACATCCGTTCGCACAATTTCGAGTGGGAGCACGGCGGCTCGCGCGTGCAGGTGCGCTACCTCGCGCAGCAGAACCTTTTCGCCGCGACGCCCGGCTCGGACTTGATCGAGATCGCCGGCGGCACGAGCGTCATCCAGACGCGCCGTAATGAAGTCGGCGTCTCGCTGCGCGTGACGCAGGAGAGCCTGCGCAGCACGCCGGGCACCGTGACGGGACCGACGCTTCGCACGGCCGATCTCACCGCCAACGCGAAGTTCGAAATCGTCCCCGCCTTCACCGTCGACTACGGCATGTCCAGCCGCGTCGGCCTGTACGGCACCGAGTGGGCGCCGCGCACCGGCGCGGAAGTGAAGATCGGCAGGGACACGGCCATCGTCGTCACCGGCATGTACAAGGTTGTCGATGCCATGCACCAGAACACGCTGCCGAGCGTGATCGTATGGTCCGACGACTCGCGCCTTCTGCCGCACTACGCGTATTCGGCCGGCATCGTTTCCGGCGACACGTCGCGCGAGCATTTCAGCATCATCGGCAGCGTCAGCGCCGCCGACACGCCGCTGCGCATCGTCTTCACCGACGGCCTCGAACATTTCTGGGACGGTCTCTACATCGATGCCGGCGACATCCGCCGCGACGTTCGCCTCGCGTTCCGCAAGGAGCTCGGCAGCCGCTTCCTGCTCGACGTCTCGTCCATGGCCGGCACGGCCGCGCCGGGACACCCCGCCGTCAACGCGCACGGAACCGAGAAGCTGTACGTGGCCGGCGATGTCGAGTCGACGTTCTCGCCGACGCGCACGACGGTGGCCGTCTCCTACCGCCAGATCCAGCAGCCGCAGCCGAACGGCGGCGACGCGTACCGCACGCATCGCGTCGACGTCCGCGTCGCGCAGTCGCTCCATCTCCCGCTCGACCTGAAAGTCCTCCTCGGCGTCGAGCTGGCCCGCTCCGAGAACTCGCGCATCCTCCTCGACGCCCTCGACGCCGACGGCAGCACGCGCCGATACATCGGCGGTCTCGCGGTGAATTTCTAGCGCACCTCTGCCGCGGAGCGGCTCAAGAGGGTAGCCAGGGGTGAGAGCGAAGCGAACACCCCTGGATCGCGAATCGTTTCGAAATTCTGCCGCGTAGCGGCAGCCGATCTGGTGCCGCTACGCGGCACAAAATCATTACGCATTTCCTTTCGAGGGGTACTCGCAAAAAGCGCTCGCACCCCTCGCTACCGTCTGATGCCGCTCCGCGGCATGGATGTATCTACTTCAACCCCGGCTGAATCTTTTCCACCAGCTTGTCGAAGCGCATCGAGATCCCCTTCGTCACCACGATCTGCTTGAGGTAATTGAGCGACGTGATGGCGGCGGGGAGACCGGAGATGGCGGCGGGGATGGAGGCCAGGCGGCCGGCGAGCTGCATCGTTTTGTCGGCCACGCTGTAGTCCTGCGACATCAGGTCGGCGCGGGCCTGGCCGTTGTAGGCGATCGTCAACAGGTAGATATCCGCGATCAGCTCGCGGAAGCGCATCTCGCTGCCCCAGGCGAAGCAATCGCCGGCGCGGATGTTCTCCAGGAACTCCGAGGTCGTCTCGCCCTTCGACACCGTGTGCACCTTGGCCACGTGCTTGAGCGTGTGCGCGTCGGAGCCGCCGATCATCGATGCGTGGCGGCCGCCTTTCTGCACCGAGTTCACCAGCTGCTGCACCATCTTGTTGTGGAACGATGCCATCGCGCCGTTCATCGCCTCGAAGATGTCGAACATCTCCAGCAGCTCGGCGATGTAGTGCGCGGCCACGTTCTTCATCCGATAGTTCTGGAAGAGGTGGTTGACGCCGAAGATCATCCGCTGCGATTTCAGGTAGGGCACCAGCTCGCGGATATTCCGCCGCAGCCGCTGGATCTCGCGATGCTGCGCCTCGTTCAGGCCCCAGACGCCTACGTGGATGCGCTGGCCGGTCTCGGGAAAGTACGTCTCGACCTCTTCGCCGATGAAGAAGTCGGTCATGTCGGGGTACTTGTTGAGGAGGTAGAGCGCGCCGTCGATCGAGTCGTGATCGGTGAGCGTCACGTACGACATCCCCCGCTCCTTGGCGATGCGGTAGACGTCCTCCGGCGCGTTGTAGCAGTCGCGGGTATTGGCGCGTCGGAAGTACTTGAACACCGAATAACGGCTATGGCAATGCAGATCGGCCCGCTTGATCGTCGGATCCGAAAGGATCTGCACCGTAGTCGTATCGTTCATCGAGTTTGCAGTAGTCTCAGAAATGATTGCTCAACCTGTCTTCGTTTTTCCTACAATTCGCGTGCCGGTGAGGATGAGCACGGAAGTGTAGCTCACGCCGTGAACTCCAAATGGCCACAACCAACCGAAAGCCGCCGACCGCCAACGCATCCGAGTGGATGGAGGAGCAGATTCCGAAGAGCCTCCCCATCATCCCGCTCGTGTCGTCGGTTCTCTTCCCGAACGGCGTGCTCTCGCTGCAGGTGGGCATCGACCGCAACGTGCGGTTGCTCAAGAGCCTCGGCGACGACCAGAACCTGATCGCGGCGTTCTGCCAGAAGAGTGGGGACAAAGAAAATCCGCGCGCCGAGGACCTCTCGCAGATCGGCGTGCTCGCCGCGATCGTGCAGCGTCTCCCGTTGTCGTCCGATCGCTACCAGGTCTTTTTGCAAGGCCGGCAGCGCGTCGAGCTCGTGCAGATGCTGCAGACCGAGCCGTACTTCGAAGGGATGCTGCGCGAGATCGTGCCGCGCGCGATTCCGAAGAGCGTCAAGACCGACAACCTGATGAACAAGGCCATGTCGCTCTTCGAGAAGCTGGTGGAGAGCGACTCGAAATATTCGAACGAGTTGCTCAACATTCTGCGGATGAACATGAGCGAAGGTCCCGACACCTTCGCCGACCTGCTCTCGTCGTTCGTCAACTTCCCGCTCGAAGAAAAACAGCTCCTGCTGGAGACGGTCAATCCGGTCGAGCGCCTGGAACTCCTCATCGACTCCATCCAGCGCGACCTCGGCAAGGCCACCTTCGATAAGGAGCTGCAGCGCCAGATTCAGACGTCGATCGATCGCCGCGAACGCGAGACCTATCTTCGCGAACAGCTTCGCGTCATTCAGGACGAGCTAGGCGACACGAACAGCTCCGAGCGCGAGGCCGACACCTATCGCGATCGCGTCGAAACGCTTCCGATTGCCGAGGAGCACAAACAAACGCTCCGGCGTGAAGTGAACCGGTTCGGACAACTGTCGCCGTCATCGAGCGATTACGCCGTCATCAAAGGTCATCTCGATACCGTTTTTCAGATTCCGTGGGCGGAGAAGACCGAGGACCGGCTCGACCTCGTGCGCGCCGAGGAGATTCTGGAAGAGCGCCATCACGGGCTGGAGAAGGTCAAGGAGCGCGTGCTGGAGTTTCTGGCGGTGCTCAAGCTCAAGGGCGATCTCAAAGGTCCGATTCTCTGTTTCGTCGGGCCGCCTGGCGTCGGCAAGACCTCCCTCGGCGCAGCGATCGCGGACGCCCTCGGGCGCAAGTTCGTGCGCATGGCGGTCGGCGGCGTCACCGACGAGTCGGAGATCCGCGGGCATCGCAAGACCTACATCGGCGCAATGCCTGGAAAGATGATCCAGAGCTACATCCAGGTCGGCGTCAACAATCCGCTGATCATGATCGACGAGATCGACAAGATCGGGAAGGACTACCGCGGCGATCCTGCCTCGGCGCTCCTCGAGGTGATGGATCCGAAGCAAAACGTCGCCTTCGTCGACCGCTATCTCGAAATCCCGTTCGATCTCTCGCACACGCTCTTCATCAGCACCGCGAACATGCTCGACACCATTCCGAGCCCATTGCGCGACCGGATGGAAGTCATTCGGCTTTCCGGCTACACCGAGCGGGAGAAGCTGGAGATCGCGAAGAAGCATCTGATCCCCGAGCTGCTCGAAAATCACGGCCTCACCGCCGCTCAGGTCACGATCGACGACGACGCGCTGCTGGTGGTCATCCGCGACTACACCGCCGAGGCGGGCGTGCGCAACCTGGAGCGCAAACTGGCCACGATTCTCCGCAAGATTGCTCGCAAAGTGGCCAGCGGATCGGAGGAGTCGCTCTACACGGTGGAGAGTTCCGAGCTGGAGTCGTACCTCGGGCTGCCGTCGTACGAGCACGAATTTGCGGAGCGGCATCCTGAGGTCGGCGTCACGACCGGACTGGCGTGGACGCAGTTCGGCGGCGAGATCATGTTCATCGAAGCGACGCGCATGACCGGCAGCGGGCGGACTACCGTCACCGGGCAGCTCGGCGATGTCATGCGCGAATCGGTGACGGCGGCGTATTCGTACGTCCGGTCGAAAGCGAAAGATCTCGACATCGACGACAAGAAATTCACCGAGAACGACATCCACATCCATTTCCCCGCCGGCGCGATTCCGAAAGACGGCCCTTCCGCCGGCGTCGCTATCGCCACGTGCATCGCCTCGGTCATGGGAGACCGCCCCGTGCGGCACGACGTCGCGATGACCGGCGAGATCACACTCCGCGGTAAAGTGCTCTCCGTCGGCGGAATCAAAGAGAAAGTGATGGCAGCGGAGCGGGCGAACATCAAGACAGTCGTGCTGCCGGAAGGGAATCGCAAGGACTTGACCGAGGTGCCGGACGAAGTGAAAGCAGGGCTGAATTTCATCTTCGCCGATCGCGTCGAGGCCGTCTGGAGAGAAACTCTGATTCCAGGCGTGCTGCCTCATCCCATCGTCCGCAAGCAGGACGACGCTGAGAACAAAATCGAACCTCCCACGAGCGACCGGCCAGAACAACGATGAGCGAAACAGACAAACACGGCTGGCTGGACAACGTCCTCTTCGCCGCGCTCTTCGTTCTCGCCTTCGGCGGCAGCACCTACGTCTGTTTCAACTTTTTCATTCGCGGACGATCGGTTTCGACGCCAAATCTGGTCGGCCGTACCGTCGCTGACGCCAAAGCGGTCTGCTCCGACCTCGGCGTCAATCTCGTGGTCGATACGGACCACGTCCGCAATTCGGACAAGATCAAGACCGGCGATGTGGTGTGGCAGAACCGCGCGCCGGGCGCGACGAACCTGGTCAAGCGCGGAACCGACATCCACGTCGAGCTGAGCGCCGGTCCGCTGGTGCTGCAGGTGCCCGATCTGAACGGTCAATCGGCGCGCACGGCGCTGCTTCGTCTGGGCCAGCAGAATCTGAAGCTCGGCAACGTGGCCCGCGTGGAGAGCGCGATGCAGCAGGGGATCATGTCCGAGGAGCCGCCGAAGGGGACGGTCGTCGCGGCGCAGACGGCGGTTTCGCTTCTGGTCGGAGAACAGCCGTCGCCGCTGCCGTACGTGATGCCGGATCTCATCGACCGTTCGCTCGATTCCGTACGGCCGGCGCTGGAAAGCCGCGGGTTGATGGTGTCGAACGTGAAGTTCGAGTCGTATCCGGGCATCGCCGACGGCATTATCATTCGGCAGTTTCCGCTGCGCGGCGCGCCGGTCAGCGGGCGCGATCCGATTACGGTCGTCGTCAGCCGGCAGGCAGAAGGCGGCATCATCGAAGGGCCCGCGACCCCTGTTCAGACTAACGGTCCTACAACAACCCAATGACCACGATTCAGATCGCGCCGTCGCTTCTCTCCGCCGATTTTTCGCGGCTCGGCGACGAATTGCGCGACATCGAAGCCGGCGGCGCGGACCTCGTCCACCTCGACGTCATGGACGGCCATTTCGTCCCGAACCTGACCATTGGTCCGGCAGTCGTGAAGGCCTGCCGCGCGCAGACGAAGCTGACCTTCGACTGCCATCTGATGATCTCCGAGCCGCAGCGCTACATCGACGCGTTCCTCAAAGCGGGCGCGAACATGATCTCGATCCACCAGGAAGCCGAGCCGCATCTGCAGCGCGCGTTGCAGATGATCCGCGACGGCGGCGCGAAGGCGGGCATCGCCATCAACCCCGCCACGCCGGCGGAATCGCTGACCACGGCCATCGAGTTCTGCGACTTTGTTCTGGTGATGACGGTCAACCCCGGCTTCGGCGGACAGAAGTTCATCGAACCTGTTGTTGGCAAGATCCGTCACATATCGCAGATGATCAGGGAGAGGGGTGTCGCGGCCGACATCGAAGTCGACGGCGGCATCGACGCGGCCACGGCGCCGCTGGTAGTCGCCGCCGGCGCGCGCATCCTCGTGGCCGGCCAAGCCGTCTTCGGACAGCCCGACCGCAAAGCGGCAATGGAAGCGATCCGAAGTAGCGTTGTGGTGATGACGTAGTGGATTAGTCGATTAGTGGATCAGTAGATTAGTGGATCAGTAGATTAGGAATCTGTAGGTCAGGCTCAGGTAGGTGGATCGGGAGCGATCAGTGGCGCGGTTTTTCTGATCGACTGATCCACTAATCTACTAATCCACTGTTTCTCCGGAGGAATTTTGAAAAAGACATTGACCCTCATCGCGGTCCTTGCGATCGCGCTCGCCGGCTGCCGGCATACGTTCCGCGGCGGCAACTCGGCGACGGGAAGCAGCAGCGTTACGAAGTCATCGCTTCACACGGCCTTCGATCCCGCGCTGACGAGGATGACCAAGGAACAGGTCTTCCAACTCGGCGAGGAGCAGTTCGCGAAGAAAAAGTACGCCAAGGCGCGCCAGTACTACTCGCACGTCTACGAGACGTTCCCGAACGACCCGCTCGGCCGGCGCGCGCTGCTGCGCGTGGCCGACACGTATTACGAGCAGGGCGATTCGGTGAACCTCGTCGAGGCGCAGTACAAGTACCGCGATTTCATCAACCGCTACCCCGGCAGCGACCGCGCCGATTACGCGATGCTGCAGATCGCCATGTGCTCTTACAAGCAGATGGAGCGTCCGGACCGCGATCAGCAGAAGACCCGCGAGGCGCTGGACAAGTTCAACGACGTCCTGAAGTCGTTTCCGCGCAGCCCGCTCCGTCCGGAGATGGACAGGCGGCTGCAGGATGTGCTCGACCGTCTGGCCAAGCACGATCACATCATCGCCCGCTACTACATCAAGCGGCACAGCTACAACTCGGCCGTGCTGCGGCTGAACGGAATCGTGGAGCTGTATCCGAACTACCGCGAGCGTGACGGCGTCTTCTTCGATCTCGCCAGCGCGTTGTCGGGCCTCGGGCGCACCGCCGAGGCGAGGCTTTACTTTGACCGCGTGGTCACGGAGTATCCGAAGAGCCCGTACGCCGGCAAAGCCAGGCAGAAACTCGGGACGATGAAGACAGCATGAAAAAGTACGCGGCGGCGATCGTTCTCCTGGCGTTGCTGACGTCCTGCGCGACGAAGAAGAGCGACGAGAACGACGTGCCGTCGCTGGTGCCTCCGCCGGAGACCGCTTCCGCCGCGGCGACGAGCGCCGCCTCGGACGCACGTCTCGCGGAGATGCAGACGTCGATGACGGAACTGCTCGAACGGATCGACGTGCTCAACGCGCGCATCGCCCGGCTCGAAGCGGCCCCGCCTGCCGAAACGCACATTGCGGTGCAGCCGCAGCCGCGCGTTGTCGAACCTGCGCCGCGAGCTGCATTGGAGCCGGTGCCCGTTCCCGTTCCGGCGCCCGCGCCCGTTCGCGCAATGCCGGCGCCGGTCAGCGGACCGCTGCAGAACGCAGCGATCGCTGACAATTATCGCGGCGCGCTCATCCTCTTCGGCAAAGGACGCATGGCCGACGCGCGTGCCGCACTCCAGCAGGTCTTCGATGCCGATCCTTCCGGCGAGCTCGCCGACAACGCGCTCTACTGGATCGGCGAGACGTACTACGCTGCCTCCGATTTCGGGAACGCCATGCGCGCATACGAGCGCGTGACGAAGGAGTATCCGGAACAGAACAAGGCCCCCGACGCCATGTTCAAAATCGGACTCACTTTCGAAAAAACCGGCGACCTCGGCATGGCGCGCAAGACATTCGACGAAGTGATCCGCCGGTATCCGTACTCGACCGCCGCGTCGTCGGCGAAGCTGGAGTTGAAGCGCGTGAAGTACTAGCGCTGTCATCCTGAACCGCCGGAGCCGCGTCGCGCGAAGCGCAGAGCGGCGGAGGACAGTGAAGGATCTCAAACTTCCCAACTCCTGCCGAAGCCACTTGGGATTCAACGCAGGTTGCGCATTTTGAGATCCTTCACCGTCCTGCGCCGTTCCGTCGCTTCGCGACTCCCGGCTTGGCGGCTCAGGATGACAGCGCGCGCCGCGCCCTTCACCCGATACAATCCCCTTCATGGCTGACGAAACCGAAAGCGGGGCATCGCTTCTCGCGCGGCGCGAATATGCGCGCGCTGTTCCGCTCCTCAAACGCGATCTCGACAAGTACCAGTCCAATCCCCGCATCCGATTGCAGTACGCCGATGCCCTCGCCGGCGCGGGCCAGCACGAAGAGGCCATCGCGCAGTACGAGCACACTGCGAAGTA
>Ga0157375_10000791_pt1 | contig 27674 bp, 22 predicted proteins | sample M35metaG_FD_115311 | JGI IMG/M metagenome (GOLD analysis project Ga0157375, IMG submission 115311) | Miscanthus rhizosphere microbial communities from Kellogg Biological Station, Michigan, USA - M3-5 metaG | ecosystem: Host-associated > Plants > Roots > Rhizosphere > Soil | place: USA: Michigan... | reverse complement strand
GGGGCGGTGCGCCATGCAGCCGATATTGGGTCGCGGCCACCGACCGCACATGGGGCATTCGCCTCAACTTGGCGGACCGCGACGCCGCGTCTTTGGCGTCGACTGCGTCAATTTCAGGTGCAGAATGGGGGCGTGCACCCCACCCCGACGCCGCGCGCCTCGGGAAAAGGCCTGCGCAGGGCGGAATTGCTGGCCGCGATATCGCTCGCGATCGACCTAGGTCTGGGGCAGCCGATGGAGCACATGCTTCGGTCATCCCTGATCGCGACACGCATCGCCGAGCGGATGGGCCTCGACGCCCAGCAGCGGGCGATCGTGTATTACGCGAACTTGGTGGGTTGGGTCGGTTGTCACGCCGACTCCCATGAACTTTCGGCACTCTTCGGCGATGACATCGCCTTCCGGGCCGACACCTACTCGGTGGACATGACCGGAATGCCCTTCCTGCGGTTGATGATCAGTCACGTCGGCCGGGGATTACCGGGCTGGGAGCGCGGCATCCGCGCAGCGGCCTTTACTCTCACCGCACGTAACCAGGTCGCCAAGCTGATTCATTCACACTGCAGTTCTGCCGGGGTTCTCTCTGATCGAATGGGATTGGACCGGCAGGTCGGCGAGGCGTTGGCGTATATCTTCGAGCGCTGGGACGGTCGCGGAATGCCGAACGGCGCTCGGGCAGAAGAAATTCCGCTCGAAATCCACATCGTGCACATCGCCGATGTCGTTGAGGTTCACCTGCGGGCGGGTGGGCTCGAACAGGCGATTGATGTCGTCAGAGCGCGCCGCGGCACGCAGTTCAGCCCGACCGTGGCTGCGGTGTTCGAGCGTGATGCCGCCGCCATCGTCAACGGAGTGCTCGAAACGGATGCCTGGACCGCGGCGTTGACGCAAGCGCCGGATCGCGGCCGTACTCTCGAAGGCGACGAGATCGACGAACTACTCAGGGCCATGGCTGATTTCGTTGACCTCAAATGTCCGTGTTCCCCGGGCTACTCGCGTAGCGTCGCGGATCTAGCGGCTGCAGCCGCCCGACACCTGCGGATGCCGGCGGCGGACACCACGCGTCTCTACCGCGCGGGCCTCGTACACGGCCTCGGCAGATTGGGCGTATCCAACCAGATCTGGGAGAAGAAGGGGCCGCTCAGCACAGCGGAGTGGGAGCGGGTACGGATGTACCCGTATTTGACCGGACGGATCTTGAGCCGGGTTGGCGGCTTGGAGTCGGTGGTGTCCGTCGCTACCAGGCACGAGGAACGCATCGACGGGTCCGGTTTTCCGCGAGGGCTCACCGGCGCCGAGTTGACTGCACAGGACCGCTTACTCGCTGCGGCGGTCGCGTATCACCAGTTGCTCGAGCCGCGTCCACAACAGCCCGCGCTCGATCCTGAGGATGTTGCCAGTCAGTTGCGCCGCGAGGGGCGTGCCGGACGGCTTGACGCCGAGTCGGTCGAGGCCGTGTTGGCGGCGGCTGGGCATCGGAGTCTGCGCCGGACGCCCCGGGCGGCGGGGCTTACCGCTCGCGAGGTCGAGGTGCTGCGGCTCGTCGCGCAGGGCCGGTCGAACCGCGAAATCGCCGCCGAGCTCTTCATTGCCGAGAAGACGGCGCGCAACCACGTCGAACGCGTCTACTCCAAGTTGGGTGTCAACAACCGCACCCAGGCCAGTCTCGCTGCAATCGATCGGGGTCTCGCGAGTTTTCCGGCCAATACAGCCGCGAGAGGCGGCTGACATGATGATGAGGTGACGCACGTTCGAGGCCGAGTGTGGCGAGCCGGCAAGCCGCAGGACGACTTCGACTTCCCGTCGATCTCGGACTACCTGGTTCAGGACGACACGCTGGTGTGGTGCGACATCTACGACCCCGACCACGCGATCCTCAAGGACCTGGCACAGGAGCTGAGCCTGAACTCGTGGGCGGTCGAGGATGCGATCGCCGAAGCCGAACGCACCAAAGCCGTCGTCTACCGAACCCACACCTTCTTCACCGTGTACGGCGTCACCACCCGGGAGCCTGCCGATGAGACGGCGTCGATGCTCGACATCCACCGCATCTCCGGGTTCGTGCTGCCGCGGGGGCTGATCACTGTGCGACTGTCACCGCACTTCGACATCGACGCGGTGTCGCAGCGGTTCGACGAGCTGGGCGGCCAGGAATACGGCGTGGGGTCGCTGGTGCACGGCCTGCTCGACGTCGTTGTCGACGGGCATTTCGAGGCGGTGCAGAAGCTCGACGAAGGCATCGAGACCCTCGAAGACGACCTGTTCGAGAACAATATGCAGAAGGGCCTGCAGCGCAAGACGTTCCGTCTGCGTAAGGATCTCGTCCAACTGCGACGGGTGGTGCTGCCGATGCGGGAGGTCGTCAACTCCATTCAGCATCGCAGGCTGGACGCCAAGACGGCGCCGGAGCTGGACCCGCTGTACTCCGACCTGTACGACCACGTGCTGCGGGTGTCGGAGTGGACAGAGTCGTTGCGGGACATGGTCACAACGGTGTTCGAGACCAACCTGTCGCTGCAGGATGCGCGGCTGAACACGGTGATGAAGAAGCTGACGGGCTGGGCGGCGATCATCGCCGTGCCGACGGCGGTGACCGGCTACTACGGCCAGAACGTGCTGTATCCGGGCATCAACACGATATGGGGTGCGGTGACGAGCGCGGCGATCATCGTGCTGTGCGTGGCGGGGCTCTACTGGATGTTCCGGCGGCGAGACTGGTTGTAGCGCAGCGGTGGTCAAACTAAGCGACTGACTGCGAGACGCGCGCGATCTTGTGTGGGACCATCTGCGCATGGAGCCGCACGACGATCCCGAGGCGCGCATCAGGGCGCTCGAGCAACCGCTCGCCGACAACGCGCGGGCGACCGAGTTGGGGACGACGCCGTACACCGCACCCAACCACGCCTACCTGCCACCGCCGCTGCCGCCGATGCCGCCGCAGGCGCAAGGGCGGTACCCGCCGCCGGGCTACGGCGCTCCGTGGGCGCCGCCGCCGCGGAAGTCGTCGGCGGGAATTCCGTGGGTGATCTTCGCGGTGGCCGCCGTCTTGTTCCTGGTCGTCGCCGGGGCCGTCGGCTTCTACATCGTGAACAAGTCGACGCGGGCGATCCCGAACATCCCCGGCGTCAACATCCCGAGCATTCCGTCCATGCCGAACATGCCGTCGATGCCGAACATGCCCTCGCAGCCGACCGCTGCCCCGCCCGGCGGGCAGATCAGCGTCGCCGGTGTCGGCGAAACCAAGACGATCACGTGCAACGACAACGGCGTGAGCGTCAGCGGCGTGTCCAACACCGTCACGATCACCGGGCACTGCACGACCGTCACGGTGTCCGGCATGCAGAACAAGGTCACCCTCGACGAGTCGGATCAGATCAACGCGTCCGGCTTCGACAACGTGGTCACGTTCCACTCGGGCTCACCCGACGTCAACTCCGGCGGATCCAACGTCGTCCAACAGGGCTGAGTTCGGTAGCGCATTCGGTTCGTTCGTCGAAGTGGGCCAGCGTGAAGACGCTGCGCTCATCGGCCAGCGATGCCCTCGGCACCAGGAGCACCTGCCATTCGGGCGCCCACTCGGCGACACCGTTGGTGGTGCGTAGCGCGTGGGCGACGTCGTCGGGGCGGTGGTTCCAGAGTTCGGTGGACTGACCGTCCCAATCGAGGCGGATCAGCTCGTCGCCGACGAGGGCTCGCACGGGGACCGTCACCGCCGACTTGGCGACGGCCATGAAGTACCGGCCGACGTCGACGTGATGGCCGGCGTCCGACGACGCGCAGACGGGATCGGCGATGAAGGGGCGGAAGAAGTACTTGCGCATGGCGCTCCCTGTCCAGGGCCTCCGCAGAGGAGGCGCTCTTGCCGGCACCGGTCGGTGCAGACCGCTTCGTCATCCGAGCCACCCACGAGCGTGGGGTTGGCGTGCCGTCCAGTCGGAGCTTGGCGACGGCAACTCGTGAAGCTCTCGTCAGTCTAGCGGGTCAGCCCTTCGCCGCATCCCAGGCCAGGATCCGGGCCGCCAGTTCGGGGCCGCGTCGAACCACGCCGTCGCCCATTCGACATGCCGCAGGTAGGTGTAATCGCTTACGGCGCTTGGCTTATCGGAGCGGCCGAAGCCGATCAGGTCCATGGTCAATTCCTCTGGGGGCTGGTGGCGTCGCTCTTGGGATTGATCAGAATCTTCGCATGCGCCTCCGGATCGCCGAGGGCGCCGAAGGCGTTCTCGACGCCGCCGAGTCCAACGGTGCCGGTGATGAGCGGGGTGACGTCGACCTTGCCATCGGCGAGCATGTGCAGCGTGTCACGGAATTCCATTGGGGTGTAACCGAGTACGAAGCGCAGGTCGATCTCCTTGTTGATCGCCATGGACGGCCGGAGGTTGTCGGCGCCCATGCAGACACCGACGACGACGACGCGGGAGAACATCGGCGCGCCGGTGATGATGCCGTCGATGACGCCGGGCACGCCGACGCACTCGAAGACGACGGGATGTTTGGGCGTCGCGGCGCCGACGGCGTCGGCGGCGCGCCAGACGTGCCACCACGGAAGCCTCAGTTTGCGGATCGTTTCGACGGTGGAGACCGCAAGGCCGAGGGCCTCGGGCGCGGTTTCGAGGTGGCCATGGCCTTTGGCCTTCGCGTACGGCGAGTCCTGCGCGGGGTCGACGACGATGTCGGCGCCGCACTGGGTGGCGAGTGCGCGGCGCCCGGGTGAGAAGTCGCTCGCGATGACGGTGCGCACGCCGTGGGCCTTGAGCATGAGGATGACGGCAAGGCCGATCGGGCCGCAGCCGATGACGATGGCGACTTGGCCCTTGGAGATTTCGGACCGGCGCACGGCGTGCCAGCCGACGGCCATGGGTTCGGTGAGGGCGGCGTGTTCGACCGGCAGTCCGTTGGGGACGGGCAGGGCGAGGGACTGCTCGACGACGAGCCGTTCGGCGTAGGCGCCGGGGGCTTTCGCGCTGAGCCCGACGGTGTGGACGTCCTTGCCACGGCGGAGAAGAGGCAGGGCGACGACTGGGGTGCCGGCTTTCGGCGCCTTGCGGGTTTTGGGACCGTGGTCGATGACTTCGCCGCAGAACTCATGGCCGAAGACGACGGACTGGGTCGAGCGCATGAAGTCGGGGTAGCCGGTCTCGTTCAGCACCTCGGCGAGCTCGTCGCAGTGGTTGCGGGCGTGCAGGTCTGAGCCGCAGATGCCGCAGCGCAGGACGTCGATGAGCAGTTGACCTTTGGCCGGGGTTGGGGTGGGTTGCTCGACGACCTCGAGCTTGGCGTTGGTGCACGTGACTGCCTTCATAGGGCCGAGCCTAGGCCGCACCACGTGAAGGGCTTTCCGGACAAGCCGGATCGGAGCATGCTGAGAGCAGAGGCTCTCGTGATGCGGCGGTCAGCTGTCAGGCTGTTACGAGCGTCGGCTGTGGCGACGCTCGTCGGGGTTCTCGCGCTGCCGGGTCACGCCAGTGCCGCGCCGGGGGCGACGGTCACGATCACGGTCAGGGCCGTCTCCGCGAATGGTGAGCCGGTCAATGGCTATCAGGTGGTGAATCGGCAGGGGTCGCCGAATCTCTCGGATTGCCCGGGACCGTCGCCGTCGGCGGTGGGCAGGAACATCTATGCGTGCGAACCGGCGCAGGCGGCGGCCGAAGTGTGTTGGCCGGCGCCGGCGTCGGTGTTGTGCCTGGCGGATCCGTGGAGTAAGGGGCTGCGCCGGTTCGCCGCGCCGGGGGCGCTGCCTGCGGTGGATCCGCCTGCCGCGCCGATGCCGTTCGCGCTGCAGCTCGATGACGGTACGCGGTGCATCCTGCCGAACGGAATCGATTGGGGCGCACGGGCGGACGACATGGTGCCGGCGTACGGATGCAATCCGGGCAAGACATCGATGGGAGTGTTGATTCCGCCGGGTGCGGATCCGGTGTCGGCGATCGACGAGTCGGGGCCGGTGTGGGTGGTGCGAGTCGGTGAGCTGGGCCCGCGAGACACCCCGTTTGACTCGCCGCGACGGCGTGCGGTGACGACGGCCTGGTACGCGGGGAACTGAGCGGTGCGTCCCCGGGCCCGGGGCACTGTGCCTTTTGCCTACCTCTGGCCGACTTTGTCGCCTAGAGCCGGGCAAATATCAATGTCACCCCCTCTCGCTATGGTCGTACTGACAGAGAGGAAATCGACCAGTGAGTGAGCAAACGTCGACACCGAAGCTGACCGGCCAGTTCTCGAAGGCGCTGGTGTACGCCGAACTGAAGCATCACAACCAGGTGCGCAAGGGCGGCGACATCCCGTACGTCGGGCATCTGCTCACGGTGGCCGGCCTGGTGATCAACGACGGCGGATCGGAAGCACAGGCAATCGCCGCGCTGTTGCATGACACGGTCGAGGATCAGGGCGGACCGGCGACGTTCGAGGAGATCAAGAGGAACTTCGGCGACGAGGTTGCGCGCATCGTCGAGGAGTGCAGCGACACCGACGAGGAACCGAAGCCGCCGTGGCTCGAGCGCAAGCGAAAGTACGTCAATCATCTGGCGGAGGTCGGCGAGGACACGCTGCTGGTTTCGGTCGCGGACAAGCTCGACAATGCACGGTCGATGTTGCGCGACTACCACACCCACGGGCCGTCGCTGTGGGAGCGATTCAATCGAAAGAACCCACAAGACCACCTCTGGTACTACGGCGAACTCCTGAACGCCTACCGCTCGCGCGGCATGAGCAGCTGGATGGTCGAGGAGCTCGGCCGCGTGGTCGACGAGTTGAAGCGCCAAGTCGAGAACTCGGCACCGTCCGTAGTCTGATCGTCGATGGCGCTTCATCTACACCGTGCTGAACGAACAGACCTCCTCGCCGACGCCCTTGGCGCCCTCCTGTCCACTCCCCTGCCCGATCCGTTCGCTGAAGAGCTGGTCCTCGTCCCGGCCAAGGGAGTCGAACGGTGGCTGAGCCAGCGGCTGTCGCACATCCTCGGCCGCGGGGCCGGCTCCGACGGTGTCTGCGCGGGCATCGCGTTCCGCAATCCACGCTCGCTGATCGCCGAGATCACCGGCACCGTCGACGACGATCCGTGGTCACCCGACGCCATGGTGTGGCCGCTGCTCGAGGTGATCGACCAAAGCCTCGACGAGCCGTGGTGCCGCACCCTTGCGACGCATCTCGGCCACTTCGAGACCGGCGAGGAGAAGGAACTGCGGCAAGGCAGGCGCTATGCGGTGGCACGACGGCTGGCCGGCCTGTTCGCCTCCTATGCCCGGCAGCGCCCGCAGCTGCTCATCGATTGGGAACGGGATCTGGCCGGTGATATCGATCCCGACCTGCAGTGGCAGCCGCCGCTGTGGCGTGCGCTTCTCCACCGCGTCGACGCCGGGGGTCCCCACGTCCGGCACGCCAAAACACTTGCGCGGCTGTGCGAATCACCGACCGACTTGCCGGACCGCCTGTCCCTGTTCGGGCACACCCGGCTGCCGTCCACCGAGGTCGAGCTGCTCAACGCCCTCGCCACCCATCACGACCTCCATCTCTGGTTGCCGCATCCCAGCGACGACCTGTGGCAGAGGCTCGCCACCGAGCACGGTCCCATCCCCCGCCGCGACGACACCAGCCACCGCAACGTCGACCACCCACTGCTGGCCACCCTCGGCCGGGACCTGCGTGAGCTGCAACGCAGTCTGCCCGCAGAGCCACAAACCGACGAATTCCTGGGTGGCCGTGAGTATCCCGACACTCTGCTTGGCTGGCTGCAGTCCGACATCGCTTCGAACGCCGTTCGTCCCGACGGCCGGAAGCTGCGCGATGACGACCACTCCGTCCAGGTGCACACCTGCCACGGCCCGGCCCGCCAGATCGACGTCCTCCGCGAGGTTCTGCTCGGCCTGCTCGCCGACGATCCCACGCTCGAACCGCGCGACATCCTGGTGATGTGTCCGGACATCGAGACGTATGCACCATTGATCAACGCGGACTTCGGGCTCGGCGACGTCGTGCAGGGCGCGCATCCCGCGCATCGGCTCAGGGTCCGGCTGGCCGACCGCTCGCTCATCCAGACCAACCCGCTCCTCGGCGTCGCCAGCCAACTGCTCAGCCTCGCAGGCAGCCGCGTCACTGCCAGCGAGGTGCTCAACCTCGCGCAGGCCGCACCGGTAAGGGCTCGCTTCGGGTTCACCGACGACGACCTCGAGAGCATCACCCGCTGGGTCCGGCAGGCCAACATCCGCTGGGGATTCGACCAGGAGCACCGCAAGCCGTTCGGCGTCGACTTCGTCCACAACACTTGGCGTTTCGGCATCGATCGCGTGCTGGCCGGTGTGGCGCTTTCGGACGACTCGCACGCGTGGATCGGCTCGACGCTGCCGCTCGACGACGTCAGCAGCAACCGCGTCGAGCTCGCAGGCAAGCTCGCCGAATACGTCGACCGACTGCAGCGGACGGTCGATGAGCTCAACGGCGCAAGGCCGCTCACAGATTGGCTCACCGCGCTGAGCGACGGCATCACGCTGCTGGCCCGCGTCGACGACAACGACGCGTGGCAGACGAGCCAGATGCAACGCGAGTTCGCCGACGTGCTCGCGACGGCAGGCCCTCGCGACGGCACCATCATGCGGCTGCCCGATATTCGCGCACTGCTCGGCCGCCACCTAGCCGGCCGGCCGACACGGGCCAACTTCCGCACCGGCACGTTGACGGTGTGCACCATGGTGCCGATGCGCTCGGTGCCGCACCGGGTGGTGTGCCTGGTCGGCCTTGACGACGGCGTGTTCCCGCGGTTGGGCATCGTCGACGGCGACGACGTGCTGGCCCGCAACCCGATGACCGGGGAACGCGACATCCGTTCCGAGGACAGGCAACTGCTGCTCGACGCGATCGGCGCGGCCACCGAGAAGCTCGTCATCACCTACACCGGCGCCAACGAATACTCGGGCCAGGACCGGCCGCCGGCCGTCCCGCTCGCCGAACTGCTGGACACGCTGGACATGACGACGACCGAGAAGATCCGAGACCGGCTCGTCGTCAAACACCCGTTGCAGCCCTTCGACATACGCAATGTCGTCCCTGGCAAGCTGATACCGGACCAGCCGTTCACGTTCGACCCGACCGTGCTGCGGGCCGCCAAGGCCAGCACCGGCGAGCGCAAGGATCAGCCGCCGTTCATCTCCGGCCCGCTGCCGCAGGCGCCTGCCGACGACGTCGTACTGGAAGACCTCGTCGCGTTCTACAAGGATCCGGTCAAGGGGTTCTTCCGCGCGCTCGACTACACGCTGCCGTGGGACGTCGACGGTGTCGAGGACGCCATGCCCGTCGATATCAGCGCGCTCGACGAGTGGACCGTCGGCGACCGCATGCTCCACGACATGCTGCGCGGCATGACCCCGAAGGAGGCGCGGGAGGCCGAGTGGTGCCGCGGCACACTGCCTCCGGGGCAGCTCGGCTGGCGCAAGGCGACAGAGATCGCGGAGCAGGCCGCGCTGCTCGCGACGGCCGCACTGGGTCGCCGCAGCCCGCAGCCGCAGGCGTACGACGTCGACATCGACCTCGGCGACGGTCGCCGATTGACCGGCACCGTGTCGCCGGTGTTCGATGACCGGCTGGTGTCGGTGACCTATTCGAAGCTCGACGGCAAGCACCTGCTCGAGTCATGGATTCCCCTGCTGGCCATGATCGCCCGTGATCCGGTGATCGACTGGCACGCGGTGTGCATCGGTCGGGCCAAGAAAGGCACCACGCCGCGTGAGGAAGGGCTTGGCCGTCCCGACGTGGACGCGGTCGAGGTGCTCCGCGAGCTCGTCGCGGTCTACGACGCAGGACGCCGAGAGCCGATTCCGTTGCCCATCAAGACGTCCTACGCGTGGGCGGTGGCGCGTCATACCGGCGACGTCCCCGAACAGGCGGCGCGGTATCGGTGGAAGTCCAGCGAGCGCTATCCCGCCGAGGACCAGGCGCCCGCACACGTGCGTGCCTGGGGCCACGGCGCTCACCTGTCGAAACTCCTCGACGCGGGCCTCGACCGCTACTCCGAACGGGTGTGGCTGCCGATGCTGCGCGCCGAAAGGCCGGTGTGATGGACCGTTTCGACCTGTTGGGCCCCCTACCCGCCGCGAAATCGACGACGGTTCTGGAGGCCAGTGCCGGGACCGGCAAGACGTTCGCGTTGGCGGGATTGGTGACCCGGTACGTCGCCGAGGGCGCGGCGACGCTCGACCAGATGCTGCTCATCACATTCGGCCGCGCCGCGAGCCAGGAGCTGCGCGAGCGGGTTCGCGATCAGATCGTGCACGCGCTCAAGGCTTTCGACGACCCGTCGCTGGCCGGCGACAACCAGGTCGTCGCTTATCTACTGGAAGGGTCGGCCGATCAACGCACGACAAGGCAACGCAACCTGCGTGACGCGTTGGCGAGCTTCGATGCCGCGACGATCGCGACCACCCACCAGTTCTGCCAGGTGGTGCTGAAATCGCTTGGCGTGGCCGGCGACAGCGATGCCGGTGTCACGCTGGTCGAGAGCCTCGACGACCTGACGAGCGAGATCGTCGACGACCTGTACCTGGCCCACTTCGGGCAGGAGCGCGATGATCCCGTCCTCACCTACAAGGACGCGTTGAGGCTGGCCCGCGAGGTGGTGAACCATCCGTCGACGGAGCTGCGGCCGCTCGAGCCCGACCCGGATACCCGGGCGGAGGTGTGCGTCGGGTTCGCGAAAGATGTTCTTGCCGAGATGAACACCCGCAAGCGTCGGCTCGGCATCCTGGGTTACGACGACCTGCTGACCCGGCTGGCCGACGCGCTGAAGGCCGACGACTCCCCCGCGCAGGTCCGAATGCATCGCCGCTGGCCGATCGTGATGGTCGACGAATTCCAGGACACCGACCCCGTGCAGTGGCAGGTCATCGACCGGGCGTTCAGCGGCCGCTCCACGGTGATCCTCATCGGCGATCCGAAGCAGGCGATCTACGCCTTCCGCGGCGGCGACATCGTCACCTATCTGAAGGCGGCGGACACCGCGGGCGACAAGCAGACGCTCGGCACCAACTGGCGTAGCGACGGCGCGCTCGTCGACCGACTGCAGGTGGTGCTGCGCGGCGCCGAACTCGGTGACCCGAGGATCGTGGTGCACGACGTCGACGCGTATCACCGCGGCAGCAGGCTCGCCGCCGCACCGAGCTGCGACCCGTTCCGGCTGCGCGTCGTCAAGCGGGAGACGTTCGGCCGCAGCGGCATTCAGAACCTGAACATCGACGACCTGCGCACGCACATTCCGCGGGACCTCGCGGCGGACATCCAGGCGCTGCTGGCCGGCGAGGCCACCTTCAGTGGCAGAAGACTCGAGGCCCGCGACATCGCGGTGATCGTCGAGAGCCACAAGGATGCCCGCGCCTGTCACCGCGCGCTCGGCGACGCCGGTGTGCCGTCGGTGTACACCGGCGACTCGGACGTGTTCGGTTCCGAGGCGGCCGAGCACTGGCTGGCGGTGCTTGAGGCGTTCGACCAGCCACATCGTTCGGGCGTGGTGCGGGCCGCGGCAGCCACGATGTTCTTCGGTGAGACGGCCGAAACATTGGCCTCGGGCTCCGATGCGTTGACCGACCGCGTAGCCGAGACGCTGCGCGAGTGGGCGGGTCACGCGCGGGAGCGCGGGGTGGCGGCGATCTTCGAGGCCGCGCAGCTGAGCGGCATGGGCGACCGGGTGCTGTCGTGGCAGAACGGCGAACGGCACATGACCGACATGGCGCATATGACGCAGCTGTTGCAGGAGGCCGCGCACCGCGAGCACTACAACCTGCCGGCGCTGCGTGACTGGCTGCGCACGCAGCGCGAAGAACGCAGTGGCGCAACGGAACACAATCGCCGGCTCGACAGCGACGCGACGGCGGTGCAGATCATGACGGTATGGGTGAGCAAGGGCCTGCAGTTCCCAGTCGTGTATCTGCCGTTTGCGTTCAACCGCAACGTCCAGGAACGCGAGCTGGTGCTGTTCCATGACGGCGATACGAGATGCCTGCACGTCGGCGGGAAGGACAGCGCCGACTACGACGCCGTCGCGGTACAGGGCCGCAAGGAGCAGGCCAGCGATGACAGCCGGTTGACCTACGTCGCGATGACGCGCGCGCAGTCGCAGGTGGTGGCGTGGTGGTCGCCGGCCTACGACGAGCCGAACGGTGGGTTGTCGCGCCTGCTGCGTGGCCGCGAGCCGGGCCAGTCGACGGTGCCCGATCGCTGTGTGCCCGCGAAGATCTCGGATGACGACGCGATGGCGCAGCTGCAGAAGTGGGAGGCGGCGGGTGGGCCGGTGATCGAGGAGTCGGTGGTGGCGCTGCCGTCCGCGGTCACTGACGGCGCCGAGGCAGTCGAGTTCGAGGTGCGGCACTTCCACCGCGCGATCGACACTTCGTGGCGGCGGACGTCGTACTCAGGTCTGATCCGGGCCGCAGAGGCCAGCGGGGTCAGCAGCGAGCCGGAAGTCATCGAGCTGGACGACGAGGTGGCCGAGATCCCTGTCGTCGCCCGGGCTTCGGGGCCGGACGTGCCGTCGCCGATGGCGGATCTGCCGACGGGTGCGAAGTTCGGCACGTTGGTACACGCGGTGCTGGAGACGGCGGATCCGTTCGCGCCCGATCTGGCCACCGAACTCGAGTCGAAGATCCGTGAGCATTCGGTGTGGTGGCCTGTGGACGTGGAGGCGTCGGAGTTGGCGGCGGCGATGGTCCCGATGCACGACACGCCGTTGGGCCCGCTGGCGGAGGGTGTCCCGCTGCGCCGGATCGGCTTGCAGGATCGATTGCGGGAGATGGACTTCGAGCTCCCGCTGGCGGGCGGAGACGTGCGCGCGGCGGCGCCCGACATCCGGCTGGCCGACGTGGGCGAGCTGCTGCGCGAACATCTGCCTTCCGACGATGTGTTGGCGAGCTATGCAGACCGGTTGACCGACGACGCGTTGGGCAGCCAGTCCTTGCGCGGATATCTGAGCGGCTCGGTCGACGTGGTGTTACGGGTCGGTGGGCGCTACCTGGTGGTCGACTACAAGACGAACTGGCTCGGCGACGGCGACCGCCCGCTGACGTCGGCGGACTACGACCGGCCGCGGATGATCGAGGCGATGCTGCACTCCGACTATCCGCTGCAGGCGCTGCTGTACTCCGTTGTGCTGCATCGATTCCTGCGGTGGCGGCAGCCTGATTATGACCCGTCGAAGCATCTGGGCGGGGTGCTCTATCTATTCCTGCGAGGCATGTGCGGGGCGGAGACGCCAGTGGTGGACGGGCATCCGGCGGGAGTGTTCAGTTGGCAGCCGCCGGCGTCGTTGGTGGTGGCCTTGTCGGATCTGCTTGACGGCAGGAGGGCGGCGGCGTGACGGTCGAACTCGTGGTCGACGACACAGGATTGTTCGAGCCGGCCGATGTGCATGTGGGACAACGGCTCACCGCGCTACGCGAAGAGACCGACGAGCGCGTGGCGTTGGCTGTCGCGTTCGTGGTGCGGGCGTTGCGTAGCGGGTCCGTTTGTGTCGACCTGAATTCAGCTGAGCTCGAGGATCTGGCCGACGCCGTAAGGGCCAGCCCGCTGCTGGCCGATCCGCCGATCCTGCGGCTGAACGGCGATCTGCTGTACCTGGACCGGTATTGGCTGGAAGAGCAGCAGGTCTGCGACGACATCCTCGCGATGGTCAAGGCCAGGCCGGCGCAGGTGTCGCCCGACATCGACCGGCTGTTTCCCACGGGATTCGAGGAACAACGCGCCGCCGCGAAGGTCGCGCTGTCGCAAGGGCTCACGGTCTTGACCGGTGGTCCGGGAACAGGCAAGACGACCACGGTGGCGAGGCTGCTGGCCTTGCTAGCCAGCGGCAGGCGTCTGCGGATCGCGCTGGCGGCGCCTACGGGCAAGGCGGCCGCGCGGCTGCAGGAGGCGGTGCAGCTCGAGGTTGGCAAGCTGGCGCCGTCGGATCAAGACGCGCTCGCAGGCCTGCATGCGACGACGCTGCACAGGCTGTTGGGCAGCAGGCCGGACACGTCGGCGCGGTTCCGGCACCATCGCGGTAATCGGTTGCCGCATGACGTGATCGTGGTCGACGAGACGTCGATGGTGTCGTTGACGATGATGGCCAGGCTGTTGGAGGCCGTGCGGCCGGAGACTCGGCTGGTGTTGGTCGGCGACCCGGATCAGCTGGCATCGGTGGAGGCCGGCGCGGTGCTCGCGGATCTGGTGGACGGACTGGGCGAGGGGAGGATCGCGGCGCTGAAAACGTCGCACCGGTTCGGGAAGTCGATCGGCACGTTGGCGACCGCGATCAGGGTGGGTGATGCGGACAAGGCGGTCGAGGTGCTGCGGGCCGGGGGCGAGCACATCGAATGGATCGACACCGACGATCCGCGGGAGAGGTTGCGCAATGTGCTTGTACGGCATGCTGTTGCGCTGCGGACGGCGGCGGTGCTGGGTGACGAACGGGCGGCGCTGCAGGTGCTTGACGACCACCGGTTGCTGTGTGCGCATCGACGGGGCCCGTTCGGGGTTGCGTATTGGAACCGGCAGGTCGAGCGGTGGCTGACGGAGGAGACGGGCGAGCCGATCTGGTCGTCGTGGTATGCGGGGCGGCCGGTGTTGGCGACGGCGAATGACTATGGACTGGGCCTGTACAACGGGGATACGGGCGTGACGGTGGTGCGCGACGGCGCGCTCCGGGTGGTCATCGGAGATGCGACGTTCGCGACGAGTCGGCTTGCCGATGTCGAGACGATGCATGCGATGACGATCCACAAGAGCCAGGGCAGCCAGGCCGACGAGGTGACGGTGCTACTGCCGCAGGAGGAGTCGCGGCTGCTGACGCGGGAACTGTTCTACACCGCGGTAACTCGTGCGAAGGAGCGGGTGCGGGTGGTGGGATCGGAGGCGGCGCTGCGGGCAGCGATCGAGCGACGGGCGATACGCGCGTCGGGGTTGGCGCGGCGGCTACGGCGTTAGCAGACGTGCCCGTCAGCATCACCCGCGCGGATGCTTTGTTGCATGGGACGTGATCTCTGTGACGACGGACCTGCCCTTGCCGCGCGGTGATTCCGCCGCCGACGCTAGCAGAGTATCGACGGCTTCGACGATTCCCGTTGCGATCTCATCGACCTGGGGCACGTTGTCGGGGCAGGCGCATAGGCATAGATCCATCACGTCGGCATGTGAGGTGACCGTGATGTTCAACCCGCAGCCGTCCACCAGCGGCTCAGCGATGTGCATACCAATGACCTCCGCGCCTGCGCAGTACGCGGGCGCAGGCCCGCCTGAGGTAAACGAGACACTCCCGTGACAGCTCAGGGAGCGCCATCGAGGCAAGCCCAGTTCGGTGTAGACCTTCATTCCGGCGTGCGCGACCAAGGGCGGGAGAAGTGACAGGACGGTCACGGAATCCGCTGGCGGATCTATCTTTTCGTCGCTGAAGTGGTGGGCGATATTCAGCCGTTCGGCGGCGGTATGGAGGTTGGTGAGCACCTGGACCGGATCAGCGAGCTGAACCGGTATGCGAACGTGGCCGGTTGTCAACGACTTTCCCGCCTTTGCCGGATCCCCGGCCGGCAACGACAATGGGACTTGCATCACCAATGGATCGTCGGGAACGACGTCATACCGCTGCAGCCAGGAGCGCGCGGACAGTGTGCAGGCGGCGAGGAAGACGTTCGCGGTGCTGCCGCCGAAAGCGTCGCTGACCGTCTTCAGGTCGGTCAGCGGGATCGAGGCGAAGGCCATCGACCGCCGTTCGGTCAGTGGTGCGTTGAACACGGTCCGCGGCACCGGTCCGCTCATCGACGGCGTGGCCTGCGGATCGACGGGCGGACCGTGAGGACCACGCGGACGAAGGCGCATCGCTTGCAGCCCACCCGTCACCGCTTCGGCGACCAGCCAGACGCCCGTGATGTTGTTCTCGATGATCTCACTCACTGCGTCGGTGACCAGCTCACCCAGCGAGGGCATCCGGCCCAGGCTGGCCTCCATCGGAAGTACCTCTGCCGATTCGTTCGGCCCGCTGGTGAACATGCGCTTGCACACGGAGGAGACACCGTGGCCTCCGTCGGTCAATACCGGCGACATCTTCACCGCAACCGCCCAACGGTGGCCCGCCAGACCGTCGATGGTCCACGCTTTCCACAGCGATCGTCGCCAATCCTGTGGTTGAGCGCTCAGTTGGGTGACTAGATCGGCTAGTTCGCGCCTTCCCCCAGGTGCGGGCACCGACGCGCACTGGATGTGTGGTGTGGGGTCGTAGTCGTCGATCTCCGCCCAGACCGGCTGGCCGATGCCCAGAGGCTTGCCCACCAGTCGACTGCGGAAGCGCGCCAATTGTGGTAGCGACGAGGCCACCAGCCGATGGAGCCGGGCGTGGCTCAAGTGATTGGACGCGTGGAGGATGATCACGGCGACCGTATGCGCCGGCGTGGCAGATGTTTGAGAGCGCAGCGCCGCCGCGTCAGCGACGGACAGCCTGGTGACCATCAGTTCTCGGACAATTCTCGTGCATGGCCGGACGTTTCATTTATCCGATGCGACTTGTCGTTTCAGCTCGATGTCGTCGACACCAAAGCTGTCGAACGGCTCGAAAGATCGGTCATTATTGGGCATTTGTTGTTTCCTACCTGGTGGTCGTCGTAAGCGGGTGCCGCTGCCAAGGAAGCCACCGGCTCCTTATGAGAGCAGGGTGTCGACACTGGACGCGTCATCGGTAACGGCGGCGGACGTCATGATGGTGTATGCATGGTCGGGTTCGGTGTGCACCGGCACGACCAGCAGGACAATTTTATTGCCGTAAGCGTCAAGAACTCCGAGCGTGTTGGGCGGCTGGCGGTGGTAACCGTCGAGTCGGATAATTCGTCCGCCAATCGGAACCTTCCGGGGCGCTTCCGCCCACTCGGCCAGGTTGTACGTCACGCGTGCCACAGCGCCGAGCCGCACCGACAGCACCGCCAGCAGATCGGGAAGCTCTGTTGTCAGATCGTCATCGCGCGGCCACCATGCCCCGTCGACATACCCGGTCATGGCAGCTTTTCGCTTCAAACGCAGCCGCGGTCTGTTCTCGGGACCTGACGGGCGGCGGTTGGAAGCGCCACGTCTTTCGCGCAGTGCCATCGGCACAATCCCGTCTGAACCTCGAATTGGCCCATTTCAATCGAATCGGCGACGACACAATCTCAGATGGTCGCGTGCGACATACCGCCGATACGAGCTAGTCTACGCCGGTCGGTTCCCGCAACAGACACGTCGACCGCCAATTCTCCGTGCTGGAACGAAATCAGCTGTGGCCCCGCGTGTCTCGCCGATCCGCCGACGGGCACGCCGCCCGCGTGGGACAGTCGGTCGGCAGCCGAAGGCCGAGGCGTCCATGATCACGGATTGGCCTTGTCCATCACGGTGTGGAGACCCGGTGGTGTCTGGGAAGCTCAGCGTGGCGCCATCAACGCTCATCGAGGTCGGCGTGGAAATTAGCCGAACGTCCCGCAGACACGGTACGGTCGGACCGGGTTGACTCCACAGCCCCACGGAAACGTCACGGCGGCGATCTGAAATCCCCGCCGAGTGGGCGCGAAACCCCGACGTCAGCCGACATGACGGTTGCACCTACGGGGGTGGGTTTTCGTGCCAGCTGAAAGAAACGGAAGTGTCACAACCTGCACCGACAGCGGCGCGCTGCCCTGGTCGGCCACGGGAGAGTCTGTACAGTCAGGGCGTCTGAAATGCGCGGCTCCTCACTTCGACCGGAGTGACGGGATCATCTGAGGTGAACAAGGGAGGCTCTTCTGCAGTCACCGTCGGCCCCGGCAGGGGCGGGCGACGGTCGTACCTCAGCGGCTCCAACACTGCACAACAGATTCGCGGCGCCAACGCGTCGGAGCCAAAGGGATTGTCGTGAGCCAATTTACCGAGACGATGTACTTCAACGCCCGGTGCAGCTTCAAAGGCATGGTCACCGGCGAACCCGACCTCCCAATCCGACACACCTGGGCCGAGGTGCACCAGCGGGCCCGTTACGTCGCGGGTGGCCTGGCCGCATCCGGCGTCGGACATGGCGACGCGGTGGCGGTGCTGGCCGGCGCCCCGGTCGAGATCGCCCCGACCGCGCAGGGTATCTGGATGCGCGGCGCCAGTTTGACCATGCTGCACCAGCCCACCCCGCGCACCGATCTGCAGCGCTGGGCCGAGGAGACCACCAGCGTCATCAACATGATCGACGCCGCTGCGGTCGTCGTGTCGGATCCGTTCATGCCTGCCGCTCCCCTGCTCGCTGAGCTGGGGATGCGGGTGCTGACCGTCAAGGAGCTGCTTGCCGGCCGACCGATCGACCCCGTCGACACCGACGAGGACGACGTGGCGCTCATGCAGTTGACGTCCGGGTCCACCGGTTCGCCAAAAGCCGTCCAGATCAGCCACCGCAACTTCGTCGCCAACGCCGAGGCGATGATCGTCGGCTGCAACTTCGATGTCGACACCGACGTGATCGTGAGCTGGTTGCCCTGCTTCCACGACATGGGCATGACGGGGTATCTCACCGTGCCGATGTACTACGGGGCCGAGCTCGTCAAGATCACACCGATGGACTTCCTGCGCGATACGTTGTTGTGGGCCAGGCTGATTGACAAATACAAGGGCACAATGACGGCCGCGCCGAACTTCGCCTACAACTTGTTCGCCAAGCGATTGCGCAGACAGGCCACGCCTGGCCAGTTCGACCTGTCGTCGCTGCGGTGGGCGTTGTCCGGCGCCGAGCAAGTCGACCCACTTGACGTCGAGGATCTCTGCGACGCCGGAAAGCCATTCGGGCTGCGGCCCGAGGCGATCATCCCCGCCTACGGCATGGCCGAGACGACGGTGGCGGTTTCGTTCTCTGAGTGTGGTGGCGGCATGGTCGTCGACGAGGTGGACGCCGACCTGCTGGCCGTCCTGCACCGCGCCGTCCCGGCGAACAAAGGACACACCCGGCGGCTGGTATCGCTCGGCCGGCCGCTGGACGGCCTTGAGCTGCGCGTCATCGACGAGGACGGTTGCGTGCTGCCGCCGCGCGGCGTCGGCGTCCTCGAGGTGCGCGGTGAACCGGTGACCAGGGGCTACGCCACGGAGGGCGGATTTCTCTCCGCGCAGGACGAGTTGGGCTGGTATGACACCGGTGACCTGGGCTATCTCACCGAAACGGGCAACGTGGTGGTGTGCGGTCGGCTCAAGGACGTGATCATCATGGCCGGCCGCAACATCTACCCGACCGACATCGAACGCGCCGCCGCCCGCGTCGCGGGCGTGAGGCCGGGCTGTTCGGTGGCGGTGCGGCTCGACGCCGGGCACTCGCGGGAGACGTTCGCGGTGGCGGTGGAATCCAAGGAGTATGGGGACCCGGCCCAGGTACGCCGTATCGAACGCCAGGTGGCACACGAGGTGGTCGCCGAGGTGGATGTCCGTCCCCGCAACGTCGTCGTGCTACAACCGGGCATGATCCCGAAGACCCCGTCGGGCAAGCTGCGACGCGCCCACGCGTTGAGCCTCGTCAACTGAATCGGCGCAAACATGCCGTGCGGCGAGTAACTTGGCGCTCACCATGGCCGATTACGACGCGCAGGCCGACCGCCCGACGCCAGCGGAACCGGAACTTTCGCGTGCACAGCTAGCGGCCGACGACGTTGACCTGCATGTCGGGTTGAGCGGGGTCGCAGGCATCGTCGCGGGCGGCCGCGGCGTGGTCGACGTGCTCCATGACATCGCGCAATTCGCGGCGCAGGCCATCCCCGGCGTCGACGGTGCCGGTGTCACCATGGCCGGATCCTCGGCAGGCGCACTGCAAATCCAGGCGTGGGCGGTGACGGCCGATTTCGTCCACGAGATCGACACGGTCCAGTACCACGAACTCCACGAGGGGCCGTGCATCACGTGCATGCAGTCGCGGCGCCCGATCGTCAGCGGATCGCTGGGAAGCGACCATCGTTGGCCGCGCTTCGGTGGTCGGGTGGCACGGCTGGGTGTGCACTCGGCCTTGTCATTACCACTGATGGTCGCGGATCAGGTGATCGGCGCGATCAACACCTATTCCCACCACCGCGACGCGTTCGCCGAACATGCGGTGCAGCTGGCAACGCAGTTCGCGGGTCCGGCGGCGGTATCGGTCTGCAACGCGCGGTTGTTGGCCGACGCTCGCGACCGCACCTCGCGGCTGCAGCAGGCGCTGGTGAGCCGGAACGTGATCGATCAGGCGATCGGGATCATCCGCGCCCGGACGGGCGTCAGCGCCGACGAGGCGTTCGATCGGCTGACGAAGATCAGCCAGGCCGAGAACACGAAGCTGCGCGTTGTCGCCGAACGGCTGGTGGAGGAGGCGGTGCGGCGAGCTCGTGCCCGGCAACGCTCCTAAGGTGGTGGCGCCGAAGCGAATTCGGCTATCGAGGCCAACAGCACGGGGCGGTAATGACGGTCGGTCATAAGCCTTCGCGACACCTCGGTCAGGTGCTCGCGGTGGGTGTGGGAGTACTCGCGCAGCAGCTGGAAGGCCTGTTCGACGGAGACGTCGAGGCTTTCGCGCAGGAAGCCTTTTGCCTGTTCGACGTGGACGCGGCTGGTCAGCGCCTTGCGCAGCTGCTGCATCACGGTCGAGGGCGTGGGCGGGCGTTCTTGCAGTATCGCGACCGACGCGATGTGGGCCAGGGTTTGGCCGACGAGCCGATCGGCGTCGTTGAGTGCGCCGGGCCGGGCGCCGAAGAGGCCGAGCGCGCCAAGAACGATGCCGGCCGCGCGCATGGGCACGGCGTGTACCGAGGTGAAGCCCGCGTCCAGCGCGGCGGGGACGAACCGCGGCCAGCGGTCGGTTTCGCCGTTGAGGTCGGCGACGGACACCGGCTCACCGCTGAAATAGCAGTCCACACAAGGACCTTCGTCGGCCTGTAGTTGGAAGAGCTCCAAGTTGCGGGTTTCCTCGGTCGTCGCCGCGAGCACACGGAGTTGCTCGAGCGGATCGGCGAGCAAGAGTCCTGCCGAGTCGACATCGAGCAGCTGGGCGCAGCGCTCGGTGAGTTCGGTCAGCAGATCCACGACGTCGAAGTCGTCGAGCAAGCTGTCGACGAGCGTCACGACCGCGTCCAGTACACGGGTTTCACGAGGGGCTTCGGTCATCTCGCACTCCGTCCTGGGTTCCGTACGGCCTGCATCAGTCGGCCTCCAGTCTCAGGCGTCGGTCGAGGATGTCGCGGGCGACGTCGGTCGAGCTGCGGCCGGTGGCGTAGGCGTGGGCGCGCAGACGCACCAGGGCCTCGGCGGGGTCGACGCCGAGTTGGGCGACCAGCATGCCGGTGGCCTGGCTGACCTCCGCGCGGGACAGCGCCTGAAGTTCGGGCCAGGCGTTGCTCCCCGGGTCGTTGACGGCCGCTTCGAGGTCGTCGTTCATGAGATCGAGCAAGGGGACGCCGGCGAGTTCGGCGGCGGCGATGGCGCCGGCGAGATTGTGCTCTCCGAGGTCGCCCGGTTGGGCGCGGAAGAAGTCGAGGGCGCCGATATGTTCACCGGCGACGAGGACCGGCATGGCGAACACGCCGCGGATCCGATGGGAGAGCATGGCGGGGCCGTAGATGGGCCAGCGGGCGTCGTCGGGGTCCGCAAGGTCGGCGACGAGGATCGGGCCCTTGAACGTGATGGAATCCAGGCAGGGGCCCTCGCCGAGGGTGAACTGGAGCTCGTCGTATATGCGGGCGGGTTCGCCGCTGGATCCGAGCGTTCCGCTGGTGGCGCCGTCGAACACCAGGGAGATCGCGGCGGCGTCGATATCGAAGAGCACCACACAGGCCTCGCACAGCCGGTCGGCGGCCTCTACCCCTCGCCGGCCGTCAACCGCGGCGAGGAGCTGGTCGTGGATCGCCACATTTAACCGAACAAGGGTCGGGCAGCTGTGGCACTTCCCGGCGGTCGAGGTGGCGCGGTCATACCTCCACCTTCCTCCAGTAGCGCGGGGATTACGAGGATTGGCGGCACCAAGTCTTCGTCAGGACAGCGCGCTGCCCTTACGCCACTCGGCCCACGGCACCGTCCAGTCGCCGTTCTGCGACACTTTCAACGGCGGGCCGCCGGTGTTGTGTACCTCGACGACATCGCCCGGCACGGAGAAGTCGAAGAACCATCTGGCGTTCTCGCCGTTGAGGTTCAGGCAGCCGTGGCTGGTGTCGGTGTTGCCCTGCGCCCACACCGTCGCGTTGAGTTGGTGCAGGTAAATGCCGTCCATGCTGATGCGGGTGGCCCACGGGATGGTCTCGCGATATCCGAGGCGGGAGTTGATCGGCAGCCCGAAGGTGGACGAGTCCATGATCACCGGGTTGGCCTTGTCCATGACGGTGTACACACCCGGCGGGGTCCAGAAGCTCAGCGTGGTGCCCCCGATTGTTTCGGTGCCGCCCATCCCCATCGACGTCGGCATGGTGCGGACCAGCTTGCCGTTTTCGAAGACGCTGACTTGTTTGGTGCTGTCGTCGGCGATCGAGACATGGGAGTCGCCGATCCTGAACGCCACGTGCTCGTCCTCTTGGCCGTAGAGCCCGTCGCCGACCGGGACGCCGTAGAGGCTGGCCGTGACGTCGACTGCAGTGCCGGGTGCGTAGTACTTCTCGGGCCGCCAGTGGGCGGTCTGGTCGTCGATCCAGTTCCACGACCCGAGCACCGGCGGGTTCGTGGTGACGACGAGGTGGCGTTCGGCGTTGGCCTTGTTGGCGATCGGCTCGTCGAACTTCGCGACGACCACGGCGCCGACGCCGTACGTCGCGCCGCCCTGCAGCAGCCCACCCGCGGTGGTCTCGAGATAGACCTCGGTCTGATTGCTCGGTGTCAGCGTGGAGAAGCTGGACGTCTGCCGCGACGGCATGCCGCCGGGCCCGCGGGCGGCGATCGTCAGGGTGTAAGTACGCCCGTAACCGAGCTGGCTGGTCGGCTTCCAGGTCTTCGCGTCGGGGGTCATGACGCCTGGGATGGCCTTGCCGGCGTCGTTGACGAGCTGCACGGTGTCGAGGGTCCCGATGTTGGCGGTGACGAGGATGCGCGCGGTCGGGCTCACATCCGTCGCACCGGCCGGGGGCAGGATCGCGAGTGACGCGGGGACGATCGGCGACGGCCGCGGAGCCACCTGCGGTACGGGAGCAGCGGTCAGCGTCTGGCAGTGGTCGCCGCAGTCAGGAGTGGTCGACAGGACGACGCCGCCGAACACCGCGAGAACGGCGAGCACGACCGCCAGGCAGGCACGCTGGACACGACGAGTAGACGTCAACTGTTCTCCATTTTGGTTCGGCGAGGGCCGTGACGTCTCATATCCTAGCCAGTCCGCGTCGCGGTCCGCGCAACACGTCCAACCTGTGCGGATTCGTAATGGTCTTGTTGCCCCGGCGAATTCAGCGGTTCACTCGACACGTGTCAGGCCTGGGCGGCCGTCCAGTCGTAGGGCAGGAACTTCCCGTCGAAGGTGACCACGACGCGGTCGCCTGCCGGGTGCGGCTTCTTCTCGAGATTGACGCTGAAGTTGATTGCGCTCATGATGCCGTCGCCGAACTGTTCGTGGATCAGCTCCTTGATGGCGGGGCCGTAGACCTGGAGGGCTTCATAAAAGCGGTAGATGGTCGGGTCGGTCGGCACCGCAGTGGGGAGGCCACCGCGCATCGGGACAGCGGCGAGCACGGACACGACTGACTCGTCGAGGCCGAGGACTTCGACGAGCTTTTTGCCCGCCTCGGTCGGGATGGGGTGCTGGCCGAGCAGTGCCGCCGTCGTCCAGACGACGGGTTTGTCGATGGCGTCGGCAAGCTCCTGCCAGGTCAGGCCCTTGGCCAGCCGGGCCGCGATGATCTGCTGAGTGATCTCGTCTCGGGTCATACCGCCATCATCGGCGCATCGCGCGGTCGGCGCCTCCCGAGGCGTGGACGCCGAGCTCGAAGGCCGGCTCGATCTGGACACCCGCGACGCCGAGCATCATCCCCGCCATCACGTAGTGGCCTACCAGCATCGAGAACTCCAGGATCTGGTTCTGGTCGAGTTCGCAACGGCGCCGCTCGAACGTCAGCGGCGACAGGTTCTTGGTGGCCAGCAGTTCGTCGGCGGCCGTCATGAGCGCGCGGGTGCGGTCCGACCAGCCGTCGTCGTCTTCGTGGGTCAAGGTCTCGATCTCGGAGCGCGGCACGCCGAGCTCGAGCGCCATCCCGGTGTGGTGCGCAAATTCGTACTGGCACCCCATCCGCCACGCGACGCGGATGACGATCCGCTCGCTGTCGGCCTGCGGGATACGCCCGTGCTGGAGTAGTTGGGAGAAGAACAGCGTGTGCAACGGGAACACCCGGCCCAGCCGGACTGTCACCAGAAAGCAGGTGTAGTCGTAGGTGTCCTTTGCACCCAGTCGGATGCCTGCCAGGAACAGGCGGTGCCACGGTCGTAGCTCGCGTCGGGTCAGCGGGGCAATGCGGCCTGGGTAGTCGAAACCGATCCAGTGCCCGTCGGGCAGTGTCATCGGTGGTTGCGGTTCGGCGCCCGTCGGGTCGGTGCGGCGCAGTCTGGTCTTGAGGGTCATTTCAGGCTCTTATTGCTCGGCCGGTGATGGCGAGGACGAGTCGGCGGGGGGTGAATCGGGCAGCGGCGACGGGAACGGCGTTCCGTGCTCCGGAGATGACGCTCGGCGGTGGCCGGCGCCGGTCGAGGGTTCGCAGCGTGAAATCGACGACTTGGTCGGGGGTCTGCCAGCGGCCGACGCCGGGACGGGTGGTGCCGAGCTTGTCGAAGAACTCGGTGCGCATCGGTCCCGGTGACACCGCCACCACCTTCAGACCGCTGCGGCGGGCCCCCCTAGGCCCGAACTGGCGCCGGTGATCAATGCTGTGGTGTTCTTGTGGTCCATCGGAGTCACCGCCGCCCCGCGCTCGCCGGGCGGTGGGTTGGCGAGATCCCCTGCGGGGTGCCACCGGATTTCTCGACGAGATCGAGGTACTCGAACGGGTTGTGGCCGCAGAAGATTTCGACCTCCGGGTGGTCGGCGTGCAGTGCGCGCAACCGGTCCTGATCTTCGCGACGCTTGTCGCGTTCGGTCGTCACCATCATTTGGAACTGCGCGGGGATGGGTCCGCATTTGCGTTCGGGGAGTTTGATCTCGCGTGCGTCGAAGTAGGCGTCCCCGGCATCGGGAAGCCATCCATCGTCGGTGTTGACGGCGATGCCGCAGTGGCCGTGCGTGTGCCCGAACAACGGGATCATCAGGACGTCGTCGCCGAGGCCGTCCAATCCGCGCACCGCCTCGAAGCCCAGCCACGGTTCGCCGCCGTGCGAGTAGGTGCGACGCTGCTTCACCCGCCTCGGCGTGGAGGGCACGTCGATGGAGCAGGTTCGTGAGGAGGCGGGCGTCTCCGCTGGCCTGATGTACCGCTACTTTCCGTCCAAGGACGACATGCTCCGCGCGGCGATCTCGGGATCGATGCTTCAGTTCGAGGCGCTCATCACGGAGGTGGGCTCGAACGAGAAGGCCACGACTGCCGCGGGGTATCTGCGGCTGCTGCTCGACACCCTGCGGCGCTTCCGCCGCCACACCGAAGGCGTCGACTTGTTCACGCTGGCGATCCAAGGATGGGCGCACGCCCAGGCGCGCCCACAGACAAAGGCGATCATCACCGAAAGCTTTGCGCGCCAACTGGAGTCATATCGATCCGCGGCACGACGATGGACAACGCGCGCAAAGTCGGAGGCAGCGGCTCAGGCGATCGCAGCCGCAGTCGTCGGTTACGTGGTCCAAAGCGCGTTCAGCGACACCGAGATCGACGTCGCCCGATACTGCAACGGCCTGACGGCGTTGGCCGGCGCCAGGTAGGGCGCCTCGCGATCCCGGATCCGCCTCCCGCACCGGATCGGGGATGACATGGAAAATGGCCCGGCAAACGAAACAGTGGTCCGCCTGCTGGCCGGTGGCCCAAGATACGGGAGTCAACGCCATGCCCGACACACGCCCATGCGTACACCTACGTCCGCTGCCGAAGCGGTATGCGATGCCGTTTCTGCCCTGGAATCGGCTGGCCATACGGTGCATGTTCACTCGCAATAACCAGGGTATCTCCTTACAGCGCAGCCAACTTCGCGATGCCGCTCGTCGACGCAGTCGGATAGCGTGAGAACGGCTATGACATGGGTACCGTTGGCAGCGTGAGTGACACGACGACATGCGCAATCGTCGGGGGCGGCCCGGCGGGACTGTTTCTCGGAGTGATGTTGGCGCGCGCCGGCGTCGACGTGACCGTGTTGGAGAAGCACGCCGACTTCCTGCGCGACTTCCGCGGCGACACCGTGCACCCGGTCACCCTGCGCCTGCTCGACGAGCTGGGCCTGTTCGAGCGGTTCGACCGCCTGCCACACAGCGTCGTCGAGAAGGGCGAGTTCGGCGTCGACGGCCAGCTGTACACCATGGTCGACTTCCGCCGCCTCCACCAACCACATCCGTATGTGGCAATGGTGCCGCAATGGGATCTACTCGACCTGATCGCCGATGCCGCTCAGGACGAGCCCAGCTTCACGCTGCGGATGCAATCCGAAGTCACCGGCCTGCTGCGCGACGGAGACAAGGTCACCGGCGTGCGCTACACGGGCCCGGACGGCCCCGGCGAACTTCGAACCGACCTGACAGTGGGCTGTGATGGGCGCACGTCGGTTGTCCGCCGTGACTCCGGGCTCCCCATCCGGGATTACCCAGTGCCGTTCGATGTGTGGTGGTTTCGGCTGCCCCGCGGGGAAAGTGGGCAGTTCTCGTTGATCCCCCGCACCATGCCTGGGCGGGCGGTGGTCATGATCCCTCGCGAGGACTACTTCCAGATCGCATACCTGATTCCCAAGGGAAGCGACGCGGAATTGCGGGCACGCGGGCTCGAGTCGTTTCAACGCGAACTCGCAGAGTTGATCCCCGAATCGTCGCCCGCTGCCATTACGACGTGGGACGACGTCAAGCTCCTCGACGTCCGGCTCGACCGCCTGCGCCGCTGGCACGACAACGGCGTGCTCTGCATCGGCGATGCCGCACACGCCATGTCACCCGTCGGAGGTGTCGGCATCAATCTGGCCATCGCAGACGCCGTCGCCACCGCCGGCTTGCTGGCGGAACCCCTCCGCACACATCAGCTCACAACCAAGCAGCTGGCCGCGGTGCGTCGGCGCCGCATAGTGCCAACTGTTGCTACGCAGACTCTGCAACGCGTCCTGCATCGCGTCCTGCTGGCATCCGTTCTGCAAGGCCACGAGGCGGCGAGACCGCCTGCGGCGCTGCTGAAGCTGCTCCAGCGTGTTCCTCAACTGACGGCTGTTCCCGCTTACATCATCGGCGTCGGCCTGCTGCCCCAGCACGCGCCGGACTTCGCCCGGCGCTAGCCGGGCCATGATGCGATTGCCAGCGCTCGCCCGCAGTGCCGCACTGTCGCTGAGGCCGGGGCCGAACCCGTTGGCGTTTCCGGGGTTGGTGGTGGCGGCGGTGGCGTTGGGGTTTGCGGTGTTGACGGCGCCCGAAGTTGTACGCGCTCAGCGTGATTGGCGTGACGGCGTCGGCGTTGTTGTCGTCGTCGATCGCCCGCGCAAGGCGATCAAGGTGATCCCGGCCGCCGGGGCAACGAAGACATCGTCGACGCGATCACTGCCGTGGCGGCGGCGCGCGATGTCGGCGCTGGCCTACAGCACTCAGGCGAGTAGGTCCTGAACGCCGTCGTTGT
>Ga0157375_10000790_pt1 | contig 27678 bp, 25 predicted proteins | sample M35metaG_FD_115311 | JGI IMG/M metagenome (GOLD analysis project Ga0157375, IMG submission 115311) | Miscanthus rhizosphere microbial communities from Kellogg Biological Station, Michigan, USA - M3-5 metaG | ecosystem: Host-associated > Plants > Roots > Rhizosphere > Soil | place: USA: Michigan... | reverse complement strand
CTGGAGCCAGAGGACGGCGCGATGGGGTTGAGCGAAAGAGTGCAGGCCGCGGTCGGGCCCGCCATCGAGATGATTGAATTGCTCATTCACGACCTTTTGCAGGAAAGTGGAGCAAATGTCGCAGTGGTTGACACGCAAACCTGAAATCAGCAGCGATCTAAATGATGAAATGAAAGAAGAAGATATGAATACGGCAGAAATTTGTTGGCTCGGTTTCTTCGGTGTGATCGTGCTCGTCGCAATCATTTCCTTCCTCTCCTCAATCCCGGAGCTGCGGCGGTATTTTCGCGTCCGCAGCATGTGATTCGTTTCCATTTTCGAGACCTGAGATTTTTATTCGATATGTGAGTTCGCGGACGAAACAATAACGACTCGGCCAGGGATCGTTCCCGGTCGCGCCAGCCCAGGAGAAAACCTATGGTAGCAGCAAACGCACCGTTCAAGCATCGGGAGTCGGCGGTTAAAGAAATCCATGTCATCTGGATGACGACGGGATTGGGTTGTGACGGCGATTCGGTGTCGATCACGGCCGCGACCCAGCCCAGCATCGAGGACCTGGTCCTGGGGAGCATTCCGGGGTTGCCCAAGGTGCACGTGCATAACCCGGTTATTGCCTACGAAGTGGGCGATGAGTTCATGAAGTATTGGTTCGACGCGGCAGCGGGCAAGCTCGATCCCTTCGTTCTCGTGCTGGAAGGCTCCGTGCCTAACGAAAAAATCAAGAAGGAAGGCTACTGGGCGGCGATGGGGACCGACCCGGACACGGGTCAGCCGATTACAACCAATGAGTGGATCGATCGGCTGGCTCCGAAGGCTCTGGGCATCGTCGCTTGCGGGACCTGTGCGACCTACGGCGGCATTCACGCTATGGAAGGCAATCCGACCGGCGCAATGGGACTGGCGGACTATCTTGGGTGGGGCTGGCGTTCCAAAGCCGGTCTTCCGATAGTTAACGTGCCCGGTTGCCCAGTGCAGCCGGATAACATGATGGAGACCCTGCTCTATCTTCTCTATCAGGTAGCGGGTATGGCGCCCCTAATCCCACTCGACGAACAGCTGCGCCCGACATGGCTTTTCGGAAAAACGGTGCACGAAGGCTGCGATCGCGCCGGTTACTATGAGCAGGCCGATTTCGCCCACGAGTATGGCTCGCCCAAGTGTCTCGTAAAAATCGGCTGCTGGGGCCCGGTCGTAAATTGCAACGTGACCAAGCGCGGCTGGATGGCCGGCATCGGCGGTTGCCCTAACGTAGGTGGAATTTGCATCGGCTGTACCATGCCAGGATTCCCCGACAAGTTCATGCCCTTCATGGACGCGCCGCCCGGGTCCGCCCTTTCCACCAAAGTGGTCGGCGCCTGGGGCGGACTCCTGCGCAAGCTGCGCTCCATCACCAACGCAACCGTGAACAAGGAGCCGAAATGGCGGCACCCGCGCGCCGAACTCACCACCGGCTACGAACCCCGCAACTACGCCCGCAACTGATGCCCTTCACGAAATCGCTAACTCAACTGGAGTACTAATATGCCTGATACACTCACCGCGCCCGCTAGTAAAACCTCCGCACCATCCGGCAACATCGTCGAGATGTCGTGGGACCCCATCACCCGGATCGTTGGCAGCCTCGGCATTTACACCAAGATCGATTTCGATTCGAAGAAAGTGGTCGAGTGTTACAGCACTTCCTCGATCTTCCGCGGCTATAGCATCTTCATGCAGAACAAGGACCCGCGCGACGCGCATTTCATCACCAGCCGCATCTGTGGCATTTGTGGTGACAATCACGCGACCTGTTCGGTTTACACGCAGAACATGGCCTACGGCGTGAAACCGCCGCCGCTCGCGGAGTGGATCGTCAATCTTGGCGAGGCGGCCGAGTACATGTTCGATCACAACATCTTCCAGGATAACCTGGTCGGGGTCGACTTTTGCGAAATGATGGTGAAGGAGACCAACCCCGGCGTGTGGGCCAAGGCGCAACAGACGCTCGCGCCGCACTCCAACGATCACGGTTATCGCACGATCGCGGACATTATGACCGCGCTTAACCCCTTCAGCGGCGAGTTCTACCGCGAGACGCTGCACGTCAGCCGCTACACCCGCGAGATGTTCTGCTTGATGGAAGGACGCCACGTGCACCCATCAACCCTCTATCCGGGTGGTGTCGGTACCGTCCCATCGATCCAGATCTTTACCGACTACACCGTGCGCCTGATGCGTTACATCGAGTTCATGAAGAAATGCCTGCCGCTGCATGACGATCTCTTCGATTTCTTCTACCAGGCGCTGCCCGGTTATGAAGAAGTTGGGCGCCGCCGCATCCTGACCGCCTGCTGGGGTTCGTTCCAGGATCCGGACGTTTGCGATTACGACTACAAGACGATGGAGAAATGGGGCAATGCCATGTTCGTTACGCCGGGCATGGTGATTGATGGCGAGTTGGTCACGACCAACCTCGTCGATATCAACCTCGGCATTCGCATCCTCCTCGGCTCGTCTTACTACGACGATTGGGATAACTCCGAGACCTTCGTCAAGGCCGATCCGTTAGGCAATCCGGTCGACAAAAAGCATCCGTGGAACCAGACCACGATCCCGAAGCCGCAACGGCGCAATTTCGGCGGTAACTATACCTGGGTCATGTCGCCGCGCTGGCTCGACAAACGGACCGGCGATCATCTCGCGATGGATACCGGTGGCGGCCCAATCGCACGTCTCTGGGCAACCGCGCTCGCGAAGAAGGTCAACATTGGCTACGTCGAATCGACTGGGCACAGCGTGAAGATGCGGTTTCCGAAGACGGCGCTCAAAGGCGAAGTCGAGTTCGAATGGAAAGTTCCGAAATGGAGTAACGCAATTGAACGCGACCGCGCTCGCACCTACTTCCAGGTCTACGCCGCCTGCTGTGCGCTTTACTTTCTGGAGAAAGCAATGGCGGAAGTGCATGCCGGGCGGACCGCGACCTTCACCCCGTTCAAAGTGCCGGACGAAGCCATCGGCTGCGGTTTCCACGAAGCCGTGCGCGGTGTCTTGTCGCATCACATGGTCATCCGCAACGGCAAGATCGCGAACTATCATCCGTATCCGCCGACGCCTTGGAACGCGAACCCGCGCGACATTTATGGCACGCCTGGGCCGTACGAAGATGCGGTGCAAAACACCCCGATCTTCGAGGAGAACGGTCCGGACAACTTCAAGGGCATCGACATCATGCGCGCCGTGCGCAGCTTCGATCCTTGCATGCCTTGCGGAGTCCACATGTATCTGGGCGGCGGCAAAACGCTAAAGCAAATGCACACGCCGACCGCCCTCGCCGGATTGGCTCGCTAATCATGGCCTCTCAAGGTGTGGAGCAGGTGATGCTGGAGGCATCGCCGGACGAAATCTACGACATCGAACTGGAGCACAGCCTGCTCGAGGCGAATGCCAAGCTGGCCAGGGACAATCGTGCGCTGCTCGATAAGCACGGCATCACCGCGATCGACTTCATGGGTGCAATCGGTTCCGGGAAAACCACCCTCATCACCAAGCTGGTCGAAAAGGTGAAAAACAAGGTGGGCGTTGCCGTTTTCAACGGCGACGCTACCACCAGCAACGACGCCGACGGGATCACCGCTCAAAACGTGCCCGTCGTGCAGATCGCAACGATCAATGGTTGTCATCTCGACGCCAATCTTGTCGGCAAAGGATTGAACAAGATCGATCTCGCGAATCTGAAAATGATTTTTGTCGAGAACATCGGCAACCTCATTTGCCCGGCCGAATTTCCGTTAGGCTCGAAAGCTCGCGTCGTGGTCGTGAGCGTGACCGAAGGCCCCTGGATGGTGCGGAAACATCCGCACATGTTCCTCGGCGCGCAGGTCGTGGTGATTAACAAGATCGATCTGGCCGAGGCAATGGAAGTGAGCGTCGAGCAACTGATCGCTGATGTGCACGCGCTCAAACCCGACATCAAAGTCATTCCCACGAGCTGCAAGAAAGGCACCGGTCTGGACGAAGTCGTCGCGACCTTGCTTGCCATCTAGGAGCAACACTCGTGCATGAGTTTTCGATCGCGTCCGGGCTGGTCGAAAAGCTGCTCGATTTTGCCGAGAAAAATCCGGACAAGAAGATTGTCGAAGTCCGCGTCGCGATTGGCGAGTTCACTCAGATCGAAGAGGAACAACTTCGTTTCTGTTACGACTCGATCATCACCGAGACGCCAATCGCCGGGTCCAGTCTGACGATCGAATCGGTTCTCGGTAAAGTCGCCTGCCCGCACTGTTCCTACAGTGGCCCGCCGAAATATTGGGAGGGCGCGTTGCATGGAACTCCCATCGCGACCCTGGAGTGCCCAGAATGCGGCCGGGCCGCCACAGTGACGGATGGCGAGGAATGCGCCATCCGCTCCGTCCGTTATCGGCCCAACGCTGTCGCGTCCGCAGTCTCAGCGGATCACAGCCAATGCGCTGAGGACAGCGCACGCTACACATGACTACACTCTTCCCCATCCTGCTTTTTGGTTTTTTTCTCGGTATGCGTCACGCGACCGACTCCGATCATGTCGTGGCGGTCACCACCATCGTGAGCCGACAACGCAATATCGGGAGCGCGGCTTGGACCGGAATTTTCTGGGGAATCGGCCATAGCCTCACCCTGCTCGCAATCGGCGGCGCCATCATCTTCTTCGGCACCGTTGTGCCGGAGCGACTCGGGATGAGTTTGGAATTTTGCGTCGCCCTGATGTTAATCCTGCTCGGCGCGATCAATCTGAATGCGACCTTGCGCGCCGTCGAAAATGTCAGCGCCGAATGCGAGGGCGTTCATCAGCATCCACACCGGCACGGCGATTTCATGCACAACCACAGCCATGGCCACCATAGCGCGGTCCATGGTCACGACGAAGACGCGGTGTCTCCCGCAAAACTCGATCGCCGCTTCGGCAGCTCGAAATTTTACCAGATGCTTCGTCCGCTCATCATTGGGACGGTGCATGGATTGGCTGGGTCGGCGGCGGTCGCGTTGCTCCTCTTGCCCATCATTCACGACTCGATCTGGGCGCTGGCTTACCTGGTAATCTTCGGTGTCGGCACCATCGCCGGCATGATGCTGATCACTGCCGCCATCGCGGTACCGGTTTCCTATTCCACGCGCTTTCGGGTTTTGCACCGGCATCTCGGCGCCGCTGCCGGCATCCTCAGCCTCGGTTTCGGGCTCTTTCTCGTTTACCAGATCGGCTTCGTCGACGGGCTGTTCCTGTAGCCGGGATCGGTGATCCCGGTTCGCCCTCGTTCATCGACTGGCCGGGGTCACCGACCCCGGCTACAACTTACACATGAAGCGCCAGCGCCTTAAAATAGTTGTTCGCGGCGCGGTGCAGGGCGTCGGCTTTCGGCCCTTCGTTTATCGATTGGCCACTGAGCTCGATCTGAAAGGTTGGGTGATCAATTCCGCCCAGGGAGTTTTTCTCGAAATTGAAGGCGCACCGGACGCAACTGCCGAATTTGCACGGCGATTGCACACGAACAAACCGACGCGAGCGATCATTCAAAGTTGCGAGTCGTCGCATCTTGAGACCGTCGGTTACAAGGAATTCGAGATCCGCGAAAGCACCGACGCGGGTGGCAAGACTGCCCTTATTCTGCCGGACATCGCGCCTTGCGCCGATTGTCTGAGCGAAATGATCGACCCGCGGGATCGTCGTTTTCGTTATCCCTTCACCAATTGCACCAACTGCGGCCCGCGTTTCTCGATCATCGAAGCGCTCCCTTACGATCGAACCAACACTTCGATGAAGCAGTTCGCGATGTGCGCCGATTGCGAGCGCGAATATCGCGATCCGGCCGATCGCCGTTTCCATGCCGAGCCGATCGCCTGTCCGCGCTGCGGTCCACAATTGCAATATTGGGATTCGTTAGGCAAAAGCCTCGCCAACTCCGAAGCCGCCCTTCAGCAGGCGTTCGACGAGATTCGGGCCGGGAAGATTGTGGCGCTCAAGGGCGTTGGGGGTTTTCAGCTCCTGGTGGATGCGCGCAACGCCGACGCCGTCCGGCTTTTGCGCGCGCGCAAGCACCGGCAGGAAAAGCCGTTCGCCGTCATGTTCCCATCGATCGAACAGATTCACGCGCAATGTGAGGTTTCTGCGCTTGAAGAGCGGCTGCTCGTTTCGCCCGAGGCGCCAATCGTCCTTCTCCGAAAATCTACCACCGGCAGCCAGTCATCCGCAGCTGCTCCCGGAAACCCGAACCTCGGCGTCATGCTCCCTTCCTCGCCGCTCCATCATCTCCTCCTCCGGCAATTGAATTTCCCTGTTGTCGCTACCAGCGGCAATTTGAGCGAGGAGCCTATTTGCATCGATGAAAGTGAAGCGATCGAACGCCTGCGCGGCATTGCGGACGGCTTGCTCGTGCACAATCGTCCGATCGTTAGGCACGTTGACGATTCGATTCTGCGTGTCCTGCACGGGCGCGAAATGATGCTCAGACGCGCCCGCGGTTATGCGCCGTTGCCGGTCACTCTGGAGCGATCGCTGCCGGCGATCCTCGCCGTCGGCGCTCATCTGAAAAACAGCGTCGCCCTGAGTGTCGGTCGGAATGTTTTCGTGAGCCAGCACATTGGCGACCTCGCGACCCGGCAGGCTTACGATGCCTTCACGCAATCTGCAGCGGATTTGCCGCGCCTCTACGATGCCGAGCCGGAGCTGATCGCGCACGACTTGCATCCCGAGTATCTCTCGACCAAGCACGCTCTCCAGCAGCCGGCGCGCGCCGTCGCCGTGCAACACCATTGGGCGCACATCGCTTCGTGCATGGCGGAAAATGAAATCGAACCGCCGCTTCTCGGCGTGGCCTGGGACGGCACCGGCTACGGCGTTGATGGCACGACCTGGGGGGGCGAGTTTTTTCTCGTCGAAAAGAATTCCTGCCGGCGCGTCGCTCATTTCCGAACCTTTCGTCTCCCCGGTGGCGACGCGGCTGTGAGAGAGCCGCGCCGTAGTTCGTTAGGCATGCTTTACGAAATTTTCGGCGAAGAGCTGTGCGAACGAAAGGAATGGCGCGCGCACTTTCTTGCCGGAGAAGTGAAAACACTCCGCAGGATGTTGACGCGGGCGGTGAATTCTCCGCTGACCTCGAGCGTCGGTCGCTTGTTTGATGGCGTCGCCGCACTAGCCGGATTGCGCAGTCACTCCACTTTCGAAGGCCAGGCGGCGATGGAGTTAGAGTTCGCAGTCGATTGCGCGACGACCGAAAGCTATCCGTTCCTTCTGAAGTTGGGGTCGCCGCTGGTAATCGATTGGGAACCGGCGTTGCGTGCTTTGCTCGATGATCGAAATCAACAAGTACCGACTGGTCAAATCGCGGCGCGCTTTCACAACATGCTCGCCGAAGTCATCGTGGCATTGGCTCGGCATTGCGGCCAAACCAGAGTCGCGCTTAGCGGCGGCTGCTTTCAAAACCGTTACCTGACCGAGCGGGTTATCGACGAACTGAGTGCGGTCGGGTTCCAGCCTTTCTGGCCGCAACGCATTCCGCCCAACGACGGTGGGATTTCACTCGGCCAGATCTATCTGGCGACAAGTCCGTTGCGCGAGCTCACATGAACCTCCTCTACGGAGAAGTGATCGAAGTTTTCCCCGAAGCGGACGGCTTGATCGGGAAAGTAAAGGTGCACGGCGCGATCAAAAAAATCCCACTCGGGTTACTGACGGATGTGGCGCAAGGTGATAGAGTCTTAATCTGCGATGGCGTGGCGATCAGCAAGGTCGTAACCACCGGAGAAACGGAGGAAAAACATGTGTCTGGCGATTCCCGGGAAACTCACTGAACTCAGCACCGATGCTACAGGCGTGCGCATGGGCAAGGCGAACTTCGGCGGCATCGTCAAGCAGGTTTGCCTCGAATACACGCCCGAGGTTGAGATGGGTGATTACGTGCTCGTCCATGTCGGCTTTGCTCTGAGCAAAGTGGATGAAGCGGAAGCGGCCCGCACTTACCAGGCCCTCGCGCAGATGCAGCAGCTTGGCGAGCTGGATACTCCTGACGTCCCGGACGCAGAACCCCCGTTGCCGGAGAAAGCCGCCGCGTGAAGTACCTCGACGAATATCGCGACGAGGGACTGGCCCAAGGCATCGTCGCCGAAATCAAACGCCTCGTCACCAAACCGTGGGTTTTGATGGAAGTGTGCGGCGGACAAACGCACTCGATCGTGAAGTATGGGATCGACCGTCTCCTGCCCGAAGAAATCGAGCTCGTCCATGGCCCGGGGTGTCCGGTCTGCGTTACTTCCCTGGAGATGATCGACAAGGCGCTCGCCATCGCGCGTCGGCCGGATGTCATCTTTTGTTCGTTTGGCGACATGCTCCGTGTCCCCGGCTCCGAAACCGATTTGCTCATTCTAAAATCCCGCGGAGCCGATGTCCGGGTGGTTTATTCGCCGATTGATTGCCTGAAGATTGCGCGTGCCAATCCGGACAAGAAAGTTGTTTTTTTTGCGATCGGTTTCGAAACCACCGCTCCCGGCAATGCCATGGCTGTCTGGCAGGCGCACCGGCAAGGGATCGCGAATTTTTCCGTGCTCGTCTCCCATGTCCTCGTTCCACCGGCGATGGCTTCCATTCTGCAATCGCCACTCAATCGTGTGCAGGGATTTCTCGGGCCCGGGCATGTCTGCACGGTAATGGGCTACCGCGAATACGAGCCGATCGCGGCGCGTTTCAGAGTACCGATCGTCATTACGGGCTTTGAGCCGATCGATATTCTGGAAGGAACGCTCATGACCATTCGCCAGCTTGAAGCAGGCAAAGCGGAAGTGGAAAACCAATATCCGCGTGTCGTTAGCCGGGACGGGAATCGTGTCGCCCAGGATCTGGTCAACAAAGTCTTCGAAGTGGGCGACCGGAAATGGCGCGGGGTCGGTTCGATTCCGAAGAGTGGCTACAAATTACGCTACGAAATGCGCGCGCACGACGCGGAGCGCATCTTCGATGTGCGGGAAATTGATACGAAGGAACCGGAAATCTGCATTAGCGGACTCGTCCTGCGCGGGGTGAAGAAACCGCACGATTGCCCGGCCTTCGGCACCCTCTGCAACCCCGAGCATCCGTTAGGCGCGACCATGGTCTCGGCGGAAGGAGCCTGCGCGGCCTACTACGCCTACGGGCGCCACCTGCAAAAACCAGCGACGCCGAACAGCGCGGCCCCGGCGCTCGCGAAAGCGAGCTAGCGATGAGTGCGACGGTCGACAAGACCATCGATCGCATGACGGAATCTTTTTCCGCCAAGGTGCTGCGCAAATGCGGCGAAAGCATGGAGATGAAAGAGAAGTTTTTCTCCCAGTATGCCGACGCGCTCGACCGGATGTCGCGTGCGCTGGCGGACCGCTTCGACCGCGGCGGTCGTCTCTTTGTCATGGGCAATGGCGGCAGCCTGTGCGACGCCTTGCACATCGCGGTCGAGTTCAATCACCCGATCATCGAGAAACGCGTCGCTTTCCCGGCCATCCCGTTGATGACCGATATCGCGACCATGACCGCGATCAGCAACGACCTCGATTTCACTCGTGTCTACGTCAACCAACTCCGCCTGCAAGCCACGCCTAACGATATCGCGATGGTCTTCAGCACCAGCGGCAAGTCCCCCAATCTCATCTATGCTCTCGAATCGGCGCGGGAAAAGAAGATGCTGACTGTCGCCTTCTCGGGCAAAGATGGCGGCCGCTTTCCTGAGATCTCCGATTATTGCTTCGTCGTGCCTTCCTATAGCATCCATCGTATCCAGGAAGTGCACGCCACCGCGGTGCATATCATTTGGGATTTGGTGCACATCGCGCTAGGGGCAGAGGATGTCACCTGATTCATCCCCGCCCGGCCGCGAAGGAAATCTGTTAACGGCGAGTTGCCCGCTCCCGATCACCGATTACGAGGAGATCGTCCTCGCGCATGGGAGCGGGGGCAAAATGAGTCATCGCTTGATTTCAAAAATCATCGCGCCGCACTTCGCCAACGATCTGCTCGACCCGCTGCATGACGGCGCCATCTTCTCGTTGGGCAGGGAACGGCTTGCCTTCAGCACCGATTCCTACGTCGTCAGCCCGATTTTTTTTCCCGGTGGCGACATTGGTCGCATGGCCGTGCATGGCACGGTCAACGATCTCGCGATGTGCGGAGCCACCCCGCTTTATCTCTCGGTTGGTTTCATTCTCGAGGAAGGTCTTCCCATGGAGGATTTCTGGCGGATTGTGCAATCGATGCGCGCGGCGGCGGACGGAGCCGGCGTCAAACTGGTCACGGGAGACACCAAAGTCGTCGATCGCGGCAAGGCCGATAAGATCTTTATTAACACCGCCGGCATTGGCGTGGTCGCAAAGGGCGTAAACATCCATCCGGGGCGGGCTCAACCTGGTGACAAGGTGATCATTAGCGGGCAAATCGCGGTTCATGGCATAGCCATCATGTCGGTGCGCGAAGGCTTGGAATTCGAAACTGAAATAGCCAGCGACACCGCGGCCCTGCATGAATTGGTGCGCGATATCCTCGCCGCCTGCCCGGATGTGCATGTCCTGCGCGATCCTACGCGCGGCGGAGTCACGAGTAGCCTGACCGAGATCGCGCAGTCCTCCAATGCCGGTGTCCTTCTGCACGAAGCTTCGGTTCCGATCGGCGAGGAAGTAAAAGGCGCCTGCGAGATCCTTGGACTCGACCCGCTCTATGTCGCGAATGAGGGTAAGCTGATCGCGGTTGTTCCGCCGGCCAAGGCCGACGCGGTCCTCGCCGCGATGCGACAGCATTCGTTAGGGAAAGAGGCTGCGATCATCGGAGAGGTGGTCACCGATCATCCCGGCTTTGTGACGATGAAGACGCGCGTCGGCGGCGCGCGTGTGCTTGACATGCTCTCCGGCGAACAGTTGCCCCGTATTTGTTAGGTCAGGTGCCGGCGCCCGCGCGGGAGGATTCTCGTGCCGCTTGTGTATGTTAGAGAGAGATGAAACGCGTCTTCGGTCTGGAAACAGAATACGGGATCACGGTCGACGGAGCGGAATCGGTTGACGTCGTGGCGGAATCGATCGAGCTGGTGCGCGGCTATACCGAGCACGGTGCGCACATGAAATGGGATTACGACCTCGAGGATCCGCATCGCGACGCCCGTGGTTTCCGCGCCGCCGAACTGCGGCAGGATGCAGATGAGTCGGCCTATTTCGAAATCGATCGCAACCGGCCGCTGAGTTTTGAGGAAATCAAAAGCGACCTCGTCCTAAGCAACGGAGCGCGTCTTTACAATGATCACGCCCACCCTGAATACTCGACGCCGGAGTGCACCAGTCTGCGCCAACTGGTCGCGCAAGAGAAGGCCGGCGAACGTATCCTGGCGGAATGCGCCCGCCGCCGAAATTTGAAACTGCCTGACGCGCAGGTCGTCCGACTCTACAAGAACAACACCGACTTTTCGGGTCACAGTTATGGTTGCCATGATAATTACCTCATGCGGCGCGACGTGCCCTGGGATCGAATTGTAGGTGGTGCTCTGCCGTTTCTCATTACTCGTCAGATTTTCGCTGGCGCCGGCAAGATGGGTATCGAGGCCGAAGGCGCGGCCAGCCAGCCGGGCACTTATCAGATCTCGCAGCGCGCGGACTTTTTTTCTGTTCTGGTCAGCATCGATACCATGAACCGGCGGCCGCTCGTGAACACGCGGGATGAGCCGCACGCGGATCCCAGCCAATACCGCCGTTTTCATGTCATTATCGGCGATGCCAACATGAGTGAGTGGGCGACGGCTTTAAAGCTCGGCACGACCGCGCTCGTGCTGGGCCTGATTGAAGAGGGCGCCGCGCCCCAGATCGAAATCGCGCAACCGATCGATGCCACCAAGTCAATCAGTCGGGATCAGACTCATGACTGGATCATCGAGCTGGCCGACGGGCGCAAGATTTCGGCGATCGATGTGCAACGCCTTTACCTGGCGGCGGCGCGAAAGTCGGCCGCGCCGGAGAACGCCGAGACGACCTGGCTGCTGCAGGAATGGGAAGATGTGCTCAATGACCTCGAACGCGACGTCCTGCTCTGCCGCGACCGGGTGGATTGGGTGGCGAAAAGAGAATTGCTGGAGGCCTTGCGCCAGGAAGAGCAGTTATCCTGGAGTGATCCCTGGCTACAGTCGATCGATCTCGAATATCACAATATCGCTCCCGACGACGGCCTCTACTACGAGTTAGTGCGACAGGGAATGACGCGACGTATCGTCACGGAAGCCGAGATCAAAGGCGCCATCTTCGCGCCGCCGGAAGATACCCGGGCCTACTTTCGTGGCCGGGCGGTCGCGCGCTTCAATTCCGAAATCACGTCGATTCAATGGGACGAGATCGCTTTCAAGGAAGGAACGAAAACGTGGCGTGTGCCACTGACCCAACCCAATAATAATCCGCGACTCGCGGCACTGAACGAAGCAGCCCGCGCGGCCGCGGATTATCAAGAGTTTATTCGGGCGGTAGCGGCGCTTTAAAGAAGGCCGCTCACGCCTGCACAATTCCGCCTAACGACTTAGCCCTGAGCCCGGCGACGCGCGGCCCAGCGAGCCTTCATCATTTGGGATAGCTTGCGGCGGCCGGCGGCACTGATCCCGCCTTTCTTCTTGCCTCCGGATTTCTTGGCCGCGGGCTTGGCGCTCGAAGAAGTTTTGCCCGCCTTCACCCGCGCCCAACGCGCGCGCGCGGCGGCGGCGATTCGGGCACGACCGGCGGCGGAAAGACCACCACGACGTTTACGTGAAGCCTTGGAGGCGGGGCTCGCAGCCGTCGAACCACCAGAGGTGCTCGGCGCACTGGAACTGCCTAAGAGGCTGTTGAGTCGACTACGCAGCTGATCGATTTGTTTCCTAACCGCCACTGCTTCTTCCAATTGTTTGACAGATAAGTCCATGGCGCAGTTATAAGCGATGCTGGGGATTGAGCAAGCATTGTTTTGCGCTAACTGATAAACAAGTTGTGGGGAGGGAAAACTAACTAACAGCCTTAAGCAATCAGAGGCGCTCTAGGCCCAGGCAATGAGCCGAAGTTCATGGGCCTGCAGTAAATGCGGGTAAGTGGGAATAACCCGGACGCTAAATCCGTAGGTGCCGCTTTCTGCCGCCGGCACGGTCCCTTCATAAATGTAATCTCCGTCGCTGCCCGCGCTGCGCCCTTGGGCGAGCACAGTGATGGTCGGATTGCGCAGCGCGTCATTCTCGGCTTCGCCATGGTAGGCCTCGACTCGCACGTGTTTCGGGTCAACTGCACCGAGATGTACCTTGGCCGAGACCTGAAGCGAATCGCCCACCGGAATTTTTTGCCGGTCCTTATTCCCGACCTGCACCTCGCTAATTCGTACTTGCGGCCAGTCCTTTCTCATTTGCGCTTTCCATTGACTTAGCAACGTGGAGGCAATCCATTCACCGCGCGAAAATTCGCCGTGCGCCCCGGCCGCGGGCAGGTACAGGCGTTCTGTGTATTCCTGCACCATGCGGTGAGTATTGAAGATTGGGGTCACGCTGCGGATGGACTCACGCATCAATTGCAGCCAGGCGAGAGGCAGCTTCCCATCCGGCTTGGCGTAATAAAGCGGGATGACCTGATTTTCCAAAAGCTGGTAAAGGCTGGAGGCGTCCACTTCGTTTTGAAATTCGGTCGTGCCGTCCTCGATCTCCGCGCCAATCGCCCAGCCATTCTTGCCGTTATAGCTTTCGCACCACCAGCCATCGAGCACGCTCAAATTCAGACCCCCGTTAGGCGGAAGTTTCATGCCGCTCGTGCCGCTGGCTTCGAGCGGCCGGAGCGGATTGTTGAGCCAAAGGTCGACGCCCTGGACGAGCCGGCGCGCGATATAGGTGTCGTAGTCCTCGACAAAGACGATACGGTTAAGAAAACCCGGCTCGCGTGTCAGTTTGTAGACTTCCTGGATGAGCGCCTTGCCGCCTTCATCGCGGGGATGAGATTTCCCGGCGAAGATAAACTGCACCGGTCGCGCCAGGTCATTTAACAGACGGAGCAACCGGTCCGGATCACTAAAGAGCAAAGCGCCGCGCTTGTAGGTCGCAAAACGTCGCGCAAACCCAATCGTTAGGATTTCAGGGTCGAGGATCGAATTCACCGCCCGAAGCGACTCGGGAGATTCCCCGACTCGTTGCCGGCGCAGGCGCACGCGATCGCGCACGAAATTGACCAGGCGCAGTTTCAATTTCTGGTGAGTCTCCCAGAGTTCGGCGTCGGGAATCTCGATCACTCCGCGCCAGAAATCCGGTTCGGTCAGATGTTCTTCCCAATCGCCGAGGTACTTGGTATAGAGCGAGGAAAACTCCGGCGCCATCCAGGTCTTGGTATGAATGCCGTTAGTAATACTGGTGATCGGCACTTCGTGGGTGGGAACGCCCGCCCAGACATCTTTCCAAAGCGCCTGGCTGACTTCACCGTGAAGCTTGCTCACCCCATTGGCATGCCGGCTCATGCGCAAAGCCAAAATGGTCATGCTAAAGCTGGCCACCGGATCCGTGGTGGTCTGGCCAAAGCGGAAGAGTTCGTCAAATGGGATTCTGAGTTGGGCCGCAAAGTCAGTGAAGTAGCGCACCATCATCTCGCGCGGAAAAGCGTCGTTCCCGGCCGGGACGGGAGTATGAGTGGTGAAGACATTGGCGGACGCAACGACCTGGAGGGCGGAATAGAAATCGAGGTTATGCTCGGTCACATGGAGACGGATACGCTCGAGAGAAAGAAAGGCAGAGTGCCCTTCGTTCATGTGAAAGACTTCCGCTTCATAACCCAGCGCACTGAGCGCCTTAACGCCACCGATGCCGAGCACGATCTCCTGACGCATCCGCATCTCGAGGTCGCCGCCATATAACTCGGCTGTGATCAGGCGGTCCTCGGCCGAGTTTTCCGGAATATCGGTATCGAGGAGATAAAGATTGATCCTGCCAACGTGCAATTCCCAGATCTTGGCAAAGACCTGGCGGCCGAGCAGCGGGACGGCTACGAGCAGAACCTCATCGCCACGCAGGACTTCGCGGGTCGGGAGATGGTGAAAATTTTGGTTAAGGCTGATCGCTTCCTGCCAGCCGTCCTTATTGACCTGCTGCTTGAAGTAGCCATGCCGATAAAGCAGACCAACGGCGACGAAATTTAGATCGAGATCGCTGGCGGATTTGCAGTGATCACCCGAAAGGATGCCGAGGCCGCCGGAGTAATTAGGGATCGATTCGTGAAAGCCAAATTCGGCCGAGAAGTAAGCGATCGGTTTCTTTATCTCGCTCCCGGCGCCCTTTTTCCCGTAAGTGTCTTTGCGCGCGAGATACTTCTTATAGGCTCGATGCACCTCCGCCAGGTCGCGCAGAAAAACCTCGTCCTTCGCCACTTCCACCAACCGTCCCTGCCGTGAAAGCTGCAGCATCCGGACAGGATTGTGATTAGTACGATTCCAGAGTTCGGGATCGAGATGCCGGAAAAGCCGCCGGGCCGATGGTTCCCATGTCCACCAGAGGTTGAAGACCATTTCGCGCAACGGTTCCAGTTGCGCCGGAAGATTCGGAATAACGTTATAAGTCTGAATGTTCGGCATAACGAGAGGGCGGCGGCCCTTGAGTCAGAGGCGGAAGTTTGGCAGCAAAACGCAGAGCAGCAAGCGTTCCGTTGCCTGAATCAGGCCCCCGTTTCTTTTCCGGCAAACGGCTAGGACGCCATTTGCGGCCGGGCGAGCGAGGCGAAAGTCACGCCCACACCCACCCCGCTGAGGAAGCCGCCCAAATGCGCGGCCAGACTGACCTGGGGAGTCCAGAGATCGAAGAGGGTTTGGATCGCGACAATCACAAGAATATTTTGCAGCTGCCGTCCGGCCAAGGGCGATTGGCGGTGACGCAGAAGTAATCCGGCCGAGATCCCGACCACGCCCATGATGGCACCGGAAGCGCCGACCAGTTGCGTTGCATTCGTTAGGCCAAGGAACGTTAGCAAGACCACTCCGGCGCTCGAGCCGAGTCCGCTTAGGAGATAGCCAACTATGAATTTGGCGGAACCAATCAACCGCTCCAGGGGCGGACCGAGAATGTAGAGAGCGAATAGATTAACCGTGAGATGGAGCGCGCCGTAGTGGAGAAAGGTCGCGCTCAGCAGCCGCCAGTATTCGTGCTTGTCGATCACGGCCGCAGGCTCGAGCGCACCGAGGAGTCCCAGAACCCTGGAATCGGTCGTCCCGCGGAAGAGCAACTCAATGCCGAAGCAAAGGGCGTTCAAGACGAGCAGCGCCCAGACCGCAGAGACCGGACCCGCGCCCGGGCGCGCTTTCCCCAGTCGGCCAATCGTCGCGGCCGCGAGGTGGTCGAGGAGCGTTGCGCTCGTGGGCGAGAGTGGCGCCACCGGTGGCGCGAAGGCAAGGCGACGCTCAACGGAGCGCCGCAAAAGCGCGTCCGGTGTCTCGGCGCGTAATCTCTCCAGCCGCTCGATCGCCACCTCGCGTTTCCCTTCCGCCAGCTCCGCCGTTGCGCGCCAGAACTCCTGACTCGCGCGCGGCAGTGGGGAGAGATCGCCCTCGATCAGCCTAACGAAATCATTCGTGCGACCGCAAAAAGCGAGGACCACCGCGAGGTTGACGCTCAGGACCTTGTCCATTCGCGGGCTCGCCTCGTGCCCCCCACTGTGGGAAGCGAACTGCCGGACCAGCTCATCGCGCGCGCCGGTTTCGCCAAGCGCGCGGAGATAGAATGATAGGACGGCAGGGTTTGCCGTTACAGCGAAATCACGGCGGCACCATTGCAGCAATCCGGGCCAGTTTTCGGTCAGAACGAAAGTGAGCGCGGTGGCATAGCGGCCGGCGGGCGTGGTCTCGGCTCGTTCCTGTGCGAGGCGATCGAGCGCGAGATCGAGCCGGCCCGCGCTGGCCAGCTCGAGATCGCGCAGGAGGGAAGCGCGGTGCGGCGAATCCCCCCAGGGATGGAGAATGCGCCTAACGACCGCAAGCCGACGGGCCCAGGCAAATCGCCGGGCGAGGAGAAATTCGTCGATCTTTCGCTCCGTCACCGACGGGACGACGAGCAGCAAACACCAGAGTGTCCCGCCAATGAAACCGGCCACGGGGCGGAAAAAGAACCAGGAGATAGCGCTCCCCGCGAGCACGATGAAGGCAGCAATCCGCCAGCCATGATTACGCGGGTTGCGCAGCCGAGCGATGCGCGCGAGCAGGATCAGGGGCGAGACGATCGCGATGAAGAGCAGGATGTGATTGAGGTCGATCAAGATAGGGCGCGGCGCGCGCCGGCTATGCGGTCCGTTGTTTCGCTCTTTTGTCAAACTGCGCGCGGTCGCGTTTCCTGCTTTTCGGCGCCGGCTCCTTCGTCCATATTGCGCCGTGCGACTAACGATGACCAATTACCTCGACGTCATCTCGTCGTGGTGTTACTGGGCGACCCCGGCGTGGCAGGAGTTGCGCACTCGCTATGGTGACCGGGTCGACTTTCAATGGAAAATCGCCTTGATGGACAAGACCGGGCTGCCGCCCACGCGGGCCCATACGGAATGGTATTACAAGCGCAGCGGAACGCTCATGCGTTCCCCGCGTTTGTTGAACGCCAGCTGGGTCGAGGCGAACGCTACCGAATATCTGGCGCCTAACTGTGTCGCCGAAGCCGCACGTGATTTTGGAATTGAAGATGACCGCGTCTGGATGGCCCTGAACAAGGCGGAACTGTATGACGGAAAAAAAATCGGACGCTGGGATATCGCCGTCGAAGTCGCAGCCGACGCCGCCAAGCTCGATCTGGATCTCCTCGGCGAGTGCGCGAAATCGTCCGCAATCGAAGCGCGTGTGCGCAAGAGCACGGCGGAGTTTCACGCCTTGCAAGTCACGCAACGACCCACTTTCGTGATCGATTCGCCCATCGGCGACCGGGCCGTTTTTTCCGGTTTTGCCAAGGCCGCGCCGATGGCAACAACGCTCGACGCAATGTGGGACGACATCGTTGGCTACGAGTCCTACGCCGCGCACTTCGGCGATCCGCCCGCCTGAGCTTGGAAACCTCGACCGAAACCATCCGCTTCCCGACGCTCAGAAACGCCTTGCCAGCTTCGCGATGTCGGCTACAACTTCCCCTCGGTTCGGGCGATACCGCGAACCAGTCGGAGCGCTCCTCGCAGGCGCAAAGATTTTTGAGTGCGGCGCGCTCCTTGGAGCGCGACGGGAGATTGCGACAATAAGATAGACGGCGTCAGCCTCACTCCCTCGTCGCCGGCCCGGAGAGAACTAATTCTGCAACAACAAATTCGTGTAAACGGTCGGATTCGCGCGCGCGAAGTCCGTGTCATTCTCGCCTCCAGCAGCGAACAACTCGGGGTCATGAAGTTGTCCGAGGCGATCAAACGAGCCCAGGGCATGGGGCTCGACCTGGTCGAAGTCGCACCCACGGCCAACCCGCCGGTTTGCAAGATCGTCGATTTCGGGAAGTTCCGTTACGACATTTCGAAACAGGAGAAGGACAAGAAATCGTCGGGCACGAAGCTGAAGGAGATTAAGTTTCGGGTAAACATCGACGATCACGATTACCTGACCAAGATTCGCCACGCCGAGGAGTTCCTCGACCGGGGGAACAAAGTGCGGATTCAGTTGCAATTCCGTGGTCGGGAAATGGCGCACCAGGAATTTGGGATGCAGTTGATGTTCAAAGTGCGCGACGACCTCGCGACCATGGCCCAGGTGGAGATGGAACCAAAGGCGGCCGGGCGCAACATCACCATGACGCTCTCGCCTTTGCCGGCGAACAAACGCAAGCGCCGTTTCTCGTTGCCAAACGAGAAGATCGAAGAGGACAAGCATCCCGGCGACGACGCTGAGGATTAGTCGCGTCGTATCTTTTCGTCCGGCGAGCGGCCGGATTTCTGGCCTAACGAGTGGTGATGCCTTCGGCGATCGTGACGTGGAAGGTTTGCTTTACCTTCTCGTTGCCGAAACTCAGCTCCGCGGTGTAATCGCCGCTCGGCACAAATTTCTTCGGATCGTCGCCGCCGTACTTTATCAGGACGTCTTCGGTCGGGCGCAGGTCCCAGTTCAAACGATTGAAACCGGGCGCCCCTGAACTCTTCAGGTTCGCCGCTGGCTGGCCAGCTGCGTTCGTGATCGCAATCTTGACTTCGTCGCCCGTGAACTCTTTCACCCAAAAGGTGAAGCGCGCGCCTTCGGGCGGGTTTTCTCCTCGATAAACGCCTTTCCCGTTCGAATCGACGAATCCGCTTAACAAGTATCGGCCGGTGACCGGCGCGATCGTAAAGAGATGCGCCGGCTTGTTCATGATCTCCGGTGTCAGCTCGCGAAAGGCGCGCGTGTCGTCGAGGATCTCGATGCTGCGCCCGTGCGTGCCGATGACAAGATCCGTCGTGCGCGGATGAATCTGGAGATCGTCCACGCGAACGTTAGGCAAACTCCCGATGCGGACCCAGCGCGATCCCTGATCGAAGGAGGCAAACAAACCGAAGTGCGTGCCGGCGTAAAGCAGCTTGGGGTTGACCGGATCCTCCCGCACCACTTCCACAGGATCGTTAGGCGGAATCCCTTCCCCGACCACGCTCCGCCAGGTCTTGCCGAGATCAGCCGTGCGCAAAATTGTCGAGCGATCGTCCCCGGCGCGATAAGCGTTGCTCACGAGGTAGGCGACGTTGGAATCTTTTGCGCCTGGTTCGATTCGCACCACCCATTGGCCGCGCGCCGGTTCGGGAAGATTTCCCGTTAGTTCCGTCCAGCTGCCGCCGTCATTTTCCGTCGCCCAGAGCCGGCCGTCGTCCGTACCCGCCCAAAGCAGACCGGCCCTGGCCGGTGATTCGGCTAACGAATAGATGACGCCGAAATTTTCCGCCCCGCTCCCGGTGGTGTTGATCCGCGCCGGATCACTATGGGTAAGATCCGGGCTGATGACCTGAAAACGCTCGGCTCGATCCGTCAGGCGAAAAACGCGGTTGCCCGCGAGATAGAGCACACCCGGTTTATGCCGGCTGCCGATGAGCGGCGCGTTCCAATGAAAACGGTAACGCTCCTGCCCTTCCGCCGCCTCGGGTCGCAGGTCGCGTCTTTCGCCGGTGCGCAAGTTGATGCGATGGATGAAGCCTTGCTGGCTTTCAGCGTAAAAGACCTCGGGGTCCGACGGATCGAACACGACATAAAATCCGTCGCCGCCTTCGAGCGCGGCCCAGTCGGAATTGCGAATCCCTTCCTTGCTCGGCACCTCGCTCGGACCGGCAAAACTCTCGTTGTCCTGTAAACCGCCCGCGATTCGATAATACGGCTGCGAATCATCCAAAGTGATCCGGTAGAATTGGCCTGCGGGAATGCGGTTGAGATGCTCCCAGCCTTTGCCCGCCGCATAACTTTGATAAACGCCACCGTCCGTCCCAAGAATCAGGCGCGCGCAAACCGGCGGCTTGGGTGGTTTGTTCTTGTCCTCCGGTTTGACTGGCTTGGGCGCCGGCGCGCTCCCGGCTTGAATAGCGAGGGCGTGACAATCGGGATGCACTTTCTCGGAAAGATCTTCCCGGAAATTTTTCCCGGCATCATCCGAAGCGAGCACCGCCATCCCCAGGATGTAAACGCGCTGATCATTTCCCGGATCGATCCGGATCTGGCTGAAATAGAATGGGCGCGGATCGATGTCGCTCATCCGCGTCCATTTTTCGCCGCCATCTTCGGAGCGAAAAACGCCGCCGCTCCGGCTGTGAATGCTGCCGATATCCGTCGCGCCTCCTTCGTCGCTTTGCACGACCGCCATCACAACCTTCGGCTTGCTCGCCGAGACGGCGAGACCAATCCGGCCGGTCTGGCCCGGCAAACCGCCCGCGCATTTCTTCCAATTGGCGCCGCCGTCCGTGCTCTTGAAAATTCCGCCGACATCGGCGCCGTTCGTCGCCGTCACCCCGTAGGCAAATGACCACGGCGTGCGTTGCCGGGCGTACAAGGCTGCGTAAACGATTTCCGGATTCGTGGGATCGAGCACGACATCGCCGCAACCGGTTCGGGCGTCGTTAGGCGCAGGTGCGCGCAGAACGAGCTTCCAGGTCTTGCCGGCATCGGTCGTCTTGAAGAGGCCGCGGTCGCCACCGTCTTGCCAGAGATTGCCCATCGCGGCGACGTAGGCGATTTCCGGTTTCGTTGGATGCACGACGATACGCGGGATGGCGCGACTTTCCTTCAAGCCCACGTTCGTCCACGTCCCGCCGCCATCGCTGGAACGATAAACGCCGTCGCCCCATTCCGACGAATTCCGATCGTTCGCTTCCCCGGTCCCGACCCAGAGAACATCCGAATCCGAGGACGCGATCGCGACAGCGCCGATCGAGAGCACTGCCTGTTTGTCGAAAATCGGGTCGAAGCTGACCCCATTGTTGCCGGTCTTGAAAAGGCCGCCGGTGGCAAGGCCGACATAAAAGACGGCCGGGTTATGCGAATCGATCGCGATGTCCGAGACCCGGCCACCCATAACGGCGGGTCCGATTGAGCGCGCCTTGAGCCCTTTGCAGAGCACATCTGTTAGTTGCACCGGAGTCGGGGTAACGGAAGGCGACGGACTCGTCGCGGGTGGAGGAGACGGGGTCGCCAAGGCGGGAGGCGGAGAAACGATTGGCGCCTGCTCCCGCTCCTGCGCCCATGATGGCGCGGCCAACAACACGAAAAGTAAGACCCAACCAAAGACGGTCCGCATGAGAAGCATTAGCGCGATTTTCCGCGCCGCGCGACCCATTGTAGCCGGGGTCGCTGACCCCGGTAGGAGACTGCGGTCACGCGCCAGAACAACCCGGGTCACCGACCCCGGCTACAACTACGGCGTTTTCCCCGGCAACGCCTCGCCACTCTTGATGATCTGTTCTTCCGGCGTGAGCTTGTTCGCCTTGCCGCTAAAGATGATGCGGTTCGGTTTCTCCGCCAGCGTGTCCACGAGCGCTTTGGCGTGCGTCGTGATAACCTTGAGATTCAAGAGAATGACGCGCAGCTCGCGCATTTGCTCACGCAACTGTTTGTCGGTCGCACCGAGAAATGTGTCTGCGGTGGAAAAGACATTGCTCGCCTTCGCTTCCACTCCGTTCAGGCCCTGGATGGTTTTTTGCAGTTCATCGAGGTCGATCTTGGCCGAGTCCGCGACCGGTGAAAGTTTGGGCAGGAAAAGCCCCAGATCGGTTTTCACGGTGGTGACGGTGCCGTTTAGATTCCTGGCTGTAACGTTCAGGTTATCGATCAACTGATCGACGTTCGTCAGGACGGGACCGATCGAGGCCAGGACCTGTCCAATGCCGTAGGCAGAGGCGCCTTCAATAATGGCATTGTTAGGTAAAATGCTTTTGCCCGGCGTGCCGGCGGATAAGGCGACGAACCCTGGCGAGAGCATGGTATCGGAGCCGAGGCTCGCCACAATATCGGAAGGCAGCGGCGGTACCGTATCCAATAGCTCGATCGTAACTCGAACCGCGTCCTTCTTGTTCGGCTTGGCAGCCCGCTCCGCCGTGCTCAGATGGCGCAGCGCGATAACGCGGCCGGCCGGCGCACCCGCATAACGAACTTCAGAATGAATCTTGACCCCGGTAACGTCCTGATAATCGATCTGCAAGGTGCGACTCGGTTTCTTCAATCGGTAACCCGAGAGCGCCACGGTCAGCGCCCCGAGCAGAACGAGGCTGCAGGCGATGACGGCGAGAGCGACGAGATAATCAGAGAAATTTCGTTTCATGGTGTTTTGTGATGGAAGCGATGGCGCGCCGCAACGAAGGGACGTGGCTGCACATGTGGGTGCGCCTGATGTTCGCCCTGGGAAAGATTTAGCGGCACCGGCCCATCGGCCTCGCCATTGATGAACTGCTGCACCTCGGAATTCGGGCTGGCCCGGATTTCGTCAGGCGTGCCCTGGGCGATGATCTTGCCGTGGTTGAGCATGATCATGCGGGTCGCGATACGGAAGGCGCTGGTCATATCATGAGTCACGACCACGGCCGTCATCCCACTTCCTTTGGTCAGCTCGAGAGTCAGTTTGTCGACGACCGCGGTCATAATCGGGTCCAGCCCGGAAGTCGGCTCGTCGCTGAAGAGTAATTCCGGATCGAGCGCGAGAGCGCGGGCCAGGCCGACGCGCTTCTTCATGCCCCCGCTAATCTCGGCCGGCTTGAGATTCTCGAATCCTGTCAGACCGACCATTTCCAGTTTGCGCGTCACAATTGCATTGATTTCATCTGGCTTGAGCTGCGTGTGCTGAATTAGCGGCAGCGCCACATTTTCGCCCACGGTGAGCGAAGCGAGGAGCGCGCCGGATTGAAAGAGCATGCCGAATCGACGCCGCACCTTGGCGATCTCGCGTTCGTTCATGGCGCTGATTTCTTCGCCGAAGATTTTGACCGAGCCCGAGTTCGGTTTCATCACCCCAACGATGTGACGGAGCAAAGTGCTCTTGCCGCAACCGCTCCCGCCCATGATGACGAGCGTCTCGCCGCGGTCGATCTGGAAAGAGAGATCGTCAATCACGCGGCGTTCGCCGAATTTTCGGATCAAATCCTTCACTTCGACGACGGCCTCGGTCTCGGGTTTCATGCGCCGAAGAAAAAGAGCGAGGTCAAAATTGCATTCGTGACGAGCATGGCGAGGAGTGCCTGCACGACGGAGGAGGTAGTCGCCTGCCCGACACCCTCGGCCCCGCCCTCGACGTGCAGGCCGGCGTTGCAGGCAATCGTGATCACGATCCAGGCAAAAACAACGCTCTTGATCATGCCCGAATAAAGATCCCAGGTATCAGCGCTGTGCACGGCGCGCAGCACGTAACCGGCGGTGTTGAAATCGAGCGCGAGGCGACAAACTGCCCAGCCGCCGAAGATGCCGATGTAATCACCAAGAATTGTCAGGGCAGGCAGCATCACGAGCATGGCAAGAAAGCGCGGCACAATCAGAAAGCTGATCGGGTTGATCGCCATGACTTCGAGCGCTTCGATTTCCTCCGAAACTTTCATCGTCCCCAACTCGGCCGCCACCGCCGACCCGCTGCGCCCGATCACGATGACCGCGATCAGGACCGGGCCCATCTCGCGGAGAAGAGTGACCGTGACCAAATCGGGTACATAAATTTCCGCACCCAGTTGTTGCAGGGAATGAGCCCCCTGCATCGCGAGGGTGACGCCAACGCTGCACGCGGTCAGCGCCACCATGGGCGCGGCGCGTACGCCGATTGCGACCATTTGCCGAAAAATCGGGGCGAGCTTGAACATTTCGCCTCGAAAAGGCGCAACGAAAACCCAGTAAAGCAGACTCAGATTCAGCTTCAGATAATTCTTCAAGAGCGGGTGGCCTTGGTTCTAGCAACTAGCGCCGCTATTGCGAGATTAGTTTCGGGCCGCCAATTTAGGCGGTGCCCGAGACAGCTCGCCTAACGATTTTAAAATGACCCCATCTTTAACCGCATCCGCGCCCGATCTCACCCAGCGTCCGCCCCGTAGCCCCCGCTGTCGTCTCGGCGGCTTTGTCGTCCTGCCGCGCATGCTCGACAAAGGCCGCGCCACCCTCGCCGGAACAAACGGCCAGTTCAGCTACAACGCTTCCTTCGATCAGCACATCATCAATTTCCTCGGCTTTGATCCGGCGGCTTTGCTCGAACAACTAGCGACCGGGAAGGGCGACAGCGAGATTCTGGAATGGCTGAAAGCGAATGCGCACCACCTGCCTGTTCCGTGGGAAATCGAACAATGGAGCGATTACATGGTTCGGCGCACGCCTGATAGCGACGCGGAGACGCTCTATTTTTTCTACCGTCGAGTCCGCTCACTTTCCAAGACCCGCGAGGACATTAAGACCTGGATGGATCTGATCGACCTCGACGATTTCGTGACCTTCGGAGGACAACCCTGAGCGCAACGGGAGTGGTTCTCATCACCGGCGTCGGGCCCGGCTTGGGCGCGGCCCTGGCGCGGCGCTTCGCGCGCGGCGGTTGCGCGCTCGGCCTGGTCGCGCGCCACCGTGATTTCATCGCGGAATTGGCGCGGGAAATTTCCGACACCGGCGGGAAAGCAATCGCCGTAGTCGCTGATGTCAGTCGGCCGGAGGAGGTGAACGCGGCCGTGCAGCAGGTCCGCGCGGAAGTGGGCAAAATCACCGTCTTGCTCCATAATGCCAGCGCTTCTTCAGGCGACGGGTTGCTCGGGACGACCCCGGAAGAGTTCGAAAACTCATGGCGCATCGCGACGTTAGGCGGATTCGTCGCGGCCCGCGAAACGGCCCCCGATATGATAGCCGCGGGGCAAGGGGCGATGCTTTTTACGGGCGCAACCTCGAGTGTGCGCGGAGGCGGGTGGCTGGCGTTCAGCAGCGCTAGGTTCGCCCTCCGCGGGCTCGCGCAATCGCTCGCGCGCGAGCTCTGGCCGCAAGGCGTGCACGTGGGGCACGTGATCGTGGATGGCATCATCGGACCAGCCGGAAAAGCGCTTTCGCCTAACGAACCGCAACTCGATCCCGCCGAGATGGCGGAGGCCTACTGGCAGTTCGCCCGCCAAAACCGCGCCGCCTGGACGCTGGAATTGGACTTGCGCCCAAACGAGGAGAAATTCTTCGAGTGATAAACACAGTCTCGCCCCACGCTTGAAGGGCGGCTCGGCAACATTTATACCTTCTCGCAATGCGCATTCTGCTGATCGAGGACGAAAAAAAGACCGCCGCCTTTATCGCCAAAGGTTTGACGGAGGAAGGATACCAGGTTGAGACGGCCAGGGACGGTGAAGCCGGGCTCGGCCTGGCGCGCTCCTCGAATTTTGATCTCCTCCTGGTCGACGTCATGCTCCCGAAAAAAGATGGCTGGACGGTGGTCGCGGAACTGCGCGCGGAAAAAGTGCAGACCCCCATTCTTTTCCTCACCGCCCGGGACAGCGTGCCCGATCGGGTGAAGGGATTGGAGTTGGGCGGGGACGATTACCTGGTGAAGCCCTTTGCTTTTTCCGAGCTAGTTGCGCGCGTCCGCTCGCTCCTGCGACGGACCCCAGGCATTCCGGAAGACCAGTTGCGAATCGAGGATTTGGAACTCGATACGCACCGGCATCGCGCCGTGCGCGCCGGCCGTCCCCTGCATCTTACCTCCAAAGAATTTCTTCTCCTCGCCCAATTGGTCCGGGCCGCGGGTGAGGTCGTAACGCGGCCGGAGATCGAGAGCCACGTCTGGGGGATCGACTTTCAAACCGGCACCAATGTCCTCGATGTCATGGTGCGACGCCTGCGCGCCAAAGTGGACGACCCCTTCCGCAAAAAACTAATCCAGACTGTGCGCGGCACCGGCTATGTCCTCAAAGCCGGCTGAACCGCGGTCGATTGCCTCCCAGCTGGTTTTCCTCTTCACCCCCGCAGCGGCCATCCTCCTTGGCTGCGGCCTGGCCGTGATGTATTGGATTGTCGTTAGGCACGCCTTTGAGGAAGATCGAGCCGTTCTCCAGGACAAGCTCTTTGCTATCCGCGCAGACCTGCGAACGGGTAGCGGCGCCGAGGCGCTGAACGACGAACTTAAGACCCTGCGCGGCGGAGAAAAGGCCGGGTATTTGGTGCGCGTCATTGACGCTACCGGTCACGTTGTGGCCCAAACGCCCGGCATGGAGTATTCGCTGCCGCCCGAGCTCTTTAGCGGCGAGAGCGCGGACGTGGCGTCGTGGGGCCCGAAAGATTATCGGGCTGGCGGGCGGCTATTCTCCCTGGTCGCAACCCACGAGGAGGCGCGCGGCCAGCGCTACATCATTCAAGTGGCGCAGGACCGTTCGGAAGATGAAAGCTTCATGCTGGAATTCGGGTTGCTGGTCGTGAGCGTGCTCGTCGGCGGGATCTTCGCTTCCGCCGTCATCGCCGTTACGGTCTCGAAACGCGGCCTCAAGCCCCTCGCAGATATGACCCGCTCCCTCCAGCGCGTCGGCCCGCATCGACTGCACGAACGCGTTCCGCCGGCCGAGTGGCCGCGCGAGCTGCAACCGGTCGCCGTCGCTTTCGACGAGATGCTGGATCGGCTCGAAGATTCGTTCAATCGGCTCTCACAATTTTCGGCCGATCTCGCTCATGAACTGCGCACCCCGCTGGCCAATATTCGCGGCGAGGCCGAAGTGGCGCTGACCCGGCCGCGCTCGCCTAACGAGTATCAGAGTGTAATCGAGTCGAGTGTCGCAGAGTGCGCGCGACTTTCCGGCATCATCGACAATCTGCTCTTTCTCGCCCGCGCGGAAGCGGCCGAGAGTCAGGTGCACCGGGTCGTCTTTGCCGGCCGGGCCGCGATCGAAAAAATTGCAGCCTACAATGAGACAATGGCCGAGGAGCGCAACCTGAGCATTACCTGCGAAGGCGAAGCTGAGATTTACGCGGATCCCATTCTTTTTGGGCGCGCGGTCAGCAACCTGGTTGATAACGCGGTTCGCTTCACGCCCGAGGGCGGGTGCATCACGATTTCACTCAGGACAAGCGGGGAAGGAGCGGAAGTCATAGTGACCGATACGGGCTGCGGAATCGCAGCCGAACACCTGCCGAGGGTTTTCGATCGCTTTTTTCGGGCCGATCCATCGCGCAGCACAGAGGGGACGGGTTTGGGATTGGCCCTGGTGAAGTCCATCGCGGACTTGCACGGCGGCAGCCTGGCCGTCGTGAGCGAGGTGGGCCGGGGGACAGCGATCACGCTCAAATTGCCGCAACTCCGGCCGACAGAGGTTTCGAGCACATAAATTGCT
>Ga0157375_10000789_pt1 | contig 27683 bp, 26 predicted proteins | sample M35metaG_FD_115311 | JGI IMG/M metagenome (GOLD analysis project Ga0157375, IMG submission 115311) | Miscanthus rhizosphere microbial communities from Kellogg Biological Station, Michigan, USA - M3-5 metaG | ecosystem: Host-associated > Plants > Roots > Rhizosphere > Soil | place: USA: Michigan... | reverse complement strand
CATCATTACACTCGTAGCGATTGGTGGTTTATTTTGGAGTCCGTTGGCAGATTTTCCGAATACGGGAGAATTTTTAAGTGAAGATAAAATCGTCGGCGCAGATGTCGCATGGATTCTCGCAGCAGCGGGGCTGGTACTTTTAATGACTCCCGGTCTTTCGTTTTTCTACGGCGGAATGGTGGGTAAAAAAAATGTTATCTCTACAATGCTTCAAAGTTTTATCGCATTGGGAGTCATCTCGATTCTTTGGGTGGTGATCGGTTTTTCTCTGTCTTTCGGTGATTCTCTGGGCTTTACAATCAATGGAATACATTACGGAATCATCGGGAATCCATTAAGTTATCCATTTTTTAACCGTGTCGGAGTTTTGCCTCATAAAATGATGGCTCCAACGATTCCTTTCGTACTTTTCGCGTTATTTCAAATGAAATTTGCCGTGATTACCCCCGCTTTGATCACGGGTTCTTTTGCAGAAAGAGTGCGCTTCGTTTCATATCTTTTATTCATGGTGCTTTTCAGTATTTTTATTTATACGCCGCTTTGCCACATGGTTTGGCATCCGGAAGGTCTTTTGAACAAATATTTTGGAATTAAAGATTTCGCGGGCGGAACGGTCGTTCATATGAGTGCCGGTTTTGCTGCGTTGGCGGGAGCTTTAGTGGTCGGAAACAGAAGAAATCCGCATCATGAGCCTTCCAATATTTCTTACGTTCTGCTGGGAACGGGAATGCTTTGGTTCGGATGGTTTGGTTTTAATGCAGGTTCGGCTTTAAGTGCGAATGCAACGGCAGCGATGGCTTTTGGTACAACAACGATTGCTTCCGGTTCTGCCATGATGACCTGGATCTTTTTTGACAGGATTAATGGTAGAAAAATTTCCGCTTTGGGAGCTTGTATCGGCGCAGTTGTCGGTTTGGTGGCTATCACTCCGGCATGTGGATTTGTCTCAATTCCTGAGAGTCTTTTTATCGGATTTATCTCTGCAATTGTATCTAATGTAATGGTTAACTGGAAAGCTTTAAAGAAAATTGATGATACTTTGGATGTTTTTGCCTGTCATGGCGTTGGAGGAATTATGGGAATGATTCTGACCGCAATCTTTGCACACGGAGAAAACGCCAGCTTGCTTCATGGAGGTTTTGGAGTCTTTGCCCATCATATGATGGCATTGATTCTTGTTTCGTTATTTGCCTTTTTGGGTTCATTACTTTTATATAAAATTACAAATAGTATCATTACGTTAAGGGTTTCTGAAGAATCTGAGGAAATGGGACTCGATATGTCTCAACATGAAGAAAGTCTTTGCTGAAAAAGTGAAAAGTGAAAAAGTGAATGGTGAATTTTGCTTCGCAAGTGAATTTTAAAATTGACCGCAAAGCGGATTGACTATTGACAATTGAGATTAAAAGTATTCATATTTCGTTCATATAGTTTTAATTAGAAAGCCGGGGGTGATTTTTCATCTCCGGCTTTTGCGTTTCGATTTATCGCGTATCTTTGTGTAAGGAAAATGATTAATCATTTATATGGAATCAATATCGGTTTTTGAGATTATTAAAGTAGGAATAGGTCCGTCCAGTTCGCACACAATGGGACCTTGGAATGCAGCATCGGCATTTATCAGAATTATAAAAAGAGAAAGATCAATTGCAGAAGTAAAGGAGGTTTTTCTTGAATTTTTCGGTTCTTTGGCAAAAACAGGAATCGGACACGGAACAGATATTGCCGGAATGCTGGGTTTGAATGGTGAGGATTTTAAAACAATCAATACATCAAAAATTGATGAGAAAATAGAAAAAATAAAGACTACTCAGATTCTTAATTTGGGTGGAGAAAAGGAAATTCCTTTCATTTATGGTCATCATCTTGTTCTGAATATGCAAAAATCTCTTGATTTTCATCCCAACGGAATGATTTTCAAAGCGATTTTCGAAGACGGAACCGAGCTTATTCAGGATTTTTATTCTGTAGGCGGAGGCTTTATCGCAAGCCAGGAAAAAAACTCTATCCAAAAAGATTGCGTAAGAACACTTTATCCTTGTCATCACAGCTCGGATATTGTAAAGTATTGTGAAAAATTAGGATTTGACAGAATTTCAGATTTGATTTTAATTAATGAAGAAAGCTGGAGAACACAGGAAGAAACCAAAAAGGAAGCGCTTTACATTTGGCAACAGATCAAAGAATGCATTTATAAAGGCGTTAATAAAGAAGGAATTTTACCCGGAGGTCTGAATGTTACCCGCAGAGCTGCAGGAATGAACAGAAAATTGTTAGGTGAAAAAATCTATAAAAATAAAGATGAATGGTTCCAACAAGTTGTGGATGCTGAAGAAAATTTCACCAATATCAATAAATGGATCGCGTGTTTTGCATTGGCTGTGAATGAAGAAAATGCAGCTTTTGGAAGAATTATCACAGCGCCGACCAACGGCGCAAGTGGAGTGATTCCGGCGGTATTAATGTATTCTCAGGCTTTTACACCCTTTACGAGTGACGATGATATTGTAAGATTTTTATTAGTGGCAGGAGAAATCGGAACTTTATTTAAAAAGAATGCCACTATTTCTGCAGCAATGGGAGGTTGCCAGGCGGAAGTCGGGGTTTCATCGGCAATGGCGGCGGCGGGTTTAACGGAAATTCTTGGCGGAAGCGTTGGTCAGGTTCTGATGGCGGCAGAAATCGCGATGGAGCATCATTTGGGATTAACTTGTGACCCGATCAAAGGATTGGTGCAAATCCCTTGTATTGAAAGGAATACGATGGGGGCAATTAAAGCAATTACAGCAGCGAATATTGCCCTTGAAAGTGATCCCTCAAAAGCGAAAGTGAGTTTAGATGAGGTTATTCAGACGATGTGGGAAACCGCTTTGTCGATGAGTGACAGGTTTAAAGAAACTTCGGAAGGAGGTTTGGCGATTGCTGTCAATGTCCCGGAATGTTAATTGAAAGTAATTGGCACTGAGTGATATTTCTATTATGTCTACAAATTCTGATTACGATTGAAAATGACCTAGGAAACTGAAGCGTTAAGAAAATTAAAAATTAATCCGTTAAAAAATTCCCACTGTTCGAAGCGCGAGATAAATTTTGAACTAAAGAGCAAAAAGTAAATTCGCGCAAGTTTTGGGGATTTTAGGATTGAATTTTAATTTTTAGCGAAAGTTTTCCAGTCTTGAACTTTTGTTTCTTTTGTTTCAAGACAAAAGAAAACTGCAGTTACTTATCCAGTATTCCTCTTATTTTATTGGCATTAGAAATCAATTCTTCCAGGTATTCAAAATTCTCTTTTTCAAGTGCGGCTTTGAATTTTCTTAACTGAGAAATATGCTCATTGAGAACATCTAAAACATTTTCTTTGTTTTGCTTAAAAATCGGAACCCACATTTCAGGATGAGATTTTGCCAGACGCACCGTACTCGAAAAACCTGAACTCGCCAACTGGAAAATAGTTTCTTCCTCACGCTCTTTTTCTAAAACGGTATTGGCTAAAGCATAAGAAGTAATATGCGAGATATGAGAAATATAAGCCGTGTGAAGATCGTGAGCTTCCGCATTCATGTAAATTAAATGCATGTCAAGATTTTCAACGATTTTTTCGACTAATTGTAAGGCATCTTCCGCAGATTCTTCTTTGTTACAAATTACGCCCGCTTTTCCTGAAAAACTTTCTGAAATAGCAGATTTCGGACCACTGTTTTCCGTTCCCCACATCGGGTGAAAAGCTACAAATCTTGATCGTTTCGGATGATCTTTCACCGCGTTTACAATTCCTGCTTTTGTAGAGCCTGCGTCCATTACCGTCTGATTATCAGAAATTAAATCCAAAACGCTGGGCAATATTTTCCTTGCAGAATCTACAGGAATCGCAATGATAATTAATTCGGAATTTTTGATTCCGTACTCTAAATCAACTTTTGCATCAATTATTTTTAAATTTAATGCTTCGTTGAGGTGTTCATTATTGTTATCAATTCCGTAAATGAAATCGGCAATTCCTTTTTCTCTTAATTTTAAAGCAATCGAACCACCGATTAAACCCACACCAATTATACTTATTTTCATCTTTTTTAAGTTTTAAAAATCAAAAAACCCCGCCAAAGGACGAGGTTTAAATTATATTCATAAGAATCTCTATCCCAAATCTGAGCTGAAAATTCTATAATAATATGTTCCGTTATTTGTAATCACAAGACAAATATAGACATTTTTTTTAATCGGAGATTAAAAAGTGAATGGTGAATTTTGCTTTGCAAGTCAATTTTCAAAGTCAATAACTTTGTTGTCAATTCGATTTGCTGTCAATTAATTTCATTGTGAATTTAAAGATTAACAACTGACTTGCGCAACAAAATTCACCATTCACATTCTAAAAACAAATTTATGGGTTTGAGATAATCAATGTCGACGGAATATCGGATAACCAAAGACTTTTTGTGTCAATCAGATTTTTCCAGCTTTTGCTGCTGACTAGCATGAGGTCTTGAGAGTTCAGAAATTCTGTCTCTATTTTTTTCTCGTTATATAAAGTGATGTGGTTTGGTGCCACTTGTTCGATGCTTCTGATGAGTTCTTTTACCTCAATATTATTTCTGATCTGTCCTGCGACATCAAGAATGATAATTTGAGAATTGTTATTATTGATTAATCTTTTTGCATATTCAAGCAAATAAAAATCACTTAAATTAAAGATCGGAACGAATACTTTATCCGCAGATTCGAATTTTTTTTCAACCAAAACTCCGACAGGAATATTCGTTTTATCCAAAATCTGCAACGTAAAATCGTCAAAAGGAGAGTTATTAAAAATATTTCCTTTGCCTTTTACGGTATTCAAAAGCTTTTCAGGGTTAATGATCTTTGTTGTAAAACCAAGCAATCTTCCCAATAAACTTCCTTCATACATCGATTTTCCTAGCATGATGAGAAGCAGATCGTAATTTCCTTTATTGGTAATATTTGTAAGATCGTTTTCAATGTCGGTGGATGCTTTGAAAAGAGTGGTGACTTCAAGATTTAGGTCATGAGAAGTCTCTATAACGTCCTTAAACTGTTCTTTTTCATAATCATCTATATCAAAAGCGTGAAGTTCGTCAACAGGCGCAATATTCATTGCGGTCACACTTTTATTTCCATTCATTTTATGGGTAAGATTATCAGCGAGCTTCAATAGCTTACTTCCAGATTCTGCTGTTTCAAAAGACAAAAGAACTCGGTATTTTGCATCATTTACAACTTCCTCATCGTCTTCTGTCATTGATTTTTTTCCTTTAAAAAGATAATTGATGAAATCAAGACAAGGTCCGGTCATAAAAGTTGTAAATAGCGCCATGATAACCAGCATAGCAAATAATTCAGGTCCTAAAACGCCTAAATCGTAACCGATATTCAATACGATAAGCTCTGTAAGCCCTCTTGTGTTCATTAAGGCACCAATGGTAAGACTGTCTTTCCAGCTTATTTTCAGGAATCTTGCTGTAAGTGCGCTTCCGACGAATTTCCCTATAACAGCAGTAAGAATGATAAATCCTCCTATTTTCCAAAGATGCGGATCATTTAATAATCCGATTTGGGTTCTTAATCCCGTAAATACGAAGAAAAGAGGAAGTAATAATACCAATGCAACATCTTCAATTTTTTCGATGAAAAGATTTCTGAATTTTACATTTTCAGGCATAATGGCACCTGCCATAAACGCTCCGAAAAGTGCGTGGATCCCGATAACTTCTGTTGCGTATGATGAGATAATCAATATTAAGAAAAATACGGCAACCATTGCTTTGTTGATAAAGCCTTTCCCTTTTTGTGTCTCAGCAATTCTGCTCAGGAAAGGGCGTACAGCTTTTATCATAATAAAAACGTAGAGAATTGCCATTAAAATAACGAATACTGATCCTGAAAAAGACCCCGCCTTGACAACGGCAATAACGGCTGCCAGGATACACCATGCTGTAATATCATCCGCAGCAGCACAGGTAATTACCACTGTTCCGATTTTTGTTTTGTGAAGATTTCGTTCCTGAACAATTCTTGCCAAAACAGGAAATGCCGTGATGCTCATCGCAATAGCTATAAATAATGCAAAAGAGCTGAACTGAATCCCGTCCGGAGCAAATTCTTTATAAATAAAATAAGAAAGCCCAACACCCAATGTAAAAGGAATGATAATACTTGCATGACTGATCACTACAGCATCGTGCGCTTTTTTTCTCAATACACTTAAATCAAGCTCCATTCCGACGATATACATGAAAAGAATCAGACCAATTTGACTTAAAAACTGTAAGTTCGGCAACGATTCTTTAGGGAAAATAAACGCTGAAAGCTCCGGAAAATACAGCCCGAAAAGTGATGGTCCCAAAACAATACCCGCGATCATCTCGCCAATAACTGACGGTTGTTTAAGCTTTATACAAACCCACCCAAAAAGTTTTGCCACCATAATAATGGTAACGATCTGAGCCAGAAGAAGGGCTAACGGATGGTGAAGATTCGTCATAAAAGAATCCGCGAAATTCTCCCACATTGTATTGCCTGTCGCTTTACTCTGAGCGATATTTTCACTGATTTCCAACGTCTTCCCTTCAACAAAAAACCAATACATCATGCATGAAAAAAATGCAATGGTACTGACGTAAAAAATAATATTTTTATATTTCCCCAAATTCATAATTCCAATATTTTTGCAAAGTTGATAAGAATAAAGTTATGACCATAATATTTTTGTTAAAATGTAATAAATGTCATAAATAATGTAATGAAAGTCTATTTAAAAGAATACCCCAAGCCGATTCCCATTTTCCAGGCTCCGTTTTGAGCGGAGGTTTTCGTGTTGTAATAGAATGGAATCTGTAAAGCGATCTTTTTATAAGCTACAGTAAATCCCGCGCCTAAATTCGGAGTGATCGCGCTGTTTTTCGTACCTTCAGATTTGTCTTCTTTGATTCGCAAAGAAGGAAGCATTCCGAGGATGAATTTAAAATTTTTATGTTTTAAACTCACATTTGGACCCGTAAAATTGATGAAAGCTCCATGATCTACATATCCTGCAACAGCGATTCCGTCAAAGAAAGAAACTTTGATTTTAGAATCTGTTTCCTGCGAAAAACAAAAACCGGAGATGAGAATTCCACAAGCATAAAGAAGTTTTTTCATTATAAAAATCATTTAATCCAGGCGCAAAAATAAGCTGACTCAATGGTTTAAAATAATGGAATGTAACAAAGGACCTGAATTCTGCAATAAAACCTGAAATCTTTGAAAAATCTACTTTCCAAACCTTTCCATTAATGAGTTTTTGTAGGTTTCACCGATTTGTAGCTTTAAAAAAATCTCTCCTTCTGCGGAAATTGTAGTAATGATTTCGTTAGTTGAAAAAACTTTAATTGAGGATAAGGCGATGATTTCTTTTTTGTTGACCTGCGCAAAATCTTTTGTAGGAAGCATTTCCAGGAGTGATTTAAAACTTAGGTTTTTTAAAACGATGGTTGTGCCGTCATTGAGAATGATTTCTTTGTCGCGGCTGTCGATTTCAGAAGTCTTGATGTAAGCGATCTGTTCGGTGAAAATAATGGTTTTCCCGATATTGGTATTCCATTCGATAAAGTCTTTTTTCTGAGGTGCCTGAACCAATTCTTTTGCTTTTTCAAACGCCTGGATAAGCCTTTCTTTTTTGATCGGTTTTCTGACATAATCCACAACATTCAAATCGAAAGCTTCGGCTGCGTATTCCTTATAAGCGGTTGTAAAGATGATTTTTTTTGAATGCGAAATCAGTTCTGCAACCTGAAGACCAGTCATTCCGGGCATTTCGATATCTAAAATACAGACGTTACAATCGATGTTGTCAATTTCGTTTAAAAATATTTTAGGATCGTTGAATGCTTTTACAACTTCCACGTTATCAATTTGTTCGCATAGAAGTTTTAAATAACTGATCGCCAGTAATTCATCATCAAGAATAACGCATTTTATCATAGAAATCTCCTAAATTGATTGTTAATTCTGCTGTGAAGATACCGTTTTTTGAACTTTTATGAAGCGAATAATTATTGTTGTAGATCATTTTCAGCCTTTGATCAAGAGACTGGCTCCCGAAACCGCTTTTCTCTTTTTCCAGAACATTTTTTAGAGATGCTTTGTTGCTGACTTTCATCGTGAAAATTCCGTTTTCAAGTTCTAGCTGGATCGAAATAAAGGAATCCTGCGCCAGAAAATCGGTGTGTTTAAAAGTATTTTCAATTAAGTCAACTGAAATTAACGGAGCAAAAACTTTCTCTTCGTAAACCGCATCAGATTTATTAATTCTTGATTTAATTCTAAAATCAAAAAGTGGATTTATCTTAATTTTATTGATCTCAATTAAACTTAAGGCGAAATTTAATTCCTCTTTTGGGCTGACAAATTTGTTATTGCTTTCGTATAAAATATAATCAAGAACATTCGCCAGTTTATCCAACGACATATACGTCTGATAGGCGTGTGACTGAACAGAATTTAAAATATTTTTGAATAAATGAGGATTCAGTTTTGTGCCGATATGTTCCAGCTGAACTTCATTTAATCTTTGTTCGATGATTTTATTAGCTTCAGAAAGTCTAGCATTTTTTATCTTAAACTTTTGATTTTGGCTAAATAAATAAATGCTTACCGTTACAAAAAAGAAAATAGCAAATACTCCAATGAATATCAGATAATCATGAATCATGTAGTAATTGCCTTCCATTAGTGCAAAATGTTATTTACTTATTTTTTAAACGTCTAATATTAAAGATGTTATGCTGAGCTTTGTCGAAGTATCTCAATGACTTTTAATTAAAATCAGTTTAATTTTTAACCATTAAGAAGATTTAAGTTGTTAAGATTACTAAACTTCTTAATGTTTAAAATAGAATTAGTTAGTTATTTCAATTTTTTCAAAGAATTCAACGTCGCAGTTTCCTCGCATTTATCAAACATTATTTCATACCTCGGATTGTCTTTCGGGTACACTAAAACATAATCAGGACAAGGTTTTTTCTGTGCGTGACTTCTGTCAAAATCTACTTTTCCGTTGGTGATGATGCTGTCTTTCAGGAATTTTTCATCGATTTTCAATGTATTCATTTCCATTTTAAAATTCTCAGAATACTTAAAATCTTTAGAAAGTGTTTCTGCGATAACGCGGCTGTTGGGTAAATATCCGCTGCAGCTTGCTCCCTTTTTATTCAATACAAAGAATACAATGGCAAGTCCCGGAATGAGACCAATTAAGTAGAATTTAAGTTTTTTCATTAGAAAATTAAAAGATTGATATCGTGATAAGTAAGCCCAAAACGGTCGCAGATAACTTTTTTCGTGTGTCTGCCTTTGTACATGTACAGACTCTGCTTCATTTCGTTTTTGCGGATCAGCATATTTTCAAAACCTCCTTCTTCGTCATAATTTAAAATGTATGAAAGGAAGAAGTTCGAGATTGCTTTTGTGGTCGTTCTCGGCATTCTTGACGTCAGATTCGGAAGTCCGCAATGGATTACACCGTGTTTGATGATAAAAGGCTTTTCCATGGTCGTCAGTTCGGAAGTTTCGATCACTTTTCCGTTGTCGATGGTGATGTCGATGATCACGCTGCCGCTTTTCATTCGGGCAACCATTTCATCAGTTACGATCGGTGTCATATTCAATCTCGGAAGTGCTCCGATCACAACGTCAGCACGTCTTAATGCTTTTGTTAATTCTTTCGGATCGATAATTGAGGTCGGAACTCTGCTGTCAACCAGCGTGTGAAGTCTTCTCAATTTTGAAAGTGAATTGTCAAAAACCCTTACGCTTGCACCTAATCCGATGGCTGCTTTTGTTGCAAATTCTCCTACGATTCCTGCGCCCAGAATGACAACTTCTGCAGGTCTTACACCTGTGATTCCGCCAAGCATTAATCCGTTTGATTCTGCTAATAGCTCGGAAGCGTATAATATGGAAACAGTCCCTGCAATTTCACCGATTAATCTTACCAAAGCCAATTGTTTGTATTCATCGACGATGAATTCGAAGGCGATGGCATTGACTTTTCTGTCGGCAAGTTTCAGGAAATAATTTTTATCTCTTAAATTAATTTGAAGTGCGGAAACCAAATAGGTATTCGGTCGCATGAAGTCAATTTCATCTTCTGTCGGAGGATTTATTTTAAGAATTAAATCCTGTCCGAAAGCTTCTTTCGGGTCATTCGTAATCCTTGCGCCCGACTCAGAATACTGTAAATCTGTAAAATATGAGCCTTCACCGGCTCCCGCTTCTATAATGATTTCATGACCGTGCTCTACCAAAACCTGAACTGCATCAGGCGTTATACAAGTCCTTTTCTCATTCAGACAGGTTTCTTTGGGAACTCCTATGCTGAATTGTTTACCTTTTTTGATCACCTCAAGTTTTTCTTCTTTAGGCATAAGTTCCTCTTCAGTAAAAGGAGTAAATATGTTTGTAGTACTCATTCTTAGGTTAAGTTATGTCTTACAGAAATTATTTTACAATTGAATTCATTAAGCAAAGATACATAATATTTAGTCGAATATTATTTCTCTGCTTTCTCCGTTGTTGTTGATACTCATTGTGTGGTAGTTAAGCCCGTAAAGCTCGTCTTCATACACTTCCGGCCATTCTATGATGCACAAAAAAGCGTTGTCGAGATATTCTTCAATCCCGATGTCATAAACTTCTTCGATATTTTTTAAACGGTAAAGATCGAAATGATAAATTTTCCCTTTCGGCGTATTGTATTCATTAACAATAGAATAGGTTGGGGAGTTAACTTCATCTTCACTTCCCAGATTTTTAAGTAAAAATTGGGTGAAAGTAGTTTTTCCGGCGCCCAGATTCCCTCTCAAGAGGAAAATATTATGTTTTAATTGCGGGATGATCTGATCAGTAACTTCCTGCCAGTCATCCAGTTTATTGATGATAACTTTCATTTTTAGTGACTCATTAACGATAATTAATTTTCAAAAATAAGTAAAATAAAACTTGAAAATACATTGTAAAAGACTAATGTTCCTAATCTTGTAATTTTTGGTCAGACAAAGTAAAACTTTAAAGAATGATGATGGTGTGTTGGAGCCAATAATATGACGAAAAAAGAATAGGTTGGATGAGAGTAAGACAGTTTCCGTTGATTCAGTTTTGTTTTGAATAGAACTTATTTCCTATTTTTACACTATGATTTCCAAACAGACCATAGATAAAATTTTCTCCACAATTCGGGTTGAAGAAATTGTAGGAGAATATGTGCAGTTGAAGAGGGCAGGGTCTAATTTCAAGGGACTCAGTCCGTTTCATGATGAAAAATCTCCAAGTTTTGTAGTTTCACCAAGCAAGCAGATCTGGAAAGATTTCTCGACAGGAAAGGGGGGGACAGCCATTTCCTTTTTAATGGAAATCGAAAACTTTACGTATCCTGAAGCACTTCGTCACGCTGCAAAAAAATATGGGATTGAAATTGAAGAAGATCAGCGCGAATATTCCGAAGAAGCTAAAAATGCTCAGTCTGAGAAAGAATTACTGTATAAAATTCATGAAATTGCCAATGATTATTATCAAAATTTCCTTTGGGAAGTTGAAGAAGGAAAATCGATTGGTTTAGCATATTTTAAGGAGCGAGAATTAAAAGATGATATCATCAAAAAATTCCAGCTTGGATATTCTCCTGAAAAGAAAAATGCTTTCACAGCTTTTGCTTTAGAGAAAGGATATAACAAAGAAATTTTAGAGAAATCCGGACTTTCCATTTTCCCTGAAAATTCTCCTGCAGGAATCGACCGTTTCCGTGAAAGGGTAATTTTCCCGATCCACAGTTTTTCGGGCAGGGTATTGGGTTTTGGAGCCAGAATTCTTAAAAGCAATGTCAAAACGGCAAAATATCTCAACTCGCCGGAAACGGAAATTTATCATAAATCCAATGTTCTTTATGGATTAAATCAAAGTAAACAGTCGATTTCAAGAAAAAATGTCTGTCTTTTGGTGGAAGGTTATATGGATGTGATCTCACTTCATATGTCCGGAATTGAGAATGTTGTAGCAAGTTCCGGAACTTCTTTGACGACGGAACAAATCAAATTAATCAAAAGACTTACGGAAAACGTAACGATTTTATTTGACGGTGATAATGCCGGAATTAAAGCCAGTTTCCGAAGTATTGATATGCTGCTGACGGAAGGAATGAATATTCGTGTTCTTTTGTTTCCCGATGGTGATGATCCCGATTCGTTTGCCAGAAAGCATCCGCAGGATTATGTTGAAAAATTTATTGAAAATGAAGCTTTAGATTTTATTGATTTTAAAGCTGAAATTCTTTTCAAGGAAGTCGGAAATGATCCGATTAAAAAAGCGGAAGCGATCAGGGATATCGTAAAATCGGTTTCTTTTGTTCAAAATGCTTTGAAAAGAGAGGTTTATCTTAAAGAAGTTTCCAATAAATTCGGATTGTCTGAGCAGAGTTTATTCAATGAATTGGATGTTCAAAGACAGGTTACTCAAAATCAGACACAGCACAGTCAGCAACAAAAAGAGAATAATAAACCTGTCAAGTTAGAAATTGTTCCCAAACAGCCTGAATTAGAGGTTGATTCGGTGCAGTTTAACATTCTTCATCAGGAAAACAAGCTGATCGACACCATGTTGATGTTCGGAGATATGGTGCTTCAAAGAAAAAATGAAAAAGAAGAACAATATGAAATCACGGTTATTGAAGAAATCCTTCATCATTTTGAAGACGAACAATATGAATTTCAGATAGAAACGAATAAAAAGATCATTCAGAATATCAAAGAAGGAATTGAGAATGATGAGCTCCGCGCCGGAAATTTTTTCATCACCTTAATGGATGAAGATATTACGTCAAAAGTGGCAGATGCACTGATGATTCCTGATGAATTAAGCGATTGGGCAACCCGAAATATCTTTCCGCCCGCTCTTGGGGATCATATTGCGGATGAAGTGGAAGCCAATATCTTAATTCATAAATATTATTACATTCATTTAATGATCAAACAGGTAACTGCAGAGCTTGAAGAATATCGTGACACAGATCCTGAAAAATATTTTGAATCAATCAAGAAAATTATGATGCTGAATGAGTTTTCTATACATCTTATCGATAAATTAGGCTGGTCGCCTGTGACAAAAAGTCCTATAAAATTTTAGGAATAAAAGTTGTAATTTAAACTTCGAAATATTTAAATAATACAAATAGAAATATGGACATTAAAAAAGAATTCAGAGATTTCTCTGTAAAGCATTTAGGAAATAGCGGTCTTGCTACCGATCAGTATATGGGAATGTATGGTCCAACGAATCTTACGCCGTACATCATGGAGGAAAGAAGGTTAAACGTTGCTCAGATGGACGTTTTCTCTCGTCTGATGATGGACAGAATCATTTTCCTGGGAACAGGAATTGATGATCAGGTTGCCAACATCGTTACAGCGCAGCTTTTATTCTTAGAAAGTGCAGATCCTTCAAAAGATATTCAAATTTATATCAACTCGCCTGGTGGAAGTGTTTATGCAGGGTTGGGAATTTATGACACGATGCAGATCATTAAGCCGGATGTAGCGACGATTTGTACTGGTATTGCAGCTTCCATGGGTGCTGTATTGTTGGTTGCAGGTGAAAAAGGCAAGCGTTCTGCGCTTAAACACTCAAGAGTAATGATTCACCAGCCTTCTGGAGGTGCACAAGGTGTTGCTTCTGATATGGAGATCAACTTAAGAGAAATGTTGAAGCTGAAAAAAGAATTATATGACATTATTTCTGAACATTCCGGACAAACATACGAATGGGTAGAAAAAGCGTCTGACAGAGATTACTGGATGACCTCTACTGAAGCAAAAGACTTCGGAATGGTAGATGAAGTTTTACAGAGATCAACTAAAGAAAAGAAATAATTTTCTTTACAAGATAATGAAATGAAACGCGCCGGTTTTGGCGCGTTTTTTTGTTTTAGGTCATTGCGAACTGACAGAAGGTCTGCGAATGTAGAACGTAGTTCAGAAGTGACGAAGCAATCTCAAAATCCTTTTAACAGTATATTCTCATTATCGACCCACTTTGTCATTCTGGATGAATTCAGCCTCATTTTGTAGAGATTGGATTGTGAAAATCATTGTCTAGGTTCCTATGGAATGAAAAGTGTATGTTGAATTTTGTGGCAGACATTTAGACTCCGACAAAAACCTAGCCCCGATAAGAGCGGTTACCCCACAGCAAGAAGTGGGAGAGCTTGAGGGTTTAGGTGTTGGAGAGCGTTGGTGCGAGGAGTATGAGCGGATAGCGGGAAATAGCTACAAAAAAATTGGCAATGAATAGTTGGTAATGAGTAATAGGAAAGATTTAAAACAGATTTATCATTCTATTCAAGATGAGTTTATATTCAATATCTACTTTCGCAGCCATAAAAGTAAATATGAAAAAAGTCTTAGTATCTGTTCTTGCCATCGTAGCTTTGACTGCTTGCAATAATGATGACAACAATAATCAGGATATCAATTATTCTAAACTTCCACAGGAATTTCCTTTCTCAAAAATAACGACCCTGAATGGTGTGGATGTGATCAATGGTGGTTTTGGTTCGGGAGCTGCGGCGCATCCTACCCAAAAAGGTGAATTCTACGCCATTACAGACCGTGGTCCGAATGTAGCATATCAAAATGGAATCAAGATTCTGGTTCCGAATTTTACGCCGACGATTATGCATTTCAAGATCAATGCAGAAGGAAATATTGAAGTCATCAAATATATTAAGCTTAAAAATCCCTCCGGACAACCGATTACAGGTCTTCCAAATCCAGTCGGAATGGGAAGTACAGGTGAAATCGCGTATGCTGCTGACGGAAGTATTTTAGGAACGGATAATTACGGCTTAGATAGTGAAAGTATTGTTGCCGCACCAGACGGAACATTTTGGGTTTCTGATGAATACGGTCCGCATATTGTTCATTACAATGCAGATGGAGTTGAATTGGAAAGAATCAGTCCGATTGGAGTAAATACCGGAACAAGGAAGCTGCCTGCAGTTTTCGGAAAAAGAAGACCCAACAGAGGAATGGAAGGAATGTGCATGACGCCGGACGGAAAAATGCTGGTAGGTACGATGCAGTCAATGATGTATGTTCCGACGAAGGCTTTGGCAACAAATACGACATTAACAAGAATCGTGACTTTCGATCTTGCAACCGGACAAACAAAACAATATTTATATAAACAAGACGGCGGCGCTTCTGATTCTGTTTGTGACATCACACCAATCAGCAACACCGAATTTTTAGTAATTGAAAGGGACGGAAATTTTGGCTCACAAGGCGGACTTAAAAAAGTCTACAGAATTAATCTTTCTGGTGCTTCAGAAGTAAGTGGAGCAGACCTTACCGCAGTTGACGGCATGAAAATCAATAATAAAGCTCTAGAACAGTGTACCTGGGATGAAATTACCACTGCAGGTTATAAAGCTGTTACGAAAACTTTGGCTGTTGATTTAGTCGCAAAAATAGGATATGAACACGATAAATTCGAAGGAATTGTGTATTTAGGAAATAATAAACTTGCTGTTTTCAATGATGATGATTTTGGTGTTGCAGACGACGGAAACGGAAATCCAAAAACCAAAATTCTACCTAAAACAGGGAAACAGGATAAAGGAACAATGTATATAGTCGATATTCAATAATTAGATTTTGTAAAAAGCGGCGGCATCGGAGATGCCGCCGCTTTTGTTTTTTTATTCCAAAAGATTTGCAGGGATTTAACAAATGTTTTTGTGTTTTATTTTTGAATTTAAACGTAAAAATTTTATTTAGAAAAAGCAAATGAATTTACCTTATGAAAGCTTTAAAATGCAGCTTCATCAAATCAACTTGTTGATTATTCTTAGCTAATCGTAATTAAATTAAAACTTTGCTTTAAACAAAATCTGCTAGAGTAAAATAAAAAAGATCGTCCAACGACGATCTTTATGTAAAATATTTTAATTCAAATTAATTAAAACCTTCAATAATTTTAGAGAAATCCTCTAATTTCAAAGCTGCTCCACCGATCAGACCACCGTCAATATCGGGTTGCGAGAAAATTTCTTTTGCATTGTCCGGTTTTACAGAACCACCATAAAGAATAGAAACTTCGTCAGCTACTTCCTGTCCGTATTTTGCAGCAATGATGCTTCTGATGTGGGCGTGAATTTCCTGAGCCTGTTCAGGAGTTGCGGTTTCACCGGTTCCGATGGCCCAAACGGGTTCGTAAGCGATTACCACTTTTTTAATTTCTTCTGCAGAAAGCGTGAAAAGAGCTACTTCAGTTTGATTTTTTACCACTTCAAAATGCTGTCCTGCTTTTCTCTGCTCTAAAGTTTCACCGTTACAGTAAACAGGAATTAAACCTTTATCCAAAGCCAATTTTATTTTTCTGTTGCAGTGAGAATCTGTTTCACCGTGATATTGTCTTCTTTCAGAGTGCCCGATCAGAGAACCAGTTGCATCGATGGATTCCAGCATATCTGCAGAAATTTCTCCTGTATAAGCTCCGCTTTCATGCTCGCTCATATCCTGGGAAAATACACCAATCTCGTCTTTTTCGAAGACATCTTTTGCCATCATTAAATATAAAGAAGGCGGTGCAATCCAAACTTCACAGTTCGTCGCGTGATTGTTTTTATAGCTTAGTAATTGAACCATTAATTGTTGAGCGTCAATTACATTTTTGTTCATTTTCCAGTTTCCTGCAACTATTTTTCTTCTCATAGATTTTATTTTAAAAGTTAGAGATTAGAAACTAGAAGTTAGAAATACAGCAACTTTTAAACTAATTTCTAACGCCTAATCTCCAATTTCTCAATTAATTATATTTTCCAAAGGTTTTTCAAAAGTGTATAAAAAGTATGCTCTTCGTCTGTTACTTTATTGTCAGCTTTGATCAGTGTTTTAGCAAACTTAATAAAATTCAGGCGCTCTTGTTCCGTAGAATCATCGAAGAAACATTGAGCATGAAATTCAAAATGATTTTTCCATTCTTCCGGCTGAAGCAAAGCAATTACTTCAAGCTCATTATCCAAATCCATTTTGAAAGGAAATTCATCTGCCAAATATTGCTGAACAAGCATTCCTTCTTCAGGTGCAAATTCTCCGTCTACAGATGAAAGAATCATTAAGAGATGGTAACCGGCGATAGACTTATTTGATTTTTGCATTATTAAATTTATAGTTTTAAAGTTTAGTGTTTAAAGTTTAGTGTTTAAAGTTTTATGATTAAAATTCACCATTAACCATTTACAATTGACTACTTAACATAGTCTTTTGCGGGAAATTTATCTATAATTTTTCCGTTTTGTAAAATTAAAACAAAAGGATTACTTCTTGCAATAGTTTTGATGGCAGTTCCGTCCATCATCATATTTTTAATGGTTTTAAAAGTATTCGGATCGGTTGAAACTCCGTAAACCAATGCTCCTTTTTCGGTTTTGGCTTTAGCCTCAATTTTTTGAATTAATTCAGATGAAACTTCTTTCGGATGATAAGAAAAAATCAAAATTGCTTTCGGTGCATTGATCACCTGATCGGTCACTTCAAGTCCGCTCGGATCTTCAATTTTGAATTTAACGATCTCAGATTTATAGCCTTCTTTCACCAAAACAGATTCGTTTTTTCCGTCTTCAATTTTCCAGGGTGAGCCTTCTGCCCAATATTCTGTTTTTTTGATATAATCGTCTTGATTTACTTTTAAAACTTCTCCCGTTTTTTGATTTTTTAAAGAGTAAAAAGTTTTGTATTCTGATGGATTTTTATTAATTTTTTCCTTTTCAGCTTTAAGATCTGTTCCGATCTTATAATCACGGAAATCGATAACAGGTTCCTGGATAATTCCATGAGCCATAATGTAGATCATTACTACAGAAAATACGCCTAAAAGAACGTATTTAAACTTCCCCGAAGAATCTTTTTTGTTGCTGTAGCTGTAGGCATCTTTTTTCTTAAAGTCTTTTCTGTAAAGGATAAAAACAATGATCAGCCCAGCTAAAAGGATAATATCTTTAAGGAAACTCTGCCAAGGTGTAAATTTTATGGCATCCCCAAAACATCCGCAATCCGTTACCACATTGAAGTACGCCGAATAGAACGTAAGGAAGCCGAAGAATATACAAAGTGCAATTAATGCCGAAAGGGTAAACTTAAGTTTTAACTTCAGTAAAAGCATAAAACCAAGCAAAAGCTCCAGTACGACTACAATGATTGAAAATAATAAGGCAAACTTTTCAAAGAAAGGCATATTGAAAACGGCAGGTGAAAAATATTCTTCCATTTTGAAAGAAAAGCCAACCAAATCAACCGCTTTTACAAAACCGGATAAAATGAAAATTACGGCAACAGCTAAACGTAATAATTCTTTTATAAAAAATAATAAACCTTTCATATTAAATAGTTTTGGGTTCGAAGTTATCTTGTTTTTCAGAAAATTTTATCAGGCAGAAAACAGCATAATTCAGCATGTCAAAATAATTGGCATCCAGACCTTCGGAAGCAATTGTAACGCCTTGATTGTCTTCAATTTGTTTTGTTCTTAAAACTTTCTGATAAATTAAATCTGTAATAGAAGAAATTCTCATATCTCTCCATGCTTCGCCGTAGTCATGGTTTTTTCTTTCCATTAAAGCTTGAGCTTCGGCGGAATATTTATCGTAAAGACTTAAAATCTCTTCTTTATTTTCGTTAAAATCATTAGAAAAGCCTTTTTCAAGCTGAATCAGTCCGATGATAGAGTAGTTCACGATCGCGATAAATTCGTCTTCTTCACTTTCGTCCACCATTTTTTTGTCGGTCATCTGTAACGTGCGGATTCTGTTGACTTTAATGTAAATCTGGTCTGTAATCGAGCTTGGTCTTAAAACCCTCCAGGCTGCGCCATAATCCTGTAGCTTTTTACTGAATAATTCGCGACACTGACCAATAACTTTTCCGAACTGTACTGATGTTTTTGACATAAATTCTCTTAATCTTCCAAATATACGAATTAGGTTTTAGGTAGCAGGAATTAGGGCTTAGTTTTTTGAGTTATTAGTTGCCGGTTAAGAGTTACTTTTTGCTCGAAGTAATTAACTGCCAACTAACAACTGTCAACAACTAACTAATATTTATCTTTGTTGTATGCAAAATCATTTATCATCTATCAATTATCATTTATTAAACTGTAATGGAAGATTAGTCGATTTAACGATTCCTAAAATCATGGGAATTCTGAATCTTACTCCGGATTCTTTTTCAGACGGCGGGAAATTTAATAATGAAAAATCAGCGTTAATCCATGCCGAAAAATTATTGAAAGAAGGGGCAGAACTGATTGACATCGGTCCGCAATCTACCCGTCCGAATGCTGAATTTCTGAGCAGTGAAGAAGAAATTAGAAGGATTGGAAATGTAATTTCATTGATCAAAAAAGAATTTCCAAAAGCGTTGATTTCTTTGGATACTTTTTATGCTGAAACCGCAAAATTCGGTTTTAATGAAGGAATTGATATTATTAATGATATTTCGGGAGGGCAGTACGACGGGGAAATGTTTGATACAGTGGCAGAAACGAAACTTCCGTACATTTTGATGCATATCAATCCGTCGTATGAAACGATGCATGATAAGATAAAATTCACGGATATTACTTTGTCGGTCAATCAATATTTTTCTGAAAAAACTAACGAACTTTTACGAAAAGGCGTCAATGATATTATTCTTGATCCCGGTTTCGGATTTGGAAAAACAGTGGAAGACCAGATGAAAATGATTGATGAAGTTGAATTTTTAGGTTTTGGAAAATTTCCTTTATTAATCGGAATTTCAAGAAAATCTTTCATTTACAAACCATTAGGGAAATCTCCTTTGGATATCAATGAAGAAACACAAAAGCTTCATATGAAAGTCTTAAAACAAGGTGCAAAAATTGTAAGGGTACATGATGTGGCAGAAGCCAGGAAAACTCTTGAAAATTTTTTGAAAATTAAAGCTGAAAAGCCTTAAAAAGCATTTAAAACTTATCATTTAATTAAATTAATTCAAAAAAATTCGCCAATCAAAACTGACTGACGAATTTAAACATATATGAATTTAACTCTTATTTTTAATCTTTATCCGAAAACATTGAATTGGCCAAAGAAGTAATAATGGAAAGTAAAATACTGAAAATAAGTGCCCACCAGAAGCCATTAATCACCATGCTGTCAATAAAATAATCTGCAATAAGGATGATTAAAGCATTGATTACTAAAGCGAATAATCCTAATGTAATGATGGTAAGCGGAAGCCCTAAAATGCTAAGAATAGGCTTTACGATTAAGTTTAAAAGACCTAAAACTATCGCGAATATAATTGCTGTTGAAAATCCCTCAAAATGCACTCCCGGTAAAATTTTTGTTAAAAGATACGCAACGATTGCTGTTATAAATAGTCTAATAATTAAGTTCATAGTATTGATTTTTTAATGTTTATAGGTGTTACCGAGCAAAAGCCATTCCATTTATCGGTTTTAATTTCAGAAAAATTTTAATTGGCTTGAATGGTCTTTTGAAGTTCTGAAAATCAATGATTACTGTTAATAGAAGAGAAAAATCATTTAAATGTATTTTTACTGCATCCATTGCAAAAAAGGAGATAACCATCTTATTTTATCTTCATCATTGTGACTAAAGAAGTCGCAACATGACTTTCTGAACCGCCGTTTTCATCGACAACATAAATTTCTGTTCTGATGACACTTATTTTCGCACCGCCTTTTACCACATAAGATTTTGAAACCAGAGCTTCCCCAATTGCAGGTCTTAAATAATTCACTTTAAGCTCAACCGTAACAACATAACAATCTTCCTCATAGTGACTCACCGCAGCATATCCCGAAGAAACATCTACCAAAGAAGCGATCATCGCACCGTTGAACATTCCCGCTTTTCTTGTCATTAATTCCATTTTCGGGATTTTCATGGAAATGAAATCGGTGTCGACTTCCAATAATTCAGCTTTATAGAATTGTAATGTTTCTGAACGGTTGAAACTGTCTATGATGAGTTGTTTTTTTTGTGGGGTCATTGATTATTATTTGAAAGGTAAAGATAATGAAAGTTGGTTCATGCTTCGACTCCGCTTATCCATGACCTGTATATTTTTGTAATATTACCAGGCTAAACATTTTAAATACTGTCGCAGAAATTCTTAAAATTGAGTCTCTTGTAAAACATTTGTGTCATTTGTATTTAAAAAATAAAACTTAAATATTAACTTTGGCAATCTTTGAATTAAATAGGAATTATAAAGTCGCAATTCGATTTTATAGATCCGTAAAAATGAATCAACATATGAAACTTAAGTACAGTCTGCTGGCTTTGGCAGCTCCGCTTTTAATGAATGCACAACAATTAATGACGCCTGAGATTCTTTGGACTTTGAAAAAGGTAGGAATACAGGCAGTTTCACCGGATCAGTCTTCGCTTATTTATAAAGTAGGACAGGTAGATCTTAAAACAGAAAAAACAAAAAGTGAGAACTATTTCCTAAACGTTCTTAATAATCAGTCCACAAAAATAGATTTCGGTAAAAAAGCCCTGATCCAATGGGATAAAAACGGAATTTACGCTCAGGAGGGAGATAAAATCTATCTTTCAAAAGACAGTGGAAAAACCTGGACGGAATTTTACACAATCGGTGAAGCAGATAATGTGGTAATTTCTCCAGACGGTAAAAAAATAGCTTTCAGCAAGCAGGTTTTGGTAGAGAAAGTAATGGGAAAAGATAAATATTCCGACACTCCAAAAACGACTGCACAAGTCTACACAGACCTTAATCACAGACATTGGGATTATTTTAATGAAGGTAAGTATAATCATGTTTTTGTAGTAAATACCTCTTCTGGTGTTGATTCCGCAAAAGATTTACTGGAAGGAAAAACTTGGGATTCTCCTCAAAGACCTTTCGGAGGAGCAGAAGATTTCATCTGGAGTCCTGATTCTGCACAACTTTTATACGTTACAAAACCAAAAAGCGGTAAAGAATATTCTACAAGCACAAATACAGATATTTTTGCTTACGATTTAGCTTCTGGAACAACAAAAAACTTAACTGAAACGAATAAAGGTTACGATGTAAACCCTAAATTCAGTCCGGACGGGAAATCTCTAATTTGGCAAAGTATGGCGAGAGACGGTTATGAAGCTGATAAAAATGACATCAAAATTCTGGATTGGAAATCAGGAAAAACCTCAAACCTTACAAGCGGTTGGGATGAAAGTGTTTCCGGGGATGTTTTCTGGGGTGGAGATTCTAAATCAATTTACTTTACAGCAGCTTTTAAAGGAACAAAACAATTATTTTCTTTAGATCCTAAAAATGCTAAAGTTCAGCAGATTACAAGAGGTGATTTTGACGTCAATGAAATTTTTGCTGATCAGAAAAGTTCGCTTTTAGTTGGAAGAACAGACATCAATCACGCAACAGATATTTTCTCGGTAAACCTGAAAAACGGAGAAATGAAGCAGGTGACCGAAGCTAATAAAGACATGTATGCCAACTTAGCTCAAGGAAAATCTGAATTAAAAATGGTAAAAACTTCGGATGGGAAAGAAATGGGCGTATGGTTCCATTATCCGCCAAATTTTGATCCGAATAAAAAATATCCGACTTTGGTATATTGTCAGGGAGGTCCGCAATCTGCTTTAACACAATTCTTTAGCACAAGATGGAGTTTTGCCTTAATGGCAGCCAACGGATACATCGTTGTTGCTCCAAACCGTCGCGGTATGCCGGGTTGGGGAACAAAATGGAATGAAGAAATTTCTAAAGACTGGGGTGGGCAGCCGATGAGAGATTATCTGGCTGCAACGGATTTTGCGAAAACTTTACCCTATGTAGATGGTGACAGAGTAGCGGCTGTAGGAGCGAGTTACGGAGGTTACAGCGTGTATATGCTGGCAGGAATTCATGAGAACAGATTTAAAACTTTTATCGCTCACGATGGTTTATTTGACATGAAATCCTGGTATCTGACGACAGAAGAACTTTGGTTTGCCAACTGGGATTTAGGTTCTCCTTGGGAAAAACCTCTTCCAAAAGCTTATACAGAATTTAACCCAAGTAATTTTGTTGATAAATGGAACAAGCCAATCATGATCGTTCAGGGGGGAATTGATTTCCGTGTACCTTACGAGCAGGGTCAGGAAGCGTTTCAGGCTGCAAAACTGAAAGGATTAAAGTCTAAATTAGTCTATTTCCCTAACGAAAATCACTGGGTTCTTCATCCGCAAAACGGGTTGGTTTGGCAGAGAGAATTTTTTGATTGGTTAAAAGAAACTTTATAATTAACGATTAAAATAATTTGATATTCCTGAAAATATCAATAGGAGCGGGCTTTAGCCCGCTTTTTGTTTATAATATTCCAATTGCTTTAGCCAAAATTTATATATTTGAATCATGCAAAACAGGATTTCTTCATTTCCGCCAATTATTGATAATGATTCTGAAATTTTAATTTTAGGATCAATTCCGGGGGTAAAATCTTTAGAAAAACAACAATATTATGCCCATCCGCAAAACAAATTCTGGACAATTATTTTTGAATTGTTTCATGAAAAATTTACAGAAGATTATACGGAACGAATCAATATTGTAAAGAAAAATCATATTGCCATCTGGGATGTCATCGATTCCTGCGAAAGAAAAGGCAGTCTCGATTCTGAAATTAAAAATGAAGAAGCCAACCAGATTGAAGAGCTGTTGGAAGATCATCCGAATGTAAAAGTCATTTTCTGCAATGGCGGAAAATCGTATAAAAATCTGCAGAAAATTCTAGGAAAGAATTATAAAATTCCCGTATTTCTTTTGCCCTCTACGAGTCCGCTTCACACAATTTCGTTTGAAAGAAAATTGCATGACTGGAGAAAAATTCTTGAATTTATTGATTTATCCTAAAAATTATTGTCCATAATAAGCTGTAAGCACCTTTTCGCGCATTTTATTAAGGTATTTAATATCTTTAGTATTGGATAAAATAATCAGAGAAACATCTTTATCTACCAAATGTACCCAATTGGCGCTGTGTCCATAGCCTTCGCCCTGACGCTCTGCAAACAAGGTATTTACGGAACCGAATTCTTTCGGATACACCCAAAAGCTGAACGCTGTTTCGCCAAGTTCTTTATAAGGCGTAAGCATTGTGTCCAAAGTTGTTTTCTTAATTAAAGTATGATTAAATATTGCCTGATCAAATATCAAAAGATCTTTGGGAGTAGAGTACATTGCTCCGGCGCAGTAAAGATTGTCAATATACGTATTGGTCGGCATATGAAGCGCGAAAGGATCGGATTCATCTGCGGTATAGCCTTCGTCGAGATTTTTAATAATATCATTATGATGCAGAAATCCTGTGCTTGACATTTTTAAAGGAATTAAAATCTGTTCTTTCAAAACCTCTTCGAAAGGTTTGTTGTAGATTTTTTCAATGATTTTTCCTAAAAGTATGTAATCACCGTTGTTGTACTCAAATTTTGTTCCGGGTTTGTTGATAAGCTTTTCGGATAAAAATGTTTTAATAAAATCATCTAAATTCCAAATCGTGTTATCGTATGCCTGATGAATAAGTTCGGGCGAGCTGATGTCTTTATTAAATCTACCGCTGCTGTAGGTAAGCAGATTTCTTATGGTTGCTTTCTTAGCGGCTTCCCCTTTGTATTCGGGATAATAAGTGGAAATTGTAGTGTCTAAATTGATTTTTCCTTTTTCATACAACTGCATGATAAGAACCGCCGTAAATGTTTTTGTCAGAGAAAAAATGTGAGATCTTGTCTCGTCTGAGAAATTAATATTATAATGTCTGTTAGATAAACCTTTATAAGTAAGCAATTCAATATTGCCGTTTTTTGCTAATAATACAGAACCATTGAAATTGTCTTTTTTCACACATGAATCAATCACTTTTTCGACTTTTTGCAGTTGTGAATACGCTGTATTGATGATGATCAGTAAGAGTATGGTCAAGAAATTTTTCATGGATGTATATTTTTAACAATATTGAATTGCCTACATTGTAAAAATAATTAATAATTAATGATTTGATTTAAATTAATCATAAATAATTATTTCTCTATTGTATAAACTTCTTCGTAAGGCTGAATCAGTACCCAGCCATGACCTGAGAATTTCATCTGAAATTCCTCGCCGCTTCCTCTTCCGATAAGGCTTTTGAAAGAGACGTTGGTTTTTAGTTCCGGGCTCAGATTTCCTGACCAGGCAACTGTTGCATTCGGATCTGTGAAAACCGGAGCATCAGGCGTGACCAATAGAGTCAGCGGGTCACCGTGAGTGGTGATCGCAATATGCCCTGTTCCTGAAAGTTTTACCTGAAATAATCCGCCGGACATCATTCCTGCAACACTTTTTAACATGGTAATGTCATTTTTAATGCTTTGTTCATGAGCCAAAACATCATTTCCGTTAACACAGACAGATTCGTTATTTAAATAAAGAATACGGACTTTTTTTCCTGCATCGGCAACATATAATTTTCCTGTTCCTTCTGCTTTCATCAGCTTTGCGCCTTCACCACTGATTGCTTTTTTCAAAATATTTCCCAGTCCGCCGGAAAGCATTCCCTGTTTTTCAAATGTAACATTTCCGATGTATCCGACCATGCTTCCTGCTTTGGTCCAAACAGATTGGTTATTAAGATTGATTTCCAAAAGCTGAGGTTTTTCAAGCTCGAAATAATCTCTTTCCTGTGGGTTCTCTTTTGTTTCGTTGACGAAAGCTTCAATTGAATACTTGCTCATGTGTTTAAATTTTTTTAAATGTTCTCAAAAATAAACTTTTTTTGCTTCGAAAATTACCGTGATAATACGGTTTTTCATGTCATTTGAAATTAATCCTTGACAAAGGGGTGTTGAATGTCGTATATTTGCACTCCGAAAATTACATCTCGTAATTTTAATAAATTTTTAAACCGTAATTTAAAAAATGAAAACATCCGATTTTAATTTTGATCTTCCTGCGGAATTATTGGCAGAACACCCATCAGAACACAGAGACGAAGCCAGACTAATGGTACTTGATAGAAAAACACAAACTATCGAGCACAAATTATTCAAGGACGTTGTTGATTATTTTGATGAGCACGATTTGTTTATTTTTAACAATACTAAGGTTTTTCCTGCACGTCTTTACGGAAATAAAGAAAAAACAGGAGCAAAAATTGAAGTTTTCCTTTTGAGAGAACTTGATAAAGAAACTCGTGTTTGGGACGTTTTGGTAGATCCTGCAAGAAAAATCAGAATTGGTAACAAATTATTCTTCACTGAGGACGAATCTTTAGTGGCTGAAGTTATTGACAACACAACTTCAAGAGGGAGAACTTTGAGATTCTTATTTGATGGTTCTTATGAAGAATTCAGATCTAAACTAAAGGAATTAGGAGAAACTCCGCTTCCGAAATATATCAAAAGAGAAGTTGAACCGGAAGATGCTGAAAGATACCAGACCATTTATGCTAAGGTGGAAGGAGCTGTAGCAGCACCTACTGCCGGTCTTCACTTTTCAAGACATTTGATGAAGAGATTGGAGATTAAAGGAATTGATTTTGCGGAAGTTACACTTCACGTAGGATTAGGAACCTTCAACCCGATCGAAGTTGAAGATCTTTCTAAGCACAAAATGGAATCTGAAGAGATCATCATCGATGAAAAAAATGCTGAGATCATCAACAAAGCTGTACAGGAAAACAGAAGAGTTTGTGCAGTAGGAACAACGACCATGAGAGCTATTGAAACATCTGTTTCTTCAAACAGAAAAATCTCTGCTTTCAACGGTTGGACGAATAAATTCATTTATCCGCCTCACGATTTTGGAGTTGCCAATACAATGATCACGAATTTCCACACGCCGAAATCTACATTACTAATGATGATTGCCGCGTTTGCAGGAAGAGAATTTGTAATGCATGCTTATGAAGAAGCCGTAAAAGAAAAATATAAATTCTACTCTTACGGAGATGCAATGTTAATTTTATAATTAAAATAAGTAAAAAGAGCCAAGTTAAAAGTAAAAAGTACAGGTTAAGATGAAACAAAATGATTACTTACAAGAACTTTTACATTTGGAGTTAATTGTCTTAAATTTTTAAGAACACTTCCAAATGATTCTGAAAGTAAATTAATAAGATTTCAACTTGGAAAATCAGCTACTTCAATAGGCGCAAATTATGAAGAATCACAAGCCGGATCTTCTAAAGCAGATTTTAAGAATAAAGTGAAAATTGCTTTAAGAGAAGCTAGAGAAAGTAATTTTTGGCTTCGGGTTTTAGAAAAATTAGACGGTTATGATTCGGAAGAATTTAAAATTTTGTTAAATGAAAGTGCTGAATTGAAAAACATATTGGCTGCAATAGTTAATAATACCAAACTTTAAAAACTTTTTAATTTTTACTTTTAACTTGGCTCTTTAAATATTATGAAAGATATCCGTACTTTATCACTAGATCAGCTTAAAGATTATTTTACGTCTTTGGGCGAAAAACCGTTTCGTGCGAAGCAGGTCTATGATTGGTTGTGGAGTAAAAATCTCCACTCGATTGATGAAATGACGAATCTTTCAAAACAGCTTCGTGACAGAATTTCTGAAGAATATACGATCAATCCCGTTTCTGTTGATCTT
>Ga0157375_10000787_pt1 | contig 27686 bp, 25 predicted proteins | sample M35metaG_FD_115311 | JGI IMG/M metagenome (GOLD analysis project Ga0157375, IMG submission 115311) | Miscanthus rhizosphere microbial communities from Kellogg Biological Station, Michigan, USA - M3-5 metaG | ecosystem: Host-associated > Plants > Roots > Rhizosphere > Soil | place: USA: Michigan... | reverse complement strand
CGGATCGCGCGTGACCTGGAACACCTGCCAGCCGACCACGACGATCTGCGCCTCGCGCGCGACGGTGGACATGGCGTAGCCGAGGATCAGCCAGAGAAAGTTTCTGACGCGCAGCGCGGCATAGGGATCGTGCGTGGCCAACGGTTCGGGAGGTTACCATCGCGCGAATGAGGTTCACGAAAATGCAGACCGCGTACGCGCTGCTGCTGGTCTGCGCAGCGGCGCGGCTGCTGCTGCAGATGGCGGCGCTGCCTCCGTACGCAGGCCTGGACGAGGTCTACCACGTGGCGCGGCTGGCGTTCGTGCGCGCGGAGCATCGCAATCCGACCACGAGCGAGGCATCGATACCGCCGTATCTGATGCGCAGCATCGGGGAAGGCCGGAACGCTGGCGTCCTCGCCGGCTGGCCCGCAGGCGTCCCGCGCCTGCGTTCTTTTGACGCCGCAATGCCTGCGATGGGGGAAGCAGGCGAGCAATGGCCCGCGATCGTTGCACGCGGAAGTGTCGTCGTCGATCGGCCGCTAAAAAACGCCGATCTCAAACCGTACGTCGTCAAGAACTACGAAGCGCAACAGACGAGCCTCTACTACTCGCTGGTCGCACCGCTGGCACCTATCCGCAGCGCGCTTTTCGAATTGCGAGTCTGGCGGGCGATGTCGCTCCTCTTCGCGCTGATCACCGTCCTCGCGACTGCTGAAATCGGACGGCGCTGGTTCGAACCGATCGGCATCCTCGGCGGCGCGATTCTTGTGTCGCTGCCGACGTGGGAAACACTGGTGATGCGCGCGGGCAACGACGCCTTTGCGTGCATGCTCGCCGCGATCGCGGTGCTCATCAGTGTTACGGCGCCGAAACGCGCAGTCGGCATTGCCGCCGAGGCGATCGTCTGGGGATTGGCGCTGGACGCGAAGATGTACACGTGGCCGCTGCTGATCATCCTGCCGATCCTGTGGTGGCGTCAGCGAGCGTCGAAATCGCGCGTGATCGCGGTGACGATCGTTGCCGCGATCGCTGTTCTGCTCACATTCGCCGAGTTTTCCTCGCGCACGAAGAACCCGCTCGGCATCGTCGCACTCGACCGTCCTGGCGGCGTCGTTTACGAGGCGAAGGTCAGCATCAGCGAAATCGTCCGCGTGACGATCGCGTCCTTCGCGTGGACCTCGGGGCAGCACAACGATGCGTTGCGGCCTCTCGCGATCGCGCTGTTCCTCGGACCGATTGTGATCGCGGTCATCGTCGCCAGGCGTTCGCTGACGAAACAACGCATGCTGTTGGTTTTCGCTGCGCTCGGCGCGTTCGCGCTCGCGCAGACCTACAACGTCATCGCCTGCGTCCTCGCAAACCGCGGCGGAAATCCGATTCCGATCGGCGGCAAGGAGGGTTGGTACTGGTACGTGCTCGCGCCGTTGATCATCCCCGCGATGCTCATGCCCGCACTGGCGCGCTGGCGCGCGGTGGCGTGGTGGACCGTGATCTGGGACGTCATCATCACCGAGGGCGCACTGTTTCAGGACTTCGCCGGGATGACATCGCCGGCGCATGGATCGATGCTGTTTCGATGGGGGCCGCTGCACCTGCCGTTCACCGCGTCGCTCGACGGCATCGGAGTCGGCCCGCTCTCGGCCTGGACGACTGCGATTCGCATCGTTCATCTCGCCGCGTTCTTCGGCTTAGAATCGTTTTTGCAACACATGAGGTTGAATGACCGAAACACTGACACTGCCGTTAGCAGCTGACGCGCGCAACTCCGAACGCATCCCCGTGGCCGTCCTCGGCGCCACCGGCTCGGTCGGACAGCGCTTCGTGCAGCTCCTCGAATCGCATCCCTGGTTTCGCCTGCACGAAGTCGTGGCCTCGGAACGGAGCGCCGGACGCTCGTATGGCAACGCAGCCGACTGGAAGCTCGACACGTTGCTCCCGACCTCGGCATCGACGCTCGAAGTCAAGCCGCTCGGCGCGCAACTCGAATCGCGCCTCATCTTCTCCGGGCTCGACTCCTCGGTCGCCGGTGAAGCCGAGGATGAGTACGCGAATCGTGGATGCGTCGTCGTAACGAATTCGCGCAACCATCGGATGGACGCCGATGTCCCGCTCCTCATCCCCGAGATCAACGCGGACCACCTCGGTGCGATCGATCGGCAGAGAAAGCGCCGCGGCGGCAACGGCTACATCGTCACGAATCCGAATTGCTCCACGATCGGACTGGCGATGGCCATCGCGCCGATCGAGCGCCGCTTCGGCATTGACCAGCTGCACGTCACCACTATGCAGGCCATCTCCGGCGCGGGCTACGCGGGCGTTTCGTCGTACGCGATCCTCGACAACGTCATCCCGTTCATCGGCGGCGGCGAGGAGGAGAAGATCGAGACCGAGCCGCGCAAAATTCTCGGCACGTGGGAAGGCGATCGCTTCAGCGACGCGCCCTTCCGCATCTCCGCGCAGGTGAACCGCGTGCCGACCATCGACGGCCACCTGATGACGATCTCGCTCAAGCTCCGCGACGGCGTCGTCGATCTCGATGCGATCCGCGACGCGATCCGCACCTTCACCGGCGAGCCGCAACGCCTCAACCTTCCCTCGGCGCCGAAACAGCCGCTCCACTACGCCTCCGCGCCCGACCGCCCGCAGCCGCGCCTCGACCGCGACCGCGAGCACGGCATGGCCGTCACCGTCGGCCGCCTCCGCCCCTGCCCGCTCCTCGACGTCCGCATGGTCGCCCTCGTCCACAACACCATCCGCGGCGCCGCCGGCGCAGCGCTGCTGAATGCGGAGCTGCTGGATGCGAAGGGGCTGTTGTGAATAGTGGATTAGTAGATGAGTCGATTAGTAGATTAGGAAGGCAGATCGTGCGCGAGCCCTCTAATCGACTAATCACTAATCCACTAATCCACTGGCCGGGTGGGCGGCCGTGATCGTCATCAAATTCGGCGGCACCTCGGTCGGCGACGCGGAACGCGTTGCGAATGCGATCGACATCGTCGCCGAGCGGCGCGAGTTGAATCCGATCGTCGTCGTCTCAGCGCTTGCGGGTGTGACGAACGATCTCGTCGCGGCCACCGAGGCCGCGTGCGCGGGTGATGGTGATCGCGTCAAAGCGATCATCGATCGCGTGCGCCAGCGCCATGAAGACGTGGCCATGCGGCTCGTGCAGCAGAAATTCGATTTCTTCGAAACGTTCGTCAAGCGGCTCGACAAACAGATCGAAGAGATTCACACGGTTCTGAGCAGCATCACGTTGCTGCGCGAAATCACACCGCGCGCGCATGACAAGATCGTCTCCATCGGCGAAAAGCTGTCATCCGTCCTCTTCACGTATTCGATGATGATGCGCGCGCTGCACGCCGAGCACGTCGAATCCGAGGATGTGATCTGGACCAACGACAACTTCGGCGGCGCCACGCCGCTCATGGATCGCACCTCCGATGCTGCGAAGAAAACGCTGCTGCCGATCGTGCAGCGGAATCACATCCCGGTCCTCGGAGGCTTCATCGGACGGACGGTTGACGGCGCGACCACTACCCTCGGACGCAATGGCTCCGACTACAGCGCCGCGATCGTCGCTGCAGCGGTTGGAGCGTCCGAGGTGCAGATCTGGACGGACGTCGACGGCCTGCTGACCTGCGACCCGCGCTTTGTGCCGTCCGCGCGCGTCATCGATCACCTCTCGCACGAAGAGGCGGCGGAACTGGCGTCGTTCGGCGCGAAACTCCATCCGCGCACGCTGGAGCCGGCCATCGAGGCGGGGATTCCGGTGCGCGTGCTCAACACGCACAACCCCGCGTCGCCGGGCACGCTCATCACGCGTGAGGGCACTGCTCGCGCGACCGGGCCGCGGTCCGTCGCGCGGAAGCGGAACGTCACCGTCGTGCACATGACCTCGAACAAGATGCTCGGCGCGCATGGGTTCCTGGCGAAGCTCTTTCACGTGTTCGAAGAGCTGGAGATTTCCGTCGACCTCATCGCGACGTCGGAGGTCTCGGTGTCGGTCACGGTCGACGAGCAACACGATCTGGACAAGTTAAAAAAACAGCTCGCCGACACTGCCGACGTCGAAGTCATCGACGGGCAATGCATTATCGCCATCGTCGGGCGCAACCTGCTGGCTGATGCGATGGTCGGCGCGCGCGTGTTCGAAGCGATGCGCGGCGTGCCGATGCAGATGCTTTCCCTCGGCCGCTCCGGCCTGAACCTCAGTATCGTCGTCAACGACGCAAAGTCCGATGACGCCATTCAGCGCATTCACGCGGCGCTGTTCGAGCAGGCGGTGGCGGTGTGAAGATCGCCATCCACGGCTACGGCAAGATGGGGCAGACGATCGAGAAAGTCGCGCGCGAGTCGGGCCACGAAGTCGTGTGTATTCTCGATATTGATCGCGACGAGCCGATTGGCGATGCCGAGGTCATGATCGATTTTTCGCACGCGAGCGCGCTCGACGACACGCTGTCGCGCGCGTGCGACAACAAGCTGAATCTGGTCATCGGCACAACCGGTTGGAATGATCGTGTCGCGGATGTGAAACAGCGCGTGGAAAACGCAGGCATCGCCTGTGTGTACGCATCGAACTTTTCACCGGGCGCGAACGTCGTCTTCTCGCTGGCGCAGCGGGCAGGGGAGCTGGTTGCACGATTCCCGCAGTACGCGGCGGGCATGGAAGAGCGGCATCATTCGCAGAAGCTCGACGCGCCGAGCGGAACGGCGTTGCGGATCGCCGCGGCGGCGAAGAGCGGCAGCGACGGCAAACTCGATCCGCCCATCGTCTCCTCGCGTGTCGGCGCTGAGTTCGGATTGCACACGCTCTTCTTCGACTCGCCCGACGACCTCATCGAAATCTCGCATCGCGCGCGCGGCCGCGAAGGATTCGCCCGTGGCGCGGTCATGGCCGCCGCACTCCTGCGCGGCCGCAAAGGTCTGTTTCGCTTCGAAGAGCTGGTGATGTCATGAAGGCAGAGGGATGAAAGCAGAAGGCAGAAGGATGAGGACGGGCACAATGATGATGGCGCCACTTCTGCCTTCTGCCTTCTGCTCTCTGCCTTTGGAGTGGTCATGACGAAGTTTCGCGGCCTCGGCACAGCCCTCATCACGCCGTTCACGGAAAGCGGCGCACTCGACGAATCGGCGCTGGAACGCTTCGTCGATTTTCAGATCGACGGCGGCGTCGATTTTCTCGTTCCCTGCGGCACCACCGGCGAGAATCCGGCGCTGAACGCGGACGAACATCGCCGCGTCGTCGAGATCGTCGTGCGCCGCGCCAACGGACGCGTGGCCGTCCTCGCTGGCGCCGGCAGCAATGGAACGCCGCGCGCGATCGAGCTGGCCGAGCAGGCTATCGACATCGGCGCTGACGGCGTGCTGACGATCACGCCGTACTACAACAAGCCGACGCCTGATGGGCTGCGGCGCCACTTCGGAATGCAGGCGGAAGCGATCGAGCGAAAGAAGCCCGGCTTCCCGATGATCATGTACAACGTTCCCGGCCGCACCGGCGTGAACATGACCGCGGAAACGACGTTGCGTATGGCCGCTGAGATCCCGAACATCATCGGCGTCAAAGAAGCGTCGGCCAATCTCGAACAGATCATGACGGTGATCCGCGACCGTGCCGACGGCTTCCTCGTCCTCAGCGGCGACGACGCCTGGACGCTGCCGCTCATCGCCATCGGCGCCGACGGCTTGATCTCGGTCGCATCGAACGAAATCCCGCGGCTGATGTCCGACCTCGTCACCGCCGCGCTGAACGCTGACTTTGACACCGCGCGCGCCGTCCACTACCGCGTCCTCCCGCTCCTCCTCGGCAATTTCATGGAGTCGAACCCCATCCCGGTCAAAACCGCGTGCAAGCTCCTCGGTATCATCGACAGCGACACGGTCCGCTCGCCGCTCGCGCCAATCACGGACGCGAATCGGAAGAAGCTCGAAGCGATCCTGAAAGAGTGTGGACTGTCGTAATGGAATCGATTCAGCAGCGCCTCGCGGCAATCACTCCTGCCACCGATCGGATGGAGAGGGTGAAGACGGTCGCCCTTTTTCTGGCGGAGTTGGAGAAGGGCGCGATCCGTGCCGCGGTGCGCGACGAGAACGGCGTGTGGCGCGCGCATACGTGGGTGAAGGAAGGAATCCTGCTGGCGTTCCGCACCGGCGTCGCCACCGAGTTCGCATCGGGCGCACTGTCGTTCATTGACAAGGACACGATTCCGACGCGCCGGTTCCGCGCGCAGGAAGGCATCCGGATCGTTCCCGGCGGATCGGCCGTTCGGCGCGGCGCGTATCTCGCGAAGGGCGTGGTGATGATGCCGCCGGCGTACGTCAACATCGGGGCATACGTCGATGAAGACACGATGATCGATTCACACGCGCTGGTCGGTTCGTGCGCGCAGATCGGAAAGCGCGTGCACCTTTCCGCCGCCGCGCAGATCGGCGGCGTGCTCGAACCGGTTGGCGGACTGCCGGTAGTCGTCGAGGACGACGTCGTCGTCGGCGGCAATTGCGGCATCTACGAAGGGACGATCGTCCGCGGCCGCGCTGTGATCGGCGCCGGCGTGGTGCTGACCGGATCGACGCCTGTCTACGACACGGTGCGCAGCCAGATCTATCGCCGGACCGCCGACCGTCCGCTCGAAATCCCCTACGGCGCCGTGGTCATCCCCGGCTCACGTCCGATGAAAGGCGACTTCGCGAACACGCACTCGCTGCATGTGTCCACGCCGGTGATCGTGAAGTACCGCGACGAGAAAACGGACAGCGCCACGGCGCTTGAGGATGCGTTGCGGTGACGAAGGCCGGAACGCTGGCGTCCTCGCCGGCTGGCCCGGCGCGCGTCCTCGCCGCCGACCCGGCAACCCCTCGAATTTCGCTGGTAACGAAACGCCTGCGCAAGCCTCCCATTCGGCAGCGAGGACGCAGCCGGGCCAGCCGGCGAGACGCCAGCGCTCCGTCGCGCAAAGTCCGCCGAGGTGCGACGACGTGATCCACCACCCCGCGAAGCGCTTCGACGGCATCGAACTCTCCCTCATCCGCCAGATCAACGCGCTCGCGACGCCTCTCTCCGTCAACCTCGGCATCGGCGAGCCGAATGTCGAGCCGGATGAAAATCTTCGCCAGCTTGCCGTCGAAGCCGCGGCGAAAGGGTCATGGCATTACACGGCGAATCCGGGAACGCTTTCGCTGCGCAAGTTGATCGCAGGCGACAGCGGATTCGATCCGAACGAGATCTGCGTCACCGCCGGCACCGAGGAGGCGCTGTTCTCGATTTTTCAGGCGTACGTCGATCCGGGCGATGAAGTGCTCGTGCCGAATCCCGGCTTCATCTCGTACGCAACGCTCGCGCGCATCGCCGGCGCGACGCCGGTGACGTACGACCTCGAACCGCCCGACTGGCGCGTCGACGTCAATGCTCTGCTGAAGAAAATTACGCCGAAGACGAAGCTGATCGTCGTCAACTCGCCGTCGAATCCGCTCGGCAGCGTGATCGATGAAGAGACATTGCGAGCGATCGCCAACGTTGGGCCGCTCATCGTCAGCGATGAGGTTTATCGCGAAATCTTTTACGACGATCCGCCGCCGTCGATGCTCGGAATGTCCGACAACGTCATCGTGGTCGGCGGGATGTCGAAGAGCCACGCCATGACCGGCCTTCGCCTCGGCTGGGCCATTGCGGCCGAGGCAGTGATGAAGCCGATCGTTACGGCGCATCAGTACGTCGCCACGTGCGCGTCGTCGTTTTCGCAGTCGCTGGCGGAGGCGATTCTCACTCGTCCGGACTGGAATCGTTCCTGGCTCGAAAGCATCCGCGCGCAGTTTGGAAAGCAGCGCGACGCGGCACTGACCGCCATCGAACGCGAGCTCGAAGTCACCATCTCGCCGCCGGTCGGCGCGTTCTACGCCTTCGTGCCGGTGCCCGCGTGCGACACCGTCACGTTCGCGAAAACGCTCGCCACCGATGCCGCGGTGCTGGTCATCCCCGGCGTCGCATTCGGCTCGCTCGGCGAAGGGTTCATCCGCATTTCGTACGCCGCGAAGCTCGACGATATCAACTACGGCATCGGACAGATCGGCCGCTGGCTGCGCGCGGCCGGCCGATGAAACGCAACGTCGCCCGAAACTTGCAACGGCATCGCCGAGGATTCAGTACCATTCGCGCCGCCATGAAGTTGAAGTCGAAACCGGACAACGAAAAATTGCCGGTACCCCCGCCGACCGACTCGGTCGCAGCGTCCGAGATTTCGCTCTACCGCAACGTTCTCAAAATCAAGAAAGAGCATGACCTCGAGGAGCTCGGCATCTCGTTCTGGGATGCGCAGACGACGATTCAGTGGTCGTTCAACGCCGACCATTACTTCCACGCCGCGTCGACGATGAAGCTGGCCGTTCTCCTCGGCGTCTTCCGCGAGATCGACCGCGGCGAGCTCGCGCTCGATTCGCCGGTACACGTGCGCAACCGCTTCACCAGCATCGTCAACCAGGAGCCGTTCATGCTCGACCTCGGCCGCGACGCCGATCCCGACGTCTACGGCCACCTCGGCAAAACGCTCACGGTCAAAGAGCTGGCGTACTGGATGATCACGAAGTCGAGCAACCTGGCCACGAACCTGCTCGTCGACGTCATCGGCATCGAGACCATTCAATTCGCGCTCGACGAGCTGGACATCGACGGCGTGCGCGTCCTGCGCGGCGTCGAAGATCAGGCCGCGTTCAACGCGGGGCTGAACAACGAAGTCACTGCGAACGGGCTGCTGAAAATGCTGCGCGTGATCGCCGACGGCAAGGCCTTTTCCGAGGAAGCGTGCAAAGAGATGCTGGACATCATGCTCGATCAGCAATACCGCAGCGGCATCCCGGCCGGTCTTCCGAAGGCCGCGCGCGTTGCACACAAAACGGGCAATATCTCGACCGTGCATCACGACGCCGGAATCGTTTTCCTGGAAAACCGCGAGCCGTACGTCCTGGTGATCCTCACGCAGTTCGGACCGGACAAAGCGCGCGGCACGGCCGTCGCGGACGTCTCACGCGACATCTACAACACGCTGGCCGGGCTGACGTATGAGTGATCAGCTATCGATCAAGGTAGTAGACGCCTTCGATCTCGATGACGAGCTGCGGTCGCTGCTCAAACCGGGCGAGATGATGCGCGACGCACAGGGCCGCCGGCATCGCCTGCCGCGCTACTTCTATGAAATCCCGGATCACGAGGCGGCGGTGAGCATCCGCCTGTCGCCGCATTTCGGTCTCAACGAATTCGTCCTCACCGATCTGAAGGAAGCGCCGCGGCTGCAGCAGTTCCCGCGCTACGTTCCGTGCGCCGTGCGCGTGCTGGCGTTCTACCTGGAGCAGTTCCGGCGCGAAGTCGGCGCCTCGGTGCACATCGCCGTCAACGGCGCATATCGCTCGCCGTCGCACAAACTCTCGCAGACCGCGACGCCGCACATGTGGGCGACGGCCGCCGACGTCTATCGCATCGGCACGACGATCCTTCGCGGCAAGGATTCGATCGACAAGTACAACGGCATCGCTGAGGATTTGAGCGACGACATTCACGTGCTGCCGTACGGCCACGTGACCGGCCAGAACGCCGACGATCACGTCCACCTCGACCTCGGATACATCACCGTGATCCCGCGCGAGATCAGCGAGGACCGGATGGAAGTGCCGCAGGAAAATCGTCCGCGGTTCGCATTCGAAGAGCGGCGGAGACGGGAGCGGAGGAATGTGCCCGAGGCGGAGGGGTAGGGCGCTGTCATCCTGAGCCGCCCCTTCGGCTGCGCTCAGGGCAGGCTCCGGCGTTGGAGCGCGAAGCGCGGAACGCCGGAGGACGGTGAAGGATCTCAAGCTTCCCAACTCTGGCCTGAAACCCGTGTGAACAATACGCAGCTTGGGCTTGCGCTCGCAGGGGCTTCAACGCAGACGGCGTAACTTGAGATCCTTCACCGTCCTCCGCTCTACGGCTTCGCCTCCGAAGCTCCGGCGGCTCAGGATGACAGTGCTCTCCGCTGCTTCAGCACTTACAATCCCCGCCCATGAAGAGCGCCGTTACGTCCGCCCTCCTCGTTCTTGCCATCACTGTCACCGCATCCGCTGCTACGAAGGCGAAGTCGGTGGCGAAACCGTTCAACGTCGTCGAGGCCAGCATCTCCGACATGCAGGCCGCGTTGAAAGACGGGCGCGTCACCTCGCACGAACTGGTGCAGCAGTACCTCATACGCATCGCCACGTACGAGGACAAGCTGCACGCGGCAATCACCGTCAATCCGAATGCGTTGAAGGAAGCCGATGAGCGCGACCGCGAGCGCGCGGCCGGAAAGATTCGCGGGCCGCTGCACGGCATTCCGATCGCGCTGAAGGACAACATCCAGACCACCGATCTGCCGACGACCGGCGGGGCGCTGGCGTTCGTCAATCTCGTCCCGCCGTACGACGCCACGCTGACGAAGAACCTGCGCGATGCGGGCGCGATCATCATGGCCAAGACGCAGCTCACCGAGCTGGCGAACTGGGTGGCCGGCAATCCGCCGATGCCGACGAACTACAACGCGCTGAACGGCTACGGCTTCAATCCGTACGATCCGCGCCGCGATCCGCGCACCGAGACGGGCGACGGACGTCCGGCGCTCGCCACCGGCGGATCGAGCTCCGGCGCCGGCACTACCGCGAACTTCTGGGCCGCGAACGTCGGCAGCGAGACCTCGGGATCGATCCTCAGCCCGTCGAACCAGAACATGCTCGCCGCGATCAAGCCGACCGTCGGCCGCATCTCGCGCTACGGCGTCATCCCCATCACCGCCGATCAGGACACAGCCGGTCCGATGGCGAAGTTCGTGACTGATGCGGCGATCCTGTTCGGCGTCCTCGAAGGAAACAATCCCGATCCGAATGATGCTGCCACCACACGCTGCACGCCGCCGCCGAATCACGACTACACGGTCTTCCTCAAAAAAGACGGACTGAAAGGCGCGCGCATCGGCATCCCGCGCGCCGGCTTCTACGACAAGTTCACGACGCCCGGCGCGACCACGCCGCGCGGCGGACTCAATCCCGATCAGACCAAGGCGATGAACGAGGCGATTGAAATCATCAAAGCCCAGGGCGCGATCGTCGTCGATCCCGCTGACATCCCCAGCGTCATCGACAAGAACGCCGCCGACAACTACTTCCTCTGGGGCGTCTGCACCGACATGGACGACGTGAAGGGGAAGAAGTGCTCGATCGATCTCGCCTACGGCATGGAGCGCGATTTCAACAAGTGGCTGGCATCCCTCGGCACCGCCGCGCCGGTGAAGTCGCTGGCCGAGCTGCGCAAATGGAACACCGACCATCAGAAGATGGGCGCGATCAAATACGGCCAGTCATTGCTCGACATCTCCGACGCCATGGACCTCGATCTCTTCAAGGCCCGCTACGAATCCGACCGCGCCAACGACATCCGCCTCTCCGCCACGCACGGCATCGACGAGGTGATGAAGGCGCAGAACCTCGACGCGATCCTTTTCCCCGGCCCCAGCGGCGCCTCGATCGCCGCGCGCCCCGGCTACCCGACCGTGATCGTTCCATGGGCCATGGTCCCGAATGCGCCGCAGACCGCCTTCCCGGAATCGTTCAAAGCCCTGCCGCAGCCGTACGGCGTGAGCTTCACGGGGATGGCCTGCAGCGAGCCGACGCTGCTCAAGCTCGCGTATTCATTCGAGCAGGCGACGAAGAAGAGGGTGCCGCCGGCTTCGACGCCCTAAAAAGCTTTTCACGCGGAGTCGCGGAGTCGCGGAGACGCGGAGCGGCCTTTCTCCGCGCCCCCGCGGCTCCGCGTGAAACGTTTTCCGTGAGTTAGCAAGCAGAGCCCGCCAGCGAAGCTACATTCCCCCGATGCGAAAACTCATCGCCGGTGGAATCGTCGTCGGATCGCTCGACATCACGTACGCCATCCTCTTCTGGTCGTTCCGCGGCGTCGCGCCGACGCGCGTTTTCCAGAGCGTGGCCGCGGGCGTCCTCGGACGCGAATCATTCAACGGCGGCATGAAGAGCGCGCTCCTCGGCGCGGCGCTTCACTACTTCATCGCCTTCAGCATCGTCATCGTCTACTGGCTCGTCGCAAAGGCGTTGCCGATGCTGACGCGGCACGCCGTCATCTGCGGCATCGTCTACGGGATCCTCGTCTACATCTTCATGAACTACGTCGTCATCCCGCTGTCGAACGCCGCGAGGCCGAAAACCTTCAACCCGCTGTGGGTCTCACTGAGCGTGATCGTGCACATGTTTCTGATCGGATTGCCGGCGGCGCTGTTCGCGAAAGCGGCGATCACGTCTTCCGGATACGGGTCCGATGCGTCCGGTCGTCCTCGCGGCTGAGGACGCCGCGCAGGTGTTCGCGGCAGTAGATGGCGCCGTGATCGATCGGCGTTTTGCAGACCACGCAGCGATTCTTGATTACCGCTTTTGCGCCGCGCTCGAGGATGCGCATCACGATGCCGGCAGCCACCAGGATTCCGCCGAGGACCAGGGCGCGCTGCAGCATGGCCGGGGCGAAGAAGTCGACGAACGGCGCGTCTTCATACGTCTGCTGCAGCACGTACATGATGACGACCAGCAGAACGATCCAGAGTCCGAGCCGCAGAAGTGTGGACGACATGAGGGAAATTCACTGTAGGACGCTCACCGGGGAGTGTCAAATTGCTGACGGACGACGATCTGCGCCGGGAGGAAATCGACGTCGATCGTGCCGTTCCGATCCGTCCTCCACGAATGAATGCCGCGGCTTCGCAGCGATTCGAGAACGGTCGGATGCGGATGGCCGAACAGGTTGTGCAACCCGCACGAGATGAGAGCGATGCGCGGATGAACGGCATCGAGCAGCAATGGCGTCGATGACGTCTTGCTGCCGTGATGTCCGACCTTCAGCACATCAGCCCGGATCTCCTGCGACGCCAGCGATTCCTCGGCATCGCGCTCAGCGTCGCCGGTTAACAGCGCCGTCCAGCGGCCGATGACGACGCGCAGCACGACCGAGCTGTTGTTCTCCGGCGAGTGTTTGAACGTGTGGTCGGCGACGAATGCGTGCAGCGACATGCCGCCGACGTCGCGAACGCCGCCGTCGTGCACGAGATGAATCGGAATCGACCGCCGCGAGCATGCATCGAGCACGCGCTGCGCGCAGTCGCCGCGGAAACGGCGCGGCGAAATCCAGACGCTGCCGACGTTCAGGTTTTCGAGCACGGCCGGCAATCCGCCGCAGTGATCGGGATGCACGTGCGTAAGGACCGCGACGTCGATGTGTCGTACGCCGCGATCGACAAGCATCGGTAGCAACTCCTGCTCGCCGAAATGCGAATTGCCGAGCCGCCCGCCGGCGTCGATGAGAACGACGTGGTGCGGCGAACGAAGCAGGAGCGCATCGCCCTGGCCGACGTCGAGCATCGTCAGGCGCGGGTTGGAAACGTCGGCGCGTCCAACGATCAGCGCCGCGGTCAGCGGAATCAACATCGCCGCGAAGATCACCAGCGCGCGGATGCGTCCGCGCAGAAATGCGATCGACAGCATCGCCGCCGCGTAGCCGCCGAGGATCGCGAACAGCGGTGGCGCGGCGAAGTAGCCCCACATCGGCGACGCGGCGCCGTTTACGAACGTGCAGACCTTGTGAAGCGCGCTGATGACGCCGAACAGCATCGCGCACGGCACCGCGCAGACCGCCGCGGACACGATCAGCATCGCGAACACGATCGGCGTCAGCAACAGCGTTATCAGCGATCCGCCGAGGGCGTATTGGTGGAAGTGGAAGAGCGTGAGCGGCGTGATCGACAACTCTGCCGATGCCGCGTACGTGAGCCAGCGGGTGCGCCGCGTCGCCAGTGCTTTTCCGGCGAAGAGCAGCGCGGCGGCGCCGGCGTACGTCAGATGAAATGAGGGTTCAGTGATGTCACCCGGCGCGATGATCAGGCGCAGCAGCGCGGCCACGCACCAGAGATTTTCGAGCGTCGTCGGACGGTGCAGGATGCGCGAGATCGCATAGACGCCGATGCCGATACTCGCGCGCGACACCGAGGCCGTCGGTCCGATGAACAGCGGCGCGGCGATGGCGAAGAGCAGCAGCGACCAGTCGCCGGCGCGCGGCGCGTGCAGCCAGCGCAACGCCAGCGCGATCAATGCCGCCGCGAACGCAATCTGCAGTCCGGAGAAGACCAGCAAGTGATACGTCCCGCCGCGTTTGTAGCTGTCGCGGACATCGTCCGTCAGCCGCTCGCCGCGGCCGAGGGCCAACGCCTCGACGAGCGCGACCTCGGTCGGATACGTGCTCGCAAACGGACGGATGCGATTGGCCAGCGCGCGGTTCCACGCCGACGGTGAGAGCGGATTCAGCGAGCCTTCGTACGACATCAGCCGCGGCGACTTCACCGTCAGAACGGCGTCGCCTTTCTCGCTGCGCCGCAGAAATCCCTCGGCACGAACGAAGCGCTGCATGTCGATCATCGCAGGCGAAAAACGCGTGTAGATCGTGATCGGCAAGTCGATCGGGACGTCGTCCGCGACGAATCGCGCGCCGCGCAGCACGTGCGCTTCGCCGCGCGAGGACCAGTCGCGATCGATCGGCGCAACGACTGTCACGAACCGATCGGTGATCAGCGGCGCGATGGCGAGATCGTCGTCGGCGCTTCGCACGCGCGCATGCGTGGCCGCGCACACGCCGCCCGCGAGCGCGAGACAGAGCATGGCCAGTCGCGCCTTTCGAATCGCGATCAGCAGCACGGCCACGCACGCGAATCCGATCGCCTCGGCATACGAATGCCCGAGCGCGAGACCGGCGGCGTAGAAGATCAGCGGAAGTGCGGCAGGGACGTCACTTCGCACGCTCGAACGAAGCGAGCGTTTCCACGTGATGCGTGTTGGGGAAGAGGTCCAGGAGGTCGAGCGAAGCGAGTCGCCAACCTGACGCGATCAGCCGGCTCGCGTCACGGGAGAACGTTACCGGATCGCAGGCGAGGAAGCAAACCATGGCGTTCGTGCGCTCCCCGATCGCGTCGATCACGTTGCGCCGCGCCCCGCTCCGCGGCGGATCGAGAAAAACAAAATCGGCGCGCGGCATGCGTTCCACCCACCACTCCACCGGCGCATTCACGAGCGTGACGTTCGCCGGCACATTGCGTTTCGCGCATTCATGCGCGGACGCGGAGCCTTCGACCGCCGTCACCGTCTCGAAAACCATGGCCAGCGGACGGCTGAAGAATCCGACGCCAGAGTAGAGGTCGACTGCGGTGCTTTTCTTCGTCGCGCGCGACGCGATATTCGTTACGAGACTTCGCATCGTGCCGAGGAGGTGGCGGTTGACCTGGAAGAAGGCGTCGGTGGTGACGTGGAAGCCGTCGATCATCAACTCGCCCTCGGCGACAAGTTTTCCATCGACTTCCCACGTCTCGCCGTCGCGCGGATGCTCGCGCGTCTGCAGACCGACCACTTCGCATTCGCGCGGCAGCGGCACGACGTCGTTCGTGCGCATGGCGTAGAAGCCGATCTTGTCGCCGTCGCGATGGAGCCGGCTGCGCAGCCGGTAATTCAGCGGCGAGGGATGGATCGCGATCGGCGGCAGCGTGGCCGGATCGATCTTGCCGATGCGCCGAAGCGACTCCGTCAGAATCCGCTGCTTGGCCTCGAGTTGCTTATCGAGCCGCAGCGACGTCCAGTCGCATCCGCCGCATTCGTTCGCGACCGAACACGGCATCGCGCGACGGAACGAGCTCGGCTCGATGATCCGCACCAGATCCGCATGCGCGAATCCCTTCTTCACCACGATCAGCCGCACCACGGCGACGTCGCCGGGATACACATTCGTCGCGAAGATCGGGAACCCATCGACGCGCGCGATCGCCGCGCCGCCCGCGACGAGCTCCGTCGGAGTGATGGTGATTTCGTCGCCGGCGTGCATGGACGCGCAATATATCCGTCGGCGAAGCCGGCGTAAGGACCGTAGCCCCCAGCTTTGAGCTGGGGGTCAGCGAAGCGCGGCCGAGAGTGGGAGCCCGCTTCAGCGGGCGAAAGAAAGCTTTCTCTCGCCCGCCAAGGCGGGCTCACAAACTTGCGCGGACGGAGAGTCCCCCGGTTAAAACCGGGGGCTACGGTTCTTACGCCGGCTTCGCCGACGACGGAATGCGCGAACTCACACCGCCGTGTACTTGCGCAGAAAATCCGTGAACAGCGGATCGATCTCGCTGGCAGCGACGGAGAAAATGCGGTCGGCGTGGTAGTTGCCGGGGATGTCGATCACGTGCAACTCCTTCGGCTCGTTCGCGGCTTCGTAGAGCGCGAGAGAGTGATCGTGGCCGATCAGCCAGTCGTTCTTCACGTGCACGAGGCAGATCGGCGCGTGGACGTCGCGGACGTCATCGATGGCCTGCAGCTTCGGGCTGCGGCGGAAGTTCCAGTCGAAGTGCGGACGCTTGAGCGCCTGCGAGAACGCGATGTGGCGGTGCATCGTGAACGGATTGATGCGCGGCGTGATCTTGCTGAAATCGGCGACGGCCGAGATCAGCAGCAGCGACGCGATCGGCAGCTTGTGCCGCGCCGCGGTCGAGATCGCGACCGACGCGCCGTACGAAAGGGCCACGATCGTGATCGACTCGATCGGCAGCTTTCGCAGCAGCTCCTCCGCCACCGCGGCCGTGTCGTAGTGCTCGTAGAGATTGAAACCGTACGTCCCGCCGCTGTCGCCGTGGCCGCGCGGGTCGGTGATGGCGGTGCGGTATCCGAGCTCCGCCAGATGGGACGCCAGGGCCAGCGTCGAGGGATGCCGCCGGTCGCGCCAGAAGCCCGGGATCACCAGCACCAACGAACGGGAGGTCTGATCGTAGTAGTCGTATGCGATCGGCGTCCCGTCGAACGACTGCACCATGCCGGCGACGGCAGGCCGCGGAACGGGGTGGATCGGAGCGGGGGCGCTTGACATGATGGCGTTCGTCCTAGACTATAGCCGCTCGTTGAGCGCCGTACGCTCATCCTTCCTCGTTGTATCCCCGGTAATCATTGAAGTTGACTTCCCATTTTCAAGTGGTTTGCGTGCCCGGCTGGCATCAACGTTGCCAAACTGTGCTACGAATAGTGTAGAAATCCGCTTCCGAATCCCAGGTTGCGAAGCAGCCCGCTTCGCGGAGACCATTTCAACCGACTGCCAAGGGGGGTGAGCAGGCACTCTTTTTCAACCAATCCGACTTCCCACTAAAAACACTTTATCGAGAGGAAAAAAACATTATGAGCAAGAAACTTCTGGTTCTCGTCACGGTTCTCGCGCTGAGCGTCTTCGGCTTCGCCTGTAAGAGCGAAACCAACAACAACAACACCGACACCGCCGCGGCTTCGACCGACACGGCGACGACGATGGCTACGGACACGACCACCACGGGCACGATGTCCACCGACACCACCAGCTCGGGCACGAGCACCTCGGTCATGCCTTCCGGCACGGCCACCGACACGTCGTCCACTGCCATGACCTCGACGACGGCTACGTCGACCACCGGCACGACCTCGACGACGACCTCGGGCACCACCGCGACGACCTCGACGTCGTCCACCAAGAAGCACTGATTCGCGATTTGCAGTTTCGAGACGCCCCGCCGCAGTTCGGCGGGGCGTCTTTGTTGCGGACGCGTCCGTGGCATTTCTCTTGCTGATTTCCTCCCGACCCTGAAAACGATCCGTTTTGCGAGGCGCGTTGCCTCGCCGCGAGTTTCAAATTTCGGCAGATGCGAAGGAGGTGAGGCAGGCACTCCCAGAAATCCGACATCGCACTTCATGTCGCAGCAACCGATTCACAACAAACCATCTGAGAGGAACGACAAATGAAGAAAACCCTGATTCTCATCACCATCCTGGCGCTGACTGTCTTCGGCTTCGCCTGCAAGAGCGAGACGAACAACAACAACGTGACCGACACCAGCGTCGTCTCGACCGACAGCTCCACGACGTCCAGCAGCATGACGTCGGCGACGACCGATACGTCGATGACCGGCACGACCGGCACGATGTCGACCGATACGACCAGCACGGTCACCAGCACCACCAGCACCGGCGCGATGTCGACCGACACGACCGGCACGCCCGGCGGCACGATGACGTCCACCAGCGGCACGACGGGCACGGCCGCGACGGGCACGACCGGCACGACCTCGACCTCGTCCAAGACCACCACGAAGACGACCACCAAGAAGCACTAACGATTCAACGCAGTCCTGTTTCGAACGCCCCGCCCACCCGGCGGGGCGTTTTGTTTTTCTCCGCCCCTCCGCCCCTCCGCGTCTCCGCGTGAACCCGTTCCCTTTTGACTAACGCCGAGCCATCAAATCGCCCTGCAAGCCCGCAAACACGCGCCTAGTCTCCGCCTCAGCCGCACTCAGATCCCCGCTGTTGTCGATGACGTAGTCCGCATACCGCAGCCGCTCCTCGCGCGGCATCTGCCGGGCGATCCGCCGGGCAGCATCCTCGCGCGACATCCCGCGCGCGACCGCGCGGGCCAGCTGAACCTCGGGATCGACGTCGACGATGACGATGCGGTCGAAACGGTCCCTGCCGCCCGACTCGATCAGGAGCGTGGCTTCGACCATCACGATCCGGTCATCGTTCTCGCGCGCTGCTTCCTCCATCATGCGCGTCTGCTCGGCGATGACAAGCGGGTGAATGAGCGCGTTCAGCGCTTTCGCCGACTCGTCAGTCGCGAAGGCGACGTCGGCGAGTTTGCGGCGGTCGATGGTGCCGTCGGGCAGGAGGATGTCGGAGCCGTAGGTGCGGACGAGCGCTTCGTGTCCCGCTTCGCCGGGCTGGTAGAGGCGCGCCACGATCTGATCGGCGTCGACGACGTGGCAGCCGAGGGAAGCGAAGATGCGGGCGATGGTCGATTTGCCGCTGGCGATCCCGCCGGTCAGCCCGGTGCGGAGGATCATCGCCGCCGCCACTCCGCGGCCGTGACCGTGTTGCGCATCAGCATGGCGATCGTCATCGGACCGACGCCGCCTGGAACGGGCGTAATCCAGCCCGCCACCTCGCGCACGCGGGCAAAGTCGACGTCGCCGACGAGCACCGTGCCGTTCTTCGCCAGCAGCCGCGATTTTTCCTCGTCGTGCGCGACGAGGGCAGCATCCGACGCGCCGAGGCGGTTCATCCCGACGTCGATGACGACTGCTCCCGGTTGAACCATCTCGCGCGTCACCAGCAGCGGCTTTCCGACTGCAGCGATGACGATGTCCGCGCCGCGAATGACCGAGGTCAGGTCGCGCGTGCGCGAGTGGGCAATCGTCACCGTCGCATGTCGCTGGAGCAGCAGCGCAGCCATCGGTTTGCCGACGATGTCGCTCCGTCCGATCACCACCGCGTTGCTGCCGGCGATCGCCACGCCCGTCGATTCGATCAGCCGGATCACGCCGGCGGGCGTGCACGGCGCGAGAGTCGGCCGCCCGAGGTGAAGCTTGCCGACGTTGATGGGATGAAAGCCGTCCACGTCTTTCGATGGATCGATGGCGTCGATCACCTTCTTCGCATCGATCTGCGGCGGCAGCGGAAGCTGAACGAGGATTCCGTCGACCAGGTCGTCGCCATTGAGCCGGTCGATGTGATCGAGCAGTTCCGCTTCGCTCGTCGATTTCGGCAGGATCAGCTCATCGCCGCGCAGCCCCAGCTCGCGCGCCTTTTTCGCTTTGCTCCGCACATAAACCTCGGAGGCTGGATCGTTGCCGACGCGAACGGCCACCAGTCCAGGCGCGATGCCGAGAGCCGAGATCGCGGCGATGACCTCCGCCTCGATCGTTTTCGCGACCGCTTTGCCGTCGATGAGCTGCGCCGTCATGGGCGCGACGTTACAACGCCCGCTACAATGCCCGCAATGTCCAAAGAAGACGATCGGGCCCGGGACGAGTTCACCAGCGAAGCGGAGGAGCTGCTCGACACGCTCTCGCGCGACCTCGTCGAGTTCGAATCGCAGGGGCGGGATGTGCGCCCCGAGGTCATTAACAAAATTTTTCGCGAAGTGCACTCGCTCAAAGGCCTGGCCGGCATGCTCGGCTTCGGCGAAATCTCCGAGCTCGCGCACAGCCTCGAGGACATGCTCGACCGGCTGCGCATGGGCAAGATCGAGATCACGAAGGAGCTGATCGATCTCCTCTACGACGCCGTCGATTCGCTCAACCGCCTCGTCATCTCCGTCAGCGATCCGTCCGTCGGCGCCCTGATCGACGTCACTGGCCTCACGCGGCGCATCCATCAACTGGTCACGAATCAGCCCACGCTCGTGCACGGGAATCCGTTCGAAGACCTGACGCTCGATGAACAGACGCGGAAATCGCTGACGGAATACGAAGAGCACCGCCTGCAGGAAAACGTGCGGGCGCGTAAGCAGATCCTTGCGGTCGAAGTGCGCTTCGATTTCAGCGACTTCGACGAACGGCTGCGCGCGCTGACCGAGCTGCTGAACGCGTCGGGCGAGGTCATCTCCACACTGCCGGCCATCGACAGCAGCGGCGGCTCGGGTATCGCCTTCCGGCTGCTGTACGGCTCGCTGCTCGGCGCGGACGCCGTCAGCGCGCTTGTCCCCGAGGGGAAGGTGACGTCGCTGCGGAAAGCGGAGGCGCCGGCGATTGAGTCCGAGGTTGAGGAAGAACAATCGCTGCGATCGATCTCGCAGACCGTGCGCGTCGACATCAGCAAGCTCGATCACGTCATGAACATCGTCGGCGAATTGATCATCGAAAAGACGCAGCTCGATACGCTCACGCGTTCGCTGCACCAGGGCGAGGCGCTGCAGCAGGCGCGGCTCACGGCGCACGAGCTGACCAAGATCGCGCGCAACCTCGACCGCAAGCTCAACGAGCTGCAGAAATCGGTGATCGAAACGCGCATGGTCCCGGTCGGACAGATCTACGCCAAGCTCTCGCGCACCGTTCGCAAAGTTGCGCGCGAGCTGAACAAAGAGATCGAGCTGGTGCTGCGCGGCGAAGACACGGAGCTCGACAAGGTCATGGTCGAGGAGCTGACGGATCCGCTGATGCACATCATCCGCAACGCGCTCGATCACGGAATTGAATCGGCGAACGAGCGCGTGGCGAAGGGAAAGAATCCGATCGGCAAGGTCACGCTGAACGCGTATCAGCAGGGCAATTCGGTCGTGCTCGACGTCACTGACGACGGCCGCGGCATCGATCCCGAACTGGTGCGCAAGTCGGCGGTGAAGCGCAATCTGATCGCGCAGCACGATCCGTTCGACCAGCAGCGCGCGTACGAAATGCTCTTCACGCCCGGCTTCTCCACCGCCGCGGCGATCAGCGAAATCTCCGGCCGCGGCGTCGGGCTCGACGTGGTCAAGAAAAACCTGCAGGAGCTGAAAGGCTCGATCGACATCCTCTCTGTGCCCGGTGAGGGGACGACGTTCCGGATCATGCTGCCGATCACGCTGGCCATCATCCAGGCGCTGGTCGTGCGCGCCGCCGGCGAGCAGTTCGCCATCCCCCTGACCTCGGTCGAAGAATCGCTGCGTATCTATTCGCGCGACATCCGCACGGTCGAGCGCCGCGAGGTCTTCACGCTGCGCGATTTCACCCTCCCGCTCCTCCGCCTCGCCGACGCCTTCCGTCTCGACGGCGACCGCGAGGAAGGACCGGACACGAAGTGGTTCGTCGTCGTCACGCGTTCCGGCGAGAAAGTGGCCGGCATCCTGGTCGACGCCCTCGTGCGGCAGCAGGAAGTCGTGATCAAGTCGATCGGCGAGCGTCTGAAGACGATTCCCGGCATCGCCGGCGCGACGGAAGTGGGCGAAGGAGAGATCGTGCTGGTGATCGACGTCGGAACGTTGATCGACGCCTTCGGCGGAGCGGCGAGGGAGATGCGGGCGGGGGTGTTAGTTTGAAAGACGAAATGTTGAATGTTGAATGTTCAATGTTGAATGTTGAATGGCTCCGCTTCCGGTTTTCCATTCAACATTCAACATTCAACATTGAACATTCAACATTGGCTGTCCGAACCAGCATTGCGGAACGCCATGTTTGAAACCTTCTTCGGACTGACGACGAAGCCCTTCGGCAAAACGCCCGATCCGGGATTTCTGTACGAAAGCGCGCAGCACGGCGAGGCGCTGGCGCGGCTGGAGTACGCGGTAGAGGAGAAGGAGTTGTCGCTGCTGGTCGGTGAGATCGGATCGGGGAAGACGACGCTGTCGCGCGCGCTCATCGACCGCATCGGCGACGCGCGGCCGGTGATTCTGCTGATCAATCCGCGCCTCACGCCCACCCAACTTCTCCGTTCCATCGCTTCGGGGCTCGGACTCGAACCGGCACGTTTCCGCAACGAGCTGCTCGATCAGATTCACACCAAACTCTTCGAGCTGTACGAAGCGGGCCGCGAGCCGGTGTTGATTATCGATGAGGCGCAGCTCATCCCGACGAAGTCGACGTTCGACGAGATCCGTCTTCTCACCAACTTCCAGCTCGACGACCAGAACCTGCTCTCGGTTCTGCTCATCGGCCAGCCCGAACTGGAGACGCGCCTCGAACGCGCCCATTACGCGCCGCTCCGGCAGCGCATCGGCATGCGCTATCGCCTCGGGCCGCTCACCCTCGACGAGACCGTGAACTACATCGAACATCGCATCCGAGTCGCCGGCGGCGCGCGGAATCCATTCACCGCGGACGCCGTCCGCGCCATGCACGCAGTCAGCGGCGGCATCCCGCGCGTCCTCAACACGCTCGCCACCACCGCGCTCCTCGACGCCTTCGGCGACGATGCCGAAACGATCGACGCCTCACGCATCTCCGCCGCCGCGCGCGAACACCGTTTGCGCGAAGCGCCACCAAAAGATGAGAGGATCGACCACGTCCATGGTTGATCTGGTGAAGATTCGGAAGAAGAAGGCGAAAGCGCGCGAAGCGGAGCATGTGCCGCCGCCGGAAACTGCTCCATTGCCCGAAGCGCCGCCGGCACCTCCCGACAGCCGACAGCCGACAGCCGACACCCAATCCAGTCCCAAACTCGAGCAATTCAAATCCACCGCCGGCCAGCGCCGCGAAGGCTTCATCGAGCGCGACACCGAAACTACCTCGGCCGATCAGGTCGAGTTGCTCACGTTCATCATCGCCGGCGAGCAGTACGCGGTTTCGATCGAGCACCTCGTCGAGATCATCACGCCGCGCGACGCCACGCAGGTGCCGAATGCCGATCCGACCATCGTCGGGATCATCTCGCTGCGCGGGACAATGGTCACCGTCATCGACGTCCGCCGGAAGCTGCGGCACCCGCCCGCGGCGGGCGGCAATGACGCGCGCGTCATCGTCGTCGAGCGCGCCGGCGAGGTCCTCGGATTCGAAGTCGATCGCGTCCTGCGCGTGCTCAAAGTAAACTCCGCCGCCGTCGAGCCGCACCCCGTCGTCCATTCGAGTGAGCTGAGCGAAGCCGTCCGCGGCGTCTTCCGCCACGCCAATGCGTTGACGATCCTGCTCGATTTGGACAAGCTACTCGCCTGACCTGGCCGCCAGACAGACCAATGGATCTCACCTGCAAGCAATGTGGCGCGCGATTTCGCGCGGCAATCCCCGAGCCGCTGACCCGAGCTGTGCGCGTGGCCTGCCCGTCGTGCAGCAATCAGATGGTGCTCAAACCCACCGCGTCGGCGACCCCTCCGCCGGCCAGCCAGCCCGAAACGCTGCACGACATCCCGCTGCCGAAGCGAGTTCGCCGCAGCGCCGTCATCGCCGACGAGCCGCGCCCGTTCCGCGCCTTCCTCGCCGAGCACTTACGCCGCCTCGGATTCGATGTGATGACGTTCGAGACCGGCGAGCCCGCGTTCGATTTCATCAAGCGTTCGCGCGCCGACCTTGCCATCGTCAACGTCTATCTCAAGGGCCGCCTCGGCGTCGAAGTCACGGAAGACATCCGCGCCGACGCCACGCTCGCGCACACGCGCGTCATCCTCATCGGCGCGCTCTTCCGCGCCAACCGCTTCCGCGCCAATCCGACGAATCTCTACGGCGCGGACGAATACATCGAAGAGCAGATTCCGGAGAAAGAGTTCCGCCAGATCATCCGCAAACTCTTCCCGCAGGTCGGGCATACCGAGGAGTTGCCGGTCGAGCCGACGGAGTACGACGAAGCGCGGCGGCTGGCGCGGCTCATCCTCAGCGACATCGTCATCTACCATCCTGGCAAGGTGGAAGTCGGCATCCGCGACGACAACTTCTTCGAGGTGCTGAAAAACGAAATCGCCGAGGGCCGCAACTACTACGAATCGCGCGTGCCGTTGCGCGTGCGCCAGGACACCGAGATTTTTTCCGAGACGCTGCAGCAATTCGTGCGCATGAAGCGTGAAGAGGCGGGGCGGCTGATGACGGGGACGGATCGATGAACGCCGACCCGCTTCTCATCGAACAGGCGCGTTCCGCCGATCCCGATGCGCGGCAGAAGGCGGCGTATCTGGTCGCGCACATGGTCGACGAGCGCGACTACCCGCTGATGTTCGAACTGCTCGGCGACAAGGACTGGCGGGTGCGCAAGACCATCGTCGACGGCTTCGTGCGCGATCCGCAACCCGAGGTCGTGGCGGGGTTGCTCGACGCACTCGCTGATGCGGAGAACGCCGGCAAGCGCAATTCGGCCACCGAGGCGCTGATCAGGATCGGCGAGGACGCCATCATTCCGATCGTCGACCGGCTGCGCATCGAAGGCGACGTCGATGTCCGCCTCTCGCTCGTCAACCTCCTCGGCGATCTTCGCAGCGGCGACGCTTTCGACATCCTCGTGGAGACGCTGGAAGGGGAGCCGGACATCAACGTCTCCTCGTCGATCGTCTCGTCGCTCGGCAAGTATCGCGACGCGGCCGCGCTGCCGCATCTGCTGCGCGTGCTGCAGCGCGAGGATCTGTGGCTGAAGTTCCACGCCATCGAAGCGCTCGGCGAGATCGGCGATCGCGCCGCGCTGCCGGCCATTCTGCCGCTGTACAAGGAGAAATCGCTGCGCAAACCGGTGCTCGAAGCGGTCGGCAAGATCGCAGACGTCGGCACCGTCTCGTTTCTGCTGCGCATCATCGCCACGGACGAGAAGCTGAACCTGACGGCGCTGCGCGCGCTGGTGCGGATCGCCGAGACGAGCAAGCCGAAGATCGTGGAACACACGGAGCGGCTGCTCATCCAGCGCAAGTTCCGCGAGTCGTTCCCGGAATCGAAAATCGATCCGCTCATCGAGCATCTGCACGCGACGCCAAAGCGCGACGTGAAGACGTTCATCCTCAAGTTCCTCGGCTGGTCGGGCGACGAGCGCGCTTTGCCGGTGCTGATGAATTGCCTTGAGCATCCCGACTCGGCTGAAACCGCCGCGCAGGCGCTGATCGATTTTGGTCCAAATGCGGTTCCTGCGATTCTCGAAGCGCTGCGCACGGCGGAAGAGGACGAGATCATCGCGCTCCTGCTGCGCGTGCTGAACGTGATCGGCAGCCGCGAGGCCGGCCCGAACATCCTGCCGCTGCTCGATCACGAGAATCCGATGATCCGCCGGCTGGCGATCGAAACGCTCGGCGAGATCGTCGATCCGCGTTCCGCCGATTACCTGCTGGCCAAGCTTGACGACTCCGACGTCGCCTCGCAACAGGCCGCGGTGAACGCGATCTCGGCGATGGTGGCGGCGTTCCCTGAGATCAAGCCGCAGGTTCTGACGAAGATCCGCCGCCTGCTGCAGAACCCGTCGACGCCGATGAAGCTCAACTCGCTGTCGGTCTTCGTCAACATCCAGGGCGAGGGGTATCACGACGAGCTGCTGCTGGCGTCGAAGGACAGCGATCCGGTGATCCGCCAGAAGGCGGTCTCGCTGATGGGGATGTTCAGCGAGGAGCGTTTCGCCGACGCGCTCGTGCTCTCGCTCGCGGACGAAGCGACGTCCGTGCGCCTCGCGGCGATCAACGCCATCGTGCGGCATCGTCCGGCGCAGGGACTGGAGCCGCTGATCTCGTCGCTCGAAGATTCCGACATCTGGATTCGCACCGCCGCCGCACAGGCGCTCGGCGAGTACCGGAATCCCGATGCGATCGAGCCGCTCGTGCATCACCTCGATCACGACCTTCCGCCGGTGCGCATCGCCGCGATCGAAGCGCTCGGCAAATCGGGCGACGAGCGCGCCAAGAGCGTGCTGTTCGACTGCGCGCACGAGTCCGATCTCGAAGTCCGCCGCGCCGCCATCCTCGCGCTCGGACGCGTGCCGGGCGAGGAGGTTTTCGACTATCTGATGTTCGCGACGACGGACGACGACTGGCGCATCCGCGCCGCCGCCGTGACCGCGGTAGCCGTCCGCGGCGACCGCACCGCGCTGCCGGCGCTGCACGCGGCGCTGCTGGATCCCGACACGTACGTGCAGCAGTCCGCGGTCCTGGCGCTTGACAAGCTGCCGGACCGCGAGTCGTTCCCGCATCTTTTCCGGGCTCTCGAAAACAGCGCGATTCACGAAGAGGTCTCCGACCTCTTCGTGCGGCACAAACAGCTCTACCGCGATCTTCTGGAGGAGGCGTGGCGCACGGCCGACAGCCGTCGCGAGGTGGTGATCGCGGCGATTTTGCAAGCGATGAAGGAGAAGTAGATCAGTGGATTAGTGGATCAGTCGATCAGGACGACGGCGTGCTTTGTCCTGATCGACTGATCCACTGATCTACTGATCCACTAGCTCATGTCCACATTCAACCTGTCCCTGAATCACCATCTCGATCTGCCGGACGACGTGTTCCGGCTGATGCGGGATCAGATTTACAAGCGGACGGGGATGTGGTTCTCGGACACGTCGAAGTATCTGCTGCAGAAGCGGCTCTCGCCGCGCGCGCGCGAGCTGAATTTCGAATCGTTTCAGAAGTACTTCTACTTTCTGCAGTACGACCCGCGCGCCGAGGCCGAGTTCGATCAGATTTACGACCTGGTCACGACGAATGAGACCTACTTCTTCCGAGAGCCGGCGCAACTTGCCGCGTTCGCGGACGAGATCGTGCCGGAGATCCTGGAGCGCAAGACGGTCAAGAAAATCCGCATCTGGTCGGCCGGCTGTTCATCGGGCGAAGAGCCGTACTCGATCGCCATGCTGCTGAACGAAGCCGGCTACTACGAACGCGCCGCATTCGAGATTTTCGCCAGCGACATCAACCAGCAGGTGCTCGCCAAAGCGCGCCGCGGCCACTATCGCGAGAGCGCCTTCCGCGCCACCGACGGGCCCCTGCGCGACAAGTACTTCTCGCGCAACGAGGACGGCTCGTGGCACATCCACGACGACATCCGCAACCGCGTGTCGTTCGGCCGCCTGAACCTCTACGACGAGCCGCGCGTCTCGCTCCTCGGCCACCTCGACGTGATCTTCTGCCGCAACGTGATCATATATTTCGACGACCAGTCGAAGAAGGTGGTGGTCTCGAATTTCTTCAACCGCCTCACGGAAAACGGCTACCTGCTCCTCGGCCACTCGGAGTCACTGATCTCGCTCTCCACGCAGTTCAAACTGCGCCACCTGAAGAACGACATGGTGTACCAGAAGTGATGCGGCTCTGAGGGCCTCTTCGAAGAGGTCCGTTTCAAAGACTTCCTACACGCTGACGTGTTCTTCCTACACGCTGACGTGTTCTTCCTACACGTTGACGTGTTCTTCCGACACGTTGACGTGTTCTTCCGACACGCTGACGTGTTCTTCCTACACGTTGACGTGTTCTTCCGACACGTTGACGTGTTCTT
>Ga0157375_10000785_pt1 | contig 27736 bp, 28 predicted proteins | sample M35metaG_FD_115311 | JGI IMG/M metagenome (GOLD analysis project Ga0157375, IMG submission 115311) | Miscanthus rhizosphere microbial communities from Kellogg Biological Station, Michigan, USA - M3-5 metaG | ecosystem: Host-associated > Plants > Roots > Rhizosphere > Soil | place: USA: Michigan... | reverse complement strand
TCCTGGCCATGGGCGTGATGTTCTTCGCCGGCGGCGTGGGTGACTGGCGCACCCTGTCGAATATCAACGACCCGCTGCCACAGGCGATGAAAACCGTGGTGGGTGAAAGCTCCGGCTGGCTGCACATGCTGGTATGGATCGGCCTGTTCGGGCTGGTGGCCAGTTTCCACGGCATCATCCTGGGCTACTCGCGCCAGTTCTTCGCCCTGGCCCGTGCCGGTTACCTGCCGTCTTTCCTGGCCAAACTGTCACGCTTTCAGACACCGCACCGGGCAATCATCGCCGGCGGCGTGGTCGGCATCGCGGCGATCTACAGCGACGGCCTGATCAACCTCGGCGGCATGACACTGACCGCGGCGATGATCACCATGGCGGTGTTCGGCGCCATCGTGATGTACATCATGAGCATGCTCAGCCTGTTCAAACTGCGCAAAACCGAGCCGCTGCTGGAGCGCACCTTCCGCGCACCGGGTTACCCGATCGTGCCGGGCATTGCGCTGATGCTGGCGGTGGTATGCCTGGTGGCCATGGCCTGGTTCAACGCGCTGATCGGCTTGATCTTCCTGGGTTTCGTGGTGGCGGGTTTCATCTACTTCCAGTTGACCGCGCAGGATCGTGCGGATGCGCCAGCGGACGCAATGTTGACCGGGCTCTAAGGTTAATGAGGCGGAACAGGCCTACACTGAACTACTCAGAAAGCCTGTTACTCAAAGCAGTTATTACCGTGGGAAAACTCTCCCACGGCAATCTGCCTCAAGGAGAGCGTTATGCCGTGGTACGCATGGTTGATTTTGGTGGTTGCGATCGGGTCGATCGTCGGTGGGTTGATGATGCTGCGTGACAGCGCCAACAAGGTGGAACTTACCGACGAACAACGCAAACGCGTGGCCGAGCGCAACGCCCAGGCCGATGCCAAGGATGCGCAGGATCGCTGAACCTTGGGTTACTCCCAAGCCGCCTTGGCAATATGCAACCCGTGCTGCCCCTTATAGGCAGCACGCTCCGGCTGGCTCCAGCCGTTCAACAACTCATCCTCCAGCCGATAGATCTCAACCCCCAGCGGCCGGCACACCGTCAGCGGGTCCTGTGCATCCGGCCCCCACATCGGCAACGACAGATCGCCACCCGGGCAGGTCGACAGCGCACACAGCAAATCAATCTCGGCAAAAAACTCCAGGTAATCGCCCTTCTGCGCTGGGCAGGCTTTCATGAAGTACATATCGTCGTGATTGAGGCCTGTGCACTGGAAAATATTCAGTACGTCATGCACGTCGAATTCCGTCAGGCCGTGGGGCAGCACCGCGCGAGTCAGGTTTGAGTGACAGTGATGATGGAAATCCTCCCCCGTGAGCATGCGGTTCACATAGGGATCACAGCGCGTGCCGAGCAAATCGTGCAGGCGACCGCCATGCTCGTCGATGCCATAACTCGCCAGGCTGTCATCGGTGATGGTCACCAGGGGCCGCAGAAATGGCAGGTTCGACCATAGCCGGTCATGGGTGCTGACATGCGCGCCCTGCAATTGACGCGTACGCGCTGCCCACAGACGTTCGCGTGGGTCGTTGGCGTTCCACACGTTGAAGTCACCCACCTGCGGCCCCACCGGCGTGGTGACACGAAACACATGCCCGGCCGGCACCTTCCACGCCCTCCCCGTGCGAATCGGCACCTCGAACTGCTCGATCAACGTACGCTGGTCTTTTCGTTCACGAATGCGCTCGTAAAATGCCACGTCGACCTGCAACGCCGAACCTTTGCTGACCTGATAAGCGGCCGGATAGTCTTTGTACATGATTCAGATCCTCGATCAGGGGTGGGTAAACAGGGCCAACGACAGGCGTTCCGAATCCTCCAGATACACGCGCATCGCATCACCTGCCGCGGGTTTATCGCCTTGGACCAGTAACGCGTAAATCTCACGATCGCGCTCCAGCCAGGGCGACTGGAAGCGCTGCTCATCGGGCGCCGCGCAAAACACCAGGCGCAACTGAGCGATCACCTGGGCGAAAAACTCATCGAACAAAGGGCTGCGCATCAGCCCGACAATCTGTTGATGGAACAACAGGCTGTGGGTCGCCACCGCCCGCCAATCCTCGCGCTCGCGAGCCAGGGTCGTGGCCTCGATCGCGTTCTGCATGCGCTCGGATTGATCCCCCGTCAGCGCGCCGCTCTGGGCAATAGCCTGCAACTCCAAGGTGCGGCGGACGACAAACAGATCACGCACTTCCTCGCGCTCCAATCGGCGGACCATCACCCCTTTGTTACGCACATAGCGGGTCAAGCCCTCCTGCCCCAAACGATGCAACGCCTCGCGAATCGTATTGCGCGACGCGTTGTAGGCCCTGACCAGATCCGCCTCGACCAACGCCATCCCTGGCAAAAGCCGGCCACCGATAATGTCGGCCCGCAGCTCCAGGGCAATCTGGTCAGCTAAAGACAAACTGAGCGTCATCATCACCTCACGATTGTTGAACAATCCATGCGGAAGACGTAATCACGTTTCATGCCAAAGCCTATAGCGCCGAGTAGATGTGTAAAAAGAAACAACTTTCGTTAAAGTGCCGCCACGTCTCACGAGGCAACCTCATGCGTTACTCACCCGACCGTAAAGCCCAGACCCACCAACGCATCATCAAGGAAGCCTCCGCACGCTTTCGCCGCGACGGTATAAGCGCCACCGGCCTGCAGCCGCTGATGAAAGCGCTGAACCTGACCCACGGTGGGTTCTATGCGCACTTCAAATCCAAGGATGAACTGGTGGAGAAAGCTCTGCAGGCGGCCGCGGCGGAGTTGGATGCCCATTGCGAAATGCTGTTCAGCCAGGAACGGCCGCTGCAGGCATTTATTGATAGTTACCTGTCGGAATGGCACCTGACCTCACCGGATCAGGGATGCCCGCTGCCCACCATGTCTTCGGAACTGGGCCTGAGGGGCCAACCGAGTACAACCACCGACGACGTGCTTGGCGCAAGGCTCAAGCAGATTGAAACGGCGTTAGGTGATGGACGTGGCGATGCGCAAAGCCTGGTGATGATGTCGACCCTGGTGGGTGCACTGGTACTGGCCAGGAGTGTCGAGAATACGGAACTGTCCGCGCGCATCATGGAAGTGGCACGTGAGAGCCTGAAGGCGCAGATTCCAGAAAACGAAAAGGCCGGTCAGTGACCGGCCTCCTCCCCTTAGTTGATCGAGAGCCTCTCGCGGTTCTTCTCCAACAGCGCCTTGCCGATGCCCTTTACCTCCAGTAACTCATCCACCGCCGCGAACGGCCCGTTGCTTTCGCGGTAGGCAATGATCGCCTTGGCCTTGGCCGCACCGATGCCGAAGAGATCACGACGCAGGGTTTCGGCGTCGGCGGCATTCAGGTTGACCTTGGCGGCTTGCTCGACCTGCACCATCTGCGCCGCCATGGGGGTTGGGGGTTCGGGTTTGATCGACGGGGCTGCGGTGGTGGTGACGGAGAGCGTGGTGAGGAAGGCGAAGATTAGGGAGGAGAGGTAGGTGTTTTGCATTGGTGACGCTCCATGACATTGGTAAGAGAAAAGCAGCTTTCCGAAGCTGCTTTTCTAACTTAGGTGATGTTGGGGATTCGTCAAAAATGCTTGAGTAACAGAGTGTTAAATCAGGGGTCGAGACGGCGCTGTTGATAGATCCAGTCGACGATTTCGCCGTCGGGGGAGTAGCCGCTGACTGTGTCGCGCAGGAGTTGGCGGACGCGAGTGTAGTCGTCCTCGTCCACCGCAGCCAGTAACTCGGTCAGCTTGCCCTTGAGTGCGTCCCAAGGAAGATGGTCTTCGTTAGCGCTCATGATCATGGGGTGCTGGGTGGCGACTACGTTGTCACCAATGAGTAACTCTTCGTAAAGCTTTTCGCCGGGTCGTAGGCCCGTGAATTCAATAGCGATGTCGCCATGGGGATTTTTGTCGGAGCGAACGCTAAGGCCGGAGAGGTGGATCATTTTCTCGGCGAGTTCAACGATTTTTACCGGTTCGCCCATATCGAGCACGAAGACGTCGCCGCCCTGCCCCATGGAACCGGCTTGAATGACCAATTGAGCGGCTTCGGGGATGGTCATGAAATAGCGGATGATTTTGGGGTGGGTGACCGTCAATGGCCCGCCGGATTTGATCTGCCTGTGGAATAGCGGAATGACCGAGCCGGAGGAGCCCAATACATTGCCGAAGCGAACCATGATAAAGCGGGATTTGTTGACGCGGGAGATGTTGAACCTATAGTTGACTGCCACCCGCCTGCTGGCTAGGTCTAGCAATCCGGGAACAGTATGCACATGCAGCGGGAAACCTTCCAAAAGGGTGAGAGTTCCGGACGGAGACGTCAGTTAAATAGGGGAATCTCCAGCAGGACTTCTTGCACGCCTGTAGCTCCCCACCAAGGGTGCTGCGAAAAACAACCATAAACGCTCCCGAATTTTATGATTGCGCGGTCAGATACTGCATTACTTAATATCAGCCTTTTCCAGTTCGCCCGCGTGAAACTTGAGCGCCAGCGCAACCAACGGCACATAAGCAATCACCACACCCACAGCACCGTCCAACCCTAGCATGACCACGCACATTGCAACCGGCAATAACCAGAGCAAGTTTAGACCTACAACAGCAAGCGTTACTGGTAAATGGCTGCCGTAGCTCCGGGAGGCAAATTGATACGCGTGGCTGCGATGAGCCTCGTATACCTTGTCTCCACGCACGAGGCGGCGGATCAATGTAAAGGTCGCATCCACGATGAATACACCCAACAGAATCAACCACGCCCATAGCAACTGAGAGGACGCCCAAGCCGCCTGGATTGAAAAAATACCCAGGATGATTCCGATGAATCCACTGCCAGCGTCTCCCATAAATATACGAGCAGGTAGGAAGTTCCAGCATAGAAAGCCCGTTACTGCCATTGCCAAAAATAGCGGCAGTAGAACCAAGCCTGGCTTACCATTCAACGCGTATAGCAGGCACATACTCAAGCAGGCGCAAATGGCTTCAACGCCGGCAATTCCATCAATTCCATCCATGAAATTGTATAAATTCAGCATCCAGACCAGATAGAAAACAGCAACCCCCCACCCAGCCCAACCTAAGTTTACCGTTACTCCAAAGAGCACTAGCTCAGGCAGGCCACCCAGCCAGTATAGCGCCCACCCCGAGGCCGCAAAGTGACCCAATAGACGCCACCGAACGGCCACATGTCTGAGGTCATCACTGAAGCCAATTATCGCGATCAACGCACCCGCTCCTCCAACCGCAATCAAGGCCTGAAATGAAACCGCCTGACCCCATCCCAGCAAAGGCAACGCTAAAAGGAAGGACACGACAACAGCTACCCCTCCCCCCGTTGGCGTGGGTACGGAGTGGGAACTACGGGCAGTGGGAATATCAATGATACTGTTAGCAAGAGCATACCGCCGCAGCAACGCGGTCAACAGATACGACAAAAGAGCAATAGCGACACCCAACCACCAATAAGTCATTGTTTTTTTTCTCACGTACTGTGTTGATACTGACTTTAGTCCGTCTAAAAGCCTCTGAGATAAAACATTGTTTACCAACGAACCTGGCTGCATTGCTAAACGGCCAAAAATGGGAACAGGTCGCGAGGGGGAGACCTCTCAAGCGATGTCGCAGCTCCAAGCATCGTCTGAGTTGTAGACAAACTTCACCATCGCTCACTAGAAATATCGTATGTGCTCTATGAACCCCACCTAGCTAAAAGTGGTTCATGGATTTACTGTGGCATTGTCGGCGAGCAGCTCCACGGCAACAGAGCTTCGTAGCCCTATACCGACGAAGCAGGTGGCAACCGCTCCAGTACGTGGCGCAGCCACGTATAGGGCTCCTGGCCGTTGAGCTTAGCGGTCTCGACAGGCTGTAAACCCGGGCGCTGGCCATTGGGAGTATCGCTGAACAGCCACGCCTTGCGCCCTATTACAAACGGCTTGATCGCTCTTTCGGCCGCATTGTTGTCGATGGGTAAAAAACCCGCTTCGACATAGAGCTCCAGCCGGCTCCAGTTGTTCGCCAGATTAATATATTCTTTCAGGTCTACGATGTGGGTTTGATAGCCTGGGCAATTTCTTCCTGCCGACTGAGCGCCTCAAACAGCAATTGCTTGAGCAAAACAGGATCATCAGGAAAGTCATTGGGTAGGGAAATCATGGTCCGGATTATACCGGGGCAGGCTACGTAGCGTGGGGTCAAAATCTGATGAGCACGATTATGCCAAAGGTCAAAACCGTCGAGTAACCAGTTGAGTGCCTGAACAGTCAGGACCATCACCTCGTCGTTGGCATCGGGCGATGTTTTAAAACGTTGGGATTCGAGGCGCTTAAGTCAAAGACAGAAGCCGTTGCGTTCCAATACAATATCTTCACTCGGTTGCGTGGCTTGTTGAGGAAGACAAAAGGTACGGGCTAGAGGTATATTTTTCGACTTTAGCGTCGAGTCGCATATCATGAGGGGCTGGCTTCAGAAAAGTATCGGGAGCACAGCAACGAATTTCAACTTAAGGTTTTGAATGTGCGGGTGATGGATCGCTTAGATGCAAGTGCAGACTCAATCCATTTTCTACTAGTTAGAAAATAGAATCCTATTAACGTAATAGCAAGGAATACAAAGATGATACTCGGAGAGTTAAACAGCATATTATGCCATTCTGGTTGACCAAAAGGTCGACGACTATATCGCAAAAAGTTTATTGTGAATAATTTCTTAAGGCACAAATACCAGCATCTCGGATACGTTTCTGTCGTTGGAAGTAGGACCGTCTGTAAAGTGCGCCAGCCAAATGGCTCAAACACAAGCTTTACTGGTTAAAAAATGAGCAGATCACCGAATTATTCATAATTACCGCTGCTTTACCGTCGCAAACACCACCAGAGCAGCGCCCCCTCCCCACATACCCCTTGGAGACACCGCTCAGTTCGATATAATCTACGTAGGTGTAGCTAGCCAACCCCTTATGGTCATCAGTACGTTGCCAACCCCTGGCCAGACAGGCATTAGACAAGGAAAAGAAATGAACACTGGCGCTTTTTTGATAGAAAAAAATTTTTTTGATGATAATGAAGTAAAAAGCATCGCTGAACTGGCTCTTTCCTTGGAGCAGAAAAAATCCAGTGTTCACGAAGGTGGTAAATACAAAGACATTCAATGGCACAAAGTAGACTTGGACCCAGCACACACCCCATTCGCCGCGAAAATTTACGACTTTCTCGGCGCTGAAAAAAACGGAATTTGCGTCTTTTACTACTTGTCCCCTGGCGCGGTGCTGCATCCTCATCGCGACCTGACTGGTGCCTCCAGTAATGCAAGACTTCGTTTCCATGTTCCGATCATTACAAATGACAACGTCTTTTTTAACGTATCCAAAGAACGAGTCGTCATGTCCCCAGGTGAGCTGTGGGCACTCGACACGTCATTTTTGCACGAAGTAAAAAATGAGAGCCCGCACACCCGAGTCCACATTGTAATCGAATGCCAAGTCAGCGAAGCCGTAAAACGTCATTTACCTCGTAAGAATATTTTTGGCCGGATACACGATCTCTATTTCGTCGCAATATTGGCGTTCAGCTTCTTGAAAGCTATTTTGATTAATATCTGGAAAGATCCAAAGTACTTCATGGCGCAAATGCACATGCTCAAAAAATTCATCGCATGGCGCGTTTTCGGCAAGAAGAATGTGAAGTAACCCCCAAGGCTAGCTGGATCGGCCTTGGTACAAGCCTGCGATTTTGATGTAGCCTAAAAATTAAAGGCTACACAACGAAGCAACTCTTCCCACCAGCAAGCAATGGTCGCTGATTATGAAGCCAAAAGCTCCCACATCAGCACCTCTGATTTATGGCTTCAAGCGCTTCTGTTGATAGAACCAATCAACGATCTCCCCCTCAGGCGTATAACCGCTTACCATTTCACGAAGCAGTTGCCTGATAAGGGAGTAGTCACCCGAGTCAATGGCCTTCAATAACTCCGAAAGCTTAATTTTCAGCACGTCCCAAGGTAGGTAATCTTCATTGGCACTCATGATCATCGAGTGCTGAGTCGCGATTACGTTATCGCCAATCAAGAGCTCCTCGTAGAGCTTCTCACCCGGCCTCAACCCGGTAAATTCCACTGCAATATCGCCATGCGGGTTTTTCACAGAGCGAACACTCAAGCCTGAAAGGTGAATCATCTTTTCCGCCAACTCGGCAATTTTAACTGGCTCCCCCATATCCAATACAAAAACGTCTCCGCCACGGCCCATTGAACCGGCCTGAATGACTAACTGAGCAGCCTCAGGAATGGTCATGAAGTAACGCGTTATGCTTGGATGAGTCACCGTTAACGGGCCACCGGACTTTATTTGCTTGTGAAACAGTGGAATTACCGAACCGGAAGATCCTAGTACATTGCCAAAGCGAACCATCGTAAATCGGGTTTTATTGACCCTCGAAATATTAGATTGGTCATTAAATAATATAGGGGCCAACTCATTACTAAGCGCCTGCAATGTCATTTCCGAGAGGCGCTTAGTGCTCCCCATTACATTCGTAGGACGCACAGCCTTATCCGTAGAAATCAACACGAAATTGGGAACACCTGCCTGCAGAGCAGCCTGCGCAGTGCTAAGCGTCCCAATAACGTTATTAAGGATCCCTTCTGAAATATTATGTTCAACCATGGGCACATGCTTATAGGCCGCCGCATGATAAACCGTGTCAATACCCCAGGACTTCATGATTTCCAGTAGTTTTTCCTGATCGCGAACTGTACCCAGGATCGGAATTACTTTGAGTGCAAGTGATTCACGTTCGATGCGTTGCTCCAACTCAGACAGGACGCTGTATAAATTGAATTCGCTATGTTCGAACAATAAAAGTGTCTTGGGCCGTAACGTCAATATCTGGCGGCATAGTTCAGAACCAATGGAGCCACCAGCTCCAGTTACCAGTACATTTTTTTCTTTTATACAACGCTCAAGTAATTCCTCTTGAGCCGGTACCGCATCACGCCCCAGCAAGTCCGCGATATCAACCTCCTGGATATCGTCCACCTTGACTCGTCCGCTAGCCAAATCCATAAAACCGGGGACACTACGAACGTGCACGGAATGTGACTCTAGAAATCCCAGTATTTCACGGCGTCGGCCACGTGAAGATGAAGGCACTGCCAGCAGGATCTCTTGTGCTCCTGTTGTTTCTATCATTCGTTGTATATGTTTGGGCTTATAAACTTGCAGGCCCGATATGATGCGGTCGGCGATACTACTGTCGTCATCGATGAACGCTACCGGTCGCATTACTCTGCCCATGCGGAGCGCTGCAACTAACTGATTACCCGCCGCCCCCGCACCATAAATCGCAACTTTCGGTAATCCATCATCACGACTGGTGAACGGAACGTATTGAGACGCGGCAAACCAGTCACCCAAAAAATACTGACGCATGCTTAACCGAAGCCCGCCAATCGTAATCAGGCTCAACCACCAGTAATTGAATATTATCGAGCGAGGAATAATGCTCTGGTGGTTGCTGTACCAGTAGACCAACACCCCCAAAATGAGCGATGACAAGCTCACAGCCTTGACAATAGCAACTAACGCATCGTTACCAAAGTAACGCATTACCGCACGATACATACCAAAACGTACAAAAAGAGGAATAGCGACAAGTGGGGCGCTGATAAATAACCAAAGATAATGAGTGAAGGGGTTGATCATATCATCAACCCCTAAACGCACTACAAACGCCATCCATAGCGCCAGCCAAACAAGTATAACGTCTGCCAGGACCTGAATTGCTCGCTTATGACGTCGAGGCAATCCAAGTAAAAACACTCGTAACTTATCCATAACGCCCTCACCCACCACGTAAAGCTCCTGTACAACTTGCCCGCTTAAAATAGACTACTTATCAAATCTGCTGTTATCGTCGTCAATCGCTGGCGACACACGGCCTGCCCACCAGTACTACTACGTCTAGACTTGGTCCGTACTCGCCATCCGCATGACCTGCCGGATGATGATACACGTCTTGTCTATTTCTGAATCCGTCAACGTAGGGTGAACAAGGAACATCAAACTAGTTTCACCCAGTTCCTTTGCTACCGCCAACCGCTCTGACGGACGCCATCCAGTATTGTCAAAAGCCTTCTCAAGGTAAACCTCTGAACAAGAACCCGAAAAACACGCAACCCCGAGTGCACTGATTTCAGAAAGAATGCGGTCTCGACTCCAACCCTCTCTGAGGAGTTCTGGCCTGACAAATACGTAACATTTATAAGCCCCGTGAGTAATATCCACAGGGATCTTTGGCACACGAAGTACCGGAAATGCGGCAGCACAATCCCAGATGCGTCGCGCGTAACCGATACGCGCCTGTTGCCATTGTTGCATTTTGCGTAACTGAATGCGCCCGATAACTGCCTGCACTTCCAGCATACGCCAGTTTGTACCAAAGCTTTCGTGAACCCAACGGAATCCCGCCGGATGCATGCGCTCATAAACCGCATCCCAACTCTTTCCGTGGTCCTTAAACGACCACATCTTCGACCATAGGTCACGATCGTTAGTCGTTACCATGCCACCCTCGCCGCCGGTGGTCATGATCTTGTCCTGACAAAAGGACCATGCCCCTATATGCCCAATGGAACCGACTGGCCGCCCCTTATACTTCGCCCCATGAGCTTGAGCACAATCTTCGATGACCTTGAGGTCAAGGCGATCCGCCAAATCCATAATAGAGTCCATATCACAGGGCCACCCGGCTAGATGAACGCAGATGATGGCTCGCGTGCGAGGAGACAGAACAGCCTCAATGGTTTGTGCAGTGAAATTCTGAGAGTCGGGGTCCACATCAGCAAATATCGGAGTTGCCCCTGCATTGACAATACTGGAGACAGAGGCCAGAAACGTCCGAGGCGTAACAATTACTTCGTCACCGGCCCCGATTCCAAGCGCTTTAAGGGATAGATCGAGCGCCACGGTCCCGTTTGCCAGGGCAATCGCATATTCAGTACCCGTCCACGCAGCAAACTCTTTTTCAAATTCGCGACCTTCCACACCCGTCCAATAGTTGACCTTATTGGACAAGATCACATCCCGAACGGCATCGGCTTCTTCAGTAGTGAAAGACGGCCAGGGAGAAAATGGTGAATTGAGCATCCTTACACCCATACTTAATATTTAAAGAAACCATGGCTGGACTTTCGCCCCAGGCGGTTGCCACGAACCATCTTACGCAGAAGCGGATGGGCACGGTATTTGGGATCGCCAGTTTCATCATGCAACGTTTCCATAATGGAAAGGCAGACGTCATTGCCGATCAGGTCGGCCAAGGCTAACGGACCAATGGGGTGGTTGGCTCCAAGACGCATTGCCTTGTCAATCTCCTCTGCTGAAGCTACGTCCTCCGCTAGGATACCAATCGCCTCATTGATCATCGGGATCAACATCCGATTTACAATGAATCCAGGCGCCTCATTAACAAGAACCGGATCCTTCCCTAGTTGGCGGGCAAAATTCAACGCCCACTCGACTGTTTGGGCAGATGTTCCTAGCCCAGCAATGACTTCAGCCAACTTCATCACGGGCGCAGGATTAAAAAAGTGAAGACCTATCACATTACAGGGATACTTGGTCAAGTTTCCCAACTCTGTAATTGAAAGAGAGGAGGTATTGGAAGCAAGGATGGTTTTGGAGTCGCATATGTTAGAAAACTCGCTAAAAACTTTCGACTTCTCCGCCATGCTTTCCGAAACGGCTTCTATCATGCAATCTGCGTCAGCTAGATCGGAGTAACTGTCAGCAATAGAGATCTTCCTAAGAAACGCAGCCGCATCTTCCGCAGACAGCCGCTTCTTGTTCACCATGCGACCAAATTGAACCTCCAGATCGCCAAGGCTATTCGCCGTGCGTTGAGCTACGCTTCCTTTCCATACGACAGCGGCCACGAAGGCTGACTGGGCCAGGATTTGAACAATTCCCTTTCCCATTACGCCTGTCCCTACGACCGCAACCCGTACGTTCATTTTTTGCTCCTCCATTAACCCAGCCTCGTCACTGCGCAATAGTCTTGATTACTTTTGCGGGGCTCCCGAAAAAAACAACATTTTCTGGGACATTTTTGGTGAGTACGCTCCCCATTCCAACCATCGCTCCGCTGCTAATGGTCAACCCTTGACGGATAGAAGCCCCTGTCCCCAGTTCGGCCTTGCTACAGATTCGTACGTTTCCAGATATGGCCACCATCGGCGCGACAGTAACGAAATCCTCAAAAACAACCTCATGCCCGATCGTACAGTTCAAGTTGACGATAACATGCTCACCGATGACAATTTCAACTGTGGCGATAGTACCAGCACAAATAATACTTCCGACCCCAATTGTCACATGCTCACTCATCATGATAGCACCAGGATCGATCAGAGTTGCAAACTCAGGGGAGCCGCTAGAGCACATTTTATCCCTGACCTTGCTCCGAACACGGGGATTACCGATAGCAATGACAAACTGGCAATCCGAATACTGCTGCCAATCGTCGACCATTCCCAACACAGGTACTGACGCAAATTGGTGACCCTGAACGGCGGTATTATCGTCCAAAAAACCACGAACGGTGACACCGAGCCGCGAAGCCAACCAGAAGACTTCTTTACCGAAACCACTAAATCCAACAATAATCAAACTCTTATCTGGAGCCACTTGGTTTCCCCACCGTTTCTTATCTTACGATCCCAATACTGGATCAATAAAATCAGCAATCGCCTATCTACAGCGCAACTACATAGCTAAGTAAAACCACCTTACTATCACTGTCCGGTACCGGTAAACTTTGACATCGTCACCTCACCGTCAGCGCTAATACCGTCACGTTTTAAAACCTTTAGAACAGTCATTAATAATATCTTGACATCCAGAATCAACGTTTTGTTGTCCACGTACCACACATCCAATTTGAACTTCTCTTCCCAACTCAACGAATTGCGCCCATTTACTTGAGCCCACCCTGTGACACCGGGCCGGATATTGTGCCGACGGTACTGTTCGGCCGAATATAGGGGAAGATACTCCATCAACAAGGGGCGCGGCCCTACTAAGCTCATGTCGCCCTTCAATACGTTCCAAAGCTCCGGGAGTTCATCCAGGCTGCAAGATCGCAAGAAGCTGCCAAAAGGCGTCATTCGATCCGCGTCGGGCAGTGGGTTGCCACTTGAATCCAAAGCATCTTTCATGGTCCGGAACTTAACCATCTCAAATGGCTTGCCATTGCGGCCAGGCCGTACTTGACGAAAAAATACCGGGGAACCAAGCTTGCGACTGATTTTCCAGGCGACAACCACAATGACTGGGGATAATAACAAAAGCCCCAAAAAAGAAGCCGTGATATCAAAAATACGCTTAAGCATTCTAGAAGCCTTATAACCCACTTGAAGCCGGGTACGTTCAGCACCGACAATTTTTGACTATTTAGAAAACCGATTGAAAATACGCGTAAAGCCCTCGATTCCTTTCTTGAGGGACATATGCGAATGGTAAAAATCTTGACCGTTTTTGGCCATAATGTCGAGTTCTATCGGACTTGCCAGACTCAGCGCCAACGCGGCGTCAGCGAGCGCTTGAGAATTCTGTGACTCGGCAATGTAGCCGCTCCCACTACGTTGAACCAGCTCAGCTGCATCACCATCAACAGCCATCAGAATGGGCTTGCCGGCTGCCAGATAGGCTTGGGTTTTTGAAGGGATCGTGATGGTAAATAGCGGGTCTCTTTTGAGGTGAACCAGTAACGCATCGGCAGCCCTAAGATAACGTCCTGCTTCGCTCATAGGAACCACAGGCAAAAATACAACATTGTCTAAACCATCATCCGCGGCGCGCTGCTTCAAACGCGCGACCTCAATCCCCCCCCCAAGGAAAACAAATACAATCTCTGTGTTGGCCGCGGATAAAATCCTGGCAGCATCCAAGACGGTATCCAATGCCTGGGCCTTACCCATCGTGCCTGCAAAAAGAATCCTGAATTTCGGTTTATCGGGGAAATTCGGAGGAAGAATACTCAAACCATCATCCAAGGTATCTTCCGCACACCAGTTATAGATAATATCTATCTTTGTATCCGGCACTCCACGCTCCACCAGAAGACGCTTAAACCCAGGAGACAGGACAACTATCTGGTCCACATGTTTATATACCCATTGACACACACGAGACACGATCTGAAGTGCTTTCGGGTTTGAGAACATGCCCGTTGCACGCAATGTATCTGGCCACATATCCTGAATATCGTAGATAACCGGCACACGTCGAAAAAAACGAATAAGGCAGGCCACAATACCCACCGTCAAGGGTGGGTGGTAGGCGTAAATAACATCGGGACGCTTGGCACCAAACAAGCCATAGAAAAGACTTGCCGCACCAAAACTCAAATAATTGAGTACTCGACCCACTCCGCTTTGGCTGTGGTTTGGATAAAGAGGAAGTCGAGTTACTCTCACGCCATCAATTACTTCTTTCTGGTAAAGTTTTATCTTGTAGCCCGGATAAATTTTTCCGCCGGGATAATTCGGAAAACCGGTTACCACCTCAACCTCAAAGCCCTGCTCTACCAAGGCTCGGGCGAATACGAGTCCCTTAAAAGTGGGCTCAGGTTCAAACCACTGAGTCAAAAGCAAAATGCGAACTGCCATCCGTAATCATTTCCGAATAAAACTGTTGATGAAGGCTACAACGTCGCCCGTGATTTCCCAAGAACTGTATGCCTAGCGCGCCCAGCCTGACTGTGAAATAAAGGGTTATAAGCTATCGTCAGTTAGCCATCATGTCCAGATGGACGGCCAACACACTACACGTGCGCTGCCCGTGAGCTGAATACGCTAACTCGAAATCTCACGATACCTTTATCAGTCGTAGTTCTTCCAGACCACCCGTACAACATAATCGCGGTAGCTGTGAATAATCCGGACGACTTTTTCTGCGACATTCGGCATGCTGTAATCACTGACGAGTCGAAGCGTACGCACCTCATCGCGATCCTGACATTCCAGCACCTGCAATGCTTGCATAACCCGCTCAACCTCAAGTCCCACCATCATGACCGCGGCTTCTTCCATACCCTCCGGACGCTCGTGAGCTTCGCGAATATTCAGCGCAGGGAAATTCAGAATCGATGACTCTTCGTTAATCGTACCACTGTCCGAGAGTACCGCTTTCGATTCAAGTTGCAGCTTGTTGTAATCTTTAAACCCCATGGGCTTCAACAATCGAACGTTGCCGTGAAACGTCACGCCCAATGCATCAAACCGCTTCTGCGTGCGTGGATGCGTGGAGACAATCACCGGATAATTGTAAACTTCAGCTACACCGTTAAGTATGCCTACCAATTTCAAGACGTTTGTTTCAGAATCAATATTTTCTTCTCGGTGAGCACTCACCACAAAGAACTTTCCAGCCTCAAGGCCCAGGCGCGTCAGTACATCTGAGCTCTCTATACCTTCCCGGTAATAATTGAGAACTTCATACATCGGACTACCCGTTTTGATGACCATATCAGGAGCCAGACCTTCCCGCAGCAGATAGTCACGTGCAATCGTGCTGTAGGTCAGATTGATATCGGCCGTATGGTCGACGATACGTCGGTTGATTTCCTCCGGTACACGCATATCGAAGCAACGGTTTCCGGCCTCCATATGGAACGTCGGGATCTTGCGTCGCTTCGCAGGAATTACCGCCATGCAACTGTTGGTATCACCCAATACCAGAAGTGCCTCAGGCTGGACCTCCTCTAGAACACGATCCACGGAAATGATTACATTACCAATGGTCTGCGCACCTGTAGCACCTGCGGCATTAAGAAAATGGTCAGGCTTTCGGATACCGAGATCCTGAAAGAAAATCTCATTCAACTCATAATCATAATTTTGCCCGGTATGGACCAGCACGTGATCACAATACTGATCCAGCTTAGCCATAACACGTGACAGGCGAATAATCTCAGGACGGGTGCCTACCACTGTAACAATTTTAAGTTTTTTCATTACGGAGCTCTTATGAAATTTTCTAAGCCTGACGAGAGACACGCCAGAACAAAAAACCCGAGAACGCGAAAACACACGCTCTCGAGTAGATAAAGCATCAACGTCGTGGACGCCTTATGCAGTGGTGCCCACTGGCCGCGCATACGTATCAGGCTTTTCGCGGTCAAAAATCTCGTTTGCCCAAAGCATCACGATCATTTCATCCTGACCCACATTGGTAATATCGTGGGTCCAACCTGGTACCGTCTCGACAATCTGTGGTATCTCACCGTTTGTGCTCAACTCGTAAAACTCACCCGAAACGATGTCGCGAAAACGAAAGAGCGCCTTCCCCTTAATCACCAGAAACTTTTCGGTTTTCGAGTGGTGATAGTGGCCACCTCGGGTAATCCCAGGAAACGCGGTAAAGTACGAAAACTGACCGCTATCACCAGTTTTCAGCATTTCCACGAAAACCCCTCGCGGATCAGCATGCCGCGGCACTTGATAGGCAAAGTTGTCAGGGCGCAGATAACTGACGTAGGTAGAGTATAAGGCACGCACCAGCCCTACCCCCACTGGCTCACTGATGAGGTTTTCACGGCTATCTTTGAACGCCTGCAACTGATTCGCCAAGTCGCCAACAGTGATGCTGTAAAGTGGCGCAACATCAACGAACACTTCAGCTGACAATCGCCCATCCATTGCTGAAATAAAGTACTCAACCACATCATCGACATAGACTAGGTTAATAACAGCGCCCGGATCATTAATCTGAATTGGGAGTCCAAGCGTGATGTTATGGCAGAACGTTGCTACCGCCGAATTGTAATTTGGGCGCGCCCACTTACCGAAAACATTCGGCAACCTGAACAGATAAACCTTCGACCCATTACTCCGAGAAAATTCAAGCAGCGTATTTTCGGCCGCACGCTTACTCCCGCCGTACTCATTATTCAGCTCAGCTTGACTGGATGAAGTGTAGAGCACTGGTATTGGCTTGCCACTTGCTTCAATAGCATTACATAGTGCGATTGTAAGCTCAGCGTTCCCGATCTTGAATTCCACGGGGTTCTTTGGGCGATTCACTCCCGCAAGATGGAATATAAAGTCCACACCCTCCACGAGGCTGCTCAACTTGGAGATATCATCGCAACGATTGAACTGACACACTTCAACATCATTACGCTCGCCAAGGTGCGAGATCAGGTTTTTGCCGATAAAGCCGCTGGCACCAGTGATTAACACTTTCACTAATTATTCCTCCGGCGTTGCGTGTTCACCACGCTGGATAGCTTGCATAAACGACAACTTTAGCAACAGGCGTTTCATCCCCGCTCCGTCCAGGCGCTCTGTATTATGGGAATTGTAATCCTCCGTTCTAGAGATTTTTTCCTCTCCTTGCTCCACAAACTTGCTGTAGTTCAGGTCTCGCAGATCAGGCGGAATACGATAGTACTCCCCCATGTCTTCAGCGCAGGCCATCTCCTCACGACTGAGCAGCGCCTCATAAAGCTTTTCACCATGACGGGTACCAATGACCTGTATTGGATGCTCAGGCTTGCCCATCATGGCGGTTAGCGTACGAGCAAGGGTTTCAACAGTCGCCGCAGGCGCTTTCTGAACAAACAGATCGCCATTGTTACCATGCTCAAAGGCATACAAAACCAAGTCTACCGCATCACTCAGGGTCATCATGAAGCGAGTCATATTCGGATCAGTGATGGACAGTGGCTTGCCCTCACGAATTTGATCTACGAAAAGCGGAATTACTGAACCTCGAGAAGCCATTACGTTACCGTACCGAGTACCGCAGATGACCGTCTTCAACTCATCTACGTTTCTCGACTTTGCCACCATCACTTTTTCCATCATCGCTTTGGAAATACCCATTGCGTTGATTGGATAGACCGCTTTGTCGGTACTCAAGCAAACAACGCGCTTCACGCCGTTTTGGATCGCGGCCTCTAGGACATTCTCAGTACCCATCACGTTGGTCTTCACTGCTTCCATCGGGTGAAACTCACAAGATGGCACTTGCTTAAGCGCAGCAGCATGAAAAATATAGTCGACACCCCGTGTGGCGTTGAGAATACTTTGATAATCGCGAACATCACCGATATAGAACTTCAATTTAGAGTTAGCGTAGCGCTTACGCATATCATCTTGTTTCTTTTCATCACGGCTGAATATACGAATTTCAGCAATATCTGTATCAAGAAAGCGCTTGAGCACTGCATTCCCGAAAGACCCAGTGCCTCCGCTGATTAAAAGCTTACGCCCTTCAAACATGAAAATCTCCTAATACTTTATTGATAAGCAATTACTAACCGCCCCTTTCTCGCACCTTGCATCAACCACACTACAAGCCAAAACAAAAATGCAAAATAGGAATCGAGCGTCTGTGTCAGCTGATTATTGGCGGGTATATACAATACCGCCGAGGACAAAAACAGGAACATCAGGGCCCCGGCGTCGCTACGGAGTAAAACTGCACTTTTCCAGCCGCAGCCCCACAAGAACCCCAGAAGCGCTATTACTAGTGGTACAACCGGAAAACTGACATCACTCGCTATCCAGGGATAGATTGTCGACCATTGCGATTTGTCGCTCCATCCCGCTGCGCTCACTTTGTATAGATAGCTTCGCTGGTACATTGAGTCATCTATCACCTTTCCATAGGCACTCATAAGGAACGCTGAGTGCCCCAAACCAAAGGTCGATGTAAAGTCCTCCTTGAGTGCAAGCGAAAGTCCGTAATACCCTTGAGAAACATAACCGGTAACCATCTCCAATGCAAAATTGGCAGTAGCACTCAGATCACTCTCATGGGAACTGCGCACGGAGCAGACTACTCCATCCGCGACGCAGAATCCGCCCTGACCTCCCATGCGAGAGCCTTTGCGCTCGACAAAAAGTACTGCGGTAGCACAAAGTATCATAATCAGCAAAACAGAGGAAAACAGTACTCTAGACGCCTTGAATGGAAATCGACCATATTTCACCGCTAGGCGGCAGGTCGCTATCAGCAATGTGGCGATAAAAAATACCAAGAGCTCAACGGTTTCTCGGTCAGTCCCCCGCATGAAAGAAAAAATCAGCACCGCACACAAATGACCGAAAAATAGCAAAACGTCCAATCGCCGCAAGTTTCTAAAATTCAATACAGCAAAGGGAACAACGCAATATACGAAAGGCGCAAATAGAGCGCGCAAAATAGCCATGTAACCGCGGATGCCCGACGCATCAGCCTCAACGACCGCGAGCATCTCCCTATACGCCAGCCCCTGGTCACCGAGAACGCTAAAGACCTCCCAAGGCCACTTACCGGTATATATCCATGTTGCTGGAAACAGCAAAATAATACTGGAAACACATCCGATCCGAAAAAAAAATCGCCAAGAGTCCAATGGCTGTCCGCGACCTGAATTAATAACACCAACAGTAAAACCTAAGGCGATAGCTAGCAAACAGACAGACACAAAAAATAACAAAACGCCTTCGTTATCGACAGGCCAATCGAACGGCCCCCAGAAAAACAGGACAACAGTAATTACCAGATACATCACCCCCAAAACAAGAGGGATAAATTTAACCTTCGAAAACATTATAGACATGAGGTTTTAACACCATCTTCTAGGACTGCTTAACTATTTGAATAAGCCGTGATGCAACATGTTTAACTTCAAAGTTCTCATCAAAGGCAACAGGCCCTCTTTCCTTCATAGAGCGCATCTTACTTTCATCATCAAGTAGCGTTTCAATCGCACTCAGCAACAAGGCAGGACTCCCCGCCTCAACGTCAACTCCCACACCCAGTGAAACAAGGCAATCACCATAATCAGTGGTTTTCTCTACTGAAGCGACAATTGGAAGCCCTGCCCGCAAATAATCAATCGTCTTGGAGGGAAAACTAGGTACATCGACGTCTCTTAACGTACATACCAGTGCGACTTCACACGACTGAATAATCCCAAGATACTCTTGCCGAGGGACCCATGCAATCCAGACTAAGTTTTCACGTCCCTGATCGATATATTCTTTGACTAGGGCTTCTAGAGGCCCGCCACCGACAATCAAAAACGTTATCTGAGAGTTTTTTTCATGGGCCAACTTTGCCATTTCCAATAGATCTTCAACCCCACGGCCTTGGATAAGCTGCCCCCCAAAGACAACTATTGGCCGAAACTTCGGAAGCCCGTAAACACCACGTATTAGTTCGCGATCTATCTCGGGTAAAGGAAAAGCTTTACCCCAGACGGGCAACGTGCAAACGCGCTGAGAGGTGCGAAGCGGATAATGGGCACGCAGATAATTTTCATTAGCCGGCGACATGCACGCAACGATATCAAACCGGCGAATCAGAAGCTCTTCTAGCTTAGTGGCAAGAAAGAAGATTGAATTAGAAGGAATAAGCCCTGCTTGTCGGTGATGGTGTGGAAAAAAATCCCACTGAAATAGTACCGACTTGACATTGCTACGGCCTGTCATTTTCAAGATAGGGAGCGCCATCACTGCTGAAGGCGAAAAACCAATGACTAGTTCAAAACGCTTTTGCTTCATTAAACGGCGCACCGACCAGTACGCGGAGAAGGATGAAAGAGTCCATTTAACTAAACGAGATACCAGTTGAAATGGTGAGCGAATCTGTACCGGCACTAATGACTCGACCTCAACATCAGTTGACGTTGTAAAACGCTGATTTTTTGCATCCGGCTTTCCAAACCAGTCAAGACATACCACCGTCACCTCGTTACCAGCCGTCTGCAAGGAGTCAGCTAACTCATTGGTGAGCCAAGGATCATTTTCGCTTAAAGAAAATTTTGTACATAGCATTAGAATTTTCATGACTGTCTCCTCATCCACAATTTCAAACCTACAGCCATGATTACCGACAGCACAATATAAGTGATCATATGCGCATATACCGGAGCCATCTTTCCAGCTCCGTCAAATAATAGCATAAACATCACGATTATCCCCACTCCTTGAGCAATCTCATACAAGATAGAGATCCGCACGCAGCCCCTTGCCATAAAGATAAATGAAATTGCTGCAGCAATTGTTCTAAACACATCACCAATCATTTGCGGAATAAAATATTCCGTCATCGGCAAAAAATCTTTTGAAAAAATCAATTGAATAACAATGTTTCGCAGACTGTATAGACATAAAAATCCAGCAACCAATGCCAACAACAGCCAGATTACCGTTGCTTTAAATTCCATTAATACACGATCAAAACTACTGGCAGCAGCATAGCGGGGAAGAACATAGTTTATGAGCACGACCCCTATGAACTGCATATAAACATCCGAAAGCTTTATCATTCCCTGCCATAAACCTACCTGCTCCCAACCGACTCGTTGCGCCAACATATCGCGGATTATAATCTGCGCGATTGGCACCGACAACGCCCCCACTAACGTCAATAAGGAAAACGACATAAAATGACGAGCTTTGCTTTCATCAAGTAATAATCGGGCATATCGCAACAACTCCCGACGCCGTTGAAACAGAAAACCCAGAGCGACTAATCCGGTCAACGCAGGCATAAGCATAACCCCGTACGCAGCGCCTCCGAAGCCAAAAACGCAAACTCCAAGTACGAGCACAATGGCACCTATAATGGTACCGAGGATATTTATCGCCGCATAAATCCCACTTTCGCCACGACTGCTCGCATCTGCCTGGACCAGACTGCCATAACCAACAACAATCTGGGAAAATCCAAGAAAGATAAATACAGCGGTGAACTCACCTTGCATTAACCGAGCAGACAACGCGCCGGAAAATAGCACTAACAAGGAGGCAACCAATCCGGAAACTATTGTTGTCAGCGTGAAAGCTGTCGCGATCCACGCCTGCCCCTCCTTGGTGCCGGAGGGGGATACTGCCAACACCTTGATCAAACCACTGGCAATTCCGCCCCCTGCAAACATCCCAGTGATCGCAACCAACGTCATCAGTTGGCCTAGTAGTCCAAAACCGTCAGGTCCCAACTTCCACGCAAGCACCTTAATGATGATAAGCCCTGCGATGGTTTTTACAAAAATTGAGGAAGCGAAATGAATACCCGCCTTCAATCTAGCCAAGTTACAAACCTCATCGTAAATCCTTCCCGATACTTCCAATACACAAAAACGAATTCAGCACATTGGCATCAACAATCACGTCGACGACTGACGCGACTCTGACAAACGAAAATACAACCATCCGATACAACGAACGCCAGATTATCGCTTATCATTTTTCCGCCTCCTGTGCCCCCCTTCACCCCCCTTGCATTTGGCTAGCGGGCCGCTCATCTCACATTTCAGCATTACACCTCGCGTGCCCATACTATTGCGAATAGAGGTGGTGGACAGCCCGCATCACTCGAAGTTCTGCCCTCGCAGGGCTTATCTGCCAAATTCAAAATGGCAAAAACCGAGATCGCCCATGAGGTCAAGCCTCCCCCCATGAACAAACCAGATTGACGCAGATCTCTGTCACGAGGAGTAACAAAAAAAGGAAGTACGTGAATATCCTATCTCAAAAAACGATACTCGATATTACGCGCTCACCCCAGCCATAGCCAGAGAAATGGATTAGCCCCCCCCCCGCCATGCAGCGTCCAGCGAAGGGCCGGCAAAACGCCGACCGCATAACGAAAGAACCATTGCACAATTACTAAACAACGCCGCTGCCGACACACCAGAGCCAAAATTCATGAAGCTGCCTCCTACTGCAACGCTTAGAGTACGCCGGAGCTGCGGCACGCCGCACACAAAGGGATAGCTGGCAATTAGCGAAGTAAGCCCCCCCCTGAGACAGCGAAACTTCAGGCAGTCATTCAGGGATGGGACAATAGTAGTTGAGCCCACTATGAGCTATGGTATAGACTTACAAAATATGCTCTTCGTATATTACTTATACAATAATGATAACGTCTGGTTGCTTAACTTATCTAAGGGACGCTGATGCTAAATAGACTACTTTCCACGCTTCCATTTTTGGAAGTATTGCTGCGAAATTTATACTGGCGCAACACTGCCATCAATCGAATTGCCAACTATTTTTCTAAAAAGTCTCGACACCCGCTCGCCCCCCCCACCAAAAGCAATACAAACAACGCGAACGCTTTTTTTGAAGACGTTTCCCGGCTTGGAATTGGCTCCGGTGACATATTAATAGTACATTCAAGCTTCGGCGAGCTAAAAAAATTCGGACTCACTCCAAAGGAGGTAATTACGCGGCTTTTATCAATTATTGGGGAGACAGGAACTCTGGTTATGCCCGCCATTCCAATTTTTAGAGAAGCACCGCCCGCGGAAAAGCGTTTTGATAGCTCACTCTTTAGCAAGCCATTTATCTACAATGTGAAAAAAGCCAGAATCTGGACAGGAGCACTTCCCCAGGCACTTATCTCGACCCCAGGATCAGTGAGGAGCCGACACCCACTTAACTCTATCGTGGCCTACGGTGCGCACGCGGAAAACATGGTTGCTCGCGAGCTCACCTCCAAGAATAACTCTCCCTGTGGAGAAGGCTCCACTTGGGCCTACTGCTATGAACACAATGCAAAAATTCTGATGATAGGCGTCGATGTCGTTCATAGCTTGACTATGATTCACGTCGCCGAGGACCTCTTTCCTGAGCAGTGGCCGATAGCAAACTGGTACCGAAAACGTCAATTCAGGATTATTGATGACGGCTTCGATGAAATGGTTGAAGTAAGCGAGCGCCGTCCCGAATGGGCACTTTTTTATGCAGAAAGAGGCTTTTCCAAAGACTTACATAAGGCGGGCGTCATAAAAACATCTTTAAGTGAGAACATAAATTTAAGCGTGATTGAGAGTGCCCAACTGATTGACTTCCTGAATTCGAAAAAGCATTCCGGTTACCCCTACTACATTCCTTTCTGGCTTAAGTAGAGAAGGCGAACCAACTAGACACCACTCAAACCTTCTGATTATACAAACAAGTGAATTGAGCTGCATCATTAACTCCCAACAAATACAAGTATTAAAGTCATGATAGACAACTCCAATAAAATCATATCAATATTTGAATCAAAACAGATACAGCGCCGTCCACTTCCACTATCCGAGCACTAATAATGTATAAACTATCTAGAGTCATTAAATCCTACAGACCACTGGCATGCGGGCAAGATTCTATGATAGTGGCCCGTGGTCGCGTGCTCTATAGAGCTGACCTGGACCTTACCAATATTCACCCCCTGTGCAGCCTTCCCCCTCAGCACAAAATTGAAAAACTCCCAAGGCTTCGATCCGCCGAGCGTGTTTTACGCTTAGGCGTTTCATCATTTTTATTATTGGACGAAGAATGGGGCTTAGCCGTTCGGGGAAGTACGATTTTTCGCGTAAACATTCAGACTGGCGCCTTTAAACCAGACTTTATAATACCAAATGACCGGAAGATTCTCGCACTCTCCTATATAAAGGGAGAAACAAAAGATCAAGACACTGTGATGTTCGGCGAGTATTTCGAGAATATGAACATGACCCCTGTTAATGCGTGGTCATGCCCGGTCAACCAACCCGGCGATTGGAAGATATTGTTCACCTTCCCATCAGGATCCATCAACCATATTCACAATATAGTTCCAGCCCCCGAGCTGGGAGGAGTGATCATCCTGGCAGGCGACTTCGAACAAGCGGCCGGAATATGGCTTTACTCTACCAACTCACAGAAGCTGACCCCCATCCTTATCGGATCCCAGGCATACCGCGCGACCTGGCTATGCAAGCTAAACAACTCTTATTTTTATGCAACAGACTCACAGCTTTCGCCAAACTCTTTGTGTCAATTTCATTTGCACGAAGGCACAGCCTCGGTAAACACAATCAGCGAAATTGAAGGCTCGTCCATTTATGCAGGTTACGGGAAGCAACGCTGTTACTTTTCCAGCACCGTCGAGCCCGGGGCGCCGACTGGTAACTTCTTGCGCGATGTTTTTGAGCGAACCCCAGGACCTGGAATTCTCTCGAGCTCCGCACACATATACGCGATAGATGCTTCCGGAGATGTAAAAACCCTATTCTCAAGTGAGAAAGACATCTGGCCCATGCGCCTTGGCCAATTCGGCACCTTTTCCTTCCCATCAGGAACCATGCCAGAAGGACGGTTTTATGCATATGGGCAAGCACTGAAGAAGTATGACGACTGCTGCTTGATTTTCGAAAAGGAATAACACGCGCACGGATACGGGATAGGCTTGTAGAGGAATTAACTCTGCAGACCTAGCCCGCAACTCCGTAGCACCACAGTAGAAATAAACCTCATAGACGCGGAGGCACCAAGCTCCAAGCATTAACCATTACGAATGCGTGCTGTAGCTGTATTGACAGAAGCATCTCCAAGTGCAGCCCCCTCCACCACAACATGGACAGTCTCAGATCGCGACCGGGCGCGGGACATCATAACGGAATGACGTATCAATACGGCGAACACACCCAGAATTGCCCCCAAGACAAGGCTAAGCAATACAATCAGCGCTCGCTTCGGAGCAATTGGCGCCAAAGGCTCCAATGCACTTTGATCGATAGCAACTAATTTGATATGACTCATATCAATGTTCAAATTGCGCAAGCGGGACATTTCTGCTCGCAACGGCTCGACACCCGCTAGGAACAGATCCTCATTCCCTCGACTATTAAGCACCTCAATCTCACGATTGGATTCAAGCAACTGAAGCTCTTTGGCTATTTGCGCAATGCGACCATCTGTGAAGTCGTCGGACTTACGCTGCTGAAGGGCCGTGTGCTCAGCCTCCAGCGCTTCAACCCCCATAAAATAAAGGGGTATCTGCTGATTATTGATTTCAGTACGCATTACACTGGAAGAACCAGATCGATACGAGTCCCCCAGGGAGGACGGCGTCGTGGGCTTTCTAATTCCTAGGCTCCGAGCAATTCCGACCGCCTCATTGAGCTGAGCCATTCGGTCAGATCGCTGAGTTTTCAGCTGCTCACGAAGCGCTTTGAGCTCATCGTGCAATTGAGCTCGTCGAAGAGTATCCCCCTCACTCAAAGAGGCTATTTTGGCTTCTTTTTGAACATCGTAAGCAGTCCGAGCAGTATCAAGCTTACCCTGAAGCTCATTCAACCGATTTTTTATTATAACGTCTACATCGGCGGAAATTTCATTTCGCTCAAAGGCAATAGCGTATTCAACAAAGCCATTTAGAATTGCAACCCCATCGATACCCTGCGGATAATTCATCTCCAACTTTATGTAAGCACTAAGGGAGTCTGATTTTTTGGGATCGGGAAAAATCAAATTAATTGAGTTGCGGTTAAACTCCTCAAAACTCTGCTCCAGAGTTCTTCCGGGGCGCTCAAACTCCTTGAATAGTTTTTGATTAGCACGAAAAAATCCCAGTCGCGCATCATATGACTCAAGAGTCGCGCCAAGCTTTTTGAGAGCTTCATTTGGAGGAAGGTGATAAATTTCCGAGCGATTCAATGTGTCCAGCTCATTGATTGCTGCCGGTCGCAGCACGCTACTTACCTGATATTGTGGCGTCGCTAAAAAAGCATAAGCAACTGCTATTAGCCCACTCACTCCGATTGCCAATGCAATCAGCCGCTTTTGACGCCAGATAATCTTCACAAGTGATGGAAGATCAGTTTCATCTAATGGAGGAACGGGAGGCATACGAAAGTTACTACTCACAACACAAACCTGCCTTCAAAAAAGAAACTGCGGGCTCGTTATGCAGACAAAATTGTGTCTTTTTTATTCTAATTAGATGACCGTCAAAACCCAGCGTCTCTGCCAAATTTTGATCGCACAAAATGCCCGTTATCGAGAACAGATTTCATTTTGCCATCTCTCTGACATATTACAAGTCTTGACATAAGCCTCAGGATTTTCCTACAGGGGTAGGAGCATCCGCGATACGACACACCCAAACAGAGTAAAAACAGAAAGAAATTTCCGAATTAGTGAGCTAAAAGCCAATGAATCCGTGTTTTTTTACTCGAGGGCAGCCGCATCATTACAAGGCGGCGCTGAAATTGATGGACTGTTTTAAGGCAGTTTTCTGACGGGCGGTTGTCTCAGCATGAATGTGATTTTTTGTGGAACGGGAGAGCCCCCCCCTAAACGCGCCCTGCCGAGATCGACTTATGACGCCGATTGCGCACCAATACGCCTAACAACGGCCCTATCAGCATGCCGACAATCAACGCCACGATAACTAACACAGATACCGGCATTTGACCGGTCGCCAGTCCAAGGAACGAGAGAGACGCGCCCTGCTGGTTTTCGAGCACAAACGTTATAACCACCAGCGCAACCATCAGCACTGTCAGCAACACTACGCCATGCTTAATCCCACGCATATATTCTCCTAATAAGACACTCAGACGTTTTCTTCTTCGTCCTCATTCACCCGATCCCGCAATTCCTTCCCCGGCTTGAAATGAGGCACAAACTTCCCATCCAGGCTGACGGACTGGCCGGTTTTCGGGTTACGACCTACACGAGGCGCACGATAATGCAGCGAAAAACTCCCAAACCCACGGATCTCAATCCGATCGCCGGTAGCCAGGCACTGCGACATCTGTTCAAGCATAGTCTTGATAGCCAGCTCTACATCCTTGGATGAGAGCAGCCCTTGATGGGTGACAATTCGTTCGATCAACTCCGACTTCGTCATATTTTTCCCTTCTTTTTCAAGCAGCTAGGAAAAGCGCTTCGAAGGTTTTAGCATGACTTGATGA